>Ga0207703_10002485_pt1 | contig 15989 bp, 12 predicted proteins | sample KBSSwiS12_FD_184304 | JGI IMG/M metagenome (GOLD analysis project Ga0207703, IMG submission 184304) | Switchgrass rhizosphere microbial communities from Kellogg Biological Station, Michigan, USA - KBS Switchgrass S1-2 (SPAdes) (version 2) | ecosystem: Host-associated > Plants > Roots >... | reverse complement strand
GCATGCCCAGCCACTTGAGCGACAGCTCGTGGGTCTCGGGGAAGCAACCCATACCCATGAGGGTGGTCGCCACCGGGATGCCGGTGCGCTCCACGAACTCGAGCAATTCGGCCGAAGCTTCTCCTGAGATGATGCCGCCGCCGCAGTAGATCATCGGCGCCTTGGCCTGCTTGATGAGGCCCATCACTTCGTTCAGCGCCACGTCGTCGGCGTGCTTCACGGGGTCGTAGCCGCGCAGGTTCACCTCGCTGGGGAAGATGGGCTGCGTGGTGGCGAGTTGGATGTTCTTCGGGATGTCGATGAGCACGGGGCCCGGGCGGCCGGACTGCGCGATGTAGAAGGCTTCCTTCACGATGCGAGGGATGTCGTTCACATCCATCACCAGGTAATTGTGCTTCACGATCTGGGCGGTCACGCTGAACACGTCGGTTTCCTGGAAGGCGCCCTTGCCGATCATGGCCTGCGGCACCTGGCCGGTGATGGCCACCATGGGCGTGGAATCGAGATAAGCGTCGGCGATGCCGGTCACGAGGTTCGTGGCGCCGGGGCCACTGGTCGCCATGACCACGCCGGCTTTGCCGGTGGCGCGGGCGTAGCCTTCGGCGGCAAACACGCCGCCCTGCTCGTGGCGGGGCAGGTAGGTGCGGATCTTGTCCTCCCGCTTGGTCAGCGCCTGGTGCATGTGCATCGAAGCACCGCCGGGATAGGCAAAAATGGTCTCCACGCCCTCACGAATGAGGCACTCGACGAGAATCTCCGCACCGCTCATGGTAACGCCGCGCTCAGCTTGTGGAGCGGCTTTCGTCGAGGTTTCGGAGGTCGTGGTTGGTGTGCTCATGGCTGGATAAAAGGGCCGCGAAACTAGCCGCAAAGGCCCTTCAGGGCAAGCAAGGATTCCGCAACGGCGAAATCAGGGGCGAAAGCGAGTGCGATTCGGTGCGATTTCCTCTGTAAAAGGCCGGCGAGTGGAGGGCATCGAGGGACTTTCGGCCCTTCCGTGGAACATTTGCGCCGCTTGATAAGCAACGTTGATACGAACAGGCCTCTTCATTCTTATTAGCCGGACGCCCAACTCACGTGTTCCACACAGCCAGCCCCGTTAGAATCGGCCACGCCGGGCGGCAGGAATGCCCCGAGATACATTTCGGATTTTTGGTTTTTGGCAATCGCATGTAGGACAAAAGGGAAGGCTTCGCTTTGGAGACATCCGCCAACAGTAAACCGAAATCTGAAATCAGTAGGACGGCGCCATCGCCTTGGATCCCGTTGCGGCATCCGCTCTTCCGGGCGGTGTGGCTGGCCAGCGTCGTGTCGAACATCGGGACGACGATGAATGACACGGCAGCGGTGTGGACGATGGCCACAATGACTTCGTCGCCGATCATGATTTCCCTGATGCAGACGATGTCCAGTCTCCCGCTCTTCCTGCTGGCGCTGCCGGCGGGGGCGCTCGCCGACCTGGTGGACCGGCGGCAGCAAATCCTCGTGGCACAGATCGGCGCGCTGCTGACGGCGATGGGGATGGCGTTGCTCGCCTACTTCGGTCGACTGAACGAGGCGTTGCTGCTGCTGGCGACCTTTCAACTTGGGGTTTCCACCGCTTTCACCACACCGGCGTGGCAGGCGATGATCCCGGAACTGGTCGGGCGCCCGCTGCTGGCACCGTCCTTTGCACTCAATGCCGTGGGCTACAATATTGCGCGTGCTTTTGGGCCGATCGTTGGCGGTCTGCTGGTCGCGGCGCTGGGGCCGGCGCCGGTCTTTACGCTGAACGCGATTTCGTTCGTGGCGGTGATCGCAGTGATGAGCAACCGGGGGTACTCCGGGCAGCCGCGCAGCGCGCAGCAGGAGCAGATGCTGGGAGCGATCACGGCGGCGCTGCGATATGCGCGGCATGCGCCGCCGATGCAGGCGGTGTTGGTGCGCGCAGGGTTGCACGTGTTGGGCGCGGTCGCACCGATCGCGCTACTTCCGGTCCTCATCCGTGAGCGGCAGTGGACGGGATTCGACTTCGGCATGTTCATGGGCTGCTACGGCGCAGGTGCGATCCTCACTGCGCTGTTGCTGCTGCCGAAAATGCGGGCACGGCATTCCTTCGACCGTGTCCTGACCTGGGCGAGCGTGGCGGCGGCGGTATCGACCGGCTTGCTGGCGGTGGTCCCCAATCGCCTCATGATGGGGCTCGATCTGCTGGTCGTGGGCGGCGGGTGGATCAGCGCGCTGAATACCTTCAGCGTGGCTTCGCAGAGCGCTTTCCCCAATTGGGTGCGGGCCCGCAGCTCGGCGATTTACCTGGTGGTGGCACAGGGGGCATTCGCGCTCGGCGCGCTGGCTTGGGGCCGGGTGACGGGGTGGACGAATTCGTCGACGGCGCTGTGGTGCGCAGGCGGGTGGCTGTTGGTCTGCGCAGCGTTCGATCGCTGGCTGCCGATCAGCCACGTGGAAAAACTCGATCTCAGCCCTTCCGGGCACTGGCCTCAGATCCAGAATCTCGCGCTGGAGCCGGCGGCGGACGATGGGCCGGTGCTGATCACCATCGACTACCAGATCGATCCCGCCCAGACCCGGGAATTTCGCCTCGCGATGCGCGCCTTGCGGCGCACGCGGCTGCGCGACGGGGCGTTTCGCTGCTCGCTCTTTCACGATCTCGACAATCCCAAGCACTTTCGCGAGACGTTCCTCGTCGGTTCGTGGGCGGAGCATTTGCGGCAGCACGAGCGGGCGACGGTGGAGGACAAGGGCATCGACGAAGCGGTGAAAGCGTTTCATCGCGGGCCGGAGCCGCCGCGGGTGCGGCATTTTCTGATGACGAATTTGCGCGACTGAGAGGACTCAGTTCACAGTTTAAAGTTTCCCGTTTTCAGTCTTAAGTTCGCGGCCTGTTCCCCATCGTCCCAATCTTCCCCAAAACATCTTATGCGCACTTGCAGCACCTTCGTCTTGTTCGCCATCACGGCAGTTACCGCCATCTTCAATGCACGCGCTGCGCAGCTCGAAGTCCTGGACATCCCAGGTGCGACGCTGAAAGACAATCCCTTGGGCGATCCGCCGGCGCGGCACCTTGCGGTGTTCAAGCCGGACAATACCAAGGACGATGCAGCGCTGCCACTGGTGGTCTATTTACCGGGCTGGGGCAGTTCCGCGGAGGACGCGATTGCCGATGGACGCGATGCATGGTTTGGCAAGGTCGTCGACCAACTGGCCAAGAGCATGCCGGTGCGAATCGCGGTGGTGGATGCGCGCTCGCGCTATGGCGGGAGCCAGTATCTGAACTCAACGGCCACTGGTCGGTACGCGGATTATATCACCGACGAAATCCTGCCGGCGCTGATGGCGCGGTATGCTTCCTCGGCGTCCAGCGCCAGCCCGGTCATCGCCGGCCACTCCAGCGGTGGGTACGGCGCGCTGCTGCTGGCCATCAAGCAGCACGACAAATTCAACGCAGTCGTGGCGCTTTCGCCCGACAGCAATTTCGACGTCACCCACCGGCCACTGGTCGATGAAAAGAGCGTGCACGCCGTGACGCCGGCCGATCTCGCCGCGGCGACGGCCCCGGCGAAGAGTGCGCAGTTGCCCAAGGACGGCCTCGCGCGGCTGGTGATCGGTTTGTGCGCCAATTACACTCCGGTCGCGGACAAGCCGGGGCAATTCGACTGGCTCTACGACGACAAAGGGCAGTGGCGGGCCGACGTGTGGAAGCGCTGGCTCGACCTCGACCCATTGATGCTCGTGCGCCGCAGCGACGACGCCTTTGCGGCCTCGCAGCGCATCTATCTCGACGGCGCGGAGCAGGATGAATTCGGGGCAAACATCGGCGCGCGGAAAATTTTCAATGAATTGAAGAACCGGGCGTCATCGGTGCGCTTTTACCAGCCGCCCGGGCATCACGCCGATAATCTGCAGGACCGCCTGGCGCGCGGGTTGGTGTTTGTGTTGGGGCGGGAATAGGGCGGATACGATCCAACTGCGGCCGGCGCTCTGTGAAAAGTTTGCGCTTGAAACGGTTTATAGAAAATAGTTATCCTCCCCGTCTCAGGCATTTTTTGAGACGGGGAGGATATAGGAGCATAAGCGGGGATTTCTAGAAAAAGAAGAGAAGGATCAGACGGCTGGTTCGATCTATCTCAATTCACCGGCTGTAACTCTTCGATCGGCGCGTGGTCGCGCGGGTCGAGCGAAACGCGGGGACACAACGGGAAGTAACGCTGGAGGAAGACGACCAGGTAGAAAACCTGCATGCGCCACCAGATGGGAAAGGTGTTGCTGAGGTTGCCAGCCAGGACGGCATTGACCGTGGCGGCGAGTTGCAGGTGATCGGTCGGTTTCGTGATGACCTCGGCAAATTGCAGCTTGTACCAGTTGCTGACGAAGCGCAGGTAGAGATCCATGACGCGGTTCACGGCGCGCTCGTACTGCCGGAAAATAGTTGCGCGGGTGGCCGGCTCACGCAGGGCGGAGTCGAGGGCGTGGGCCGCTTGTTCTCCGGAACGGATGCCGAGGAAGACGCCGGTGCTGAAGACGGGATCGATGAAACCCGCGGCATCGCCGGCGAGCAACCAGCGGTCGCCGCAGAGGCTGGTATTGCGGTAGGAATAATCACTGGCGGAATGGACCTCGGTGATGCACTCGGCCTGCGCCATTCGGCTCCAGATCTCGGGCTGCTCGCGGAGGGCCTCGTCGAGCACCTGCTCGGGCGGCTTCTTCATCGCCTTGAAGTCGACGATGTCCATGACGATGCCTATACTCATCTTCGTCGGCGTGAGCGGGATCATCCAAAACCAGCGGTCGCGCCCGCGAATGACCCGGATGAAGGAACCGAGGATACCTTCAGCGCGCGCCACGTTTTCGTAGTGTGCGAAGACGGAGAATTTTTTGAGGTTCGCGTAGCTTTTCTTCAGTTTGAAGTAGTTGCCGACCACCGAGCCGCGGCCGCTGCAATCGAGAAGGTAGCGTGCGCGGATCTGTCGCGTCCCGGCGACGTGCTTGATCGTGACGCCAACTTCCTCGGGCGCAAACTCGAGGCTCTCGACGCTCGTCTCCTCGAGCACGGTCGCGCCGTTTTCGGCGGAGTGATCAAGGAGCAGCTTGTCGAATTCCGAGCGCGTGACCTGGTAGGCGCGGTCGTGCTTTGCGTACAGCCCATCCTTGAAGGCGATCTTCACGCTATTGGTGCCGCAGGAGGTGGTGATTTCCGCGCCGTATTTCGGGAGAAAGCGCGCATCGAGCTTCTCGACGACCCCAAGGCGCTCGAACGCCTCCATGCTGTGCGGGAGGAGCGATTCGCCGATGTGAAAGCGTGGGAACTTCTCACGCTCGAGCACGAGGACCTTGTGTCCCTGGCGGGCAAGAAAGGTGGCGGCGGTGCTGCCGGAGGGGCCGCCACCAATGATGACGACGTCGTAGATGGATTCCATGGGCGGAGAAAGCGGGTCGATTATTCCGAGGCAGGCATTGGGGAAGCGGGCACGGGCGGGGCGGTGCTGACAGCGGGAGGACGCTGCCCCCAGGTGCGCCAGCCTTCGGTGAGTTCGAGGCGGAGCCAGGTCGCGACCGCACCCAGGAGACCTAGCATATCGCCACCCTTGAGCGTGAAGCCGGGGATGAGGCAGCGCCGGCCTCGGTTGGTTTTGCCGAGGGCATTTTCTCGACGGCGGCGGCGGGCGATCTGGGCAAGGCGGCGATTGTAGGTCCGCATGAGTTGGAAGACCGGTCGCGAAGCGGCCACGGAAAACGGCGGTATGAGCAAGGCGCGTTCAACGTATTTGAAAGGCTGGGAAACGATGCCGAAGTAGTAGAGGCCGAGGTCGAGCCGGAAGGCGAGGCTCATGAGGTCCCATTCACCCATGTACTCGTACTTGTCCTTGTAGACGGCTTCAAACCAGGAGCGGTGGCTGGTGGCGAAGGCTCGATTGTGCTCGGCGATACGGTCGGCCATGGGCTCGCCGCGGCGCTGGGCGGTGATCAATTCCGCGGCGGAGCTGGTGGTAAAGGATATCCAATCCATCCCCGGGCTGTAAAACGGGTCCATGAACGCGGCGGCATCACCGACGAGCACGAAGCCATCGCCGGAGAAGGTGGTGCTGTAATAGGCGAGATTGCGCCGCCAGTGCATATCTTCCTCGTCGTACTCCGCATCCGCCAGCAGCTCGCGGCCGACAGGGTGATCGAGGAGGAAGTTTTTTAGCCGGTCGCCGAGTTTGCCGCCGTCCTGCGGCCATTCGACGAGGCGTTGATCGAATACGACGCCGACGCTGGTATCGCCACCCTTGAGCGGAATCCACCAACTCCACCAGCCGTCGCCAATGACATGGTTGGTGGCCGTGCCGCGAATGCTGTGCACCGACGAGGCGAACTCTGGATATTTTTCGGCGAACTCGCGGCTGTCCCAATCCTTCACGCCTTTCCAGCGCGACCAGCAGGCGGCGGTCGGGTGCTCGGTGTTCTGCCGCCACCAACCGTTCTTGCGCGCCAGCAGTGCGGCGACGCCCGAGCCGTCCACGATCCAGCGGGCGCGAACGGTCTGCGTGACGCCGTCTTGCATGATGGTGAGAACCTGTTCGCCACCGGGGACAAGCTCGACACTAGCCACGCTGGCGGGGCGCAGGATGACCGCGCCGGCAAGCCCCGCCCGGCGCAACACCTCTTCATCAAACGCGGCGCGGTCGAGTTGGTAGGACGGCAGCCGCACTTGATAGCGGCCACCGAGTTCGCTCGCCTCGCCGAGGGATTTGACGTCGTCGTTCTTGAACCAAAAGCGCAGGCCCTGTTTTACGATATGCGATTCGTTGAGGTAGCGCGTAAGCCCGAGCACGCGGCCCATGAAATAGGCGCTGACTTCCACCGTGGCCTCGCCCACGCGACGCGTCAGGCGGGCGGATTTCTCGACGATCAAAAGGCGCAGCCCCGGGTTTTTTCGGAGCAACAGCGTAGCGGTGGCCGCGCCGGAGAGAGCTCCGCCGATGACGACGACATCGTAATTGGTTGCCGTGTGCTCTGCTGGCTCCTCGCTCATACGATTTCCCTGGATTAAAAACTTCCCGCTAGGAGCGCAGGGGGTGCGGCAGGTCGGCGAGAGAGGTGTGCTTCTCACCGAAGAGGGTGAGCAGCGGGCCGGTCAGCATGGTGGTCGCGAGGGCCATGATGACGAGCATGGTGAAGATGCGCGGCGAGAGGATGCCGAGATCGTAGCCGATATTGAGCGCGATCAATTCCATGAGGCCGCGGGTGTTCATCAACGCGCCGAGTTGAAGCGAATCGGTCCAACTCATGCCGGTGAACCGCGCGGTGGTCGCGGTGCCGCCGAGCTTGCCGAGGGTGGCGACAGCGATGATCACCATGCAGATGAGCCAGCCCTGCCAATCATTCAGCAGGCCGACCTGCGTGCGCAAGCCAGTGAAGACAAAGAAGAGCGGGAGCAGGAGCACGGAACTGAAGTTTTCCACACGGACGCTGAGCTTGTGTCGGAAATCATTGGTTTCCGGCATGATGGCCCCGGCGAGGAACGCCCCGAAGAGCGCGTGGATGCCGATCAACTCCGTGCAAAAAGCCGCGGCCACGGTGACGCAGATGACCGTGGCGAGCGTGCCGCGAGACGGTTCATCCTGGGTGAGCCGCGTGATGCCAAGCCAGCGCGGCAGGGCAGGTCGCACGACCCAGATCATGACGGCGATAAAGACGAAGACGAGCAGGAGATTCAGCGCGCAGGCAGCCAGGCTTGAGGCGCGGGCGATGGCGACGACAAAGGCAAGGATGGTCCACGCAGTGACGTCGCCGATGGCGGCGCAGGTGATCGCGGTGCTACCAAGGAGAGTGCGGGTCATGCCGCGCTCCTGAAGGATGCGGGCGAGCACGGGAAAGGCGGTGATGCTCATCGAGATGCCCATGAACAAGGCAAAGGCGGTGAACGTGGCGCCGGGCGCGGCGAGATGGGTGTAGAGAAAATAGGCGAGTGCCACGCCAAGCAGGTACGGGAAGAGAATGCTGGCGTGACTCACGATCACGGCGGTCTGCGCCTTGTGCCGCACGGAATCCACGTTGAGCTCCATGCCGACAGCAAACATGAACAGGCAAACGCCGACCTGGCTCAAGAGCTGGAGTGTGCCGAGGGAAGCCGCAGGAAAGACGAAGGCGAAACACCCCGGCGCGAGCAGGCCAAATAAGGAGGGCCCGAGCAGGATGCCCGCGGCCATCTCACCGACCACCGCCGGCTGGCCGAAGCGGGTGAATATGCGCCCTACCAGCCGCGAAGCAGCAATGATGAGCAGCAGTTGCAGGAAGAGATGACTGAGCGGTCCGGTGGAGTTTTTGGAGATGCCCGCCATCATGGATCCGACCGCAGAGGTATCCGAGGCAGCAACGGGCGCCGTGGCCGCAACTGTGGCCGGAAGACCAGCCGGAACGGGCAAGGTGGCACCCGCATGCAGCAGCCACGCGATGGCCGCAGTGGCCGCCGTGACGATCAACAAATAAAGGATCGTGGTGCGCTTCATCCCGGCCATTTCAGGCGGTGGTCAAGGCACCACTCTCGGGAGCGGGCTCGCCGTAGGGGAGATCATCGGGCAGCGGGACGTACTCGCGGATCCAGTCCCAGAGCTGGGTGAAGTCCTTGTTCACATCGCCGGAGAGGCAATCGGTGAGCTGGCCAGCCGCATCGGGATGCGCCTTAATGACTTCGCGGAAGGAGAACTTCGGATCGTAGAAGGCATAGACCAGCTTGCGCATATTCTCCACGCCCTGGCGGACCGTGGCGCCATACTCGGTGAAGCGCGCGGGCGAAAGGTCGCCGGCGAGGAGTCCTTCGTGAATCGTCTCGGCGACGAGCTGGCCACTCTTGAGCGCGAGCATCACGCCGCTGCTGAAAACGGGATCGAGGAAGGCGAGAGCGTCGCCGGCGAGGACCAACCCGGGTGCGGCACAATAGCGCGAATGCCGGCTGTATTCACTGGTGACGAAATAGTCGCCGGTCGAATGGCCCACGGAGAGGCGGTCCTTGATCCAGAGGTTCTCCTCCACCTCGCGATGAAAGATCTCCTTCGGGTCCTTGACGCCATCGCGAGTGAGATACTTGCCCTCGGCGACAATGCCGACGCTGGTCATGCCGTCGTGCTGTGGGATGTACCAGAACCAGCCTTTATCCGGAATATAGGCCACGGTAGTGTCGCCTTCGTCGATGCCCTCGCCCCGCTTGGAATCCTTATAGTAAGTCCAGACGGCGATCTTGTTGAGATACGGATCGTTCAAGCGCCAGCCGCGCTTGTTGGCGGTGAATGCTTCCTTGCCGGTGCAATCGACGACGATCGGCGCGCGGACCTCGTAGGTGCGGCCGGTGGTGCGGTCCGTGGCCTCGACGCCGATGACTCGCTCGCCCTCCATGAGCAGGCGGTTCACGGTCGTCTGCTCGCGCACTTCCGCGCCTTTTTCACGGGCATTGTCGAGGAGCATCTGGTCGAACTCGGAGCGAAGCACCTGCCAGGACTGGGCGACGGTTTCGCGGTCGTAGCGGGTGAAGAAATAGAAGGGCTGCGAGCGACGACCATCCGGCTGCACAAAGGTGACGCTGTACTTCTTCACGAAGTGCGACGCCTTCATTTTCGGGATCATGCCGATGCGCTCCAGCGGACCGAAGGTGAAAGGGATGAGCGATTCGCCGATGTGGTAACGCGGAAATTTCTCGCGTTCGAGAACGAGGACGCGATGGCCGTACTCGCCGAGAATGGCGGAGGCGCAGGAGCCGGAAGGGCCGCCTCCGATGAGGATGGCGTCGTAATCGTGGGAGGGATTGTTCATAGCGTTGCGATTGGGTGGGGTGACCTGGTCGCGGAAGACTAAGCGCGGACTGGCTTGTAGCGGAAATAGAGAATTAGCATTGCTGTGATAACGGGCCGCTATCAGCCAGATTGTCTCGAGGCTGAATCGGGCGGCACTGACAACCGAAATTGACGGACAACGCAGGGCCATCGCGCTACAAGCTGGGTGCACTGTTTTCCGATGAAACATTCCGATTCCAACGCGGCTCCGCAAAAGGCAGGTCTGCCTGGTCGCGTGAAAGCAGGGGTCGCGGGTAGCTTGGTGGCAATGGCGGGGGCTGCCGCAGTGATCATGCCTGGTTGTGGCAAGGAGGCATCCGTGCCGACGAGAGCCGACGAAGCGGTGGCAGCTGTTTCGACCCCAGTTCCGGGGGCCTCACCCGCAGCCGGAAGCGATCGGGATGCAACCCTGCCGCCGAGATGGGTGCCATCGTATCCCGCCGCGCAGGGGCAGGAAGGCGGAACGAAACGCGAGACCAAGGACAAAATCGCCGGCACGTATCTCGCCAAGACGAAGGACGACCCCGACAAGGTGAAGGACTATTTTGACAGCACGTTGAAGGCCGATGGGTTCGAGACAGACGTGAAGTCGACGAGCACGGATGGGAATGACTCGACGATCGTCACGGCGACTGTGAATGGCGGAAAGCGGAAATTGACGGTGACGGCGACGAGCGAGAAGGGCGTGACGAATCTGGTGATCACCTACGAAGGAGCGAAGTAAAAGGACAAGGCCCCCTACTCTGCTTTCGTCTCGCGGGTGATGAGGTTCACGGCGACTTCGCGGGGAGTGAGAGTGCCGTCGAGGAGGGCGCGCATTTGCTCGACGATGGGGATATCGATGCCGAGGCGGCGGGCGCATTCGTAGGCGCTGTAGGTGGTGGGAACGCCTTCGGCGACCATGTTCATCGAGGCAATGATGTCAGCGAGACGCTCGCCTTTGCCAAGGCGTTCGCCGACGGCCCGATTGCGACTGTGGCGCGAGAAGCAGGTAACCATGAGATCGCCGAGGCCGCTCAAGCCCTGGAAAGTCTCGCGCTTGCCGCCAAGTGCGACGCCGAGACGGATCAACTCGGCGAGGGCACGGGTGATGAGCGCGGCTTTCGAATTGTCGCCGAGACCAAGGCCGTCACTGACGCCAGCAGCGAGAGCAAAGATGTTCTTCAAGGCGCCGCCGAGCTCGATGCCGGCGACGTCCTCACTGGTGTAGGGCCGGAAGAAGGACGTGGCGAAGGTCTGCTGGAGGCGGGTGCGGACGTCCTCTCGCGCGCAGCCAAGCACGATGGCCGTGGGCTTTTTCTGGACGACTTCCTCGGCGTGGCTGGGACCGGAAAGCACGGCAACAGGATTGTGCGGAAAACACTCGGCGATGATCTCGCTCATGCGCAGGCCACTGCCGCGCTCAACGCCCTTGGTGCAGGAAAGGAGAACGGCGTCCGGCGAAAGCGCGGTGGTCGAAAGACGCGCGGCAACTTCGCGAACGGCCTTCGACGGCGTAACCAGCAGGACGAGATCGCAGCCGGCGAGATCGTCGAGTTCGGTGGTGAAGCGGAAGGAATCCGGAAGTCGGTAGCCGGGGAGGTAGGCGGAGTTTTCGCGGGTGGCGGTAACCTTGGCGATGTGCGCCGCATCGTGTCCCCAGATGAGGACCGGCAGACGATTGGCGTCGAGGACCGCGGCGAGCGCGGTACCCCAACTGCCTGCGCCGATGATGCCGACGTTGCGAAAGCTCATGACTGGGGAGGCTCGGGAGCTGGGGGTTCAGGGGCGGGCGAATCGGGCGTGACCGGTTCGGCAGCGACGGCGGGCTTGGGATCACCGAAGCGCAACTCGGTGCCAGCGATGAGGCGTTTGATATTCGCGGTGTGGCGCTTGAAGACCATGGCCGCGGCGACGACGCCGAAGTAAAAATTGCCCCAGCCATGAACCGAGGCCCAGCCTTGCGATGGGCCGAACATGAGAAGGACGACGACAGCAATGGGCAGCGAGAGCGCAGCAACGATGGAGGCAAGCGAGACGTAGCGCGAAAGCTTCAGGACGATTCCCCAGATCGCGAAGATGAGGAGGCTGACGAGCGGCATCATACCGATGATGACGCCGAGGGACGTGGCCACTCCCTTGCCACCCTTGAAGCCCAGCCAGATGGGAAAATTGTGACCCATGATGCAGCCAAGCGCGGCGGCGATGCCGGCGTAGTCAGGCGGCAGATGCTTTATCTCCGTGTGACCGTGTGGAAGTTGAATGGTGGCCCCGAAATGCGCGGCGAGTGCGACGCCGATCGTTACGGCGAGCCAGCCCTTGAAGGTGTCGCCGAGGAACGCAAGCAGGCCCCACTTTTTGCCCATGGTGCGCCAGACATTGGTCGCGCCGATGTTCTTGCTGCCGTGCTCGCGGATGTCGATGCCTTGCGATTTCGAAATGAGGAGGCCGGTCGGAATCGTGCCGAGCAGGTAGCTCACAACGACAATCAGCGCAACGACGAGCCAGATCACTTGGTCGCGTTTCGTTTGGCTGCGAGGACGGCTTCAATCTTGCCGAGGGGCAGCGTGTTGACCACATCGGCTCGCGTGAGCCAGCCCTTGCGCGCGGTGCCGATGCCAAAGTGCAGGAACTGCAATTGCGCGGTGTGATGCGCATCGGGATTGATCGAGCACTTCACTCCTTTTTCCCGGGCGAGCGGCCACCAGCGCCAGTCCATGTCGAGCCGGCGCGGGTTGGCGTTGAGCTCGATGATCGTGCCCGTCGCGGCGGCGGCCTCGATGATGGCGGCGTGGTCCACGGGATACCCCTCACGAGAGAGCAGCAGTCGGCCGGTGAGATGGCCCAGCATGGTCACATAAGGATTCTCAATGGCCTTGATGATGCGCGTGGTCATCTCCGCCTCCGTGAGGTTGAAAACGTTGTGCACGCTGACGACGCAGTAATCGAGCTGTGCGAGGACTTCGTCGGGGAAGTCGAGCGTGCCATCCTTGTGGATGTCCACCTCGCTGCCGGCGAAGATCTTGAAATGGCCGTCGAAGGTCTTGTTCAGTTCGCGAATCTCGGCGACTTGCGCGAGGAGCCGATCAACATCGAGACCGTGGGCCTGGAAGGAGGCCTTGGAGTGATCGGCGATGCCAAGGTACTGGAGACCGAGGTCCTGGGCCGCCTCGACCATTTCGGCAAGGGTGCTGCGGCCGTCGCTGGCCGTGGTGTGGTTGTGAAAGGTACCGCGCAGGTTGTCCTTTTCGATCAGGTCGGGCAGCGTGTGCTTCTCGGCGGCGGCGAATTCGCCACGGTCTTCGCGGAGCTCCGGCTCGACGTAATCGAGGCCCAGGGCGCGGTAGAGATCGCGCTCTTCGTGGATGGGCGGGGGCGGGTCGGTCTTGGAATCCTCCAGCGGGCCAAGGCGGTATTCGTTCAGCGTCCAGCCGCGGGCGAGGGCACGCTGGCGCATGATGATGTTGTGCTCCTTCGAGCCGGTGAAGTAATTCAGCGCGAAGGGATACTCCGCGCTCTTGATCACGCGCAGATCGGCCTGGATGCCAGACTTAAAGCGCACGCTCGATTTCGTGGCGCCGTTGGCGATGACGCTCTCGACCATCTCGTGCTTGATGAAAAAGTCGGAAACCTCGGCGGGCGAATTCGTGGCGACGATGAAATCGAGATCACCGACAACTTCCTTGCAACGTCGGTAGCTGCCCGCGACACAGGCCTGGTGCACTTCGGGCAACCCCTTCAAGTCCTCGAGCATACGCTCGGCGTCGTGGGCGATTTCGCCGAGGCGGAAACGGCCGGCATGCTTCGCGCGCGACTGGATCGCCGCGAGGATATTGTCGGAGGTCTTCTTGCCGAAACCGGCGAGGCCGGCCACCCGGCCGTCCTTGCAGGCTTTTTCCAGCTCGGGAATGGCGGTGACGTTCAGCTTCTCCCAGAGCGCCTTGATCTTCTTGGGCCCCAGCCCCTGGAGATCGAACATCTCAAAAATACCGGGCGGAAATTCCGCCTTGAGCGCCTCGTAATAGGCGAGCTGGCCGGTGACGATGAGTTCGGTGAGCTTGTCGGCGATGGCGCGGCCGATGCCGTGGATATCGCCGAGGCGGTTCTCCGCGGCGGCGGTAGCGAGATCGCCGGGGTAGGTCTCCACGGCGCGCGCGGCATTCGTGTAGGCGCGGATTTTGAAAATGTTCTCGCCCTTAAGCTCGAGCATCTGGGCGATGCTCTCGAGGAGATCGGCGATTTGGTCTTTGGTCGGGACGGGCATGCGGGCGGCGGGAATCTATGTTGCGCGGCGAAGGCGTGTCACGCGCGGGTTGCAGGAAAGCGTGGTCTTACCGGAAGCGCAAGCAGCCCGCTGATCGGCGCCGCGACGGGGCGGCCAGCCAAATCTTCGGTCCGGCGGCGTGGATGCTGCTATTTTCAGAGGGTAATCATGAAATTCTGCATCTTCATCGGCGTCAACGTCGGCGGTTACGCCGGCTGGGAGCTGGGCGAGCCGATGGGGTTGATGGCAGCTTTTCTGATCAGTTCGCTGGGGTCGATCCTGGGCGTGTTCCTGGGCTGGAAGGTCGCCCGTCTTTACCTCTGATAGGGTTGCCCAGTTAACAGGCGGACCCTTCCCCTGGTGACACTGTCAGTCGACATCTGGAAAAATGAGGCGTTGCCTCGCTGGCGGAGGAGGCGGAAGATTTGATGGTTCCATTCGATTCCCGCCATGAGCACGTACCAGTCATTTCACGGCCTGCCGGCGCTGGCCGGTCTCGCCACTTTCGACGCCGCACAGCAGCCCGGTCTCTCGGTGGAGGAATGTGTGCACCGGCTGAAGCGCTTCCACTATGCCTTCAAAAGACTGCACGAGATTTTCCTCGCCCGGCTCACGGCAGAGCCGGTGTATGAATTGAAAATGGCTTTCTCGCTGCACGCGCACTATTGCGCGGAGCATGCAGCGGCACTGCGTCAACGCGTGGGTGAAATGCGCGAGCCGCCACTCGGTCTCGACATTGTCCCGGACCCGGCGCTGGAGATTTTCTTCGACGAAATCCTCGCGGCACCCACGACCGAAGAGCTGCTGCTCGGCATCTATGCGCACGCCATACCGGTCCTCGGCGCGGCGCTGGAGAAGCATCGCATGGTGACCAATCCGCTGGCGGATGCGCCGAGCGTCCGGCTGATCAAGTTTGCGCTCGTCGAGATCGAGGAGATGGATGACTACGGCTCGCGAGCGGTCGCGGCATTTGATGAGGCCATCGGCAGGCGCAAGAGGGAGGTAGAAGTGTGGCTGAACGTGCTCGACGATGCACTGGCGGCGGCGGGAGGATTGGACGGGACAAGCGCGAAATCGGAACACACTTTCACGCGGTGGTACTCAGCCAGGCCTTTTATCTACGACAAGGTGCCGAAACGCGACGCACGCTTCCCCGATCCCTACAACATGGGCGTGAACGCCGAGGCCTTTCTCTACGATCCGGCGCAGCCGCCGGAGCCGAAGGTGCTGATGATGTTCTACAAGCGGCTGCGCGAGATCGATGTGCCGGAAATGATGGCCTCGATCATCACTGAGACGAAGGGCAAGCCGTGGGGCTATTACCGCGACATGACCCGCCAACTCTGGGACGAAGCGCGCCACGCAATGATGGGTGAGGTGGGTTTCATTTCACTCGGCGTGGACTGGAAGAAGGTGATGGTGAATTTCACGTGGTCGTTCGGGCTGAATACACAGCTCACGGCGAAGGAGCGGCATGGCGTGCTGTATTTCATCGAGCAAGGACTGATGCCGAAAACAGGCAAACGCTTCGAGTGGGAGACGGCGCAGGCTGCGCACAATGTGCTTTCGGCGCTGTTCCAGGATTACGACTGGGCGGATGAAGTATTGCACGCCCGCGTGGGGCGCGACTGGTACGTCTCGCAATTTGATAACCCGAAAGAGGCGGTCGAGTGGGGTGATCGCGCGTGGTCGAAGGTGTTGATCGGCTGGCGGCAGTGGAAGGACGAAGGGCTCACGCAACATCGCAACTGGTGGCCGGATGTCTATCTCGACTGGTGCCGCGCGCAGGGCATCGAGCCGGACAAGAACGTGCTCGCGTTCCATGAATCCTACGAGACGAAGCGGGCGGATTTGAAAGTGCTCAGCGCTTCGGCGTGACGGGTGCGCTAGATGGGAGGCGGTGGAAAGCCCGGAGGCGGACCGAAGCGACCGGGGCCTCC
>Ga0207703_10002479_pt1 | contig 16012 bp, 16 predicted proteins | sample KBSSwiS12_FD_184304 | JGI IMG/M metagenome (GOLD analysis project Ga0207703, IMG submission 184304) | Switchgrass rhizosphere microbial communities from Kellogg Biological Station, Michigan, USA - KBS Switchgrass S1-2 (SPAdes) (version 2) | ecosystem: Host-associated > Plants > Roots >... | reverse complement strand
AGAACGGCTTGCCGTCGCAGCGAAGACGAATCCGGTCGGGTAGCCGATCCTTCAACAAGAGGCGTGCCGGTGCGCGGGTCAGCCCGCCCTGTTCCATATACGCCGCCGGCATCGTCGCCACCAAATCGATCAGCCGGCGATCGCGGAACGGCATGAGGTGGCGCAAATTCCCGTCAGGCGACGATGTCGGCGTCATCGCATTCTTGCTGGCGCCAGCGCGCACGCCCCACATCGCATCGGGCCGGACGGTTGGCAGCGATTCGAAAGGCGCGGCCCAGTCGTGGTCGATCGTCGAAGACAACGCCGAGAGGGCGGCTGGGGATAGCCGGGCATGGAACAGCCCGGCGGGCCAGCTTCGTCGCTCCTCGCGCTCCCTGGTCCAGTCACGATAGAGCCGCTTGTACCGCCGAAGTGTTGTCGGCGCCCCGGCCAGCAGAACGGGATTGGTGATGGTGAGTTCGCCGTAGACGCCGTCGAGCAGCAGTTCGGCACCTTCCTGACGCGCAGCGTCATAGAGTGCGGCATAGAGATAATGGCGTGGCGAGATGACCGGTAATTCGGAATGGGCGAACATCCGGTCCGCGGGAAGATAGGGATTGGCCGCCCTATCCGGCGCCAGAAAACGGATCGGCAGCCCGAGATGGTCAGCCACTATCCGGCTTTCCTCGCGCTCGTCGGGCGCGCCGCAACCGTCCGGAGCGACTGACGTGAGGAAGGATAGGTTTTGGCCTTCCTGCCGCTCCAACGACGCGAGCCAGGCGAGGAGCGAGGAATCGAGGCCACCACTCAACAGCGACACTGCCCGACCGTGACGCCCAAGATGCTGGCGGACGATCCGCCGCAGCACCGCCTCGATCGCCTCGAGCGCCTCGTCGAAAGTGCCGCGCCACGGCTCGCCCTCAGGTATCGGCGAAAGGCGCACTGTCCGGCGCCCCATAGAATTGAAGGTTTCTCGGGATCCCGGAGTGAGCCGGTGGACACCGCGAAACGGCGTTTCCTCGGTCATATAGCGCCGCAGCCGGGCCTTGCCCCAGATCAGGTACAGGCCGTTCGGATCAAAGGCCTTGCCGACCCAGTCCAGCCGGGTGAGGCGGCGCATTTCGGCCGACACGGCAACCCGTCCGCCATGCACCGCGAAATAGAGCGGATCGCGGCATGCCTGCGACATCAGCAGGGTCAGCTCGCGTCGGTCCGCGCGCCAGCGCAGCAGTGACCATTCGCCGAGCATATGGTGCGGCGCATCGGCGCCGAACCGCTCGATCGCCGCGAGCGCAACCTCGGCTGGCGGGCTCGCCGGATCCATCCCCAGCGCGCCGGCCAGATCGGCAGGCTCGTCGAGATGCCCGAGCAGGGCCAGCACCACGCCGTCGCGCTCGATGATATGAGCCGCGCGGCCGGCCTCTTCGCGATCGACGATATTCACCGCAAAACCGCCTGTCTGGATCATGCGGGGCGCCGGCGGATCGCCAAAACCAAGCACGACCAGGTCATTGCGATCGATCGGCGCGCCGTCGAGCGACGCGATCCCGTACAGGCCGGTCTTGATCATTTTGCGCCCTTGTAGAACCAGCCGGTATAGACGCAGCGCGGACCGCCCGACCTGACCGGCAGGACGCGGTGCTCGATGTCGTAGCCGACATCGAAGATCAATGCGGTGCCCGGCTCGAGATGATGATGCGCGACCAGCAGCTTTCCGGTGCGTTTCTCGCGCAGTTCGAACAAGCCGCCCTCATAGCCATGCTCGCTCAGATTGACGGTGATCGCGAGGCGCCGCCGCGGATCATCGAGATCGTCATGCCAGAGCAGCTGGTCATGATCATTGGCCAGGGCGCGGACCACGCGACCCTCGACCGTCTCCAGCGTTCCGCACGCTGTCGCCCCCTCGATCCAGCCGAGCAGCTCGGCACGTTTGAGGACATGAGTTAGGGTGCGCCCGGCGCGCTGCGGGTTCTCGACCTCCCGGTGGCCGAGATCCTTCACCTCGTTGGACTCGAAATGGCCCTCGCGGCACAGCCGCATCAGCGACGCGAGAAGATCGGGTTCGATCGCATTGGCACAGGCGATCGCGCGGCGTTTCGAGAATTCGGCAGCAACTGCCTCGGGTGAGGCGAGCAGCGCGGTTCGAAAGGCACCCACCGCAAAGACGGGGCTAGCCCTCACGCAGCGCTGCCTCCACCATATGATAGCGGCGCGCCATCGCCGTATCATAGAGGACGCGGGTCGATTCCTGGAGCGCATCTTCGCTGAGCTGGAAGCTGCGCCCCTTCGGGGTCCGCCCGGCGCTCTCGCCCATCACGGCCCGGCTGCGGATTGCCTCGATCAGCGCGAAATGATCGGGCAGCGTCTCCATCGTCGCGCGGCTGCGGGCCCGGGTTTCCGCCCAGAAGATGCGCCACACATCGGCCGGAACGACATCGACCTGGGTCAAGGGCGCATCGTCGTAAAAGCCCTTGCCGAACAGGACCGACTGCACGCTCCAATGGCTGAAGATCGTGTCTGTGCGTGCGTCGGCGATGCTGGGCAGCACGTGCTTCCACACCGCCAGATTCTCACACAACCCATCGGACAGCTTCGCCTCGTTCCGCACCGCACGCCAGTAAGGCGTGTCGTCGCGGTTACTCAGCGAGAAATGCAGCCCCAGGAAATCGCGCACCTCGTCGTAAAAGCGCTCCATATTGCGATTGAACTGGCGGACCAGCGGCGGCTCGAAATCATTGGTCGGGAAATTCTGCAACAGCCAGCGAGCGGCAAGCTCGATCGACATGATCGCGGTCGATTCGAGTGGCTCGAGAAACCCGCTCGACGGGCCGATCGCGACGCAATTCTTCACCCAGGAGCGGCGGCTGCGCCCAACGCGCATCTTCAGCACACGCGGCGCGGTCAGCTGTTCCGCATCGCCCAGCCCTCGATTGAATTCGTCGAGTGCCCGATCGTCCGACACAAAGGCGCTCGAATAGACATAGCCGGTCCCGTCTCGCGAATGGAGCGGGACCCGCCAGGACCAGCCGGACTCCATTGCACGCGAGATCGTCGCGGGGACAATGACGCACTGATCCTCGCGCCGCACCTGGATCGGGATAGCGCGGTCGTTGAGCAGATAGTCCGACATGGGCAGGAACGGCTCGTCCATGGCCTCGTTGATCAACAGGCCGCGAAAGCCGGTGCAATCGATCACCAGCTCGACTGGCCAGTCGCCACGCTCCTTGAGCTGGAGCGACGCGATGTTACCGCGCTCGTCGCGGGTGACGCCCTCGACGTCATCGCGGAGATGCTCGACGCCGCGACCAACGCACAGCTCCTTCAGGAAGCCTGCGAGCAGCGCCGCATCGAGATGATAGGCATATTGCAGCGGGCCGGAGAATTCGGGGTCGTCGAGGCCGCGTGGGCCCTTGAGCTGATCCATTGCCGCGCGCGTGTAGCTGACGGTATCGAGGAAATCCTCGCCATGCACCGCTTCCTGGCCGGGCAGGCCGTGGCGCTGGAAAGAATAGCCGGGGTTCCGCCCACGCACGGTAGCGCCGCCGGTGAAGGGATGGACATAGCTGTACGGCGTGCCGTCAGCGCGGCGCTGCCAATTCTCGAAGCGAATCCCGAGCTTCAGCGTCGCGTTGGTTCGCGCCACGAATTCGGCCTCGGAAATCTCCAGAATGCGCAGCGTGCCCTTGAGAGTGGGGACCGTGGCCTCGCCGACGCCGATGGTCGGGATGTCGGGGGATTCGATCAGGGTGATGCAGACATGCTTGTCCCCGGTCAGCCCCCATTGCAGACGGTGGTTGAGATAGGCTGCGACGATCCACCCGGCGGTTCCGCCGCCGACGATCGTGATGTTAGTGATCGGCTTACCCATGGTGTCGGGAAGGATGACCCGATATCGCGTCCGGAAGCAACAAGCGGATGCATGGTGGCGGAACACTATTCCAATGGGCGAGGTGAGAGACCGGCGCCAGCGTCACGCGCGAAGGGTGCACGGCCTCCGCTGACCGAGGCCGAGCGGATCGCGCTCGCGCTCGCACACGCGGCCTATGATGCCCGCACCGTGCGCCTGGTGCCGCATGATCTGACTGGCATGACTCACATTGTCGCGACCCGCCGCGGCCTGTTTGCGGTGAACGAGACCCGGCACCTCCGGATTGCGCACGGCTCCTTTTTCGGCCTGACAATGCGCGGCAGCTCGATCTTCGCGTTCGAAGCGAGCGACCTGGCCGGCCTGCCGACACGGCGCGGCCGTATCGTCCGGCTGGACCGGGCCGGCGCGCGGATCGCCGGAGCGAGCGTGGTTGCCGACGGCCTCGACAATGGCTGCCACCAGATCGACTTCATTGACGGGCGCCTGACCGTGCTCGACACCCAGAACCAGCGCGTGCTGCGCTTCGATGCGGGCGAGGCTGGATATGAAACGCTCTATCCGCTCCCACCTATGGGCAAGCGCGCCTGGTCACAGGGCTATGTTCACATCAACTCGCTGCTGCAGGTTGAAGATCGCATCCTGCTGCTCCTCCACAACGGCTTCACTTATACCGGCAAGGCGAGCGAGGTCGCTATATTCGATCTCGACTGGCGCGAGCGCGAGCGTTGGCCGCTGCCCGGGCATAATTGCCATAATCTTGCAGTATTGGAGGACGGCACGTTGCTGAGCTGCGGCTCGGCTGCCGGCGAGATTATCGGCCTTGATGGACCGCTGACGAAAATCAGCACGATGATGACCAGAGGGCTCTCGGTGGGCGCCGGATCCATCGTCGTCGGTGCGTCGAAATTCTCTGCCCGCGCCGATCGCCACGCCGTGCCCGGAACCGTGACCTTTCTTGGCCGGGACCGCGCCATCCGCGCTGTCGTCGAGCTGCCGGCTGCACCGACCGATATACGCCGGCTCGATGGCGAGGATCTGGGCTTGTCCGGGTTCGCGGCTGGTCGCGTGCCGCTACCGCGCGGCCCCGCCTGAAATCAGACGCATCAGGTCCTGCGGATCGACCGCGTGCTGATCCTCAAGCCGATCCCAGCGATGGATCGGCAGATTTCCGGACAGGCGGGCCAGCACAGGCAACAGCGCCTCATTCCTGCCCAGCAAGGCTGGGACACGGGGGCGATGGCGGCCAGCGAGCAGCACTTCGAATGCCGAGGCGCCGTTCAGGGCATGGAACGCGGCAATGCCGGACGATTTCCGTGGGCCCAGCATGATGACCGCCGCGAGGCCAGCCGAGGACAGGCCTTGTTCGGGGGGCACTGTCCGAAAGGCACGGATATCGGCATCAGCGAGGAAATAGCCGCCGGGCAGGCCGCTCACCACGGGGGTTTGCCCCTCGAACCGCACGCATATCGTGTCGTCCGCGACCATTTTCGCGCCCGCGGCGACAAGTTGGTGCACGATAGTGGACTTGCCGATGCCGGATGCTCCGCCGAAAGCGATCGCCCCCGACATCCCCGGCGGCACGACCGCCGCCATATGGAGGACGATGTCGCCCCGCATCCAGAGCAGGGCCGGCAATGCCGTCGCGATCAGATAGCCGGCAACGGCGCTTTCGGATGCTCCGGCGGCGCATTCCACGGTGATGCGCTCACCCGCCTCGCACCGGTAGTGCGCAACGCCCGCCATTTCGAAGAGGAGCGCATCGCCAGCCAGGCGATAGGGGCCAAGCGCGCGCGCCGGGCCCGTCAGCGCGGCGTCGCCCATGACGATCTCGATGTCCGGGCCGCGTACGACGCGTGGATCATCCCGCTCGAGCGCAATACCGCCTGGTATCGGCAGAGCGGAACTGATGACGAGATCATAAGCGAGATAGTGTCGGGCGATGGCGCGGCACCTTCACACCCTGGCGGAGACGGAGGGATTCGAACCCTCGGTACGAGTAAACCCCGTACGGCGGTTTAGCAAACCGCTGGTTTCAGCCACTCACCCACGTCTCCGGCCTGGCAGCAGAGGGCGGCTATAGCGAGGGGTTTCCCTGCGATCAACCGCGCTCGTGACTGCCATTGATCCCGAAAGCGACTCGTGTCGTCGCTGCGTTCATTGTGGGGCAAGCCAGCGGGGCGCTACACTGACACATGAGTTTGTTGGGGGAGTGACGCGCGTGCGCAGGTTTTTGACGATTGCCTTGCTGGTGGCGCTGCCCCTCAGTGTCGGCTCCGCGCCTTCGCTTGCCCAGGTGCGCACCATAGACCCCAACCAGGCGATCGACAGCGATCTACAAAGGCCTCAAAGCACGACGCCCTCCGCCCCCACCACGTCGCCTCAGACCACGCCGGGCTTTGAGCCGGTTCCGGCATCCGACCCGCAATCCTATCCGCCCTATAATCCCGCCGAGCCGGGGGTTCAGGCGAATGGTGATACTACCCCGCCACCACCGGGACCGAACACCGCGCGCGAGGAGGCTACCGCCAATGCGGGTAAGGCCGAAACCTTCAAGCGGGAGGAAATCCTCAGCGCCGCGGAGGGCACGTTCGGCAAGGGCGCAGCCGGCCTCGCCGGGATCCTGGAACGCACGCTCAAGGAGCAGGGTGAGCCCAATGCCTATATCTCGGGGCGCGAGGCCGCCGGCGCGATCGCCATCGGCCTGCGCTACGGCAAGGGAACGATGTTCCACAAGGTCGAGGGCCAGATGCCGGTCTATTGGACTGGCCCCTCGCTTGGCTTCGACCTGGGCGGGGACGCGACCAAGGTGTTCGTGCTCGTCTATAATCTCTATGATTCGGAAGAATTGTTCCGCCGATTCCCGGCGGGCGAGGGCCGGCTCTATTTTATCGGCGGCTTCGCCGCGACCTATCTGCGGCGCGGCAATGTCGTCCTGATCCCGATCCGGCTTGGTGTGGGTTGGCGGCAGGGGGTGAATGTCGGCTATATGAAGTTCAGCCACAAATCCCGCTGGTTCCCGCTCTGATCAGCCGAACTCGATGGCTTCGAACCTGATCGGTTCGCCGATCGCTTCGTCCGCCAGCGCGCCGTCCCACATCACTCGCTGACCGCGCACGATCGTGCCGATTGGCCGGCCAGTCAGCGTCATGCCCGTGAAGGGCGACCAGCCGCTGCGTGATGCAAGCCAGCTTTCCTCGATCGTCCACCGCGCCTTCAGGTCCACCACACTGAAATCAGCGTCGTAACCGACCGCGATGCGTCCCTTGCCGATAATGCCGAACACGCGCTGCGGACCGGCGCTGGTCAGGTCGATCACCCGCGCCAAGGTGGTGCGGCCTTCAGCGACATGGTTGAGCATCAGCGGCAGCATGGTCTGGACGCCCGGCATGCCGCTGGGGCTGTCGGGATAGGGCTTCGCCTTCTCCTCGAGCGTGTGAGGGGCATGATCCGAGCCGAGGATGTCAGGCACACCCTGCCCCAACCAGTGCCAGAGCCCGTCACGATGCGCGCCCGAGCGGATCGGCGGGTTCATCTGCGCGAGCGTACCGAGCCGCGGATAAGCCTCCTCGCCCGCCAGCGTCAGATGCTGCGGCGTAACCTCACAGGTTGCTATGTCCTTGTTCTGCCCGAGCAGTTCGAGTTCAGCAGGCGTCGTCACATGCAGGACATGGATGCGCCGCCCCGCCGCGCGGGCGAGGGCGAGAATCCGCCGGGTGGCGAGCAGCGCGCTCTCATCGTCGCGCCACACCGGATGCGACGATGCGTCGCCCGGCACGCGCTCACCGGCACGCGCGTTCATCCGCGCTTCGTCCTCGGCATGGATCGCGACGCGGCGATGGCCCGAGGCAAGCACCCGCGCCAGACTGGCGTCCTCAGCCACGAGCAGATCGCCGGTCGAGGCGCCCATGAAGATCTTGACCCCGGCCGTCCCCGGCAACCGCTCGAGCGCGGCGAGTTCGGCGGAGTTGGCGTTGGTCGCGCCGACATAAAAGGCATGGTCGCACCACATGCGGTGATGCGCGCGGGTGAGCTTGTCCTGGATCGCCTCTTCGCTGTCGGTATTGGGCTTGGTGTTGGGCATTTCGAACACCGCAGTCACGCCGCCGAGCACCGCGGCGCGGCTGCCGCTTTCGAGATCCTCTTTGTGCGTGAGGCCGGGCTCGCGGAAATGGACCTGGGTGTCGATGACACCGGGCAGGATGTCGAGCCCGGTACAGTCGATCGTCTCGCCGGCATCGCCGATGGCGCCGATCTCGGCGATGCGGCCACCGCGCACGCCCACATCCGCGCGCGCCGGGCCGCTGGGCAAGTGGACCGTGCCACCAACGAGCTTCAGATCGAACACACTACCCGTCATGATCTTGCCTCTTCCGCGATCCCTCCGGCATCCCTACCTGTTCGCCATGAGCGAGACCACCCCGACCGCGCCAATAGGCGCCACCATGCTTGCCGACCGAGCGCTGATCCGCGTGGCGGGCGAGGATGTGCGCGGCTTCCTGCAGGGCCTGGTAACGCAGGACGTGCTTGGCCTCGATGCTTCGACGCCGCGCTGGTCAGGGTTATTGACGCCGCAGGGCAAGGCTTTGTTCGACTTCCTGCTCTGGGCGGATGGCGACGCGGTGCTGATCGACTGCGAGGCAGAAGCGGCGGATACGCTTGCCCGCCGGCTTGCCATCTACCGGTTGCGGCGCCCGATCACGATCGAGCGGGTCGCGGGTGCTGTACATTGGTCTCCGGGCGGAGAGGCCGGGGTCCCTGACCCCCGCCTGCCCGAGCTCGGCCGCCGCTGGCTCGGTGACGCGGGCGAGGCCGCCGATGGCTGGCTGGCGCACCGGCTATCGCTGGGCGTTACCGAAGGCCTGGCTGAACTGGGCTCGGACAAGACCCTGTGGCTTGAAGCCAATGCGCGCGAGTTGAACGGGGTCAGTTTCACCAAGGGCTGCTATGTCGGCCAGGAGAACACCGCGCGGATGCATCACCGCGCCAAGGTCAACCGCCGCCTCGTCGTCGCGCCGCTCACTGAGCCGGGCGAACGTACGCGCACCACCTATCCCGAACTCGGCCTGATGATCGAGCTGCGCCGGATCGAGGCACTGGGTGACGCGGTCCTGCCTTCCTGGCTCGAGGCCGCTCTGGCCGATAGTCAGCGCCCGATCGAGCTATAGGCGAAACCGGCGCGTTCGACTTCGGCGGGCGGATAAACGTTGCGCAGATCGACCATCACTGACCCCGCCATCGTCGCTGCGAGGCGCTTGAGATCGAGTGCCCGGTATATATCCCATTCCGTCACGATCGCGACTGCGTCCGCGCCGGCGGCTGCCTCATAGGCATCACCGCAATATGTGATGCCAGGCATCATCGTCTTTGCGATCTCCATGCCCTCGGGATCATGCGCCCTGACCGTGGCACCGGCATCGAGCAGGCTCTGGATGATCGCGAGGCTGGGCGCATCGCGCATATCATCAGTGTTGGGTTTGAAGGTCAGGCCCAGCACCGCAACCGTCTTGCCCTTCGCGTCACCGCCAAGCGCGTGGATGACCTTGCGGCCCATGGCGCGTTTGCGGGTGTCGTTGACCTGGACCACCGCCTCGACGATCCGGACCGGCGTTTCATAGTCCTCGGCGGTCTTCAGCAGCGCCAGCGTGTCCTTGGGGAAACAGGATCCGCCATAGCCCGGACCTGCATGGAGGAACTTCGAACCAATCCGGTTGTCCAGCCCGATGCCGCGCGACACGTCCTGAACATTGGCGCCGACCGCTTCGCAGAGATCGGCGATCTCGTTGATGAAGGTGATCTTGGTCGCGAGGAACGCGTTCGCGGCATATTTGATCAGCTCGGACGTGCGGCGACCGGTGAACAGGATCGGACTCTCATTGAGATAGAGCGGCCGATAGACATCGCGCATCACCTGCCGCGCCCGCGCATCATCGGTACCGATCACGATGCGGTCAGGTCGCTTGAAGTCACCGATCGCGGCGCCCTCCCGCAGGAATTCGGGATTGGAGACGACCGCGACTTCATGGCTCAGAACAATTTCGTTCAGGATTGCCTCAACCTTGTCTCCGGTGCCGACCGGGACGGTGGATTTAGTGACGATGACTGTTGGCCCGGTAATGGCCGCGGCGATCTCACGCGTTGCCTCAAACACATAGGTCAGATCGGCATGACCATCGCCGCGCCGTGAGGGCGTGCCGACCGCGATGAACACCGCATCGGCGCCGGCCACCGCCGCCTTGAGATCCGTGGTGAAGCTCAGCCGGCCAGCGGCGACATTGGTCTCGACCAGCTTGTCCAGCCCCGGCTCGAAGATCGGCATCTTGCCGGCCTCGAGGGCGGCGATCTTGCTCGCATCCTTGTCGACGCAGATCACGTCATGACCGAAATCCGAAAAACACGCGCCCGATACCAGGCCGACATAGCCTGAGCCGATCATCGTAATTCGCATGCGTGATACCTAACCCAAAGAGACTGATAAAAAAGATTCAGCGCCTGCACGGCTCGAACCCGCGCTCCTCTAACGTATCGTTGCTCGTTTTCCACCAGCGAACGGAGCGTCCGGACGAGAAACTATGTCGGGCCATAGCATCATTGACGAGAGCTTGAATCAGCGGCGCATCATCAGATGCCGCGCGCAAACGAAAGGGGAGACCGACGATGCCGATCTCCCCCTCGATAGCTTGCGAAACGCTGGTAAGGCTTAGTTGCCCGAACCAGGTCCGTAAGTGACTTCCACGCGGCGGTTCTGAACCTCGCGGACACCGTCGGCAGTCGCGACGCGCGGGCGGCTTTCGCCGAACGCTTCCGTCGAGATCACGCCAGCGGGGATCGCATGAGCGGACAGATAAGCCTTCACCGAGTCCGCACGACGCTGCGAGAGAGCAACGTTGTATGCATCCGAACCCGAACGGTCGGCGTGGCCGGCCAGCATGACCTGCGCATTGCCGCAGTTCTGATACTGGGTGATGGCATTGTCGAGGATCGACGATGCATCCGGCGTAATGTCCGACTTGTCCCACTCGAAGAACACGATGAACGGTCCTGGCGAGCATGGGACCGCTGCCGGAACAGGAGCTGGCTCCGGTGGTGGCGGCGGCGGGGGCGGCGGCGGGGGCGGAGGCGGAGGCGGAGGAGGCGCCGGCGGCTCGCCGAAGTTGTAGGTGAAGCCACCCAGGATCGAGTGCGAACGATAGCTCGTCTCGATCGAACGGCCCTGATTGTCGACCAGCTTCACATTGTCCGCGACAAAGTAGCGATACTTGATCGAGGCATCGATGTGGCGGGTGATCGGTGCGCGGATACCGGCAAGACCCTGCCAGGCGAACACCGAGTCCGAATCATCAAGGAAGTTGCTGAGAGTATTCAGCGCGTACTTGCCAGCCTTGATGCGGGCGACGCCGACACCACCGCCGACAAAGCCCTGAAGACCATTGTCGTCACCGAAGTCGAGCAAGCCGTTCAGCATGAAGCTGAGCGCCGTGGTGCGACCGCCGGCATAATCATAGGTGCCTGCGGGAGCGTTCGCCGGCTTGCCCTGCTGGTTGAGGATCGCAGTCGTAGTGGTCGACGTATAGCGATCGACAGTAGCGCTCTGGTAACCGACTTCGGTTTCAACGCGGAACGCGCCGAAATCATAGCCGATATTACCATCGACGGTGTAACCGTAGTTAGAATCGACGGTGGCGGCACGCGGAAGTGCACCAATATCAAAATGCAGGTCTTGGACGATCATCGCCCCGCCTTCGACACCCACGTACCACGAATCATCGCGGGCGAGGGCAGGTGTGGCGAGAGCGGTGGAGGCGAGCGCCATAGCAACGGCAAGCTTCCGCATAAAAATCCCCTTTCTTCGTTGTCACTCGGACAGCGCAAACTCCCTACTCAAAGGTTGGTTTCCGCGCAAGCGAACAAATTGTTGGGGCTGTTGCTCAAGCGCAACAGCTTTGGTGCTTTTTGTGCCATTCTAATCGTCGCGGACAATCAGCGACCAGGACGGCCCGCGATGGCCCCGCAGCGCGATCCGAATGGCGGCGTAGTGACGCGCCGGCACGGGAGCACCGCAGCGGGTGGATCGAGTGGGTGGATGCGTTTGATTCGCGTCCGGTGCGAGCTGCGTCAGTCCTCGGGCGCCTGGATGTTCGAGGCCTGTTTGCCCTTGGGCCCTTCGGTGACTTCGAACGCAACGCGCTGCCCCTCGTGGAGCGTCTTGAAGCCGTTCATCTGGATCGCCGAGAAGTGCGCGAACAGATCCTCACCGCCATCATCGGGCGTGATGAAGCCGAAGCCCTTTGAATCGTTGAACCATTTTACGATCCCAGTCGCCATGCCATCATCTCCCCGCGGGCAACAATGTCGCCCCGCAGCGCCTTTAAGTCAATTCCGTTTCGGAAAAGCAACGGTCTCTTTTCCCGCACCTGTCCACCGGGGTCGCGCGGGCGATTTTTCGCGGCTTTGATTTCCGATCGTTTCACGTGCAGTACACACCCATGAATGGTGGCACCGACCATTATGCCGTTCTAGGCCTGAGCCCGTCGGCGGACGACGTTGTCGTTCACGCCGCCTGGAAGGCATTGCTGCGCAAACATCACCCCGACGCCAACCCGGACGATCCGTCGGGCGACCGCGCCCGCGAAATCAACGAGGCCTTTGCCGTGCTCGGGAAGCCGGACAGCCGCGCCAGATATGACCGCCTGCGCACCCGCGGACCCGAAATTGCCCCGCTCCGCAACCCGCCAGTCCATGATTGGCCGCGCTATCGTGCGCCACCCCGGCGCCGCTTTTCGGCCAGCAGGGTGTTCGGCGCGGCGCTGCTGACCCTTGCCGCCATTCCATTCGCGATCACCGCGTTGCTCGCCTTTCCCGCAACCGGACCGGCGACACATGGCGCGCTGCAATCCTTCAGCGCCGGCAGCCCCCTGGCCGAGGGCATGGTGTCGCGGCTCGACGCGGTGGTGGAAGGCTTTGCCGCTGAACCAACGCCCCCGAATACACCCAATGACGATTCCGCCACCAACGAAGCCGGCGGCAGAGCGGGCACGAACAACTAGGGGCTACGGCCTTACCCCGGCTTCTTCGCCAGCCAGATCACATGCCGCGCGCCGCGGCCGCCGGCCCGGCCCCGGGCGACCACTTCCTCGACGGCGAAGCCAGCCTCACCGAGCCGCCGCGTAAAGGCGCGATCGGGCGCCGCCGACCAGACCGCGAGCACCCCGCCCGGCCGCAACGCGCGTCGCGCTGCCACCAGGCCGTTCGCACTGTAGAGCCGCCCGTTGCTCGCCCGGCTCAGCCCGTCCGGCCCGTTGTCGACATCGAGCAGGACCGCGTCATAACCCGAAGGGCCGGCCCAGATCAGGCCAGCGACATCATCCGCGACGATGCGGATACGCGGATCATCGAGGCAGCCGGCGAAGATATCGGCCATCGGCCCGCGCGCCCAGGCAATCACGGCGGGCACCAGCTCAGCGACCGTGACCACCGCGCCGAGGCCGAGCCTGGCCAGCGCCGCACGCAGGGTGAAGCCCATGCCGAGACCTCCGATCAGGACCTGCGGCTCCGCGGTGCCGGCCAGCCCGTCGCAGGCAAGCTCGGCCAGCGCCTCTTCCGATCCGCTCAACCGGCTGTTCATCAGCTCGTTGGCGCCGAGCATGATCGAGAACTCGTCGCCACGCCGGAACAGGCGAAGCTCGCCGCCGTCGGGCACCGCGGCGGTGTCGATCAGAATTCGGGGAACCACCGGGCATCGTCTCCATGAAAATATCGCAAGCGCATTGCCCCGGCCCTCCGCCTTGCGCAATGATGGCGCGCCAGAACCAGGACGGAACGATGAGCGACAGTTGCGCGCACCAGCGCGATATCAGGACCGTGACGCCGAGCGCCGATGGCTGCGAGGAATGCCTCAAGACCGGCAGCTGGTGGGTCCATCTCAGGCTGTGCCGGACCCGCGGCCATGTCGGCTGTTGCGACGATTCCCCCAATCGCCATGCGACCGCGCATTACCATGCGACGAGCCACCCGATCATCGAAGGCTATGATCCACCCGAAGGCTGGGGCTGGTGCTATATCGACGAGGTGGATTTCGACCTGTCGGACCAGATGACGCCGCACCCCCGGCCGATTCCGCGGTTCGTGTAGGGGCGATTTCGGCGGCGGATCGCGACGGGTCCTCCGCTGTTATCCCCTGTTTATTCGACAGAGTTTTTTTCGCCGCTGTTATGTTGGCGTTTCGGCGGGGATTTCGGGTTGCTTTCCAGGCAGTTGGCGCGGCTTTTGCTGTTATGAAATAACAGCGATGGAACAGCATGATAACAGCGGAAGAACAGCGGCTGCCATCGCCCGTAACAGGGGCCGGAACAGGGGCGCCCGGCCGTTGGATTTTCAGTCATGTCAAAGAGCGGGTCGGGTCCGGACGATCGCCCGGCCCCGTGCCCCGCTGCACTGATTCACGTTGGATTTGAATCGCGTCGACGCAAAGACCGAAACCAGATCGGCACGTATTTCGACATTTTCCGAGCCTGACTGGCAACAGAATAGCGGGCGCCGCGCATCGCGCGGCGCCCGGGAATGTTTCAGCGGCAGTGGACCTCACTGTTGTTCTTGTCGATCGATCGGCCGGCGGCGCCGCCGAGAATGGCACCGAGAATGGTGCCGACGCTGCGCGAATGGCCGCCATCGATGACGTTGCCGAGCACGCCCCCGGCGACCGCCCCGACGACAAGCCCGGTCGTGCCGTCATTACGTTTGCAATAATAGCGCCCGTCATTGCCGCGATAGACCCGCTCGTCCGAGGTCAGCACGCGCTCCTGATAGTTCGGGCCTGCGCGATAATAGCGCGCTGGATCATAGCCGCTCTCGACACGATCGTCGTTATAGTCGCGCGAGTCACTATAGCCGCCACGCGTATCGTTATAGCCATTGTCGCGGCGCTGATCGTCATAGCCGCCGCGATAGCCACCGCGCGGATTATTGGCGCGCGCAGACTGATAGCGATCGAACTCCTGGCGGAAGAGCCGGAGCTCATTATCGAAGCGCTGCTGCGCCTGCTGAAAACGCGCATCGTCCTGCGCGGTCTGCGCGACAACCGGGGTTGCGACCGCCAGACAGCTGGTAGCGAGGACGATTGCGATGCCGGTGAAATTTTTCATAAAGGCTCTCCCAGGTTTGTTGCGGACACAGAACGATCCGCATCGCGGATCGTTGCATGGCGATTTTCGGCGGACATTTCACCAGGTCGGCGACAGGCCGAGGCGGGGCGGCGATCGCCGCCCCGCCGATTTGGTTCAGCGGCAGATCGTCACACGGCGGTGATGGCGCCATTCGACCCAACAATTGCGATGGTGGCGATCCCAGCCATAATGACGGCCACGATCCCAGCCATAGTGATGGCCACGGTCATCATAACCGCGGCGATCGTCACGGCGATCATCGCGCCGATCGTCCCGGCGGTCGGCACGGCGATCGTCGCGGCGATCATCGCGATGATCGCGATCATAATGGCGATCACCGCCATTATAGGTTTGCGCGGTCGCACCGCTGCTGGCGCCGAGCGCGGCGATTGCGAGGCCCGTCGCGGCGAGAATAGTGCGGATGTTCATGGCATTCTCTCCTTGCCCGGAGATCGGGCGATGGACCGGAGATACGATTGCGCTGCCGTATCGTTCCTGAACGCGGTTGTCGGCTTAGGTACAGGTTTCTCTCCATTTCATCGGATGATCTGGACGTGCCTTTGGTTGCGATGACAAAGTCGCACGCACCAAAGCGCGCTGATACCGGAAAGCTCAGTCCTGCTGCGTTTCGTCGCGTGCGCCCTGGCGCGCCTGCGGAACCCGGACGCGCGGCCGGACGTTCGTTACGCATCTGAATCACAAGATCGGGCTGGGGCTGTCCCCGGGATCACATTTGGAGAGACAAGATGCTTTGGACAATCGCCGTAATCCTGCTGATCCTTTGGGCGCTCGGCTTTGGCTTTCACGTTGCCGGCGGGCTGATCCATCTGCTGCTGGTGATCGCGCTGATCGTGGTCGTCGTGAATCTGGTGAGCGGCCGTCGGGCGCTATAGGCAAATCAGGCCTTTAGAGTCTGATTCATCCGATTTGAATCGAACTGGGATTCCCAAGCTCCTTGAGTTCTGATTCAACCTGCTGGCTGGGGTTGGAGGCCAGTATGGATGGC
>Ga0207703_10002478_pt1 | contig 16012 bp, 13 predicted proteins | sample KBSSwiS12_FD_184304 | JGI IMG/M metagenome (GOLD analysis project Ga0207703, IMG submission 184304) | Switchgrass rhizosphere microbial communities from Kellogg Biological Station, Michigan, USA - KBS Switchgrass S1-2 (SPAdes) (version 2) | ecosystem: Host-associated > Plants > Roots >... | reverse complement strand
GGTGTTTGGCCAGGAACATTTGCGCCAAGGGAACGGGATAACCTGCGGAGGCGTCTGCACCCCGCGCATCGGCTCGCGCTGCGACCATACGTCCAAGAACGCGTCCTTCGCGAAGGCGATTTCAGGGTGGGCCTTGGCCGCGTTCCTCAGCGCGACGGCGAAGGCATTCTCCAGGCGCTTTGCCGTGGCATAAGCGCGCGGGCTGGCGAGCTGACGATCCAGCCCAATGATTGCAACCAAGACGTCCACGCCGCCTCCATTCAGTGCGCGTTGCAGCAGATCAGCAGACAGACGAGACGCGAAAATGGGATCGCAATGTCCCAGAGCCATGCATCCAAGGTAGTTTCCAAACAGCTCCGGCGAAATGTTGCAGATGCGGGACCCGATGAATCGATAAGCTGCTGGAGATGCCATCAGTGCCTTCACGACGTCGCTATCGCGAGCCTGCCGCATCCTCTGCGCAACCTTCGGGTACGTCTTAGCGATGAGTGAGAGGGTCTGATCGCTGACGACGTGCCCGTGCAGCCACTTCTTGCAACCTCCGGTGGGGCAACTGCGCTTCGCACTGTGCGACTCGGGTGTTCGATCGGAAGACAACCGCCGTTCAGCTCGGGCGCTCGGCGAGAAGCAAAGTGTTCGTTCGAGGCAGGTCGAACCGTAGAGTCCTCCAAGTCCCTCGGCGGCAGCAGCAAAACACATCCTCCCGGCGACTTGGCGGGCGCCGAAATCCGGGATCCTGGTACCCCGGGGATGACGGGGCATAGCTCACCTCAGACTTAACAATCGGGGTAAAGAATGTACCGGAACCAAGTTTACCCTTCTCTCGGGCGAGGCAAACGGATAGTTTGGGGAAATGGGTTCATCTGTCCAAAATGTTGTTGGCCTCGATAGCACCATCCAGGCATTGCAAGACCGCTTCGGATTGATCGTGGCAGGGCGAGACCTAGCCCGCTTGCTTGGCTACCGGACGTCCGCTGCGTTTCGCCAGGCGGCCCATCGCAAATCGCTGGGTGTTAGAACTTTCTTCATTCGTGGGCGGCGTGGGCGTTGTGCTCGCACATCTGACATTGCGCGCTGGGCTTTCGAGCAGGGCGCGCCCCAACCGAAAAGAGAGGTGCTCAAGTCGACCCCGGGACGCCCCGAATAAAAAGGGCGGTCCGTCGGGTTGCATCCGCCGGATCGCCCATGACGAAGACGCTTTGAGAGAGCCCCCGTCGACGTCATTCTCCGTGGCGAAAACTTCCACCGTCAAGCCCTAGGACTCGCCGGATAGCCCGGGTGTCGCCTTGTCACGTTCTGTCACACGTGCTCGAGGTGATTGTCATGGCCAAGACAAGAGAATCTGCGAAAACTGAGTCGCCAATGGCGACGCGGCGACCTGCAGTCATGCAGATCAGAAAGGGCGACAACGTGGTGTGCCAAGGGCGCGCCGCGAAGGTTCTCGCGATCGTGTCGTCAACACAAATTTGGGTTAGCTACCTGGGCAGCGAGGAACAGGAATGGGTAAGCCTGGAGGCGCTTATGCCCTATACCGAAGCGTATCCATCCTCACTGTTGAAGCCGGCAGTGTTGATCGAAGACGACTTCGAATTTGAACGCGCCTCCGAGTGGGTAAAGGCGTTCGACCCTTACAAGGGATCAACGATGTTGTCTCCGGAGGTCAAGGCCGCAATCGCCAAGGAACTCGGCGCCAGCCGGCGCACCGTCGATCGCCACTTCGAGATGTACCAGCTTGATAGCGGCCCACGCGGGCAGCTGCCGTTCAAATCCGGACCGGAGCAAGGTAGCTCGTACTTGCCTAAAGCGGTGCTCGCCATCATTGACAAGGCGATAGACGAACGTTACGTAACCGAAGAGCGTGGCTCGATCCAGGCCACGGCCGATCTAGCGCGCAGCCGCTGCCATGCCGCTGGCTTCTCGCCGCCCCCTTGTTACAACACGGTTCTGGCACGAATTCAGACCCTCGATCGTTGGAAGACGGCGAGGGCACGTCACGGGCGTGTGCGCGGCGATGCCAAGGCTGGCCCAGCCGGCGAAGGTCTCAAAGGCGACCTCAAGCCGCTCGATTTCGTGCAAATGGATCACGCGATCGTCGACGTGATCGTGGTCGATCCGGAGACTCGCGAGGAAATCGGCCGGCCTTGGATCACGTTGGCAATTGATGTCGCCACTCGCTGCGTTCTCGGTTTCTACATGACCTTCGACGCGCCGTCACAGACCAGCGTCGCGCTCGCGCTTGAGCAGTGCTGTTTGCCAAAAGATGCATGGTTGAAGGAATTCGGAATCAAGGAGCCGTGGTTGCCGTTTGGCCTCATGAAGCGGATAGGCTGGGACAATGCCAAATGCTTCCGCAACACGAACCTCATTGCGGCCTGCAGGGCCGAGAACATCGACCCACTTTTTCGTCGGGTGCGCAATCCAATCCACGGCGCCCACATCGAGCGTGTGATCGGAACCTACATGGGACGTATCCAGCTGATTAAGGGCACCACATTCTCCAACACTAAAGAGCGCGAGGATTACAAGAGCGGCCAAAAAGCAGTGATGACATTACAAGAGTTGATCGTGTGGACGATCCATGAGATCAATGGGCGCTATCACAACACACGCCACTCTTCGCTCGGGCGCACGCCGCTCGAGGCATGGAATGAAGCTTGGACGCAAAACGGCGCGTTCCGGTTGCCACCCATTCCCGCGAACCGCCGCAATTTCAGATTGGGGTTGCTGCCGCGAATCGAGCGCACAGTCACGCGCGAGGGCCTCAATCGATTCGGGCTCCAGTATTGGGACGAGGGCCTGATTCCGCTGATTGGAGCGAAACACAAATTTTGGGTAGCGCACGACCCACGAAACATCAGTCGCCTATACCTCTTGGTTAAGGGTGACTGGATTGACGTGCCGTGGACCGATCGGACTCGCGCCCCGATTGCGCTTTGGGAGTGGGAACGGGCAAAACGCGAGCTGCGCAAAAAGCACAACGCGCAGGTGAGCAACGCGGCAGTCTTCAAGCACATCGAGGCGCAGCGCGAGGTCGAACGCAAAGCGGAGAAGACCACACGCCAGCAGCGGCGTGATCGACAACGCCGGCCTGAAGACGATCGCCCAAAAATTAAGCAGGCAGCCATCGACTACAGCGCACTGCCAGTGCTGATTGACAATCCCTGGGAGGCGCGTCATGAGCACGCCCGCTGAATTGTCCGACGAAGCACGCCGCCTGTTAAATGCGTCGGTTAGAGCCAAGGTCGATTGGATCCTGGCCGACGCGTGGGTGCATACACCCTTCACAAACGCTGCCTTCCAGTGGATGGGCTACATGTACCGCTGCGGGCCGGTGATTCGACCGCCATGCCTGCAGATCATTGCAGATGGCGGAATGGGCAAAACAGCGGTTCTGCTAGCCTTCGCTGCATTGTATCCCGTCCACGAGACGGTGGATGACCCATTGAGGCTCCGCCGTCCGGTCGTCTACGTCGAGTGTAAGCCCGAACACAACGGCGAAGCTGGAGTGCGTCACTCGATACTCAAGGCGTGCTGGCCAACGGCCGAGCGATTCCTTTGCAGCGAAGAAGAAGTCGATGCCACATTGCGCGCGCAAGGCGTTCGCGTCCTGTTGCTCGACGAGTTCGGCGAGTTAACCAAGGCCGGCCCGGCCAGCCACCGCCGCGCCCTCTCGGAGCTCAAACGCATCAGCAACAGCTCCCGCGTTGGTATCGTTGCGGCCACAGTCAGTAATCTTGCACACGTCCTAGACGTTGACCAGCAGTTCGCCAGTCGTTTCAGGCGCAAGATCACCATTCCGCCCTGGTCCTTGTCGGTCGATTTGCGCAACTTTGTCTTCGGGCTTGTACGTAACCTGCCGTTCCCTGAGCGATCATTCTTGGACGGAGCGGAGTGTCTGCCATGGATCGCCCAGCACGGCGAGGGCAATACCAAAGAGATTGTCGAGTTGACTCGCTTGGCGGCTTTGCACGCGCTCGGCGCCGACGCGGCATGTATTACTTTGGCGCACCTCAAGATGGCTGCAGAGAACCCATTGCCACCAGAAATTGTGCTTTCGGCTGCCGCATGAACGCCATCGAACTTGCAGGGTTGGGTTGCTGCCGCGGGGCAGGGGAGTCGCTCTCTTCATGGTTACGCGCGGGTCCGCTTGGGTCTAACGCATTGGCTTTTCCTGGGTCGCCCACCGCCAAGCAAGGACGGCTCCGCGAGGGTGACCTGTATTGCCCGGCATGCCGCTTAGAGGAATACGGGCGCCGTCGCTGGTACTCGCGCAGCGAATGGCAATATACAAGCTGCGTCGTCTGCTCGGTTCATAATGTTCCGCTCGTGAGATGCGATGCTCCTCCTACCCATCTTCGCGGTCGGCGCTGGCCTCGGGCGTTGCGCAGCGAATTCAGTGCGCTGGGTCGATGGACCGGAGGTTGGAGCAAATCTGATGCCCAGCGAGAAGGTGGCCACCATTTGCTGCCGGAAGTCGCGGTGCTGCGAGCAATCCTGGCGCGAACTGATCCCCGCATGCCGCACTCACGAGCATTGGCCGAAGGCCAATGGCAGCTGTGGATTGAGGGCTGGCCGGTATCCGCGGGGCCATTGTATCCCGTCCAGCGCCAGAGGATGCCGGCACGTCAGTCCGATCGATTAGCTGCAATGGCAACTACACATCGAGCTTGCCTATGTTTGGAGTCAGGCGTCGCGCTAAATTGGCAGCCCTTCGCTGTTCGACTACGCACGCTTGCGTGGCTCCAGAAGCGCCTTTTTCAACTCAAGCCGGCGTGGAGCGAGCACGTCTCACTGTGCTTCACCAGAGAACGATAACGAGGGGCGGCATGGCGCGATTGCGGATCGAACGCATGTCGACGAGATCGGCTTCTTTGAATGACAAAATTCAGATCGTCGGCCAAAGGCAGGGATTTGAGGATTACGGCGCCCTGTTACCAGACGAGACAATCTCGAGCTGGGCGGATCGGCATGAATTTATTCGACTGACTTCGGACGACCGGGATGAACGCGACTTCGGGACGTTGGATGTTGACTTGCCGGGAGCGCGGCAATCCCTTGTAAAGGGGCTGTCTCGCGCAGCGACTGCTCCGGATGCGTGGCTCTTGCGGCAACACCAACGCACTTTGCACTGCGTGAGGTGCTTGGCGGAGGATAGGGTGCACGGATTGCCGTCTTTCGAGCGACGAGCGTGGTCGGTGGCATGGCGCACTTGTTGCCCGCGACACGGAATGCTGTTCGACTCGGACCGAGAGGTGATGCCAAGTTGGTACAGTAGTCTCGCCGCTCCCTACTGGAACGGCAACGAAATCCGCATTGTTATAAAAAACCTATTTGCCGTTGTACTAGTGCTGGACCTACACGGGGATCACCGCGCCATCCACCTAGAATCGGCCTTAGCTGACGAAAAAAAAGCAGGTGCCTGGTTTCCCCGAGGGCTAGACGCCTCGTCGCTCCGCGATGCGTATCGGGCGATCGTCACAGACCTCATTTCACAGTTCTATATGGAACGTGAGGGGACGCCGGAAGGCTTGCCCAGTGGAGAATTCAACCGCGAACTTAATCCGAACCGATTCGCGGTAAACGCGATGGCGGAAGCCGTGTTGTCCGAATGGACCAACACGCCGTTGCCAAAGTGCGCATCTGCGCAAAGCACCGATCTGCTCGTTCGCGCCATCGGTTGGGGAAAAGGACTTCCGACCGTCCTCCGACGCGGCCAAGTTCTAGTTAGGGGCCCCTTGGGGCGCAGTCTACAGCTCACCCGCTACCAGACTCTGTTCGACCCGGGCCAGCATCAAAATTTGCTAAACCCAACAACGAATGAACACTGGGGTTACTTTACGCTTCCAGAAGCTCGGCGCCTTGGCATTGACATTTGCAGTGCAGTTCGATGGCTAGCAGAGCTGACGCGCAAAGGCCAATTCCTAGCATTTGACGTCAGGGCAGGTTGTCTGACCGAAAATGTAGCGTTGAAAAAAGAATTCCGCCTCCAGCCCAAAGATGCGGAGCCTTACAAGCTGATCTTGCCGAGTTGGGCCTTCGGGCCTACCGAACCTCCGACTTTTTGTAACAAGGAGGATTACTCGTTCTTCGGGTCTTGGTCGCCAGAATTGTTGTTGCGTCAGAAGGCCAAAAGACAGTTCACTAAGAAACACTTATATGACTGCAAATTCCAGAACCTGCATTAAGAATTCGCATCGGTGAGGGTTTTGCGATTTCAGTCGGGACTCGCGCGGGCAAACCTTCGCCTAATAAGGAATGCCAAGAGGCAGTGCGCGGATTTTCCTCACCAGTTATCGATCGAACACGGTTCATGGCGTCGAGCAGAGTAAAACAGGACTAGCTGTTCGGGTGCACGTTGGGCAACGCCCAACATGCGCTTGAGAGGACTATCGAAATGGGGCAATCGAAGGCCCTCGCTAGTGCGTCGATCGAACACGCGTCATTGCGTCGAGCAAAGCCGTCTTGGACGGCGTGCTCGTCGCATATTCGTTATGCAATCGGGTCACCGCTTGGGCGAATAACACGACGATAGCACTGATCGGAAGCTCTACGGGGCGAGATACTTCCCGGATGGACCACTTCTCCAGCTTGGCACGGCGCGTAAAGTAGGTCAGGGAATCTGCAAACACCGGACCCAGCCGGCTCGACGCGATGCCACCGCGCTGATGGATGCTGGCTAGCGAGCGCATCGCCAGTTGAGTCAAATGCATCACCCTCGCGATACTGAAGATGTGGAGAGCCTCTCGCAGACTGGACGTCGCGGCCTCTCCCCATTTGGGATTGAACCCTGACTTAGCCAATTCCCAACTGGCATATCGCACGACCTCCGCGAGCGCCAGGTCCCGCCAGACACCGAGCAGGGCATCGAGAACGTCCTCCGATGGCTCAATGGCGCTCAGCAGCGCGTTCGCCATGGTGTTGCGTTCTCGGCAGTAGCCCGGTGACCAGCATATCCGCCAAGCTAGGGTCTGCGGTCCCAGTTCGACCCAATCCTTCGCAGTCAGCCAGTCCTCTGCGTTTGAGAGCGATAGTTCCGGCTCGATCACTCCGAGCGCCTGCAGCGCAAAGAGCATGCGCTGCGAGAAGCAGAGGTGTGGCGAGAGCGGCTCCTTGAGGAACTGGAGCGGTAACAGCCGGGTGAGAGAGTTGTCCGCCCCGGCACGGACCGCGGCGGCGAAATACAAGGTAGCCGTCAGATCGTTCGAGTCCACCGTTCACCCCGAAGAAAATGAATCTCGCTCAACGCAAGTCCGTGAAAATGAACACTATAGATTGTAGCTCTATAGGGTTCAATCCGTTTTCATCCGCGAATTCCCGAGAGTTCACGGATGCCGAGCAAACGATCCCTTCCCGCAGCGCTCAAGATGGCCCGCAAAGCGCGCGGCCTGAGCCAGGAGGCGTTTTCCGATGTGTCCAGCCGCACGTATCTGAGCACCCTCGAGCGCGGTATGAAGAGCCCAACGCTCAGCAAAATCGTGGCAATCAGCCAGGTGCTCGACATTCACCCCTTGACTCTGCTGATGCTTTCTTACACGGCTGGAAGCGCTGCGGAAATGGATGGGCTGATCGCCCGTATTCGACGAGAGATTGCGGCTCTCAAGTCGTAGGCGCTGGACAAACGAGTTCACGCCTGCAAATTTCTCATCGTCGCCAAGCACTGAAGGCCTTGGCTTGCCTCCGTTCACGTGTTGCGTCAACCTCTTGTGCAGTAGTCCAGACGCTATGTGTGAACAACCGGCCTATCGGCGAATGAATGACCTTGTTGAAGAATTCGAAGCGCGCTTGACTGGGCGATACGGCGAGTTTGTTCCGCCGTCGGCCCTGTGGAAGGAATTGGGCTTTGCGACGGCGGCGTCGTTCCGGAAGGCCTTGTCTCAGGCGCGCGTCGAGGTCGAGGTATTTGATATAGCGGGTCGCCGTGGCTCTTTTGCTAGAGCGCTCGACGTAGCGCACTGGCAGGCGAGGGTCTATTCCGGTCGCCGGCGCCACGCGAAACAGTAGTCCGACGTTCCGGCCGGATGAGCGAATTGTTTGGGTCGACGGTCCTGCGGCGTTGCCGACGAACGCGAGAGTAGAGCCTAACTTGCCGTCGACATTGCTGCAGGAACGTATTCGAAATGAAGCCAAGCGCTTGCTGAGACGCTATCCCACGGTCGCAGATCTGCAATCACTAGCGTTGCTCGAAGCGACCCAGCTGAAGTCCCTCATTTTGACTCCGCAGTTCGACCAAGAATGGTGTGAAAGCTATCAGCTTGGCCCGTAAGTAGAATCAGCTTCGTCAGTTTCTATGCAGGCGGGGCAAGACGATTAGGGAACGTTATCGAGGGCAGTAGATGATGGGGATGTCGACTCTTGAACGGCCAGTCGCTGACGTCCGCTATGGGATCGGAAACGCCGCCTGCGAGCGACGTTCCCTCACTTCCGCCTTCGATGAAATCTCGCAGGCCCGACGAAAGCTCGTTCCGCTACACCATCAAGGCGTCACAGTCATCGTGACCACAATACGTCCGACGGTAGTGCTGCCCTGCACGACTTGAACCGGCACGGTGACGACACCCGTATTCGGGAACCCGCTTAACGTCAGCGTCCCCGTGACCGTGTTGCCTGCCGTCGCCGTGACGCTTGTGCTGCCATAAGGCGAGCTGAAAGTAACGGTGCCGGTAGGCGCCCCGACCGAACTACCATTCACGGCCACCGAGAGGGAGACTGGTTGATTCTGCGTAACCGTCCCCGGCGGCGTGACCGTGAAGGCCGCGGTGCTCGCCACGCCGCCGCCGGTGATGCCGCTGCCGTCGACGTAGACAGGATCCGGGCCGACGCTGAAGGTGACGATGCCGCCGACCGGCGTGAGCGTGCTGCTTGCGCCGTCCCAATTGGTCACTGTGACCGCCGAGCCGGTCGACACGGCGAGCGTCGTGTTGCCCGACGGCGCCCAGACGACGCGGCGATTGGCCGTGCCGTTGGAGAACACGAGCGAGTTGACGCCGCTGCCCCAACTGTCGCTGCTCGCATAGGCGTAGCCGGCGAGTTTATGGACGAGGACGGCGTAGGCGGTGTAACCCGGCTTCGGCGTCAGCGCATTGCCGGTATTGCCGGGATTGTGCAGCAGGCCGAATTTGTAATTGCCATCCGCGATCTGGATATCGTCGGGCGCCAGCGGTAGGTCGTCCATGAAGTCGTAGTACAGGTATTGCGAGATGCCCGCGCGCAATGACGATGCGGCATCACGCACGATGTACTGGGCCTGTTGCAGTTCCGTGACGATATTGAGATAGGTCGGCCAGCCGGTTTCGCTGAGCCACAACGGCTTGCTCGATCCACCCGAGTAACCGGCCACCAGCGTGCGCACCGCGTTGATCACGGCGTCGTTGTTGCCTTCCGGCGGCGGCACCGGCGGGAACACGCCGCCGACGGGCGCCGGCAGATCGGTGTAGTTGTGGAAATCGAGAACGTCGATGTAAGCCAGACCGCCGATGTCGAGGAAGCGCTTGAGCCAATTGTAGGAATCGGGCGTAGTGCCGACCCAGAGCGAAGTGAATCCGCCCACGGTGGGACCGACAACGCGCGCGCCCGGCGCCGCGCTGTGAATCGCATTGGACGTGGGTACGAGCAAGTTGTAGTAGCAGTCCGCCGTTTTGCCGCAGGCGCTGTCGTTGCCACCGGCGGAATTGAACTCGTTGAACACGACGTAATCGGCGCCGCTGCCATAGTGCTGCGCAGCGGCAGTGGCGAAAGCGGCGTAGGCGGCGATGCCGGTGCTGGTGCTCGGAACGTGGTTGCTGTCGTAGAGTGCGTTCTTGTAACCCAGCAACATGAGTGGCCTGGCGCCACTGGCGGTGATGGCGGCCACCGCGCTGTCGACATCGGGATTCCACGTGTAGTTGCCCGCGGTCAGCTCGATGGTCGACCACTGCAAATCCAGGCGAACGTCTCCACCGAGGCCCGCTGCCGCAATCGCCTTGCTTTCGGCCAACGAAGATGTCGCCGGGATAGTCGACAAAACGTGGATATTGGTCCCGAATGCATTCGGCTTGGTGACGGTAGACGTGTCCGTCACTGTGAAAGGCACATCAGCGTAGCTTACCGGCGTCGTCATGTGCACGTTGTACCAGCCGGCGCCCACGCTCGGCAGGGTAAAGGAACTTGGTCCGCCGGATGTATTGACGCTGCCGGTGCCCAACGCCACGCCGTTGATATCGGCCGCCGTCCAGGTCACCGTCGATGCGGAAGAGGTGGTGAGCTGCTCGGTGGCACCGCCCGTGGAGAATACGTTCATGAATGAGGTGCCATCGAGCGCGAGCGGAACCGTGATATCGCCCCAGGTTTCGAAACCGGCATTGGATAGCAGATTCTGGGTCGTACCGTAGACGGCGAAAGAGGCATCGTCGAACCAGAACGTGCCATTACCCGCACTGATGAAGCCGACGAGGATCGCCGTTTCTCCGGCCGCGGTGGTGTAGTCCCAATTCTTCTGCGCCCAAAACGAAGTCGCCACCGAGAACCCTACGAGATGCACGGTACCCGTCTGACCAACCACCGCGAAATGATTGCTCGAGCCGCTGGAGCTGCTGCCCTTGGCCCAGGCAGAAAAGTGATACTTCGTCGACGGCTGCACCGAGATGACTTGCGAGAAGCCGCCGTTATTCGGATAGGTCGCAGCGGTGACGAACTTCAGCGACACCGTGCCACCGTGTTTCGCAACGGTATCGCCCGTCATCGTGATGGTGGAGCCGCTGGCAAACGGCGTCCATCCGGGAAAGACCTGTGACTGCGCGAGTGCCGCGCATGGACTCCATCCGATCGCGAGGGCCACGATGAGTTGTGCGAATCGCATCGCGGGAAAGGCAAAACTGAGACTACTGAAAGTGAAGGGCCGAAACATGACGAACTCCTCCGAACTGCCGGTTGGCAGGGGCGCAATTGCGCCACGTGACCCAAGTGCTGGCCACGCACGAATTGATGTCGTATAGATAGCGGTTTAGCCGGTCGGCACCACTATTTAAGAGTATAGTTGAGTACGATCCAAGATGAAGAAGAGAGGATGAGCGCGTTTCTCTCCAAATGTGGCGGAGACGCGAACAAAGGAAACAGATATTGAGAAATCAGCCGTCGCGCATAGCCGGATGTCGATAGCCGTCAAGAAAATTCAGAGCCGTAATCGGTGGAAGGGAGTAGCAAACGCCAAGCCCGCGTCTTCTCCGATTTGCAGAAGGCGGTTGTACTTGGAGAATCGCTCAGACGTCCGCACCGAGCCGATTTTTATCTGTCCGGCACTCGTGCCAACGGCCAGATCCGCAATGAATGAATCCTCTGTTTCCCCGGAGCGAGCGGAAACGATCGTAGCAACGCCTGTGCGGTGCGCCTCGATCAATACTTCAAGCGTCCCCGATAACGTGCCATTCTGATTGGGCTTGATCAGCACGGCGTTCGCGGCGCCCGCTTCGACACCGCGCCGGAGGCGCGCGAGGTTCGTCGCAAATAGGTCGTCGCCAACAATTTGAAGTTTCGTAGCGACGACGAGACTGCTCCAATGTTCCCAGTCGTCCTGATGCAAGGCGTCTTCGATCGAGACGATGGGATAGTCGTGTGTCCATCGATGCAAAAGCTCGATCATCTCCTCGCCGCGCAAGCGCAAGCTTTCCCGATTCAAGCAATAAACGCCGGCATCGAACAATTCACTTGCGGCAATGTCGAGTGCTATCGAGACGTCCTGACCGGGCACTAAGCCAGCACCTTCAATTGCCTCCAACATAAAATCTAGTGCCTGGGTCGTGCGCTCGAAGCCCGGTGCGAGCCCGCCCTCGTCGGCGAGCAGGCGCGACAGACCGCGCTGCGCGGCGATCGCATCTGCAGCGCTACGCACGCGCAACGACATCTGCAACGCTGCATCGAGAGTGGCCGCACCGTGAGGAATCACGAGGAAATCCTGGACATCCATGCTCCATCCCGCGTGCGCGCCGCCGCTGAGGATATTGACCATCGGCAGCGGCAGCGAAGGCGCGGGGTTGCCGCACAAGTTCGCAATGTGACGATAGAGCGGTAAGCCGCTTACGTTCGCCGCGGCGCGGCAGACCGCGAGCGACGTAGCGAGCACCGCGTTTGCGCCAAGGCGATACAGGAATTCTGTGCCGTCGAGTTCGCGCAGAGCGGCGTCAATATGAGATTGCCTCGTCGCGTCCTCGCCGACGAGACGGTTGGCGATCTCTGTGTTTACATGGGCGACGGCCTTGCGTACGCCGAAGCCCCCGTTCCGTTGAGAATCGCCATCGCGTAGTTCATGTGCTTCGTGCGTGCCTTTCGACGCGCCTGAAGGTGCCGACGCTACACCGATGGCGCCGCCGGCGAGCGTCACTTCGGTTTCGACAGTCGGTCTGCCCCGCGAATCGAATATCTCGCGTGCTCGGACGGTTGCGATGGTCGCGTGCCCGCGTAGACTCATGCGGTACAACTCGAAAGACGATCCAGCAGTTGTTCCCATGCGCAAGACGGCTGCATGATCAGGCTGACCGCGAGCTGGTGCACTTTCGCAAAGTCGAGATCGTCAAGATAGTCCACGCGCGAGTCGCCAACGAGTCGCGCGAGCAATAGGCAGCCAACGAGGCGGCCGAACTGCGTATCGAGCGATGCGGGACCGCAGCGCCGATATTCGGCAAGAAACGAGCGCCCCGCGGCAACGAGTTCGAACATCGGCGCCCCGCGCCGAAGCGCTTTCAGGATTAAATGGGCCATGCAGAAGGCCACGTCGAATCGTGGATCGCCCCAATGCGCTACCTCGCAATCAAGGATGACGAGCTCTGAGTTCCTCGCGAGCAGGTTTTTTGGACTGTAGTCGCCGTGTACGAACGCGCTGCGCTGCGTGAGCAGGTGCTGGCTCGTTTCCATCACGATTGCGGCCATTTCGGGATAGCGTTGCGCGACGCGCTCAAAGAACGGCCGGATGCGCAATTCGAGGAAAGGCTGTTGGTTGGCGAAGCGCGCGGCGAGCTGCGGGCGACTCGCCGATCGAGAATGAAGCTGGCCGAGGAGGTGGCCGGCGGTGCGCGCCGTAGCAGGGTCGACATGGCCGCGCAAGAGTTGCTGTTTCCAGTTCTCGAACTTCGCATCGATGAGCTCCATCGCAAAACTGTGCGCTTCCTCGTCAACCCAGAGCACGCGCGGCACGTGTGGTTGGCCGAGCAAATCTGCCATCACGCGCAGCCCATCGACTTCGATCGACGAGCGGGCTGGATCGGCGAACCAGTCCGCTTCGACACGGAGTTTTTCTAGAGCACGCTTGACCACGTAGTCGCCTGTTACAGCGCGGACGATGCGGATATCGCTCGAGACTCCGCCTGCAAGCACAGTCTCGGTGCGAATGCCGTCGCCAATAGGCTCCCGCGCCGCGGCTTCACTTTGCCGCGATGGGTCGTGCGTACATCCCGAGCGAAGCGGAGCTGGCTGGCTCCGTGGCAACAAGGTTGGTGTTCGCAATGAAGAGCGACGCTTATGCATTTCGATAAAACTGGTAGCACGCTTCGTAACGGTAGATTTCCCCGGTACGCAAGGTGATGTCTGGAAAACGCGGCTCGTTGATCGCGTTCGGGAACGCATGGGGTTCGAGACAGAGCGCGCCGCGGGCGCGAAAGGAAACCGGCGCGGCTTTGTTCAACTGATTGCCGGAATAGAACTGGATGCCTTTCTGATTCGTGCTGACGCGCAGGCCGAGCGCGGTCTGGGGGCTATACAGTTCGGCCGCAACGCCGGCGCTTTGGTTAAGGACGTAGTAATGATCATAGCCGTCGGAGATTTGCAGCTGCGCATGGCCGTCGTAGCTGGACGCGCCGATCGGCCGCGCTTCGCGAAAATCGAATGGCGTCTCGGCGACTTCGATCAGATCGCCGGTGGGTAACCTTGCGGAATCGAGCGCGAGGATGCGGCTTGCATCGATGCGCAGGTGATGGTCGTCCACCGGGCTCGTAGGATTGCCGCTGAGGTTGAAGTATGGGTGCAGCGTCAGGTTCAACGGCGTATCTGCATCGCTGCGCGCGTGCATGATCACGCGCAACGACGACGTGTCTACGAGCGAGAATTCGGCGTCAACAACGAGTTCGCCAGGGTAGCCGTCTTCGCCCGCAGGAGAGCAATGGCGCAACCGTACCGACGGCGTATCGCCGTCTCGTACCTCCACGGTTTCCCATAGCGAATGGCTGAAACCTGTTTCACCGCCGTGCAGATGATTTGCCACTTCGTTGCTCGTCAGTTGTAGCTCGGGATGTGCGCCCGCAGCCGTGCGTCCCGCGCAGCGGCCGATGGTGGCGCCGAGGTAGGCGTTGCCGTTCTCGTAGTCGGCCAGGGTGTCGTAGTTGAGCACCGTGTTGACCATGCGTCCGTCGCGGGCCGGCAGCGTGATCGCGCGGATCGTCGCCCCGTACTCGAGAATCTCGACCGAAAATTCGTTGCGCGAGTCGATCAACAGAAGGCTGTCCACATCTCGACCATCCTTCAATTGTCCGAATGCTCGCTTGATGACCGGCATCCTCTGGTTCTCCTATCAGCAACGGAACGGCGCGACGTTGCGAAATTAGGCAGGGCAGGGTGATGCCGCCACACGCTTTTTGACCGCAGGCCGATTGTGGATTGTCTGCGCGGATCAAACCGATATCGCCGCGGCGTCAAACCAGTGCTGTCGGCAATGTGGAAAGCCGGCCTAGCATTGCTGCGGAACGGAGGAACGGAACGATGGGGCGGATGGAAGGAAAGACGTGCCTGGTAACCGGTGCGGGCCAGGGCATCGGCCGCACCATCGCCAAGCGCTTCGTTGCGGAAGGCGGCGCGGTCGTTGCCTGCGATCTCAACGACCGGCATTTCCATGACCTGCCGACGGGTGTGCAGGCGTACAAGCTTGATGTGACCGACGCGGCTGCGGTTGCTGATGTCGCCGCGGCACACGCGCGCATCGACGTGCTCGTCAATTGCGTTGGTTATGTCGCCGTCGGCGATATCCTCGAATGCAATGAAGCAGATTTCGATCGCAGCCTGCGCATCAACATGAAGTCGATCTACACGACGGTACGCGCCTGGCTGCCGGGGATGCGCGAGCGCGGCGGTGGCTCGATCATCAACATCGCCTCGGTCGTGTCGACGACGATGAGCGCGCCGCGGCGATTCGTCTACGCTGCGACCAAGGGGGCGGTGATTGCGATGACGCGTTCGATCGCGCTCGATTTCGTCGGCTGCGGCGTGCGCTGCAATTCGATCAGCCCGGGCGTCATCGACACACCCTCGCTCGCGGAACGCATCGCGGCGTCGGCCGACCCGGCGAAGACGCGCGCGGAGATGGTCGCGCGGCAGCCGATGGGGCGCATCGGACAGCCCGAGGAGGTCGCCGCAGTCGCGGTGCTGCTCGCCTCCGACGAAAGTCCGTTCATGACGGGCGCGGACGTCATGGTTGACGGCGGTTGTTCCCTTTAAGGAAACGGAGAATGCGCGAGTGAAGTTGCTCAGGATCGGACGGCGCGGTGCAGAACGCTTGGCTATCGTTGATAGCGACGGCAGCGTCCGTGACGCATCTACTTTGGTTCCCGACCTCGTAGCACGCGATCTGCCGGCTGCACTTGTGCGATTGCGCACGGCCGACCTCGAGTCGCTGCCGTTTGTGGACGGTGATTTCCGCATCGGCGCGCCGCTGCGAGATATCGGCAAGATCGTCTGTGTCGGCCTCAACTATATCGACCACGCGCGCGAAACCGGACAAACACCGCCGCGTGAGCCTATCTTGTTTCTCAAGGCGACCTCGTCAATCGTTGGACCGAACGACAACATCGAGCTGCCACCCGATGCGCAGAAAGGCGATTGGGAGGTCGAACTCGGCATAGTAATCGGTAGTGAGACGCGCCGCGTCCCGCTGGATCGTGCGAGCGAGAAGATTGCCGGGTACTGCATCGTCAACGATGTTTCGGAGCGCAGCTACCAGATCGAACGCGGCGGTCAATGGGACAAGGGCAAGGGTTGCGACACCTTCTGCCCGATCGGC
>Ga0207703_10002476_pt1 | contig 16013 bp, 9 predicted proteins | sample KBSSwiS12_FD_184304 | JGI IMG/M metagenome (GOLD analysis project Ga0207703, IMG submission 184304) | Switchgrass rhizosphere microbial communities from Kellogg Biological Station, Michigan, USA - KBS Switchgrass S1-2 (SPAdes) (version 2) | ecosystem: Host-associated > Plants > Roots >... | reverse complement strand
TGCGGAAGCCCTTCCAGCGCTTCAGAAGGCCGCCGAGCTCAACCAGCCCTGGTCGCAGTTCGTCCTGGGGAAGACGATTTACGAAGGATGTCCCGAGCTCAACATCAAGAAGGATGAGAGAGCCGGTCTGGTGTGGATCGAACGCTCAGCGCATCTGTGCCATCCGGATGCGGTTGAGTTTCTCACCTCCCATGACCTGCCCGGCGGCTGCGATTCCCTGGCCGGATCATCGAGCCCGGCACTCCGAAAGCTCGCCAAGTGGTGGTCCGGACGCGGTGTAGAGATCATCGGATTCCCGGCAATCGCCGTTCTGTTGCTCATTCTGTTGAGACTGCGCCGCCGTTCCACCGAGCTGCGCTGACACCATCCAACCGATGTCTGTTAGGCTGCACCCATGGCTCTCTTTGACAAGTTTTTCAAGCCAAAACCCTCGGAAGCGGCAACGGCCGCTGACTCACAGTCATTTGACGAGATCTACGCAAAAGCCACCGCCGCCATGGCCAGCGGAAACTTTGCGCAGGCGCTGCCGCTGTACGACCAGGCCATTGCCCTGAGTCCCACACACGCGGAAGCGCACTACAAGCGCGCCAACGCCCTCAGACTGCTTGGCCGTCCCCACGAAGCGATTGCCGCTTACGATGAGGCCATCAGGCACAAGCCCGACTACGCCTATGCATATTGCAACCGTGGCACCGTGCAACGCGCACTGGGTTTGCTCGATGCCGCGGCTGCCAGCTTTGACCAGGCAATCACCTTGGCGCCGTCGGATGCTGTAGCGCATTCCAACCGTGCGCTGCTCATGCAGGACTCGTTCCGCTGGGATGAAGCTATTGCGAGTTACAACTCGGCCATTGCAATCAACCCCGAGCATGCGGATGCCCAATACAATCGCGGGCTTCTCTCTTTGTTTCTGGCTGACTTCGCCACGGGCTGGCCGGGGTTTGAATGGCGCTGGTCCCACGCCGAGCGCCTGAAAATCGGTCAGGTACGGAATTTCTCGCAGCCCCTGTGGCTGGGTGACGAACCTCTTGCCGGCAAGCGCCTGTTGATCCACAACGAGCAGGGCCTGGGCGACACCATCCAATTCAGCCGCTATGCGACACTCTGCGCGGCGCAGGGTGCGACCGTCATTCTCGAAGCCCAGAAATCCCTGCTCGGCGTACTCGAGACCCTGAAAGGTCCCACCGAACTGATCGCCAGAGACAGCCCCCTGCCGTCCTTTGATTATCACTGCCCCATCATGAGCCTGCCGCTGGCGTTCAATACAACTCTCGACACCATACCGGCAGCACCTGGTTATCTGCGTGCGGACGCCAACCTGATTGCGAGATGGGAGACGTTGTTAGGTGAAAAGACGCGGCCGCGAGTCGGCCTCGTATGGAGTGGTAACTCCAATAACACAATCGACCGTCAGCGCAGCATTCCACTCGCCGACTGGATTCCTCACCTGCCGGCGGGCATCGACTACTACTGTCTGCAGAGGGACATCCGGGACGCAGACTACGACGCCCTCGAGGACAGCGACATTTTCCTGTTTGAAGATGAGCTGATGGACTTCAAAGGCACCGCGGCGTTGTGCGAATGCATGGACCTCGTGCTCAGCGTCGACACCAGTCTGCTGCACCTGAGTGGCGCGCTCGGCAAGCGCACCTGGCTGTTGTTGTCACATGTTCCGGACTGGCGATGGATGCGGGATCGCGAAGACACGCCGTGGTACCCGTCGGTGAAGTTATATCGGCAGCCGGCACCCGGTGACTGGAAGAGCGTATTCAGCCGGATTGCCGCAGATATGCGGCGGGAATTCAACTAGCCACCGCGTAGTTCTCGCGCGACTCAATCCCCACGGCGCCCAGTTCCCGCGCTGCCGAGGTTCCCCCGCCGCCCAAGCCCCACGACGCCTAGCTCCACCGCCGCCGAAGTTCATACCCGCCGCCCAGGCCCACAACATCTGCCCCGGCCCCACGCCGCCGAAGTCCACCCGCCGCCCAACCCCACGTCATCTGCTCACGGCCCCACGCCGAAGTCCACCCGGCGCCCAACCCCACGCCATCTTCTCACGGCCCCCACGCCGCCTTGGGTTCACTGCCGCTCGGGCTCACGCCAGCCGTTCAGGGCCCGCGCCCGGATCTTCAGCCCAACCGCAGAACCAGCTCCAGCGCTCGCTTGACGGAAGCCCGCCGCACGGTCTCCCGCCCCCCAGCAAACAGCTCTCCTTCCACGATGAAATCAACGCCTGAGCCACCCGCAAAGTTGGGCCCACCCGGACCACCGGTGCCGCCATCAACAGCAGCCTCTCCAAATCCTACATGTCGAGCACCGGCGCCAGCGTAGGCACCACTGCCCGCGTCGGAACCACCGCCCACGTCCGCACCACCACGACGTCGAGCCACACAAAGCCAAACCGTCCCCACCGGTTTCTCTGCCGACCCACCATCCGGCCCGGCAATCCCACTGACCGCAATAGCAACGTCCGCGCCAGAAACACGAAGCGCCCCCGCCGCCATCTCGCGCACGGTGGGCTCGCTAACCGCCCCATGCTCATCCAGCGTCCGCGAAGCCACGCCGAGATCTCGCACCTTCGCGGCATTCGAATACGTCACGTAGCCACATTCAAACCACCGCGAGCTGCCTGCAGCGTCGGTGAACGCCTTCGCGATCCATCCACCAGTGCAAGACTCAGCGGTGACGATGCGGTACTTCTTCTCCAGCGCCCACCGCGCAACGAGCGCTACCAATTCGGAGAGCTGACTAGTCATGCGTCCGAGTGTACTGCCAGCGTGGGCGCTCGTCTTGATGTAGCCTTCGCCTGCATGAACGACGTCCAGCACACCCCGATGATGCAGCAATATTTACGCATCAAGGGCCAGAACCCAGACATCCTCCTCTTCTACCGAATGGGAGACTTCTACGAGCTCTTCTACGACGACGCGCGTCGCGCGGCGTCATTGCTGGACATCACGCTGACTGCGAGAGGCCAATCCGCCGGCCAACCCATTCCCATGGCAGGCGTTCCGTTCCATGCAGTCGAAGGCTATCTGGCCAAGCTCGTCCGCAAAGGCGAAAGCGTCGCTCTGTGCGAACAAATCGGTGACCCGGCCAAATCGAAGGGCCCGGTCGAACGCCAGGTCGTCCGGATCATCACTCCGGGCACCATTACCGACGAAGCACTGCTGGACGAACGCCAGGAAACCCTGGCCGCCGCTGTTGCCCGCAACGGCGAGCGTTTTGGGCTCGCCTGGCTGGACCTGGCTGCCGGCCGCTTCACCATTCTCGAATCAACCGGTCGCACGGCCCTCGCCGCCGAGTTGGAACGGCTCAAGCCCGCCGAGCTGCTCATCAGCGAAAACGAACCCAACGATCTCGGCAGAAATGGCACGGCCGTCCGCACACGCCCACCCTGGTACTTCGAGCTGGCCAGCGCATCGCGTTTGTTGACCGACCAACTCGGCACACTGGATCTCAAGGGATTCGGCGCGGACGATCTCCCGCTCGCAATCTCCGCCGCCGGCGCCCTCCTGCAATACGTCCGAGACACGCAAAAAGCAGCGGTTCCCCATATCCGTGGGCTCCATGTTGAAGAGCGCACGGAAGCACTGATCCTCGATGCGGCAACCCGTCGCAATCTCGAGCTCGATGTCAGCATGTCAGCTCGCCCCGAAGCCACGCTCTTCGCGCTGCTCGACCAATGCGTCACTGCCATGGGCTCGCGACAACTGCGTCGCTGGCTCAACCGCCCATTGACCGACCAACCAACACTACGCAGCCGCTATCAGGCGCTCGGCGCCCTCGTCAACGGCCGTAATTTCGAAGGTATCCGCGAGCACCTCAAAGGCATCGGTGATATCGAGCGAATTCTGGCCCGGGTGGCCCTACGCTCCGCCCGCCCGAGAGACCTGACACAACTGCGCCGCTCCCTGGCTCTCCTGCCCGCGCTGCGCGCCGGCCTCGCAACAATCGACTCACCCCTGCTCCAGGACACGAGGAGCCGCATAGAAGAACATGACGACGTGGTCACACTCCTCAAAGCGGCTATCGCGGAAGAGCCATCAACATTCGTAAGAGACGGCGGAGTCATCGCGGAAGGCTATGACGCAGAGTTGGATGAGCTGCGCAAGATATCAACTCACACGGACGAGTTCCTCCTCGAGCTGGAACGCCGCGAGCGCGAACGAACCGGCATCGCAGGCCTCAAGCTGGGTTACAACCGTGTCTCCGGCTTCTTCATTGAGATCACGCGCAAAGACGCCGAAAAAGTCCCCAAGGACTACATCCGCCGCCAGACCGTGAAGTCCGCCGAACGTTTCATCACCGAAGAGCTCAAAGGCTTCGAGGAAAAAGTCCTCGGCGCACGCGATCGCTCACTGGCCCGCGAGAAGGACCTCTATGAGACCATCCTGACTCAACTCACCGACCGCTTGGGTCCGATGCAGTTGAGTGGCATGGCGCTGTCGGAGCTCGACGCCCTCGCCTCCATGGCCGAGCGCGCCTGTATCCTGGAATGGAGCCGCCCGGACCTCGTGTCCGAGTCATGCATCTGCATCGAGGGCGGCCGACATCCGATCGTGGAGCGATTCTCCACGGCGCCCTTCGTGCCCAACGACCTGAAGTTCGATACGGGCCGCAACATGTTGATCATCACCGGACCCAACATGGGCGGTAAATCAACTTATATGCGCCAGGCGGCACTGATAGTCCTGTTGGCCCATATCGGCAGCTACGTGCCCGCCGAGCGCGCCACCATCGGCCCGCTGGACCGCATCTTCACCAGAATCGGCGCCGCGGACGACCTCGCCGGGGGCCGTTCCACCTTCATGGTGGAAATGACCGAAGCCGCCAATATCCTGCACAACGCAACCGCACGCAGCCTCATCCTCATGGACGAAATCGGCCGCGGCACCAGCACGTTCGACGGCCTGTCCCTCGCGTGGGCGATGGCGCATCACATCGCCACGCGACTCAAATCCTTCACGCTGTTTGCAACCCACTACTTCGAGCTCACGACCCTGGCAAATGAAGTGGAGGGATGTGTAAACGTACACCTGGATGCCACCGAGCACGGCGACGGGATCGTCTTCCTGCATGCGGTCAAGGAAGGACCTGCCAACCGAAGTTATGGGCTACAGGTTGCCCAGCTGGCCGGTGTCCCACGCGATGTCATCAGCCAGGCCAGGCACTATCTCGAGGCCCTCGAGTCCCAGCGCGATCAGCAAGACGCGGCGGCCACAAATCGCCAGCGCGACCTGTTCGCCACCGGCGGCCCGCCGCGCGTGCCCTCCAAAGTACCCACCGCGCCCCCAGACCCACTGCGCACCGCGGTCGAGTCACTCGACCCCGATGACCTGTCACCCAAAGCGGCCCTCGATGCGTTGTACCGACTGAAGAAGCTGTTGAAGCCCGGCGCGGCGTGATGCTCCGGTTGGAAACGTGGGACAGCGTGATGCTCTTGCGGGGAGGCCCGGCGCGGCATCAAGCGCCGGCTGAGACCCCACGCGCCGACTGAGATCCCACGCGCCCACGCTGGACGCACTATCGGATAGAGAACCGCCCATCCTGCAAAAACGCCCCGGTCTCCCGCGCCACGCGCGACGACACGAGCATTCCCAGATGACTCACCGGCAACGTAATGTGATCCGTCGCCCCCGGCAGCTGCGTCTCACTTACGCCGATCGTGCCGTCGCAATCTTCCTCGAACTTCGCAAGGAGCTGTCCAACCCCCAGCGCACGCGTTCCTGCAATGATTCCCAGTGGCCTGTCGGCCTTCCAGCGTCGATCACGTGGGCGAAGCAGCTCGTCCTGGACCGAGCGGCCCATAGCCGAGGCGACCAGGCGTATGTGCGCAGCCTGGACGGCCGCCCGGCTGGCAACGGAAGGGGTTCCCAAAAAGACTACACGCCCCGGCGGCTGCTGTGGATACCGTTCCAAAAACCGGTAAATCACCAACCCGCCCAGGCTGTGTCCGACAAAATGCAACCGAGTGGCCTGCAGCTCGCGTACGAACCTTTGCAACCGTGAAGTGATCTCACTCATCGTCGAAGTCGCGGTCGCATACCGGAATGGATGCACTTCCATCCCGAACTCCCGCGAGAGACGCCGACGGAGCAGCAACGACTCACCACCGGACATCCAGAGCCCATGAACGTAAACTACTGCTTCCCCCATACTTCCGGTCAGTCGTGGCCTTTACGGGATGGGGACGACATTAGCAAGAAATGGGACTCCAACGCATGGCGCCGGCGCGCAAGTGAGTAACAGGTCCGGCGTACTGCTGCTGATCGCGTTCGTGCTGCTCTACGGGATCCCGTTCGCCCGGGCAGCCGATCCGCAGCCTTACAAAGTCGATATGGCTTCGACTGGCGACAGTGCGTTGAACTCGACACTGAAAGCCACTTCTCAGCTCGAGACGTTGCGCAAGACCGCGCCTGTAGGGCCGTTCGGTCTCATTGGTCGTGCCCGCGGCGATCTGGAACGCCTGAAGACCGTGTTGGATAGCTTTGGTTACTACCAGAGCTACGTCGAGATCCGCATCGACGGACTTCCACTGGATGATCCTGGCGTCGGCGAAGAACTGACGTCACGGTCCAAGGACAACGACGCGGAAATTAAGATCACATTCAGCATCGGCCCGCTATACCACCTGCGTAAGATCGAAATCGACGGCACAGTGCCCGGGGGAGCCGAGAATGCGCTCCAATTGGAAAGTGGTGCACCGGCAGTCGCCGCCGATGTGCTGGCCGCGGGTGAGCGGCTGGCAACCGCCCTCGAAGATCAAGGCTACGCGTTCGCGAAGGTGGATACGCCTATCGCCTACGAGGATCCACCCAATCGGGTCCTGGACGTCAAATTCCACGTTGAAACCGGCAGTCTCGTGAAAATCGGCGAGATTCGCATCAGAGGTCTGAAGACGGTGAAGGAGTCCGTCGTCCGCAAGCGATTGCTCGTCCATACAGGCGAGCAATATGGAGCCACTAAAGTCGAGGCCGCCCGCAAGGACCTGCTCGCCCTAGGTGTATTTTCTTCCGTCAGTGTCAGGTTGGGCAGTAAACCTGACAGTGAAGGGAACCTGCCCGTCACTTTCAACACCCGAGAGCGCCTCGGGCATGCCGTGAGCCTCAGCGGAGCTTATTCCAGCGACCTGGGAGGCAGCACCGGCGTCAGTTGGACCAAGCGGAATGTTTCCGGCGGTGCCGACTCATTGACCTTATCAGCCACGGCCATCAATCTCGGTGGCGGAACCTCCTCCAATGGCGTCGGTTACGACGTGAATGGCAAGTACCTGATCCCTGATTGGCTGGAACGCAACCAATCCATGCAAGTTGCCCTAGGCTCCATCCGCCAGTTCCTGGACGCCTACGACCAGACTGCCTACACCGGCTCCGTCACGGTCAACCGCAAGCTCTCCAGCATCTGGTCCGTCAGCGCCGGCTTAGGGATCGAGCAGGAGCACATCAACCAACACGAATGCACCGTTGCCCAGTGTATCGACCTGGATCCGGGCTGCCAGGAGATTAAGCCCCCCCTGCCGAAGGGCGCCACGTCCCCACCTCCCTGTAACGAGAGATTCAGCTACACCCTGCTGTCGTTGCCAATCACGGCCCTGTTCAACACCACGGGCCTGGACTCGCCGTTGGAGGACGCCACCCACGGCGTGCGGGTATCCGTCAGCGTGACACCCACATTTTCATTCGGCCACCCCAGCACCCGGTTCTTCGTCACCCAGGGTACCGGTTCGTTGTACTTCGATCTCAACAACATCGGATTCAACAAGACACCGGGACGGAGCGTGTTGGCATTGCGCGCCCTGGCAGGTCTCGCCGTGGGCGCCAGCCAGTTCAGCCTGCCGCCTGACCAACGCTTCTATGCGGGCGGCAGCGGCACGATCCGTGGCTACCGCTATCAGGCCGTCGGCCCTCTTTTCCCCAACGGGAATCCAGTCGGTGGCACCGCGATCAACGCCGGCACGGTGGAATTCCGCCAGCGCATCGGTACGAATTTCGGTACCGCCGTGTTCCTGGATGCCGGCAATGTCAGCCAGAACCTGAGCCCATTCAATGGCCAGCTCAAGTCCGGAGCCGGCGTTGGACTCAGGTACTACACGCCGATCGGACCGATCCGGCTGGACGTGGCCGTACCTTTGCAGCGCCGACACGGGCCGGATGAGCACAACCCCGACGATTCGTTCGAGATCTACATCGGACTGGGACAGGCCTTCTGATGCGCCGCTGGCAGAAAATAACTGCCTGGAGCGTGGGCGGATTGTTGGCGCTGATCCTGCTGGTGATCGGCACGCTGCTGATCGTGGGCAACACCGACAGCGGGCGGAATCTGATTGTCCGAATGACCTCGCGCCTGACCAACGGCAAGGTCCAGATTGCAGGCATTCACGGCTCCTTCCCCGCGTCCCTGGACCTCGACAGACTCCAACTCGCCGACGACGATGGCATCTGGCTGTATGCGGAAGCCATTTCCCTGCGTTGGACGCCGAGTGACCTGCTGTTCCGCCACATCAAAGTCGACACGTTGCACGTTGACCTCCTGCACATGGAGCGCACCCCGCTACCGGACAAAGAAAAGAAGCCGAGTACCACTCCTTCCATTCCACACGCCGACCTTGCCAGCCTGACAGTTGACAGGTTGGAGCTGGGCAAAGCCCTGACAGGTGAGCCGGCGTCCTTGAAAGTAAAGGGCTCCGCGCACCTGCGCTCATTGCAGGACATGACCGCGGAAGTGACGGCCCAACGGACCGGCGGAAATGGTGACTACGCAGCGCAGATTCAGTTCGACCCCTCGCGGATGGATGCCACGCTCAAAGTGCAGGAGCCCGCCAACGGTCCGTTGGAGAACCTGATCAAGGTGCCAGGCTTGGGCGAGCTTTCTTTGTTAGCTCGATTGAGTGGTCCGCGCAACGCGGAAAAAATCGAGTTGACTCTGGATGCGGGCCCTTTGCGGGGGCGAGCTCGAGGAACGATCAACCTCGTTCAGAGCTCCGCGGACCTCGAGTATTCGCTGACGGCTCCCACCATGACGCCCTACCCGGGCCTCACATGGCAAAGCGTCGACTTGCGCGGACGTTTTCACGGCCCCTTCAAGACTCCCGCTGCCGACGGACACCTCCTCGTCAAACAACTGCAGGTACCAGGTAACACTCGCCTCGTAGCCCTCGACGCCAATCTGACCGCCGACTCCTCGGGTCTCATGACGCTGCGCGCAGACGTCGATGGACTGGTGATCCCCGGCCCAAAACCCGATCTATTCCAGGATTCGCGCCTCGCTCTGGACGCCAACATCCAACTGAACGACCCCAAGCGTCCGCTGCTGCTCACCGCAAATCACCGCCTCTTTGCTTTGAAAGGCAATGCCGTCACCGCTGGCAAACTGAGCGCGCAGCTGGACTTGCGTCTGCCGGACATTGCTCCTTTCGCGGCTCTGGGCGGTCAGAAAATTCGTGGCGATGCCGATATCAAAGCACAGATCAAACACACCGACGGATCGACAGGTCTGCTGGCCACCCCGGCATCGACGAGCCTGACTGCCGATGCAACCGCGAACATCGACGGTGGGAAAGAAGCCTGGGCCGGCCTCGTTCGAGGTGGCACGACTCGCCTGCAACTGGCAGCGGCGCTGACCGACGAGCAGATCAGCATTGATCGGCTCCAACTGAATGGCCAGGCTATCTCACTTACGGGCAACGGAACAGCCGCGCGCACCGACGCGCAGGAGCTGAGCGCCAACCTGGATCTCAACCTGCCCGATCTCGCAACAGTATCTCCGGGCATCGTGGGCTCCCTGAAGTTGTCAGGCAAGATCAAGGGACCGGCCAGTTCCCTCACTGCGGATACCAACCTGACAACAACCCTGTCCATTCATGGCTCCCCCAAGGGCAGCCTCGAGGCCACTGTTCACGCAGACGGCCTGCCAAAGTCGCCTCGTGGAACGGTAGAGGCGCATGGAGATCTGGACGGCGCGCCTTTGCGGCTGAATGTTTCGTTGGAGCATGACAAGGCTGATATCTATCACGCTACCATCCGACAGGCCGACTGGAAGAGCGCCCACGCGGAAGGTGACCTGTCGAGCGGCGCCGATATCGGGCAGGCGAAAGGCAATGTTCGCTTCCGCATGGGACAGTTGAATGACTTGAACCGGCTCCTCGGCAGCGCGTTGCAAGGGAGTATAGGCGGAACAGTTGCTCTAACTCCCGCCGGTGGGAAATCACACGCGCAGATCGAGGTCGACGCAAAGGATGTGGTTGCCGGTGGAATCACCACCAACGCGCAAGTGAACGCAACGGGGACAATGGACGCGCTCGACATCAAGTTGGCCGCGCAGTCCCCCGCCGTCGCCGGCGAACCCGCCACCGTTGACGCCACTGCCCAACTGAATGCGACTGCGAAACAACTTCAGATCGTGAGCCTGGCTGCGAAATACCACAACCAGGACATCGAGTTGTTGTCGCCAACGAAGCTGTCCTTTGCCAGCGGATTCTCCATCGAGGGCTTGAAAGTCGGCGCCCGGGAAGCTGTGGTGCAGGTCGACGGCGAGGTCTCTCCGGAAGTGAACCTGCGAGCCTCGCTGGATCAACTCAAACCCGATCTCGTCAATGCGTTCGTGCCCGGACTGCTGGCCAGCGGGCTGTTCAAAGCAAACGCCGAGATACACGGCAGCTTTGCGGCCCCCACAGGCAATATAACCCTCGACGCAACCGGCGTCCGTGCCGCGAATGATGCTGCCCGCGGCCTTCCCGGCACCGACCTGCATGCCTCCGCGCAGTTGAAAGGCAACAGCGCCGATGTGGAGGCCAGACTGTCAGCCGGCAAGGCTTCGGAGCTGAATCTGACAGGACAGGCGCCCCTGGCTGCCGATGGCAGATATGACCTGAAGCTCGCCGGAAACCTCGACATGGGGTTGCTCAATCCTCTGTTGGAAGCGCGCGGGCGACACGTGACGGGCGAGGTTGCAATTGACACCACGGTAACCGGCGCGGTGGCCGATCCGGAGATCGGCGGCACCGTGCGCCTCGCCAAAGGCAGCCTTCGCGATTACACCCAGGGGGTCAACCTCTCGGACATCACCGGCGAGTTGAGTGGCAGCCATGGCTTGCTGCGCATCGAAAAGCTGACCGCGCGCGCGGCCCCGGGCAACGTATCAGTCGAAGGTACGATCGGCGTGCTGCAACCCAAGATACCCATTGACCTGAAGATCACCGCCAAAGACGCGCAGCCCATCGCAAACAACATCGTGACAGCCAACCTCGACGCTGACATGACTCTCAAAGGCACGGCACGCGAAGAGCTGGAAGTAGCCGGCAAGATTGAGATCAACCGTGCCAATGTGGAGATCCCGAGTGGACTGCCACCGAACGTCGCTGTTCTCGATGTACGCCGCCCCGGCGCGGCGCCAGCGCCGCCACCCGAAAAACCGCTCATCATCAAGTTGAACGTCACCGTGGATGCCCCTCGGCAGATCCTCGTGAAAGGCCGCGGCCTCGACGCCGAGCTGGGCGGGCAACTGCGCGTCCGCGGCAATACCGACTCACCCAACGTCGGCGGCAGCTTCGAGCTGCAGCGCGGTTTCTTCACCTTGGCGAGCAGCAAGCTGACTTTCTCGAGTGGTCGTGTGACATTCAGCGGCGCCGGCCTGAAGAACAAGATCGACCCCAACCTGGACTTCGTGGCCTCGTCACAGGTGTTGGACGTGACGGCCACCGTTCGTATCACGGGACTCGCTGACTCACCCAAAATCGAGCTCAGCAGCGTCCCCGATCTGCCGCAGGACGAAATCCTCGCCCGCCTGCTGTTCGGCCAGCCGGCCTCAACCCTGACCGCGCTGCAGGTCGTCCAGATCGGTGCCGCGCTCGCCAGCCTGGGCGGCGGCGGCGGCCTGAACCCCGTCGCCAAGATCCAGAAAGCCCTCGGCCTGGACCGACTGTCGATCGGCAGCGAAACCACCACAACCGCCACCGGCGCCCAACAAACCAGCGGCGCCCAGATAGAAGCCGGCCGCTATGTCTCCAGCCGCGTGTTTGTAGCAGTCAAGGAAAGCACCACGGGCGCCAGCCAGCTCGCCGTCGACGTCGATCTAACCAAGCACCTGAAGCTTCAAACGAAGTTAGGCAACGGAAATACCTCCGCGCAAGGTACGACTCCAGAGAATGACCCTGGCAGCAGTGTCGGGTTAGCCTACCAATTCGAGTATTGATGCCCGTCGATCGACGGGACCGCGCATACCGGACGCGTCCCTCAGAGGCCCCGGCTGCCGAGCGTGCGTTCCTACGCTCCGCTCGGTAGACGGGGCCTCTGAGGGGCACAGCCGTGCCGGTAACCGACCTCTTAGGTCTTCGGCGGCGGCGTCCGCACCCGAATGTGCAACTCCCGCAACTGCGCCTCGCTGACCTCCGTAGGCGCATCCGTCATCGGATCCGCGGCAGTCTGGGTCTTCGGGAAAGCAATGACTTCACGAATGCTGTCCGCGCCAGCCATCAACATGGCCAACCGATCCAAGCCAAACGCAATACCGCCGTGCGGCGGCGCGCCGAACTTCAATGCATCCAGCAGGAACCCGAATTTCTTCTGTGCTTCCTCGGCGTTGATCCCCAACAGATCAAACACCGTGGACTGCATTTCCTGTCGATGAATACGCACCGAGCCGCCGCCGATCTCAGATCCGTTCAACACCATGTCGTACGCCTTTGCCAGGGCACCCTCGGGATTCGCGCGGAGCGCGGCCGGGTCATCGTTCATGGGTGACGTGAACGGGTGATGCATGGCAACCCAGCGCTTCGCCTCCGGGTCCCACTCGAACATCGGGAAGTCGATCACCCACAGCGGGCGCCAGCCTTCCTGTACCAGCTTCATGTCCTGACCGACCTTGATACGCAGCGCGCCAATGGCGTCGTTCACGACCTTCGCACTGTCAGCGCCGAAGAACACGATGTCGTTGTCCTGAGCGCCCGTTCGCTCGAGAATTCCGGCAACAGCGGCATCACTCAGGAACTTCACGATGGGCGACTGCAATCCATCGCGACCCTTGGCCCGCTCGTTGACCTTGATGTACGCGAGGCCCTTGGCGCCATAACGACCAACAAACGCCGTGTACTCATCAATCTGCGATCGCGGCAGCGAGCCGGCCCCGGGCACGCGTAGCGCCGCCACCCGGCCCTTCGGATCCTTCGCGGGTCCCGCGAACACCTTGAAGTCACAGTCCTTGACCAGGTCCGCGACGTCAACCAACTCCAACGGAATACGCAGGTCAGGCTTGTCCGATGCAAAGCGACGCATGGCCTCGCCGTAAGTCATGCGCTCAATCGGATCCGGCAGCGACACATTCAGCACTTCCTTGAAGAAGTGCCGCACCAGTCCCTCCATCAAACGCATGATCGCGTCCTGAGTCAGGAACGATGTCTCGATATCGAGCTGGGTGAACTCCGGCTGGCGGTCCGCGCGAAGGTCCTCATCGCGGAAGCAGCGCACGATCTGGTAGTACCGGTCGAACCCGGAAATCATCAGAAGCTGTTTGAAGATCTGCGGTGACTGCGGCAGCGCGAAGAATTTTCCTTCGTGCGTACGGCTCGGGACGAGATAGTCGCGCGCTCCTTCGGGAGTCGCCTTCGTCAACATCGGCGTCTCGAGGTCGATGAACCCATTGTTGTCGAGATAGTTGCGCATCGACCTCGTGATGCGATGACGCAGCCGCAGACGCTGGTTCATCACGTCGCGACGGAGGTCGAGATAGCGGTACTTCAGACGTACCTCTTCGCCCACAGTCTCGTCCAATTGGAATGGCAGTGGCTCGGAGCGGTTCAGGAGCTCCAGCTCTTGCGCCAGCAGTTCGACCCGTCCGGAGGCGAGGTTGGCGTTGACGGTGCCGGCTGGACGCTCGCGAACGCGCCCCTTTACCTTTACGACGTATTCGCTGCGGAGGCGCTCGGCCTCCTTGAACATCGCCGCCGCATCGGGATCGAACACGATCTGGAGCAAACCCTCGCGGTCGCGAAGATCAATGAAAATGACCCCACCATGGTCCCGGCGCCGGTTTACCCAGCCCGCCACGGTGACTTCCTGGCCGATCAGCTTGTCGTCGACCTGTCCGCAGTAATGTGAGCGCATAAGGCGCGCGATACTACGGAGGGCCAGCTACCCCCGCAACAGTGGGATCAGCCTCTCTGGGCAGGTAACGTCGGATAGGTTCCCGTGGCCCCGGTCGGTACGACCACCCCGCAGGTAATGATCATTTTCATGGCCGAATCAACGCTCATATCCAGCTCTGTGACCTCGGAGCGCGGGACGATCACCAGGTACCCGGCCGTGGCATTGAGCGCACTGGATATGTAAACGCTGCAGTGCTGAGTACCCAGTCTCAGGCTGATTTCGGGAACGTCCTCTGCCGTCATGAACCCGATGCTCCAGATGCCCTGTCGCGGGTACTGAATCATCACGACCTTACGGAAAGAGTTCGACTGCGAAAAGACGCTCTCGGCAAAGCTCTTGACCCCGCCGTAGACGCTCCGAACGATCGGAATCCGGTTGAGAAGCTCTTCCCAGAGGGCGACCAGTTGCCGACCCACGAGGTTCGTGACGAGCAGGCCGGTGAACAGAACGACAACGAACGCAAAGACCGCCCCGAGCCCGGGAAGCGCAAAGCCCATGAGGGCCTGCGGACGGTACGCCGGCGGTAACAGCAGCAGCGTCTCGTCCATGATGTGAATGAAAAAGCTCACGACCCAGACGGTCGCGAGAATCGGCAGCCAGATCAGGATGCCCGCAACGAGGTAGCGTCGCAGGCTCCACTTCTTGGTCCCATTAGCCACGATGCAGCCTCGAGCAACCCAGCATCGGGGCAACCCGCAGCCATACCGAAGCCCGACATTCGACAGCCGCCGGCGATGCTGTTTGCGCAATGCCGACGGCCACTGCGCGCGCCGACGCCATTGGCCCTACGCTTTGCACGGCTTGCCGCCGTGCTTTCACCGGCGTCCTTTCTTCTTCGCCGCCGGCTTAGCCTTGCTCTTCGGCGGAGCAGCCTTCCCTTTCTTCGCAGCCACCTTGGACTTCCCCGCCACAGCCTTGCTGGCCGCCGGCTTAGCGGCCGGCTTGGACGACCCACCGCGACCACCCGACACCGAACCTCCGCCGGTGCTCACAGACGGGACCGCCGGCTTCGACTCGCTGCTCGCAGAAGCAGTCTCGGCCTTCGGGGTCTCCGATTTCGCACTGGAATCCGCCTTCGCGGACGAATCCGAGGTGGAGGAGGCGTCCTCGCGCTCGGCATCGGCCAGGTTGCGCTTGTTCTCCTTGTCGCCCTTGAAGTCAGTCTCGTACCAACCGCCACCCTTCAGGCGGAAGTTGGGCGCCGAAACCAGCTTCACCAGCGCGCTCTTGCCGCATGACGGACACTTTGTCAGGGGCGCATCAGAGATCTTCTGCATCACCTCGGTGTAGAACTTGCAGTTCGAGCACTCGTATTCGTAAAACGGCATGGCGGTACTGTCGGACCTGTCAGAGGTTAAAAGGTAATCCAGCGATTATAGAGGTCACTTGGCCTTTTCGAACACCAAGTGACCCTCCCGCGTCGTAACTTTGATACGGTCGCCGGGCGCGAAGCTCCCCTGCAGAATCCTTTCCGCCAGCGGATTCTCAATCTGCTGCTGGATCGCCCGCTTCAGCGGCCGTGCACCATACACCGGATCGAACCCGGCCTCACCCAGCAGGTCGCGCGCGGAGTCGTCGAGCGCGAGATCCATGTTCCGCTCCTGCAGCCGCTTGCGCAGGAAGCCGAGCTGGATGTCCACGATCGACCGGATCTGCGACGTACCCAGTGGATGGAACACCACGATGTCGTCGATGCGGTTGATGAACTCCGGCCGGAAATGCTCCTGCACGGCTTCCATCACGGCAGCCTTCATCGCCGTGTAGTTCTTCTCCGTCGCCAACTGCTGGATCGCCTGCGAGCCGAGGTTGGAGGTCATGATGATCACGGTGTTACGGAAGTCCACCGTACGACCCTGACCGTCTGTCAGCCGG
>Ga0207703_10002473_pt1 | contig 16026 bp, 15 predicted proteins | sample KBSSwiS12_FD_184304 | JGI IMG/M metagenome (GOLD analysis project Ga0207703, IMG submission 184304) | Switchgrass rhizosphere microbial communities from Kellogg Biological Station, Michigan, USA - KBS Switchgrass S1-2 (SPAdes) (version 2) | ecosystem: Host-associated > Plants > Roots >... | reverse complement strand
GCTTGCGCAAATGATCGGCCGATTTCTGATCCTGGTCGCGAAGGCGTGGCAGAAAGGCCCGTCGCAGATCCTTCCGCCGAGCTGCCGTTACAAGCCCAGCTGCTCGGCCTATGCGATCACCGCAATTGAACGCTATGGGGCCGCTCGCGGGGGCTGGATGGCCCTCAAGCGCATCGGCCGCTGCCACCCCTGGGGTGGGCAAGGATACGACCCGGTACCGTGAGGATCTTACGCCAGTGAACGACAGCAAAAATTTGATCCTCGCAGTGGCGCTGAGCGCGCTCGTGCTCATCGGCTGGACCTGGGCGGCGAACCGATGGTTTCCGGCCGCCAACCCGCCGAGCACCAAGGTCGAAGCAGGCAAACAGCAGCCACTTCCCCAGCCCGGCACCCAGCCAGCGGGGCCAGCCGCTCCGAAGCAGCTGCAGAGCGTTGCAGCAGCCCTTTCGTCGGGCTCACGCGTGCGGATCCAGACGCCTTCGCTGTCGGGGTCGATCAACCTCAAAGGCGCACAGATCGACGACCTGGTGCTGCTTAATCACCGTCAGACCATCGCCAAGGACTCACGGCCCGTCCGGCTGCTCTCGCCGGTCGGAACTCCCGGAGCCTATTTTGCGCAGTTCGGCTGGGTCGGCTCCGGCGCTACGCAAGTTCCAGCGCTTGACTCCGTCTGGACCGCCGACGGGTACCAGCTGAGCCCCCACCGTCCTGTCTCGCTGACGACGCAGACCGCGGATGGTACGCGCTATCAGGTCAAGATCTCGATCGACGACGGCTACCTGTTCACGGTCCAACAGAGCGTCGTCAACACCTCGCAGCAACCGATTGCGATGCGCCCGATTGGCCTGGTCAGCCGAGCTGGGCCGTCCGCCGATCCTCACGATCGCTCAACCTGGCAGAACCACACCGGGCCGATCGGCGTGTTCGGCGGCAAAGCCAATTACAGCGTCAATTGGAAGGATCTCGACCAAGGAACTCCCGAAAGCTTCACAACCGATTCCGGCTGGCTTGGATTCACCGACAAATATTGGCTGACCGCGCTTGCGCCGCAGGCTGGGATGACGGGAGAATTTCGCCGCAGTCCGAGCGGCGGTTATCAGGGCGATTATGCGCTTGGGACCGCGACCGTCGCGCCGGGCCAGACGCTGACCACACAGACCCGCCTGTTCGCTGGGGCGAAGGAAAAGTCCTGGCTCGACCGCTACGAGGAAGCCGGCATCCCGAAGCTCTCCAAATCGATCGACTGGGGCTGGTTCGAATGGTTCATGCGACCGATCTTCAGCCTGCTCCTGTTCCTGTTCCATGCCACAGGCAATTTCGGGGTCGCGATCATCTGCCTAACGTTGATTGTCCGCGCGATCATGTTCCCGATCGCCCAGAAGCAGTTCCAGTCGATGGCGGCGATGCGCAAGATCCAGCCGAAGATGAAGGCGCTGCAGGAGCGCTTCAAGGACGACAAGCAGCGCCAGCAGCAGGAGATCCTGAAGCTTTATCAGGCCGAGAAGATCAACCCGGCGGCCGGCTGCCTGCCGATCCTGCTCCAGATCCCGGTCTTCTACGCTCTCTACAAGGTGCTGCTGGTCAGCGTCGAAATGCGGCACCAGCCGTTCATCCTGTGGATCAAGGACCTCTCCGCTCCCGACCCGCTGTCGCCGCTCAATCTCTTCGGATATGCGCCTTGGACGCTGCCGACTTTCCTCGCCATCGGCGTCCTGCCAATCATGGTCGGTGCGACGCAGTGGCTGTCGATGAAGCTCAACCCGCAGCCGATGGACCCGGCTCAGGCGCAGGTCTTTGCGATCATGCCCTGGTTCCTAGTGTTCATCATGGCCCCATTCGCGGCCGGGCTGCAGCTCTACTGGATGACCAACAACCTGCTGACCATCGCCCAGCAATGGTGGCTGTATCGCAAGTACGGCCTGCACTTCAGCGACACCCATCCAGTCCACACATGAGCGACGTCGCGGATCTGGAATTGGCCGAGCGGGCCCGAAAGCTGTTTGCCGGACCCGTCGCGTTCCTGAAGTCCGCCCCGGGCCTGCAGTTCCTGCCGGACCCCGAGGGACCGGAGATCGCCTTTGCCGGCCGGTCCAACGTCGGCAAGAGTTCCCTCCTCAACGCGCTCACCAACCGCAACGGCCTCGCGCGCACGTCGAACACGCCCGGCCGGACGCAGGAGCTCAACTTCTTCGACGTGGGCGACCCGATGCAGCTCCGCCTGGTCGACATGCCCGGCTACGGCTTCGCCGAGGCGCCCAAGGACATGGTCAAGCGCTGGCGGTTCCTGGTGAACGACTATCTGCGTGGCCGAGCAGTGCTGAAGCGCGCACTGGTGCTGGTCGACTCGCGCCACGGTCTCAAGGAGGTCGACCGCGAGATGATGCGCATGCTCGACGATGCGGCGGTCAGCTATCACATCGTTCTCACCAAGGGCGACAAGGTGAAGCCGTCCGCGCTCGGCGCGATCTATGAAGCGACGATGGTCGAGGCAGCAAAGCATCCCGCCGCGCATCCCGCCATCTTCACCACGTCGAGCGAAACGGGTAGCGGGATCGCCGAGTTACGAACCGCGGTCCTCGACGCCGCGACCTCCTAGGAGAAGCATTTGTTCAGGCTGATCATCGGCAACCGAGCCTATTCGAGCTGGTCGATGCGCGGCTGGCTGGCGTGCAAGCAGTCGGGCGAGGAGTTCGAGGAGCTCGTCGTCCCGATGTTCGACGCCGATTGGGAGAAGCGCCGCGAAGGCGACGAGTTCGCGCCCTCGCTTGGCAAGGTGCCGATCCTCTGGGACGGCGAGATCGTCGTATGGGACAGCTTGGCGATCATCGAGTTCCTCGCGGATCGATATGGCACTGCGCTTTACTGGCCGGAGGACGAAGGCGCGCGGGCCGTAGCACGCTCGATGTCGGCCGAAATGCACTCGGGCTTCGCCAATCTGCGCCGCGAATTGCCGATGAACGTCCGCAAGAGCTTCCCCCCGATAGCACTAGGCGACGAGGTGCGGAGCGAGATCGATCGGGTCCTGCAACTGTGGGCGCAGGCCCGCGCCCGGTTCGGCGGCACCGGCGACTTTCTGTTCGGCGACTGGTGCGCGGCCGACATCATGTACGCGCCCGTCGTCACCCGCTTCGTCACCTACGGCGTCGCGGTGCCCAACTTCGCCGGCGTCTATATGAAGCACGTGCTGTCGCACCCCCATGTGGCCGAGTGGATCGACAAGGCTCAGGACGAGCCCTGGGTGATCGAGCAATGGGAGGCCGGAAAGGCCGCCTAGGACGTGGAGGACAAGGTCCGCGCGTCCCCGTAGGGCGTTCCGTCCTTGTGAACAAAGCGGCCGTCGTCGGTCCACATCATGTCGATGTCGGAGTAGCCCCCGGCGCCCGGCTTGCCAGCACTGACGCAGACGAAGGTGCACGGTTCGCTGCCGCGGTTGATGAGGTGATGGCCGTTGCGCTCGCCCATCGCCCAGGCGGTGATATCGCCCGGGGCCAGCTCAGTCTCACCGTCGTCCTCGACGAGCACCGCGCTCCCCGAAATCATCACCAGGAGCTCATCCTCGGTATCGTGCCAGTGACGCTGGCTCGACCAGGCGCCAGGCTCCAGCGTGACGTGCCGGGCACCGAGGGCGGTCAGCCCGGCGGCCTCGCCGACTTTTCGCTGCCAGCGGCCTTGCACCGGCTCGTCGAAGGGGGGCGGATAGCCGGTGCGATTGGTCTGCTCGAGCGAGCCTAGGTCGATCTTGGGCATGAGGCCCCGATAGCAGATCAACCGTGGAGCCTAGAAGGTGCCCTTGATCGAGAAGTTGAATAGCGGCCCGACGAGGTCGTCGTGCTTCTCGTAGAAGGCGATCGGCGCCCGGTCGCGGAAGCCCGAATAGACGACGCGGTCGACGGTATGGAGGCCATGGCGGCCACCGAAGATGTTGAACACGCTGGCGCGGACCGTCAGGCCCATGACATTCTTGTGCTCGACGAACGCCCCGAACGCCAACGGGATGTCGAGCGTCCGGATGATCTCAGTCAGGAAGTAGTTTTTCGCATAATGGTTGTATTGGACATTCACGCCCCAGGCGTAGGGTGTCTTCGGCACGTCGTGGCGCAACTCCGCGCTTCCCCAGCGATCGTAATTGCCGCTGATGGGACGATGCGCGCCGGTTAGCGGGTCCTTGACCGAGGTCCATTCGAAGCCGGCGTTGAGATCGAGCTTGGCGCCGTGGAAGCCGATCGGTTCGAGCAGGATGGTGCTCGTGGTCTCTGCCCCCGCCTTGATCGCGTTCGGGAGATTGCCGATCCCCTGCTCGTTCGTGCCGATCGGGATCACGTCGATGATGTCCGTGACCTTGTAATAATGCAGGTTGAGCCGCGTCTTGCCCCACGGGCCGAGGTCATGGGCGAACTCGGTTTCCACCTCCCAGCTTTGCGGGGGGACGAGCTCGGGATTGCCCGCATTCTCGCGATCCTGGCTGAGCACCGGCTGGGCGAGGAAATCGAGGAAATCGATCTGCCCGACGCGCCGGCGCAGCTTCAGGCTGACGTCCCAGTCCTTGGCCGGCCGCCATGCCAAGGTGACGCTGCCCTTGGGGCGGAAGAATTTCCGCGCCGGCTGATCGTCGTCGACGCGGTCCAGCTGCGAAGTCTCCGCTCCGGCCGCAACCTGCAGGTCCAGGTTCGAGGCAAGGGGCCGGCTGAGTGAGGCAATTCCCTCGTACCGAACCTCGGTGACCTTGCCCGTGCCCTGGGGGAAAGGGACCTCGATGAATTGCCCTTGGGGATCGAGCTGGAACAGCGTGCCTCGCTGGTCGAGCGAATTGAAGGCGCGTTCGAACGAGACCTGCCAGTCGTTTCGGCCGCCTTTCCAGCGATATTCGCCGCGCCCGATATATTCGAGGTAGCGCGCGTCCCGGAAGAAGCGCGTGCCGGTCGAACTCGCGCCGGTGCTGTCGAAGCGCAGGATCTGCGTCGTCGTGTTGGGTGCGTGCTCGCGATGATAGAGGCCGATCGCCTTGAGGCGCCCAGGCCCCAGCGCGAACTCGTAATCGGCGTTCACGTCGGCATTATAGCCCGGCCTCTCCTGCCGATTGGTGCGGCTGCGCAGTTCGCCCGTCGCGAGCACGCGCGTGTCACCCAGGAATTGTGGGCTCCAGTAGGGATTGTAGTTCAGCGAAAGGTTGCCAAGCGACGAGCCAGGGCCATCGAGGCCGAGCTTCGTCTTGAACACGAACTCGTGATATTCGCTGTGATAGACCTCATCGCGGGTTTCGATGAGATTGTGGTTGCGGTCGGTGATCCGCACGGGGCCGCCTAGACCGCCGCGGCCCGATAGCGCCGCTGCCGATACCGTATAATCCAGAGGGCCCGTCTTATTCGAGTAGCTGACCGTGAGATTGTCATATTGCGGCTTGGTGAAATGGGCCCGGAAACCCGGGTTCCAGCTGAACTGGCCGCTGCCCTTGGTCTGTGCCTTCAGGATGAAATTTGCGACCTGCCCCGCCAGCCCGGGTATTCCGAGGCTTCCGGCTTCCACGATCTCGATCCGCTCGACGTTCGCCGCCGAGGTGCGCTTCAGCTGATCGATCGCGCCGCCCGACTTGTCGTTGATCCGCTGACCGTTGATCAGCACGTTCTCCGATGCCTGGCCGAGGCCGCGCTCGGTCGTGTCCGCGCTCCGGATGGTGAAGCTCGGAACCTGAACCAGCATGTCGTAGGCGGTCTTTGGAGCGAAGCGGGCGAAGTCGGCCGGCGTGTAGGCGCGCTTCGCGGCGACGACCGCGCTTTGGGGAGGCGGCGGCTGCGCGACCACGGGGGTTGCGATCACGGACGCAGCGGACGACAACAGGAACGCGTGGATCGGACGCAGCGCAGTCATCAATACTCCCCTGTCACGCAGTACACTTGGCCTTAGTGCTACATTTGTAGCGTGTATTGTTTGTGTAAGACTGGCAACCCTCCGTTCGCCGAATCGACAAACGGCCAAGGCTTGCTAGGTCTGCCTGAATGTCCTTACCGATCGATCCCGTCGCCTTCGCCGCCGAGCTGATCCGCGTGCCCAGCGTCACTCCGGCGCGCGGCGAAGTGTTCGACGTGCTCGAGGCGGCGCTGAAGCCGCTCGGGTTCATCGTTCATCGCTGGGTGATGGGCGAGCCGCCCGACGGACCGACCGAGAACATGGTGGCGATCAGGGGCGACGGCCGTCCGCATTTCGGCTTCGCGGGGCACCTCGACGTCGTGCCGGCCGGCGAAGGCTGGGACGGCGACCCGTTCGCGGGCGAGATCGTCGACGGCCTGCTGGTCGGCCGCGGTGCCAACGACATGAAGAGTGCGATCGCGGCCTATGTCGCCGCCGTCTCCCGAATCGAGGCAGGCGGCGGGACCTTGTCACTGCTGATCACCGGCGACGAGGAAGGCTATGCGACCTACGGGACCCCGCGGATCATCGATTGGCTGAACGAGCGCTCGATCCGCCCGGACATGATCCTGATCGGCGAGCCGACCTCGGTCGAGCGGCTGGGCGACACGGTGAAGATCGGACGCCGCGGCTCGGTAAACATGTGGATCGAGGCCCCGGGCGTTCAGGGTCACGTCGCTTATCCGCACCGCACCACCAACCCGGTGCCGCCGCTCGCACGAATCATTTCCGCGCTCGATGCGTTGCATCTCGACAACGGCACCGACCAGTTCCCGCCCTCGAACCTCGAATTCACGGCAGTCTCGACCCCGACGAATGCGAGCAACGTGATCCCCGGAAGCGCGACCGCGCAGCTCAACATCCGCTTCAACAATCTCCAGCGAGGCGCCGACCTGGTGAAGCTGGTCGAGGACATTGCCGAGCGCGAGGCGCCGGGAGCGACCGTCAAGGCACGGATCTCTGGAGAAGCCTTCCTGACGCCCCCGGGCCCACTTTACGATGTCGTCGTTGCCGCCATCGAAGAAGAGACCGGGCAGGCGCCCGAGCTGTCGACCAGCGGCGGCACGTCGGACGGCCGGTTCCTGATTCAACTTTGCCCGGTAGTCGACTTCGGCCTGCCCAACGCAACCATGCACAAGGTCGGTGAATGCGCCGCAATCGAGGACATTCGGGCGCTGTCCCGGATTTACGAGCGTGTCGTTCGGAAGGTGTTCGCTTAGGCGACCGATTTGACGACCGCGGCGCGGTCCTTGCCGGTCCAGCTGAGGAATTCTTCTTCCATCATCGGCGGCGCGAAGACGTAGCCCTGCACGGTATCGCAGCCCATTGCCCGCAGCATGTCCGCCTGAGCAACCGTCTCGACCGCCTCCGCGACGATTTCGCATTCCACGCCCTTGATGAGCTGGATCACCGCCTGGACGATCACCCGCGCCTTCTCGTTGACCTCGATGTCGGCAATCAGCGACGGGTCGAGCTTCACCCGGTCGAGCGGCATGGCGCGAAGCCGCGCCAGGTTCGAATAGCCGGTACCGAAATCATCGATCGTGATGCGGGCGCCATCGCAACGAAGGGCAGCGATTTCATCGAGCACCGACGGCCCAACTTCCATCGCGGCACTCTCCGTGAACTCGAGCTCGATAAGCGACAGCGGCACATCGGCATCGCCAAAGGCCTGGCGCAGCTTCACGAAGAAGTCGGGCCGTTCGACCTGCCGCGGACTAATGTTGAAGCCGAGGCGACCATCAAAGCCGTCGCGGCGCCACTGAGCAAGCGTCGAGGCGACCTCGTCGATCACCCATTCGCCGATCTCGGCTACGAGACCCGTCCGCTCGGCAACGGGGATGAAGGTGCCCGGGAACCGCAGGCCGTCGCGCGGATGGTTCCAGCGGAGCAGCGCTTCGGCTCCAGCGACTTCACCGGTGACCAGGCTCATCTGCGGCTGGAAGACCAGCACGAACTCGTCGCGGAGAACCGCTTCGGACAGCGCCTTCTCGGTCTCGATCTTCTGCTGGTGCTCGGCCGCGAGATCGTTGTCGAACAGGCAGAACTGACCGCCGCCGCTCTCCTTGGCGCGATACATGGCGATATCCGCGGCGCGCATCAGCGCCTCGATGCTCGAGCCGTGCTCAGGGCAGATCGCAATGCCGATCGACGCGCCGATGTCGACGCTGTGCGAGCAGAGCTCGAACGGTTCGGCGATCGCAAGCACGATGCGGCGGGCGACACGCTCTATCTCCGCGACTGATTCGATCTCGGGAAAGAAAATCGTGAATTCGTCGCCCGCAAGGCGGGCGAGCAGCGGGCGCGTGCGGGCGCTGCCGGTGAACTCGGCATTGACGACGACGCGCAGCCGGTTGGCGACCATGATCAGCAGCTGGTCGCCGCGCGCATGGCCAAGGCTGTCGTTCACCAGCTTGAAGCGGTCGAGGTCGACGAACAGCATCGCCGAGCTTTCCCCTTCTAGCACCTCGCTCATCAGCTTGTCGGCTTCCGACCGGAAATGGAGGCGGTTGGGAAGCGAGGTAACCGGGTCGTACATGCCGAGCGCATGCGCATTCTCGATCGATGCTCGAACCTCGGCGAACAGACTGTCGACCGCTGCCGCGACCTTGGGCATCGACTCTTGGACAAGCGCCGGCGCCGGTGAAACCAAGTCCCCGTCCTCGACGGCAAGCAGGCGATCGCTGAGCGCGGCCAGGGCCCGCGCGCTCTCGCTGTTGGGCCGTTCGGCGGCAATATAGCTGATCAGCAAGCAGAAGGCCCCGGCTGTGAGCGCAGCGAGAATCTTCTGGTCGAATTCCGTCAGATACAGCAGCGCGGCCAGCGAAAAGAGGAAGGACGCGAAGCCGGCAACGCACGACAAAATCGCGTTGCTGATCTTTTGGGCCGTGCCTGCGGTCATCGTGCCTGGTGCGCCTCGCGGGGGCGGAATTCATCCGCCTACCCACCCGCGTTAATGAATCGAGGTTAAGAAAACGTCAGCGGCACGGCAGTTAGCGTTTCAATATCAGATAAAGGCTGCCCCCAGCCCCGTGACGGCGGTGCGCGCCACGAACCGCGGCGATCGATGAGGCATGGCGCGACGCCGCGAGCCAGTCGTGAATCGCGGCGCGAATCTTCCCTCGCTGAACCGGTGGCTCGCCGGGACGATGATGACCGGTGATCAGCAGCAGCACGCGATCGCCGCGGGCAATCGCCTGCTCAAGGCCGCGGTCGATCGCCGACCAGGCGCGGTCGAGGTTCATGCCGTGCAAGTCCAGGATTCGATCGGGCTCGGCCGAGCCGTTGCGAAGCCTCTTGTCCCAGCTGCCGTCGAGAGTCCGCTGACCAATCGGGACCGGGAGCTTCCGGACCGGCGTCGCCGCCTGAGCGGCCGGAGCCGGCGGAGCTGCAGCAGCCGAGCGTGCAGGAGGCGGTGCCTCGGACGGCTTCACAGGCTCCCTCGACAAAGGCCGGATCGTGGCCGCGACACGCGCCCACAACTCCGATTCCTCAGGGCTGAGGGAGCGCACGGGCTGCAACGCCCTTGGGCACCAGGATCAGCGCCTGGCCGTTGGCCGACATGCCGCCGGCGATGGCCGTGGCCTCTGCACCCGAGCCCCAGAAGGTGTCGAAGCGGTTTGGGCCCTTGATCGCCCCGCCGACGTCCTGGGCTACCCAGATTCCGACGACCTCCCGGCGGTCGGCGTCATGGATGTAGACCGGCGCGCCGAGCGGAACGTAATTGGGATCGGCTGCGACTGTGGCTCGTGGAGTCACCGGGACGTTGAGCGCTCCCGGCGGGCCGGGGCCGGTCAGCTCCTTGAAGAAGACGTAGGACAGGTTCTCGCGCATCAGCTCGCGGCCCTGCTCGGGATTGGCGCGGATCCAGTCGCGGATCGACTGCATGTTGGCGCCGCCGGGCGGCAGGATGCCGCGATCGCGCAGCAACCGGCCGATCGCGACATAGTCGCGGCCGTTCTGGTTGGCGTAAGCGATGCGCATCACGCTCCCGTCCTCGAAACGAATGCGGCCCGACCCCTGGATCTCGACGAAGAAGAGATCGACCGGATCCTTGGCCCAGGCGAGCTCAAGGCCCTTGCCGGCCAGCGCACCGTCCTCGATCTCCGCTCTCGTGAAATAAAGGACGCAGGTCCCGGTCTCATCGATTCGTCCGCGCCCCGTGGTCCCGTCGGGCTTGGTGCACCGAACGAGGTCGGGCGGAGACCGGTAGATCGGCACATAACCCGGCTGCGGCGTCCGCGAGCCTTCGATCTCGGGTTCGTAATAGCCGGTCATGAACGCACGGCCTTCGCCAATCCGCACCCAGTCGAAGCCGTAATAGAAGAAGCCGGGCGCGAAGCTCTGGTCGAGGCTGGCCGCCTGGGCGCAGACCCCGCGCCAATCGCCGCCGACCGTCAATCCGGACGGATCGTTGCGATTGGTGACCACCGGACAGCTGAGGCGAAAGGCGGTCAGCGCGCGCGCCGCCTCGTCCGAGCCGAGGACCCGCGGCATTTCGATCGTGATCCCGGTAGCTGCGGCATTACGACCGACCGGCGGCGCCGGCGGCGGCGCGGGAGTCGGCGTGGGGGCCGGCGTTACAACCGGTGGGCTGTTAGCCGGGACTTCTGGTGGGGGGGTGGGCCTGGCGGCGCAGGCGGCTAACAGACCAAGGGAAGCGAGCGCGAGCGCCCGAAAGGCGCCCCTCACTCTTCCTCGTCGGTCTCAATCAGCAGCCAGTTTGGATCGCGCGACGCCGTGTCGCGGCGAAAGGTCCAGAGGTCACGGGTCTGAATCGCGTCGCTCAGCGAGCCGGCGACGACCTGCCCCTCGGAATTGCGGGTAACGGCCGCGATATCAGCCTCGAAACGGACCGTGATCAGCGCAACGCCGCGCTCCAGGGTCGCCTCGGAGATCACCGCCTGCTCGATCGCGACCAGGCGGTTTTCGAGGCTGAGACCGTCCATGTGACGCTGCTCGACCGAGCCGGCGAACGCCTCGTAGATGTGCGGCTCGACGTGGCTGCGGAGCGTATCAAGGTCGCCCTTCCAGAAGGCCTCGAGAATCATCCGGTAGGCGGCCTTCGCGCCCTCAAGGAAGCGGGCGACGTCGAAGCTCGAGTCGGCCGCAAGGATCGCACGGACGCCCGGGCCCGCGGTGGGCACATAGGCAAGATCGCCGGCCTCGGGCACCACGGGTTGCGGAGCGACCGGCTGGGTAACCAGCGGCGCGGCGCGCGCGTCCGGGTCTGCCGGCTTGAGAATCGGCTGCTGCTCATGGCCCGTGCGCTCGCCGAGCACGCTATAGAGGCGAAGGCCGATGAACAGTGCGACGAGAGCGAGGATGACGATGACTGCCAACGTTAAGTCCTGTGTGTTTCAGCCACCCAACATAGTGTGCATATCGTAAAGATTCCAACACCGCCCAACGCACGAGGGCGGCATTGCGCCCCATAATCGTGGCTGCTAGGCGCTCCGACCTGAAACGCGGCTCCCCTGCAGGCGGATCCGGCACAGCGCAACAATCTGTAAGGACAGCATAAATGGCGGACCAGGAACCCAATGGCAGCGGCAACGGGGCCGACACCGGCACGCAGCCGCAGGTTTCGATCTTCGCGCAATATGTGAAGGACCTGTCGGTCGAGAACCCGAGCGCCCCCGAAGTCTATTCCTGGCAGGTGCAGCCAACACTGGACGTCCAGTTCAACCTCAACGTCCAGGGCGCAGGCGAAGGCGTCCATGAGGTCGTCCTCAAGTTCGACATCTCTGCCCGCTCGGACAATGGCGTCCATTTCGTCATCGACCTAAGCTACGCGGGGCTGTTCGGTATCCGCAACGTGCCCGAGGAAGCGCTCCCACCCTTCCTGCTAATCGAAGCGCCGCGACTGCTCTTCCCGTTCGCGCGCCAGGTCATCGCCGACGCGATCGCGAACTCGGGCTTCCCGCCGCTGCTGCTTGACCCGATCGACTTCGCCTCCGCCTACATGGCGCAGGTCGAGGCCGCCCAGCAGCAGCAATCGAACGTCGGGGAGCTCACCGAGGAAGGCGCCGGCGACGCTTGACGCTCCGGCAGCCGGCGGGGGAGCTTAGCCGATGAACCTTGCCCGGTCGCTCGGATCGGTCGGCGGCCTCACCCTTGTCAGCCGAGTCCTCGCACTCGTCCGCGACACGCTTCAGGCAAGCTTCGTCGGCGCGAGCTTCGCTTCAGACGCATTCTTCGTCGCCTTCCGGCTGCCGAACATGTTTCGGGCGTTATTTGCCGAAGGCGCGTTCACAGCCGCCTTCATCCCAATGTTCAACCGCAAGGTCGGCGAAGCCGACGACGTCGGCCCGGGTATCCGCTTTGCCGAGCAGACGCTGGCGGTCCTGGTACCGGTCCTGTTCGTCTTCACCGTCGTGATGCTGATCTTCGCCTGGCCGATCACCTGGGGGCTGTCGGGCGGCTTCAGGAACCCGACGCATGAGCAGTTCGCCTTCGCGGTCAGCCTGTCGAGAATCACCATTCCCTACCTGATGCTGATCAGCATCGCGTCGCTGCTGGGGGGAATCCTCAACTCGCTGCACAAGTTCTGGGTCAATGCGGCCGCCCCCATCCTGCTCAACATCTCGATGATCATTGCCTTGTGGTTCTTCCACGGCAGCGGGCCGGACGGCGCCTATGTGACGGCCCGGGCGCAGGCCATCTCGGTCACCGTCGGCGGAGCGCTTCAACTCGCCTGGCTGATGCTCGCCTGCCGGAGGGCGGGAGTCAGCCTCAGGATCCGGCGCCCGCGGATGAGCGACGACCTGAAGGAGCTTCTGCGGCTCATCCTGCCCGCCGCGCTCGGTGCCGGTGCGGTTCAGATCAATCTCGCGGTTTCGACCGCGCTTGCCGGCGGCCTGCTCGACCCGGGCTCGATCTCCTACATCTACTACGCCGACCGGCTGAACCAGCTCCCGCTCGGGCTGATCGGGATCGGCCTCGGCACCATCCTCCTGCCGACCATCTCGCGGCAATTGAGCCAGAAGCGCGATTCGGAGGCGATGGACACCCAGAACCGGGGGGTCGAGCTAGCGCTCTTCCTGACACTTCCGGCGACCGTTGCGTTCGTCTTTGCCTCCGAACCAATCATCCGCGGCCTGTTCCAGCACGGCCATTTCACGGCGGTCGACAGCATGCGCTGCAGCTGGGCGCTGTCGGCCTTTTCGATCGGGCTGCCGTCCTACGTTCTCGTGAAGGTGCTGACGCCCGGCTATTATGCGCGCCACGACACCAAGACGCCGGTCCGGTACGCCGTCCAGTCGGTCGGCGTGAACCTTGCCGGCAACCTGCTCCTGATCCCGCTGCTGGCACGGTACGGCTACGGTCATGTCGGCCCGCCGCTGGCGACCGCGCTGGCTTCGACCGTCAACGTCTGGATGCTGTACCTGACGCTGAAGAAGCGGGGCCATTTCGAAAGCGACGCACGGCTGCGGCGCCGCGTCCCGCGGCTCGCGCTCGCCTCGGTCATCATGGGTGGGATGCTCTATTTCGTCACGCCGCTCATCGATCCCTACCTCACCGGCTCGATCCTGCGCCGCGGGCTCGGACTGGTCGCGCTGGTCGGCGCCGGCGTCGGCGTCTATGCCGCCGCCTGCTTCTTGACCGGGGCGTTCGTGCTCGACGATGTGAAGCTGTTACTGAAGCGACGAGCCAAGGAAGCATGACCAAATCCGCAATCCGCGTTGTCTCCGGCATCCAGCCGACAGGCGGTCTGCACCTTGGCAACCTCCTCGGAGCGATTCTGCGCTGGGTCAGGATGCAAGACGAGGCAGAATGCCTCTATTTCCTCGCCGACCTCCATGCGCTGACGGTCGACGTCGACCCCGATGAGCTTCGATCGAACGTGCGCGAGATGGCCGCCGCGCTGATCGCCAGCGGAATCGATCCCGCGAAGTCGATCGTGTTCGCTCATAGTGCCGTCCCCGCCCATGCTGAGCTGGCATGGATCCTTGGCTGCACCGCCCGAATGGGCTGGCTGAACCGGATGACGCAGTGGAAGGACAAGGCCGGGAAGAACCGCGAGGGCGCGTCTGTCGGCCTGTTCAGCTACCCGGTGCTCCAGGCCGCCGACATCCTGCTCTACAAGGCGACCCATGTCCCGGTCGGAGAAGACCAAAAGCAGCATGTCGAGCTGACTCGCGACATCGCGCTGAAGTTCAATGCCGATTTCGACTGCGACCTGTTCGTGCCGCCCGAGCCTTTCATCGGGGGCGGAACGGCGGCGCGGGTCATGAGCCTGCGCGACGGCCAGTCGAAGATGTCCAAGTCGGACCCGTCCGAGATGAGCAGGATCCTCCTGACCGACAGCGACGACCTGATCGCGCAGAAGATTCGCAAGGCCAAGACAGATCCCGAGCCTTTGCCCGCCGACCCGTCGGACCTCGAAGCGAGGCCCGAAGCCAGGAACCTGGTCGGCATCTACGGTGCCATCACCGGCGAGAGCGTCGAGCAGGTGCTCCAGCGCTACGGCGGCGAGGGATTCGGCGCGTTCAAGCCCGTCCTCGCGGACGCCGTGGTGAGCCTGATTGCGCCGATCCGCGAGCGACTGGACGAGCTGCGCCGCGACCCTGCCGAGCTCGACCGCATCCTTGCCGACGGCGCCGCGCGCGCGACCGAGCTTGGCGCGCCGACGCTCGCCGCCGCGAAGGCGGCCGTGGGCCTGACGAAATAACGTGGCCGAGCCCGACCATTCGCTCGCCAGCGCGCGGCCCCTGCCCTTGTCGCGACGACTGGCGCAGATCATCGAAGAGACCGAGGCCGAGCGCCTCTCCTTCACGGACCTTGCCGCGCAGCTTCAGTCGCGCGCATGGGGCGGGCTGCTGTTCATCTTCGCGGCGATCAACGTGCTGCCGCTGCCACCCGGCACCAGCGTCTTCTTCGCGATTCCGTTGATCATCGTCTCGGCGCAGATGGTGATCGGCCGTGCGAGCCCGTGGTTCCCTGCCCGCATCGACCGACGAGGCGTCCGCAAGAGCGAGCTCGAGCGGCTGGTCGCAAAGATGCACGGGTTCGAAGCGCGGATCGAGCGGGTGTTCAAGCCCAGGCTGGGCAAGCTGACCGGCCCGACCGCCACGCGCCTGATCGGGCTCGCGTGCCTGTTCCTGGCGCTGCTGGCGGCCATCCCGATCCCCTTGTTCCATATGGCGCCCGCCGCCGCGATCCTCCTGTTCGGCCTTGCCCTGATCTATCGCGACGGAGCCGTGGTCATTGCCGCGGCCATCGCGGGCCTCCTCAGCCTTGCCGCCAATGCACTGCTGGTCGGCTCCGGAGTGGCTGCCCTCAATTTTCTCGCGGAGGCGTGGCTGCACCGTTAGCCGTTCCTACCTCCGCTCGTCGGCAGCGGCGCACGCTTCATCGACCGTTCACCGCTGTTCGTGCTAAGGCCCCGACTATCAACCATTTCCGTTCCCGTTCGAAGGGATTGTCATCATGCGTTTCCGTCAACTTCCCGCCGCGCTGGCGCTCGGTGTGGCCGTCATCGGCCTCAGCGCCTGCGCGCAACAGATCAACACCACTGTTTCGCGCTATCAGGCGATGCCTGCGCCACAGGGCCAGACCTTCTTCGTTGTGCCCGCCGGCGGCATGGCGAACAATGGCGGACTGGAGTTCCAGCGCTATGCCGGGCTGGTCGCCCAGCAAATGCAGGCTCGCGGGTTCCAGCCTGCGACGAACGCGCAGAGCGCAAACATGATCGTGCAGCTCGGCTACGGCATGGACCAGGGCCAGGTGCGCTATGTCGAAGACCCGTTCTACGGCAGCCACTACGGCTATGGAGCATTCGGCTGGGGCTCGCCCTTCTATCGCTCGCGCTGGGGCGGCTTGGGCTGGGGCGGCGGCTATGCCTGGGGCTGGGACGATCCGTTCTGGTATCGCGGCGGCGTCGACTCCTACGTCGAATATCACAGCCAAGTGGATCTCCACATTCGCGCCGCGGGGACCAACGCCCCGCTGTTCGACGGCCGCGCACAGGCGCGCTCGGAGACCAATCGCCTGGACGTGGTCATCCCGAGCCTGGTGGATGCGATGTTCACGGGCTTTCCGGGACGCAACGGCGAGACGGTGAAGATCACCATCCCGACGCGGCCCGCGCACTCTTAGGAGTCGCCTCCCAATCGGATC
>Ga0207703_10002462_pt1 | contig 16058 bp, 4 predicted proteins | sample KBSSwiS12_FD_184304 | JGI IMG/M metagenome (GOLD analysis project Ga0207703, IMG submission 184304) | Switchgrass rhizosphere microbial communities from Kellogg Biological Station, Michigan, USA - KBS Switchgrass S1-2 (SPAdes) (version 2) | ecosystem: Host-associated > Plants > Roots >... | reverse complement strand
AGCGCGCCTGTCCGCGCAAATCGGCTATCGCGGCATCGGCGAATCCGATTGCGCAATCGTCTAGCTTCCTCTCAATTTGGTCGCGGGCTCCGGCAACGATGTCTGCGCGAGCGTTCTGCAGGCGACCGAGCTGCTGTTGAAGTTTTTGTGCCAGGGCTACATAGACTCGCTCAATCGGATTTGCGGACGCATGGCCCAATGCATCGACGAGACGTCGACCACTCTCGTACACCTCAGCAAGTGTTGTATACAGCTCAGCCGCATCGGATGATGCACTAGATTTCGCGAGCGCCTGCTCGAAACCGGCGAGCGACGAGTCGATTTCAGGAAACACGTCCGCCATTGACAGCTTGTTGTCGGACTGCCCCGACTGGCCGAGCTGCGTGTTCAGATAAGCCCAGCGCGCCTTCATTTCGGCGACCGCATTGTGTAGGGGTGAGATGACCTTGTCGCGGATGGTCTCTGCCACATCGGTGGCACCTGCGACGCCGTAGTTCACAACTTCGCGCAGGTCCGGCAAGCCTTCCTGCACTGGTTTCAGTTTCAGATGTCGGATCAGGTCTGAAATCTTTACGATACCCAGCAGCTTAGTGTTCAGCAGATCGTTGTTGTGATCGGGGAAATAGTTCTGGTATGTCGCCTGGCGCGCGGCTTGCTGCGATTTCGAATCCTTCGCCGTCTCGTCTTCGCCGGCGTACCTGTCGACAAGCGAGATCACCTGGCTCCCAGGCGGTGCCTGCTTCATGCCGCCGATCGGGCCGCGCTCGCGGCTCAGGGCAGCGAGCTGTGCAGCAGGGCGGAACAGGCCACCACTGCGCTCGCCCGATGAGCCCATCGAGTAGCTGACGTCGTTTACTACATTCAAATAGATCTCAAGCGGATTGAGTCTATCGACAATTTGGCGGGAATCGGACTCAATAGCCGGAGCCGCGGCCGGAATAGCGGGCTTGCCCGCGTGACTCTGCTGAGCTGGAAAGCCATTGGCGAGAAAGTACCCGTCGTATTTGACGACGGCGAGCACTTCGGACTTGCCAGTCATCCGCTCGATCTGGTCTATCCGGATCCACGCGGCCTCCAAGGCGGGATAGAATGGCGGTTGGTCGACCGCTTCCAGCGTAGGATCGTCGAACTTGGTATTGATACCGTCCCACGGGATCTTGAGCTCGCTGTCGGTGGGCACCGTCCCTGGTTTGGCGGGCGTCGTTGTTCCGCCCGAGGCCGTGAGGGTCCAATATTGAGTCTTGTACGTTGCGGAGCCCGGTTTCCGCTCATCGCAATAACGATGCGACTGGCCGGAGAAATCCATTGATCGCAAGTGCTCCGAAGGCTTGAAGCCGGCGGAGTCACGATCGAGCTGGTCAGGACCGGGTAGTCCCTGATAGTACGTTACGAGATCCGCCAGGATATCCTTGTCGTTCGCCGCGATATTGTCGACGAAGATCATCGGCAGGCGGATGAACGAACTGTCGATCAATGCTTCGAAGCGCACGTCAGCGCCGGAAATGCGCGCAGTGCGTGGCCAGAACACGAGCCCTGGGCGCTTGGCGAACAGCCGGCCGCCTGGGGCAGGCACCTGTCTACGCGCGTCATCCTTATGCTCATCGCTATCCTGTGTAGGATCGACCAGATCCGGAGTCGTCGTCGTAAGAATGCGAACGATGTCTGCGGGGAACTGGCGACCCAGGTTTGGCTGGCCGAGGGCGGGGAACGTCTTGTCGGGCTGACCGATACGAATGAATACCCGCTGGCGAAGATATGCTCGAATGCTTCCCTGAGGGCCGTTTTCTCCGCCGGAATCCTTCGTAGGTTTCAGTCTGAGAAAAACCCGCTCCGTCTGCTTGATCAGCGACGCACGATGCCCGATCGGAAATAGGAATCCCTTGTACACCACTTCAGCAAACACGTCGCGACCAAGCACAACGCTGTGTTGCCAGCGCTCGATCGACAGTGAATCGTGCAAGGCGCCATACACAATGTGACGCGCGGCTGCCGGAGGAACGAAATCGGTTTCATGCCGAAAAGTGCCACCCAATGCAGTGAGTCGCAGTTCGCGCAGCTTCAAAGGACGTGGACGATAGAGGGCGCTGCCGGCCTCAAGATCGATGGGACGCAGATTATCCGGCGGCTCGACCTGGCTGGAAGTGGATGCGGTAATTAGCTGGCCGTTCTGTTCTCGTCGCCCGCGAACGGGCAGCCCCCACGCAGACGTGAGCAGCACGAGCTCGTGCCGGTCGTAAGCGTCGAGCGAGGATCTGAACAATCCGTTCTCGCCATATTTCGCGAGAGCCTTCTGGCGCAGATATAGGTACTCGACGAGCGGATGGAATCGTTCGGGTGCAGGCTTTTTCGGATCCGGAACCATGCATTCAGAGTCATCGAGAGCTTTGAGCGCACTCTCCGTGGCGCCAGTAATCTTCAGCAAATCCGAGAAATGATCGAGGGCGGCTGGATCACTCTCTTCAATCCCTAGCGTCCAGGGGGCGCGGGGCCCGCGAGGCGGTGCTCCTAAGAAGGGCGTTCGAAATGGATCATCCGTTGCGCCTGACGCACGCTTGTTCGCAGCCTTTTCGAGTCCCCTTCGAACGAATCCCGGACGAAGGTCCGGTGAGTACACGGCCCGCACGCCAGGATTCGGGTTGTCGACCGCGAGCTCCGCGCTCCATAGCGGTACGGGCCGCGCTTCCCCAGATTCATTGGGTTGGTCGGGGAACGGGAGTTGCGAAAGCAGAGGCGTGCGCCATTGAGCCCGCTGCGACGGTGAGAGAACAAGTCGCGCCGGAATTTCTATTGCCGTTTCCAGTGGGCTCGGTTCCTTGCGCAGCGAGGCTTCGACATCGGCGAGTCGTTCCTGGGCCGTGATATATCGACCGGAACGAATGCCGAGCATGCGAAGCATGGCGACATCTTCTGCGCCAGCGCTCTGATCGCTCTGGGATTGCTGAGCGCCGCTCGCCGAGTTTCCCTGCACGATCACGTCCGGCAAGGGTCGGCCAGATTCATCGAACGAAACAATCGCGCGCGCACGCGAAGTGACTGCGAGCTCGTGCTTCGTCCAGTCCGTCAATCCAGCAATGCTGAACTCGACCGTATCGTCGGTGTGATCCTCTGTCGAAAGCCGATCGCGGGCGAGCGGTGCCGGTCCGCAATTGACGTGAAACGCCAGGCGCGACGGATTGGCTAGGCGTGCTTGTGCAAATGGAGTGAGGGCTTCTCCGCCTTTTAACTCCTCGACGTAAAGCTTCCGAACGAAGTCATCGCGAGAGTCCAATAGGCCGGTTGCAGCGGTCTTCCAACGATTCGTACTCGAAAAGTATTCGATGTCTGCGATGGAGAGGCTCTTGGGCTGGATGTCCGGAAGAGCGGGGGGATTGTTCGTGCCGAGATAGAGCTCCGTCATAACGCGACGATAGAAATCGCGGTACAGGCCGTACTCGAATAGAACCCCGCTTAGGACCAACTCCTTTTCCATTGCAAGCTCGGGTGTTTCCGGCTTTTCTTTGTTCTCGATCAGCTTTCTCAGCAAGCTTCCGATCTTCTCGAGCGGGGTCGGATCGCTCTTTTTCTGGGGGGCCGGTTTGCTCAGCTCGTCGATCGCCGAGGCTGCGAGATCCAGCATCTCCTTGAGAAGCGACGCAATGCCGGCGTTGTGCAGGTTCTGCATCTTCTGGCGCGCCAGTGCTGCGACGTCCGGATCCATGCCGGAGGAGCCCATGTAAGGTCCAACATAAATGAGCTGATCCGGAGGCGGTGCGTCGCTGCCCGGTGGGGCCTGGGCTTGCGCGAGTTGCTCAGTCAGATCTTTGAAGGGCGTGCGATTCGAGCCCGAGGCCTCAGTTTTCTCGGCTTTGATCTTTTCTTCGGAAAAGCGGCGCCGGATGAGCGCACGATCCGAAACCTCGCTAAGCGCGTCCAAACACGCGAGCAAGTCGACCGGGTTTGTCGGGACCCTGACGGTATCGCCGTATTTTTCGAGCTCCTTTCGTCCGGTTGGCGTGAACTTTTCCAGCTGAAAATCGATGCTTGGGTCCTTGAGCTTCACATCCGGTAGGTCGGCGGAGGACGGCTTGAAGAACGTACGCTCGAAAACGTGCTGTGGAGGAAACTCGACCACGAGGGTCGGGCGCACATCGATCGGTTGAGACCCGTCGCGACTCAAAACGCGGCAAGACGACGCCGCAGGCCTGATCCAGACGCGCTTGCGGTCGTTCGCGGCCACTCGATCGTGAATTTCTAGGTTGAGGTCGGCAAACCGAAACACCAGGCGCAACAGATCGGCGGCGCGAGCGGTTTCGAGTCGGGCACGCGACAGGTCGATTCTTGCAAGCGGCAGTTCGCCAAGCGCGGCGCTGGAGCCGAGCCAGAGATAGCTGCCGCTGGACGGGTCGGTCGCGCGCAGGATGGCGGTCTTTGTGCCGCGCCATCTCGCCGTGACAAGCGTGGGCTCGAAGGTGAAGTAGCTAAGCTCCGATCCGTCGGGCGCTAGGTCACTTTCTAGCAAAAGGAACGGAACATCGATCGATGAGACCGATGATACTTTTCCATCGGGCCGCGTACCGCGGGGGAAGTCGAACAGAATCGAAACCCGCGGCGGTGTCGCGCTGTGGCCATCGCCTTTATCCGCCCAGCCGCGCAGCCTGATTTGGCCAATCTTCGTCGCGAGGTCGCCGGGGGTGGCGCCTATTCCACCCGAGAATGAGGCCGCAAACGGTCGGCCCGGTTCATCGTTCTGGATACCGAACTGCAATACGCCATTTGTCAGCGCGAGGGATGGGATGGTCTTTCGCGTCCCGAGCCGCGTGCGAAGAGTCCAGTTGCCGGAAGTAGTTGCGACACCGGCCGGATGCGCGAGGTTGGGTTTCCATTTCCAGTCCTGACGTACAAAGCGAAACAGTGTCGTGCGCGCACCCCCAGAGTTGGAAGTAATGTCACCTGTTAACAAGTCAGTGCTCGCGAAGCGCACGACTGCGCTCGTCTCAAGTGCACCTCCCGCGCAGAATGTCGGATCGTCGTCCGCGGCCGCCGCATCGTGCCTCGCAGCTTTCCCCACAGGCTGTGCACCTTCCGGCAAATCCGGCTCGCAGTGGTCCTTCTCGCTGGCGAGGGTCTGACACCAGGCGAACTCCAGCGATGAAAGGCTGAAACCGTATGGAGTTACGACAATTCGGCTATCTGTAGTGGGCGAGATACGCCAAACGCAGTCTGTGTCGAACTGCACCTTCGCGCGACCGTCGACTCGCACATACCCTTCAAGCATCGCTGCCAATGCTGGGTTGATCTGGTCATCAGCGACATCGAACGTTAGGCAGTGGGCGAGATCGTTGCAGTCGTCGGCTGGAGCTGTTACGGATTGATCGACCGCGACACTCAGTTCGCTAAAGTCGACGTCGTTCGAAGGTACATCGACGTCACGCTGAGACGTCCACAGACTCGTACGCATGCGCACGAGCCATCGTCCGTTGCGTCGTTGAAAGACCAGCCAATGCTCGCGATCAAGAGAACCGAAGCGCACGCCGGCGATGCGCAATTCGTAACCTCTATCCTTTCCAGCGCGCAAAGTCCGCAGCGTAAAGCCGGCGCTGGGACCGAACGCACGGCGATTCAGCCGCCAGGAGCGTAACGTCAGCGGCTTCTCTCTGCCTGGATCCGACTCCGCCCAGAGGATGCTGAGACCTTCCTCGTCTTCGAGAAAGCGCAGGTCCTCCCCAAGTGATGGTGTTGCAGCGGCTTTGGCGCGCGACCCAACCCATATCGAGACAGGGCCGGCGATACTTGCCGCCATGAACCTACGCCGACTGAAGGTCGTCAGCTTTCCCGATTGAGAGCCGAGGGGATAATAGTTATCACTGATGCGTCTAGGTGTATCCATTGCACGCGCACCTTGAAGTAGCAAATAGGTGAGGTTCGGACGTAAAAATGCGCAATTGGGCTATAGTCTGATGGCCCAACGCGCCATGTGGCCGCCATAGCAACGCCTGCTACATGAGTAAGCTCTCGGTCGGGCGAGAACGAGCAAACACCGGGTAGCGCCTCGGAGATAGCATCGCGAAATCCCAATCCTAGAAAGTGCGCCTTGACGAGCGACGTTGCTCGGGCCCCACTTCGTCGTTACAGCGTCGGCCATGCAGGCCTTTCCGAAAACATAACGCTCTGGACCGACGGTCTGATTGAGAACGCCAAGAAAAGATTGGTCTTCGGGAGAGAGGGGCGCTTTCCCCGGCATGTGCTGATAGCCGACGCCGTTGACATCGCGTCGCTTCTTCTTGATCACCGCCAGGGCAGCAAAAACTGCCATCGCCCAGATGACGATTAGCGCAAATGATGACATGCGAAGTGCCCCCTGCACTTGCTGTGCGGATTGATGCTACAGCGTTTCGCGGAGCGAAAATGTGGAACGCTTAACAACCCGCATATCGACGGCTTCGCATCCCTACCGGCAAAGGCATCATGCACAGTGCGTGGCGCCTGGCGTCAGGTCGTGTGGAGCGAGCGTCCAAACTGGGTAACAAGAAATGCCCGGTCGCCCGGAAGCAGATAGTCAAAATCGTTGCGCTGCGCTTGCTCTCACAGCGTTAGTTAACGCGGGGAATAGCTGGCTACGTAGTAACCGCCATAGCTTCACACGCCGCTTTTCGGGCGGCTCCGAACGGACGGTTTTGGCTGATTAGAGTCATCCTCTGGACAATCAGCGAACCTTATCTCGGGTAGGGAAGGGCAACTCATTGTCCGAGTATTGACTGCAGCCTCCCGACACAATGTAGGAATTTTCCTACAGTGCGCCGAGCAGTTACGCCATATCGCCCAATGGGTGGTGCGTGCAAACTTTCCATGGCCCGCACGTCAGACGCCACGCACTGTGCATGATGCCTTTGCCGGCAGGGATGCCAAGCCGCCGATGTGCGGGCTTCTTTCCGGCCCCTAAGAGGGCTTTGCCAGGAGTGGATAACGCGGCTACCAAATCGAGTGGACTTGGGCCGATGGTCAACCCATGGCACCGCAACCGCGGCACGGGATCCCAGTCTACGGTTTGACTATTCCAGTCATCCCTACTATTACGATTAGAATAAATGGCGCTGGCGTCGGCCTATGGCAGGAAGGGTGCCGACGCCATGGTGTGAAGGGGGCGGGAATGGGACCAGCATTTTGGTGGGCGATAGCGCTCGGATTTATCATCTGGTTTGTCCGGTCGCGACTAGCTGCGAGGCGTGCGGATAGACCTGCAACGCTCCAGGGATCGAAGCTGGAGCCGAACGGAGCGAAGCAACAGCATCCCCTCGAGTTGAAACGAAGTGGCCCGGTGCGCATGCTGCGCCAAGTAGGCACACGGCCGCCCGCGGCCGACGAACCCGTTAGGGTCGCGATACGCGCCCCCGTATCACTTCAATCTGTCGAAGCAGCGGCCCAGCCACCCACGCGGATTCTACATCCCCTCCCGGTACGGTGGGTCACCGAGAACGAAGTCGTCGAGTTCGCGGGCACAACTGTACCCGGCGGGCTCTTTTACTTCGGCTCGGTTGCTAGAAGTTCCGCATTCAAAGGCGAGCCTTCGGTTATTGACCCCATCCTCGCCACAAGTGGCTCTTCGACGGTCGGCATATGGGTAGCATCATATTGGCCGAGCTACAGCACATGTTCGCCGACTGACCGAAGGCTTCTGCTTCAATGGCTGGCGGAAGGCAGAAAAGATCCTCTGGCTCCTATTGGCTTAGTCTTCGTCTACTTCTATGGTCTAGAGCGCCGACTCCTTGAGGACGCGCAAACGCAACCTGACGCGCGCGCCGAAGTCCCTCGTATAGTTGCGGAAATCGACCGCCTACGTCGCATTTACACAAACAGGTCCTTTCAAACTTACTCGGCAGACCTGAGAGACCTAGCAGTCGCGATGTACGGCAACCCGTCCTGCTTCAAAGGGCGCGCAGAAGCGTGGCCCGGAGAACCTACTAATGGTGTTCTCGTCGCCCTTGGGAGACATGTCGCCAGCGGCCAATGTTTACCCTCGCTGTTGGCTTACGCCTGGGCTCGAAGCCTTGATGGGGCACCGAGACCTGGCGCGATAGCGCCCATTGCAGAGGATCTATGGCGCCTGTTTGATATCCGATATCGGGAACAGTTCGGCGACGGGATCGTAGTGCCTCGACCGAAGCGAAATCTCGTCGTTGATCACCACGGCTCGGCGTCTAATCGAACACGTATGCGCATGACGTTCGATGTCCCCGATTTGCGAACGATTACCACGCCGCAAAGACCTTTGGCTGCTATTTTAGAAAGCTGCGTTCACGATCTTCTACCGCTCGCAAAGGCGCGAAAACGAGATGCGCCAGATCCCTTGGAGATTGCAGCCGTTACGCCTTCTGAACTGACCGTATCTACGGTATCCGATGGACTCAAAGCCCTTCGCTCGTTCGCCGAACATACGCTCAACGGAGTGGAACTAGGTATAGGAGACTCCAATGATCTCCTTCAAGCAGCGTCGATCCCATTCAACGAGAAAATCAACAAGCGCGATTGCACTCTCATCGCCACTGCATTCCAGAAACTAGGCTTAGGGATCGAACCCGACGTTCGGTGGCTCGGGCCAAAGATCGCGCGTGGCAGCAAGGTCGTCGTCTACCGTAGCAATTCGAACGAGTCGGTACGTACGCCAACGCCCGACTATCGTCTCGCTCAGCTGTTCGTGCAGATGACCATATCGTTGGCTTCAGCCGACGGGAACATTGACGAGTTGGAGCTCGATCAAGCACGTGCCTACGTGGATTCTACGAAAGCTTTGAATGATGCAGAACGCAAAAGGCTCAAAGCTCACCTCATATGGCTTACAACTGAAAGGTTCTCGGTCGCCAGGCTACTTCCCCAGCTCAAGACACTGCCGGTCGAACAACGTCAAGCGATAGCCGACGCAGCCATTCGCATTGCCGCTGCAGACGGGCGCGTAGATTCGGACGAAATGAAGATGCTGGAGAAAATATTCAGAGCAATGGCCCTGGATGAAAACATCATCGCCGCAGAGCTACATCGTGTACTCACAGGATCCAAGATTACAAACGTCCAAACGAAAGCTGGTGAATTGGACGCCGCTGCAATCGAGCGAAAACTAAGGGAAACAGCTGACGTCCAACACCTCTTGACTTCGATCTTCTCTAACTCGGAGGAAGTGGTCGTCGCGGAGTCAATCAAGTCTGAACTACCTACGGAAATGCAACAAAGCGGCCGGACATTCGCTCCACCGGAGAACGCAAACGTCTTTGGCCTAGACATGGCTCATTCGCAGTTGTTGCGTCGGATCTTGGACTCGGTCGCGAGTGCTATCGAGCGCTCGGCAGTGGACGATTGGTGTCGCGCACTGGACTTGATGCCAGATGGGGCGCTCGAGAGCGTAAACGAAGCCGCATGCGCCGCTGCTGGTGACACGTTGTTTGATGCAGATGACACCATCGTTGTGCACGAGGACGTGCGCGCCCAATTGAAACAAGCTATCGAGGAAGTTTGTACATGAATGCGCCCATCGTTCGAGCCAAAGATAGAGATACCGTACTTCAGGCACTTCGCGCAGGTGTGGTGCCGCGAACAGGCCTTCATCTGATTCAAGTCGGGCGCGCCAGAGAAGTTAGAGCAATGCTTGAGGATATCGAGCGAATGACAGATGGCGGTGCCGCGGCGCGGTTCGTAGTCGGTGACTACGGATCCGGTAAAACTTTCTTTTTGACCTTAGTTCGTATGATTGGGCAAGAAAAGGGGCTCGTCACGGCACACGCAGATCTCAACCCTGACCGGCGCCTCCACGGGGCTCAAGGCCAAGCACGTAGCCTTTACCAAGAATTGATGCGGAATCTGGCGACTAGGACCAAGCCCGATGCAGCGGTTGCGAGCGTCGTCGAGCGATTTATTACCTCAGCGATGCAGGATTCCAAACAATCGGGTGTGGCCGTCGAAACAATCATTCATACCAAGCTCCATGCGCTGTCTGAGCTAATCAATGGCTATGACTTTGCAGAAGTGATTGCGAAATACTACGCGGCTCATGAGCAAGGCGACGAGGCACTCAAAAGCAACGCGGTTCGTTGGCTTCGTGGCGAGTTCACAACGAAGACGGACGCGCGTAACGCGCTCGGTGTACGTACTATCGTGGAGGACGAGGCGGTATATGACCAACTTAAGCTTTTTGCTCGCTTTACACGATTGGCGGGTTACAAGGGCCTACTCGTGTGTTGCGATGAACTAGTCAATCTACTGAAAATTCCCCACGCCGGCGCACGAAATAGCAATTACGAGCAAATTTTGCGCATCGTCAATGATGTACTTCAGGGCTCGGTCGAAAGCCTTGGCTTCGTCTTTGGGGGAACACCCGAGTCGCTGATGGATGTGCGGCGGGGTCTATTTAGTTACGCGGCGCTAGAAACACGCCTTCGCGAAAACTCCTTCGCGAAAGCACACGGCGTGGACGATGTATCTGGCCCCGTCATTCGACTAGCTGCACTCTCAGCAGAGGATATGTATGTCCTGCTCACCAAGCTACGCCACCTTCAAGCTTCAGGTAACTCTGATCGCTACCTGCTTCCGGACGAGGCGTTACATGCGTTCTTGAGCCATTGCAATAACCGTATAGGTGCCGCCTATTTCCAAACACCTCGCAACACAATTCGTACGTTTTTAGATCTGATGGCTGTCTTGGAAGCGTCGCCGACGTCCGCGTGGACTGACCTAATCGCGTCGCTTCCCGTGGATATCGATTTGCCGCCCAAGATCGACAATGAAATCGCCGAGCCTGAAATATCTGCAAGCGGTACATCTCGTGCGACGAGCCGTGAGCTCGAAAAGCTTAACGACGACGATCTAGCCTCCTTCCGCCTTTAACCAGGACAACAATGCAAGCGTGGGAAGCACTTCATCCAGGCGTACAGCAATGGCTTTGGCAGCAAGGCTGGCCATCGCTCCGCGACGTCCAGGCGAGGGCTATTCCCGTCGTTCTAGCTCGAGATCGGGACGTTTTAATCTCAGCGCCAACTGCCGGCGGTAAAACTGAGGCCGCTTTTCTGCCAATCGTTTCGCATCTTGCGAGCGACGCACCGTCGGGTGTTGGATGCCTCTGCATTTCGCCTTTGAAGGCGCTCATTAACGACCAAACGCGCCGCCTCACTACTTTGTGTGAGGCGGTTGGACTAGGCATCCAGCCGTGGCATGGTGACATCAACTCAGGTCGGGCGCAGTTCTGGAGGAGGCCGGCGGCAATTTTGATAATCACGCCCGAGAGCCTGGAGGCAATGTTCATTCGACGCCCGGGTGATCTCGTTAGGGTGTTCTCCGATCTTCGATATATTTGCGTCGACGAACTTCATTCATTCGTAGCGTCCGTTAGAGGGAGACAGCTTCAATCGCTGCTGCATCGCGTCGACGTGCTTATTGGCCGTAAGGTGCCTCGAATCGCTCTTTCCGCAACGTTCGGTAGCATCGACCTCGCGGAGCGGTTTCTTAGGCCAGACAGGTCCGTCCCTTCCTTGTCTATTGAAAGCTCCCAGGGTGGCTCGGATCTGCGCATGCAGGTCCGAGCGTTGGTCCACCGTGATAGTGGGCCTGACCCGCAGAACGAGATTGCGAGTCATCTGTTCAAAGTGTTGAGAGGCCAATCGAACCTCGTTTTTGCCAATCGCCGCGAAACTGTTGAATGGTTCGCAGACTCGTTGCGTGATGCGTCCGAGCGCGCTGGAGTTCCGAATGAATTTTTTCCCCACCATGGCTCACTTTCTCGGGATCAACGCTTGTGGCTCGAAGAGCGACTCCGAGACGAGAGCTTGCCTACGACTGCTGTCTGTACATCTACGCTGGAGTTAGGTGTCGACCTGGGCGATGTTGCTTCAGTTGTTCAGATTGGGGCTTCGCCGACAGTCTCTGCGTTGAAACAGAGACTTGGGCGGTCTGGCCGTCGACCGGGACAACCGCAAATTCTTCGTCAATTTGTAATTCTGCCTGAAGTTGACATAGACAGCCCACCGAGTGATCGCCTCCGCCTCAATCTAGTCCAAGCCGTCGCCACCATTGAGCTGATGCTCGACCGTCGATATGAAACGCCGGATTTGTTCGGCGATCTGCACTATTCGACGCTCATCCAGCAAATCGTCTCCACCATCGCGCAACAACACGGCGCGACTGCCGAATACCTGTTTAGGCTCCTGTGCCAAGAAGGACCTTTCGCCAGAATTGATGTCGCGAGCTTTAAGGAATTGCTGCGCGGAATGGGAGCCACCGGCGTAATTGAGCAGCTTGAAGATGGAGCCTTAGTGCCTGGCGAAACGGGTGAACATCTGCTTGCGGGCTACGACATTTATATCGCCTTCGTGGTGCCAGAGGCGTATCGGTTAATTTACAACGGCCGTCCATTGGGAACTTTGCCGCTGAGTACGCCTGCCATCACCGGAACATTCATCGTATTCGGCGGACGTCGTTGGAAAATTGACGCCGTCGAAGTTTCCTCACACTCACTTATATTGGTCCCTGCGCCGGCCGGTAGGCCGCCTAAGTTTGGCGGAGGAGCGGTAGATGTCAGTGGGCTAGTTAGGATCAAGATGCGGGAGGTTCTTATGTCGGATGAACTGCCGCCCTACCTAGATGCCACGGCTCAAAATCAACTCATAGCAGCGCGCGCAGAATTCCAATCCATGGGACTTGGGACATCAAATTTCTATGCAGAGAAAGTGGGGCTGTGGCTTGCGCCCTGGGCGAGCGACCGTGCTCTTACTGCGCTCAGACTTGCGCTGGCAAAGCACGACATCGAAAGTGTTTTGGAAGACGCATTTCTAAAAGTTGAATTGGTTCAGCTGGTAGATATCGTCCGAACACTGCGAAGAATCAATGAAGAAGGCATGCCGACGGTCGATGCGTTGACGGAGTGCATCCGGCCGCCTCCCGAGCAAAAATTCGATGAATATCTTACCGAAGAGCTTCTTAGGACTAGCTACGCAGTACGCCACCTAGATGTTGACGGTGCAACGGTCGCCGTGCGGACGCTGCTTGCCGATGACCCCTCATGAAAGCTTCCATTTCCGCTGCACCGACACATCTCAACCGCTGACTCCTTGCCTTCGGTAGGCCTGCAGGAGCTCGGTCTTTCGAAAACGCATTCCAGGAGCGGGTATGCAAAAGCACGGTGATTCGTTGCTACTCAGCGCCTCCGATCTGGTCGGACACCTCGCCTGTGCGCATCTCACAGGCCTAGACATTGCAGTTGCTAACGGCACGTTGGCCAAACCCTCAACCTGGGATCCGTTGTTGGAGTTGCTTCGGGAACGCGGCGCGCGGCACGAACGCGGCTTCGTCGAATACCTGCGAGAGCAGGGGCTTGGCGTCACGGTCATCGACGGGGTGGGAGGCAACGACGAAGCGATCGCACGGACGCGAGCGGCGATGCAGGCCGGCGACGATGTAATTGTGCAAGGCGCGTTTCGAGTGAACGGCTGGGTTGGGCGTACAGACGTTCTTCGACGCGTCGACACTCCTAGCACACTGGGTCCGTGGTCGTACGAGGTCATCGATACCAAATTGGCCCGCGAGACCAAGGCCGGAACCGTGTTGCAGTTATGCTTGTATGCAGCGCTTCTCGAGGCCACTCAAGGTCAGCGTCCGGAATATAGCTACGTCGTTGCGCCGTGGACGGGATATGAGCCACAGGTCTACCGAATGGATGACTACGCGGCGTATTACAGGCGTGTTCGCGCAGCGCTGGAATCGGCAATTGATGCGGGATCGGCTCAAGAAATTTACCCTGAACCGAAGGAGCACTGCGATATTTGTCGCTGGCGTGCGCACTGCGACGACCGCCGACGCTCTGACGATCATCTGTCGTTGGTGGCCGGCATCTCGAAGCTCCAAATCGACGAACTGACCACCCAGGGTATTGCCACGTTGGCCAGTTTGGCTGTCATGCCGCTTCCCATATCCTGGAAGCCGAAGCGCGGTTCTACTCAGGCGTACGAACGCGTCCGCGAGCAAGCTCGAATCCAACTGGCCGGCCGAGAGACTGGCACGATTCAATATGAGTTGCTTCCGGTAGTACCGGGATTCGGGCTTGCGACTTTAGCGGAACCCTCGCCAGGCGATGTTTTCCTAGATCTGGAGGGTGATCCGTTCGCGGGCGAGGGTGGGTTGGAGTATCTGTTCGGATACGTCTACTCCGACGGCGATGACCAGCCAGTCTATGTAGGCGATTGGGCACTGACACGGGACGAGGAAAAGAAGGCTTTCGAGCGTTTTGTGGACTTCGTAGTCGAACGGCTCAAAGTCCATCCTGATTTACATGTATACCACTTTGCGCCGTACGAACCCGCTGCCCTGAAACGATTGATGGGTCGCTATGCCACTCGAGAATCCGAGATCGACGGGCTGTTGCGTTCGCGCGTGTTTGTTGACCTGTATGCCGCAGTGCGACAAGGACTTCGGGCCAGCGTCGAGAGCTACTCGATAAAGAAGCTCGAATCGCTGTACCAGTTCGTGCGGGTCGAGCCCTTGGTCGGTGCGAACAAGGCTTTGGCAAAGGTCCAGGCTGGGCTTGAACTAGGGGACCTGAACCTGGTCGATGCGGACGCCCGCGAAACAGTCGCGCGTTACAACCGAGATGACTGCATGTCTAATCTGCGGCTGCGCAATTGGCTGGAAGAACGCCGCGCAAGTCTCGTCGCTCAGGGTCAGACCGTGCCTCGGCCGGCTACGGCAAATGCGGAGGCGAGCGAAGCCGTGAGCGATTGGCAAATTAAGATCGCAGATTTGATCGCGAGACTCACCGCTGATGTGCCCGCGGACAAGACCGCGCGGACTCCGGAACAGCACGCGCGCTGGCTCCTTGCGCACACTCTTGATTGGCACCGTCGGGAACAGAAAGCGGTGTGGTGGGAGTTTTTTCGTCTCTCAGACTTGCCTGCGGACGAGTTGCTGGATGAACGCGCGGGTTTATCGGGCCTCTCCTTCACGGGCTCTCAAGGCGGTACGGCAAAGTCTCCCATCCATCGATACGCATTTCCCGCGCAGGAAACCGAGATACGAGTCGGGGAGGATCTACATCAGTTGGGCGGCGCGAGGCTAGGTACGGTGGACATCATCTCTCTGGAAGAGGGTTGGATCGACATCAAGAAGCGCAAGGACAGCGCGAGACTCCATCCCGAGGCAATTTTTCGCCACAAGGTGGTCAACGCTGACATCTTGGCCGATGCGCTTGTTCGGCTCGGCGAATGGATCGTGACCAATGGTATCGAAGGCCCTGGCCTGTACCTGGCAGCCCGCGACCTGTTGCTGCGCCTCAGCCCCAGGACCGGTGGCGAACCTTTGCAGCACGATGGTGAAGCTTCCCTCAATGCGGCTTGTAGAGTGGTTTTAGCCGCGCAAGGTGGCGTCCTGCCTATCCAAGGCCCACCCGGGTCGGGCAAGACGTTCACTGGCGCACGCATGATCTGTGCGCTGGTACAGGCTGGGAAGAAGATCGGCATCTGTGCAACCAGCCATAAGGTGATTCGTAATCTACTGGATGAAGTCGTGAGAGCGTCTGAGAAGCAGTCGATTGATTTGTGCTGCATCCAGAAACCGGCGGACCTCGAACCCGACCAGCCTCGGCTGCGCTTTGCGAAGAGCAACGCGGACTTGTTCGCAGCTCTGGGCGCAGGCGTGCAAGTCGCGGGAGGCACGGCCTGGTTGTGGGCCTCCCCAGATGCCGCCGGGACTGTAGATGTGCTCTTTGTCGACGAGGCTGCGCAGATGTCTCTGGCCAATGTTCTGGCCATCTCGCTGGCTGGCGCACAGATTGTGCTACTAGGAGATCCTCAGCAACTGGACCAACCGATGCAGGGCAGCCATCCGGAAGGCACCGACGTCTCGGCGTTGCATCACGTTTTGGGTGAGGAGCCGACCTTGTCGCCTGAACAAGGCCTATTCCTCGCCGAGACCTGGCGCTTGCATCCAGACATCTGCTCCTTCACCTCTGAGATGTTTTACGCCGGTCGGTTGCAGTCCCATCCGGGGTTGGAACGCCAATCGATTACGTCCGTTAGTCGCGTTCACGGCACAGGATTGCGCTACCTACCGAC
>Ga0207703_10002460_pt1 | contig 16062 bp, 15 predicted proteins | sample KBSSwiS12_FD_184304 | JGI IMG/M metagenome (GOLD analysis project Ga0207703, IMG submission 184304) | Switchgrass rhizosphere microbial communities from Kellogg Biological Station, Michigan, USA - KBS Switchgrass S1-2 (SPAdes) (version 2) | ecosystem: Host-associated > Plants > Roots >... | reverse complement strand
GGCCTTGGGACTACTGGCGGCCTCCCAGGGCACCATGAACAACCTGACATTCGGAGACGCGCGGCTGCAGTACTACGAGACCATCGCCGGGGGTGCCGGCGCCGGTCCCGGGTTTGATGGCTGCGATGCCGTGCAGACACACATGACCAACTCGAGGCTCACCGACCCCGAGATCCTCGAGGCCAAATTCCCGGTGCTGGTGCGCGAGTTTTCGGTCCGGCGGGGTTCGGGCGGCCAGGGTCGCCATCGAGGCGGCGACGGCACCGTGAGAAAGTTGGAGTTCCGGGCGCCGATGTCCGGCGCACTGCTGGCCAATCACCGGCGCATCGCGCCCTTCGGGGCCAAGGGTGGTGCTGCAGCTACGCCCGGAGCAGGTTCGATTCAGAGAGTATCGGGCGCCGTGGAGCACCTGCAGGCGACCGCGCGTTTCGACGTGGAGCCCGGCGATCAACTCACAATCGAGACGCCGGGCGGCGGAGGCTACGGCGGGCTGCGCGCCCCGCTTTTTAGTCAAACAGGGGGCTAGCCGCGCAGGATCGCCGTCTCGATCTCCCACTCGACGCGGTTACGGGAAGTCTGCAGGCGATTGACCGACACGGGCCGGACGCGGCTGCCAACTGTGTGGTGCGTCACCATCCAGGTGTCGAATTCGCCGGGCTTGCTGGTGGCAAAGCCGTACAGCAGGTTGAACTTTCCTTCCGCCACCGTCTGGACACGGTTTACGCGATCGTCGGCAATCGCAAAATGACTCTCGTCCGCGGAAGTGCCGATGAAGGCACCCTGCTCGGCGAGCGCCTCCAGAAACGCATCCACCTGCTGCCGGGCGCGCTCCCAGGTCGAGGGAATGTTCGGCTCCAACAAAACCCATCGCGTACCCTGCTCGATGCTCGACGCAACAAACAGTGCGAGACGGCGCGCGGCCAGGTACTTCCAATCGGACGCTCCGCTGCTGCCCGAGGCCAGCGTGCGCGGGCTCAGCCCCTGTCGAACACTCGACCGGGAGGAAACCAGTGTATTGACCCCCGCCTGAGACAGGCGAACCCGCTCCTGGTCAGACACAACTGCCGCCGGACGCAATCCGGGCCGCAGGAATGACTCTTCGGTCTCGAGTGCCGACCAGACAGGTGAGACTTCGTCGGAGCGAGCAATCATTCCGGCCGCCGCGCCACAGGACGCAAACGTCTCCGCTCTTCCGCGAAGCCGATCGAATGACTGGACCCGCGGGAAGTACATGACGGCGTTATCGCTGCGGAAAGGCCAATTGCGCAGAGCATCCAGCGCCGTCTTCGCCGAGATCCAGGTGGACGGCGGATCGACCAGCAGAACCGCATTGCGCTCCCGGCAGAATTTCGCCGCCACGAGCAGCGTGCTCAAACCCACGTCATGCTCTCTCGCCAACGGCGGGATACACAACAAGTTGAAAACGGGCGTCGCCTTCAGAGCGAACATGCCCGTGTTCTCGACAGCGGACCCGATGACGTCGTAGTCGGTCAATGGAGCCCCGTCGTCGCCATCGGGATTGGAAACCGCATAACCAATCGCCGAGCGGCTTCCACCCAGGGCAGAGCGCTCAGGCCGTTGAACCGGGACGGGACCTTGGACCCGGGCGAGATGTGACTCGAGCAGGACGTTGGAAACGAATCGGTCGGAGGCTGCGAGGACGGTGAGTCGGCGGAAGATCTCCTGGTCTTCGATCAGCTCGGATCCCGCGGAGCGGACCCGTTGCAGAACCAGGTTGAAGGAGTCTGTTTCCTTCTCAGGAATTCCATCGTAGTCGACAGATGCTCGGAGAAACTCCCGCGAGCCGGGATTGACGCCGATGAGGCGTATTCTCGAGGACCCCGCCGGCAAAGTTAAGGTCGGAGGCCGAGCGCCGTTTACGACGCGTACGACATACGCACGACGTCCACCATTCTCAAAGAAATGATCAACGGCGTATGACAATGGAGCCGGCTGCCAGAGCCCACCAAAGACGTGTTGAAAGTCGGAGAAGCTGGCGATGGGGACCGGTCGGTTGATCGGTCCTTTCAAGGTACGGCCGACAAACGCAGCGACGCCTGTAGGGACGCGCCCGATTGGAAGGAGCGCGCGCTCTCTTGTTACGTCTTCGAGACCGGACGTTCGGCTATCAGCCGGCGCCAAGTTGTTATCCCCTGTTGCGTCGCGGGGGACTCTAGCATAGGCGTGTTAACTAGTCGTCAGAATCGGCGTTGTGCGCTGCCGTTCGAATCAGGTGGGCGGCGCAGCGTTGGTGGGCAATGCAGCAGTACTGCTAGTACGCTCCGCAGTGTCGGAAGATTTTTCAGTTGTCCGCTTAACATCTTCCTCACGCGCGCGCTCGAGATCGTCCCGCTTGCGAGCGATCTCGCCGAGCATGATCTGCAGCCATTCGGATAACGCGGCCATCAGTTACTTCGCCTCCGGTTCGGCCGCGCCTTCTTCACCGGCGGGTTTATTCAGCGCCGGATCGCGCTTGCCGTTGCCGGCCGGACGTGTCAGAGCAGGATCGCCTTTTGTCCCGGGCGGTCCGGGCGCAGCCGCGCCCGGATCGGGCGGTTGCATGTCGGAAATGACCTGGCGGAAAGTCCCTTCATCCATGGGCAGGTCCGTCGTGCCATCCCAGGTGGAACCTTCGGGAATGGTGTTCTGGACTTTGGATGCGGCGGCCAGCACCTGATCGACACTGGCATCGGGCCGGGTGATCGGCACGGCAATGCCACGCGGCTCGTGCGCGAGGTGCGAGACCAGCTCCCAGTCCACCTGCTCGTTGTGACTCTTGAGCTGCTTCTGCAACGTGGCGGCCAGTGACTTGTTGATCAGCTTCTTCTGGGCCTTCTTCCAGTCGCGCGGATCGTCCTCGAGGACGTCGAAGGTCTGCATGTAGAGCTGCCCGTCCTTCCACCCGAAGACAAACGGTTGGTTGACCACGCGCACCTGCGTGCCGACCGGCACCATGTCAAAGAGCTGTGCGATGTCTTCCGGATACAGCCGGATGCAACCATGACTCGAGCGCAAGCCCACGCCCGCCGGCTTGTTGGTCCCATGGATCAGGTAGCTGGGCCACTCGAGATAGAACGCATGCTTGCCGAGCGGATTGTCGGGACCGGGCCCGATGACCTTGTCGAGGATCTCGCCGTTTTCCTTGTGCTCCTTGAGCACGGAAACCGGCACGCGCCAGGTCGGATCCTTCTGCCGGCGGACAATTTTCGTAACACCCTCGGGGGTTTTCCAACCCACCTTGCCGATGCCGATCGGATGGGTAATGACTTCCTGCGGCGCGCCCTTCTTGGGCTTCGGAAAATAGAACAGGCGCATCGCTGCGATGTTCACCACGATTCCTTCGTGCGGAGCATTCGGAAGTATGTATTGCGTGGGGACGACGATTTCCTTATCGGCGCCCGGCAGCCAGGGATCCACCTTCGGATTGGAGCGGAGGATTTCCTCGTAGCCGACATTGAAGCGACGCGCGATGTCCGTGAGCGTGTCTTCCTTCGAGGTGTTCGTGAGCTGCACCGAGCCCACGATGTCCTCACCAGGAGCCAGCTCGAAACGCTGTGTCTGCGAAGGCAACGCCACCACAGGGGCAGGCGGCGGAGGGGGCGGCGGGGGCGGTTCTTTTTCGCGGTGCTGGAAAATCGAGCAGCCTACGACGAGGGTACAGAAAGCCGCCGCGGCGGTCGCGCGGAGCGCAGTGGGTACTGACATCATGGTCTTCGGATTATGGCACGCTAAAGAAGCACGGGCTGATTGGGCAATTCATCGGCATCCCGGCGGCGACCGGGGAAATGCCGGGCCAGCAATCTGCCTATTCCATAAACCCCCGCCACTGAACCCTCACTGAAACGGCCGGCCCGGTAGTGGCTCTCCATCTCCCGACAGATGCCGTCCCACTCTGACTGGGAAATGCGTGCGGCAATTCCCCGGTCGGCCACGATTTCGACCACGCGGTCAGCCAGCAGCAGATAGATCAGGACGCCGTTGTTCTGCGCGGTATCCCAGACACCGAGCTGCCCGAACACCTGCATGGCACGACGCCGCGGCGACAGGTCCTCCACGAGCTCGGCCATATCCAGCGCGGTCTCGACCGCAAAACGAATTTCCCCGGCATGGCCCGCCTCCGTTTCACGGATGGCGGTCTCAATGGCGCCGAGCACTTTCGGGCCGAAGCGACGTCGCGTGCTCCAGCGAGTCGCAAAGACATGACGCAGAAATCGAGTTGCATTCATGTGCGCTCAACCCACCCGCTCGCCGGTCACCAGCGGCCCGAGGCGCCGCCCCCGTTGAAATCCCCGCCACCGCCCCTGAATCCGCCGCCGGCACTGCCGGATCCTCCGCGCCACGCCCCGCCACTGCCACTGGCGAAGCCGCCGCCCCACCCGCCCGTGCGCGGATAGCTCGACCACATCCCGCCACCGGAAAAGCCCGAGATCAGCGCAAACAGGAACGCAAGGACTGCGGCCACCAGCGCCACAAACAGCGACTGGCCAGCGAAGTAAACCAACCCTCCGGACACGACGCCGGCAATCAACGCCCCGAGCCCTCGGCCAAACATCGAGCGCAGCACGACGGAACCGAAGAACACCGCGACAAACAGAAACGGCACGAGGTGCGAGATGTTCTTTTCTGAAGAACCCCGCCACTCGAGGTCCGGCGGCGGCAGCGGCTCACCGTCGGCGATGCGGATCATCTGGTCGAGTCCGGCATTGATGCCACCGTAAAAATCACCCTGCCGGAACAGCGGCACGATGGTGTCGGAAATGATCCGGTGAGCCGTGAGATCGGTGAGCGCTCCCTCCAGCGCCCGACCGACTTCGATGCGCAGCTCGCGGTCGTTCTTCGCGACAATCAACAAAGCGCCGTCGTTGATCTTCGCGCGCCCCAGCTTCCAGTTGTGGGCCACGCGATACGAGTAGTTCACGATGTCCTCGGGATCGGTGGTGGCGACCACCAACACGACGATCTGGGAACCCTTGCGGGCCTCGAAGGCCGCGAGTTTGTCCTCGAGGGTGGCCTGCTGTTCAGCCGTGAGCGTGCCGGTGAGGTCGTTGACCCGCCCGGTGAGCTTGGGGAGCGGTTGCTGTTGGGTTTGAGCAAAGACCGGCGCGAGGAAGCACAGGACCAGCCATCCCCACCAGCGCACCGCAATCACTTGGCGGGCGCCGCGGGCTGCGGTGACCCGAAATCAACCGTCGGTGGCGTTGAAATCGTCTGCTCATTGGCCACCGAGAAGTTCGGCTTCAACTGGAAATCGAACAACTTCGCCGTGAGCAGATTCGGCAGGGCCCGCGCGGTGGTGTTGTAGCCCTGCACGGCTTCGATGTACTTCTGCCGCGCCACGGTGATGCGGTTTTCCGTGCCTTCGAGCTGCACCTGCAGGTCGCGGAAATTCTCATTCGATTTCAGGTCCGGGTAGGCCTCGGCCACCGCGATCATCTGCTTGACCGACGCGGCGAGCTGCGCCTGCACTTGCTGGAACTTGGCGAAGGCATCCGGGTTATTGAGCAGCTCCGGGGTGAGCTGCACCGAGCTTGCCGCCTTGGCGCGCTCAGCAGTCACCCGGATGAGGACCTGCTGCTCCTGGTTGGCATACCCCTGCACCACCTTGACCAGATTGGGGATGAGGTCGGCTCGTCGCTGATACTGGTTCAGCACCTCGGACCACGCCGCCTTCACATCCTCGTCCTGCCGGGTCAGCGAGCTGTAGCCACATCCCGACATTAAAAACGTCAGAACTGCGACGCAGGCCAGGCACCAGGCACGCATGGAGATCTCCTTACGGATTCTTTTGATTTCAAATACTTGAGGGACCGGAAAACAGGCCCACGGCGCAGGATTGTCCCATGCGCGCGCGCGGTGCGGTATTCAATCACAGACGCGACCTAGGTCTTCAAGCAGCATGGGGGCCACGTTTCCTGGAGCGCGTGCCGCATGTCGGGCACCTATAACTACTGCCTCGTCCTACTGGCCATTCTCGTCGCGTTCGTCGTGTCCCATACCGCCCTTCGCCTGGCGGCCCGGGTCTCGAGCGCGAAGGGTGCGACGGCGCAGATATGGCTCGCGGGCGGCGCCCTGGCCATGGGAACCGGCATCTGGTCGATGCACTTCATCGGCATGCTCGCCTTCTCGCTCCCCATCGCCCTCTCCTATGACCTGACCCCGACCCTCGGTTCGCTGGCGCTGGGCATTGCCAGCTCGGGCTTTGCATTGAAGCTGGCCAGCCGGCCGGATTGCGGCTGGAGGTGCCTGATCAGCGGCGCGGTGATCATGGGCGCCGGCATATCGGCCATGCATTACGTTGGCATGACCGCCGTCCAGGTGGTGCCGATGATTCAGTACGAGCCCGGGCTGGTGGTGGCGTCCATTGCCATCGCGATCGGGGCGTCGTTCGCGGCGCTGTGGCTGTTCACGCACCTGCGCGCGCAACAAAGCACTTGGCGGGCGCGGGCAATCCGGGTGGGTGCCGCATTCGTCATGGGCCTGGCAATCAGTGGCATGCACTACACGGGCATGTTCGCCTCACGCTTCGCCGCCAATTCCTACTGCCTCAACCGTGCTGTGGGCGGCAGCGGAATGGACAGCCGATGGCTGGCCCTCGTCATTGCCACGATGTCACTCGGCCTCCTTGCCATCACAACAATCCTGCTGGTGTACGACGCGCACCTGGAATCGAATGTCCGTCGCTATAACGAAATGTTGGAGAACGCGAACGCCCGGTTACAGCACGCCGCGACACACGATGCCCTGACCGGGTTGCCGAACCGTGTCCTGCTCGCCGACCGGATGAGCCAGGCGATCGCGCGGGCCGCCCGGCAGGAGATCAATTTCGCTGTCCTGGTCGTCGATCTCGATCGCTTCAAGGCCATCAATGATTCCCTCGGTCACATCGCCGGCGACGAGTTGCTACAGGAAGTAGCCAGCCGACTCTCCAGCCTGCTGAGCGAGGACGATACCCTCGCCCGGCTCGGCGGCGACGAGTTCGTGTTGCTCATCCATGAGATTTCCACGTCTGAGGATGCGGAAGTCGTGGCGCGGAAAGTGCTGAGCCACGTAGCGCAGCCTATTCAACTGGCCGGCCTCGACGTGCATGTATCTCCGAGCGTCGGCATCGCTCTCTGTCCGGATGACGGGGTCGATTCCGGAACGTTGCTACAACACGCCGACGCGGCGATGTATCACGCGAAGAAGAAAGGCCGTAACACCTTCCAGTTCTTCGCGCCCGCCATGAATGCGTTCGCCCGCGAGCGGCTCGAGCTGGAAAGCGGCCTGCGCACCGCGCTCGCGCAGCGCGAGTTTGAATTGCACTACCAGCCGAAGGTGGATGTTGCGACCGGCCGTATCGAGAGCGCCGAAGCGTTGATCCGCTGGCGGCACCCGAAGAAAGGTTTGATTCCTCCGGGCGGCTTCATTCCGCTGGCCGAGGAAACCGGCCTGATCGTGCCCCTGGGCGAAATGGTGTTGTATGAAGCCTGCCGCCAGGCAAGCGCGTGGCAGGACGAAGGTCTGCACCTGCGGATGGCCGTCAACTTGTCAGCCCGTCAGTTCCGGCAGGATGGTTTGATTGAAACCGTACGCGGCGCCTTGTCGGCGGCGCGCCTCGAGCCCCGCTTCCTGGAGCTCGAGCTGACGGAAAGCGCGGTCATGCAGGATGCGGAAACTTCCGTGCAGATCATGCGCCGCCTGAGTGACCTCGGGGTGCGCATTTCCGTCGACGACTTCGGCACCGGTTATTCGAGCTTGAGCTACCTGCGGCGTCTGCCGCTCGATAAGCTCAAGATCGACCGCTCGTTCATCCGCGAGATTGTCACGAGCCGCGATGACGCGCAGATCGTGCGCGCCATTGTCTCACTGGCCCACAGCCTGCATTTGAAGGTGATCGCGGAAGGAGTGGAAACCCAGGAGCAACTGACTTTCCTGCGCTCCCTGGGTTGTGATCAATACCAGGGCTATCTGTGCAGCCCGCCCCTGCCGCCCGCCGAGTTCCTGACATTGTTGCCGCACGATCGCGTCGATGAGTCCAAGCGCGTGCCTCCGAGCCTGGAGGACACCATGATCTCTCGCGTATTGCGCAAGGTTTGATCCGCCGCCGCCGCACCCGGACGAAAAAAACCCCAGGGTTTTGAATCCTGGGGTTTGAAATGCGGACTTTCGATGAAGGGAAGGAAGTCCGCTAGGGGATAACCGGCAAGAAATCAGTGCAGTCTGGCCCAGTGCAGGATTTTGATATCCTCTGATTCCAGATCGAAACTTTGGGCTAACAACGCGCGCAGCTCCTTCGTGCCGCCGGTGTGCTCGAGCGGGTGCCGGAGCTCCACGACTCCGCTCCACTCGTTGGCGTTGGCGCTGGCAGCAGCGGCCGCGGCGGCGTTCTGGGCTTTCGCCCGGGCTGTTACGAAGTGCGTGTAGTACTTGGTAGCCATGGTGAAAGAGTAGTAGCCACGCGCCGCGGTCGTCCGTGAAATGGCCCACAGAACATCGCCTCGATTTGTCAAATTCTATTCAACATAATTCGCGCTAAATTCCGACATGGGACGTTACCGACCACCGCAACAGCCTGGATCCCAATACATCACTCCCCAGGGCGCGCAACGCCTGCAGGACGAGCTGGATCAACTCTGGAAGCACGAACGGCCCAAGGTGACACAGGCCGTCTCGGAAGCCGCCGCACAGGGCGACAGGTCCGAGAACGCCGAATACACCTATGGAAAGAAGCGCCTGCGTGAGATCGACAGCCGCGTGCGCTTCCTGCGGAAGCGCCTGGATGGGATGGTGGTGGTCAGTGACCCGCCGTCGGATCCGAAGCGGATATTTTTTGGCGCCTGGGTGACGCTCGAGTCAGATGAAGGTGAGGAGTCGTCCTACCGGATCGTGGGCCCCGATGAGTTCGACATGGAGCCCCGCTACATCAGCATGGACTCGCCCATGGGCCGTGCGCTCCTGCGCAAGGCCCTGGATGACGAGGTGACCGTGGAGCTTCCCGGCGGTGCCCGCAAGTTTGTGATCGTAGAGATCAGTTACGTGGCACCACCAGGCTGACAGTACGCGCTACCAGAGCACTCGCACGTTCTTGAACTGCCACGGGTCGGTCTTGTCGAGATCCTCCGGGAACAGCCGCTCACGCCCGTTGAGTGGCGTCCAGTCGGTGTAGGCACCGACCACGGGCCCGAGGTACGGCGCGCAGATTTCCAGGTTGCGCCGGAAATCCATCTCGTCCGGCTCGACCAACCCCATGTTGGGATTTTCCATTGCCCAGATGACACCTGACAACACGGCCGCCGTGACCTGCAGACTGGTGGCGTTGTTGTAGGGGCAGAGCTTGCGTGCCTCGTCGATGGAGAGTTGCGAGCCATACCAGTAGGCATTCTTCTTGTGCCCGGCGAGCAGCACACCCAGCTCGTCGATGCCGCCCGACTCAATGTCATCCATCAGGATGCGTTGGCGTTCCTGCTGAGCGTAGTTTCGGCCCAACAGCTCGTGAACGGAAACGATCGCCGAGTCGCTCGGGTGATAGGCGTAGTGCACCGTCGGGCGATACGCGACCGTGGAGCCCTCGCGCACGGTGTAGTAATCCGCCATCGAGATGGCTTCACCGTGAGTGATGCAGAACCCATGGAAATGTCCGGCCTTCGGGGTCCAGGTACGAACGCGGGTGCCCGCTCCCGGCTGCATGAGATAGATCGCCGCCAGGCAGCCGAAGTCGTGACGCTTGCCGTCCCGCGGGAAATTCTTCTCGTGCGAGCCCCAGCCCATCTCGCTCGGCTGACAGCCCTCACCGACAAACCCGTCGATGGACCAGGTGTTGACGAACTCACCGGGCTCCTTGGGAACCCGGGTGACCTGGTTGTCACGCTCGGCAATGTGCATCACCTTGATGCCGAGCTGACGGGCGAGATCACCCCATTCGCTGCGCGATGTTGGGTTGACTCCGGACAGGCCGATATCAGTGGCGATGTTGAGCATCGCGACCTTGGCGAAATGCGACACCAGGCCAGGGTTCGCTCCATGGGTGATCACAGCAGTCGGTGCGCGTTGGTTTCCGGGACGCAGCGCCAACGCTTCCTCACGCAGGGCATAGTTGGTCCGGCGCGCGGCCGGCACCGTTGGATCGGTGTAACCGCCCGGCCACGGCTCGATGCAGGTATCGAGATACATCGCACCACGTTCCCAGCACAGCTTGATGAGCGCGATGCTGGAAACCTCGACTGACACGTTGAGAACGAAGTCGCCGCGGCCGACCAGCGGGGTCAGGATGCGACGGTAGTTCTCCCGGGTCAGGGGCTCCTTCACGAACTTGATGCCGTATTCTTCGGCCTCTTTGCGACCGCGGTCCGCGGCCGTGACGATCGTGATGCGATCAGGTGATATGCCGATATGTCTCAGGAGGAGTGGCAAGACACCCTGTCCGATGCTGCCAAAACCGACGATAACGATCCGCCCCGGGAAATCGACGTATACCTTGTGATTCAATTCATCCTACTCCGAACGTTGCCTACGGGAAAAAATTCACCGCCGCCAGTGCGGCGGAAAAGTGCGATCGTAACCGGGAAGTGCCTCCACGCGCTGCACCCATCGACCGAGCGCGGGATAATTCACTTCCACCGGCAGAAACCGGGATGCCAACTCGCGGGCTTCGGGACGCTCCAGCGCCCGCCGCAGTAACTGAAACCCGGGAAAGATGACCATGTCTACCGCGGAGAAACTTTCTCCCACCACCCAGTCCGACTTGGACAGCCGGGCCTCGATGGTGCGCGCCTCGCTCGCGGCGTGATGCATCGCCTCCGTCACCTGCTCGGTATCGAGCCGCTGCTTGCCGAACACAGCGTTGAGGATCGTGATCAGGTGCGGCTCGATGTAGGCCTGGTACTCGCAGATCACCCGCATGATCACACCGGCTTCCTCCGGGGTGCGACCGAATATGGGGGGCTCCGGATACTTCAAATCCAGGTAATACAGCACCGCCAGCGACTCGAAACACACATAGTCGCCGTCCTTGAGCACCGGCACTTTGCCGCGCCAGTTGAGGGCGAGCATCTGCGGCGATTTGTGCTCCTGCTTGGAAAACTGCAGCACATGGCTCGTGTATGGCAGGCGCTTGTATTCGAGCGCGAGCAGCACTCGCCACGAGTAAGGACTACCGCTGCCCCAGTAAACGTCGATCGCCATCTGTGTCTCGCTCGAAATCCGTCAGGTGATTGTATCGACAACAGCACACAGTCGAAAATGAACGTGAGGTGAAACCTGATGTACACGACTCTGATCGAACCCGCCGAGCTGGCCGCGCACACGCATGACCCGGACTGGGTCGTGCTGGATTGTCGTTTCGAGCTGGCAAAACCAGCCTGGGGCGAAGCGGAATATGCGCGCGGGCACGTGCCGAATGCGTTGTATGCGCATCTCGACCGGGATCTTTCGAGCGCTGTGACTGCAACCAGCGGACGACATCCACTGCCGCCGCGAGACAGTTTTTCAGCCACTTTGGGACGCTGGGGAGTCGACGAGAAAGTGCAGATCGTCGCCTATGACCAGGGCAGCGGCGCTCATGCATCGCGATTGTGGTGGCTCGCGCGATGGGCTGGCCACCTCCGTGTCGCCGTCGTGAACGGCGGCTTCGCCGCATGGCAACAGGCGGGATTGCCGATCAGTGATCAACCCACAGTGAGACGAGCGCGAAGCTTCGCTCCGAGTCACGTGCCCGCCGAATTCGTCACGACCGCCGAAGTGGCGGCGATCCGGGCTGCCGGCGAGCTGCGCAGCGGCCAGCGAGTGCTGGTGGATGCCCGCGCCGCAGATCGGTTTGCCGGTCAGAACGAGACCCTCGATCCCGTCGCCGGCCACGTACCCGGAGCGCGCAACTACCCCTTCATGCGCAACCTCGACGCCCAGGGTCGGTTTCTGCCCGCGGCGACTCTTCGCTCCCAGTGGCTGGAAACTTTGCAGGGTCAGATACCTTCGAACACAATTGCGATGTGCGGCTCCGGCGTAACCGCGTGCCACAATCTGCTGGCGCTCGAGGCCGCAGGGCTCACGGGCGCCCGCTTGTATGCAGGATCATGGAGTGAATGGATTCGCGATGCAGCGCACCCGGTCGAACGCTGAGAATGGCGCGGTAGATTAACTCTTAGCGGTCACACATTTTTGCTATCGTCCGCCGTTTTTCGAGGCCCGCAACTGTTTGCGGGTCATAGAGTCCGCAACTTTTTGCGGTCATTGACTAGGGAAAATCCGTGGCTTCAGATCCAAAACTGTCCAGTGCCGGCACCGGCAACGGTGGCTCGCGTAAGAACAATCCCACCCAGCCGTGGCAGGTCCTGGACTCCGAGGAGCTGTATCACGTCAACGCCTGGGGCAAGGGTTACTTCTCCATCAACGCGGCCGGTCACGTGGTCGTCCGTCCGGACACCCTGGCCGATCGCGAGATCGACCTGTACGAAGTGGTCGAAGGGCTCAAGGCCCGCGACCTGACGACCCCGGTCGTCGTGCGCTTCTCAGACATCCTCGCGCACCGGCTCAAGAACATTCATCTCGCCTTCGCGCAGGCGATCGCTGAGAACGATTATAAGAACCGTTACGCCGCGGTGTTTCCGATCAAGGTCAACCAGCAGCGGCTCGTGGTCGAAGAGGTCTACCGCTACGGCAAGGAGTTTGGATTCGGGCTCGAGGCCGGTTCCAAGCCCGAGCTGCTGGCCGTCATGGCCATGACTGAAAGCACCGCCGACCGCCTGATCATCTGCAACGGCTTCAAGGATGACAGCTACATCGAGGCCGTCACGCTCGCGACCAAGCTGGGGCGGACCATCATCCCGGTGGTTGAGAACTTCGATGAGCTGGGATTGATTCTCGCGCACTCCCAGACCTACGGGGTGCGGCCGCGCATCGGCGTGCGCGTGAAGCTCTTCAGCGAAGGCTCGGGCCGCTGGCGCGATTCCGCCGGCGAGAAATCCAAGTTCGGCCTGTTCGTGACCGAGATCATGGAGCTGTTCAACATCCTCAAGTCGCACGACATGCTGGACTGCCTGCAGCTCGTGCACTGTCACCCGGGAAGCCAGCTGCAGGACATCCGCCGCGTGAAGGATGCGATCAACGAGCTGGCGCATGTTTATGCGGAGCTCAAGCTGATGGGCGCCGGCCTGCAGTACATCGATGTTGGTGGCGGGCTCGGCGTCGACTACGACGGCAGCGGAACCAACTTCTCATCATCGATGAACTACACGCTGAACGAGTACGCCAGCGACGTCGTCTACCGTATTGCGAGCGTGTGCAACGCTCGCAACATCCCGCATCCCATGATCATCAGCGAATCGGGACGCGCGGTGGCGGCATATCACAGCGTGTTGATATTCGACACGCTGGGTAAATCCGCGCTGGATAAATTTCAGGTTACCGGCAACGAGGTTGCCGAATACAACGGCGCGCAGGAGTTGCCCGCCCCCGTCAAGGACCTCGCCGTTGCCTACAGGTCGGTGAACGAACGGCGCCTGGTGGAGTGTTATCACGACGCACTCACCGCTCGCGAACAGACTTTGCAGATGTTCACGATCGGCCTGATGTCTCTCGAGTTCCGCGCGCTGGCCGAGCGGTTGTACTGGGCAACGCTCGCCCGCATCCGCGATGCCTGCCGCAAGCTCGAGCGCATGCCCGAGGAGCTGGAAGATCTGGAAGTGATTCTGTCCGACACCTACTTCTGCAATTTCTCGGTGTTTCAGTCACTGCCGGACAGCTGGGCCATCGACCAGTTGTTTCCCATCATGCCCGTCCACCGCCTCGATGAGCGCCCCACCCGCTTAGGGGTGCTGGCCGACATCACGTGCGACTCCGACGGCAAGATCGATCACTTTGTTTCGCTCCGGGATGTCAAAAGAACGCTGGAGCTGCACGAGCTCAAGGAGGGCGAGAAGTATTACCTCGCGGCCTTCCTCGTCGGCGCGTACCAGGAAACCCTCGGCGACCTGCACAACCTGTTCGGTGACACCCATGTCGTGCACATCCGCCTGCACGATGAAGGGGGCTGGTGGATCGAGGAAATCGTGAAGGGTGATACCGCCAACAAGGTGCTGGAGTACATGGAGTACGACGTCGCCGAGCTGGCTCCCGCGTTGTCCCGGGACTGCGAGCGAGCCATTCGCGACGGGCGCATGACCATTGCCGAAACCCAGAAACTCAAACGCTTCTACGAAGGCGAGCTGGACGGCTACTCCTACCTCGAGCCGGCCGGCACCTGAGCGATCCGCTGGATTCGCTTCTGCGCCACGGGCCGGTGTTTGCTTCCCACAAACACCGGTAGTAGCATTCTTTGTCGTCAGCGTGTTGGTTGTTGGGAGACTCTACGGATGACGACCCTCTATGTGGGGAACCTGCCCTTCTCGGCCACCGAGGCAGACATCAGGGCCCTGTTCGAACGCCACGGCAAGGTGGATTCGGTCAAGCTCATCAACGATCGCGAAACCGGCAAGCCCCGCGGCTTCTGTTTTGTCGACATGGGTTCCAACGAGGCGCAGGCCGCCATCCAGGCCCTGAACGGGTTCCAGATGGGCGGCCGGGCACTGCGAGTCAACGAAGCCCAGGAGCGACCGCAGCGTCCGCGGCAGGGCGGAGGCCCGTTCCGCCGCTGAGAAGCCGGCCCGGGCCCGGGCGCCCGCTGCAAAACGGGGAGCGCCGCGCAAGGTATGCTATGCGCATGAAGAAGCAGACCTGCCTGTTGCTGCTCGCAAGCACCTGGTTGCTGGCAACGAGTTGCTCCACGACCAGCACGCGCGAAACCACCGCCGCCGCGCTCGACAACATCCTGGCCGGCAGCCAGCGCGAGGGCGACAACAGCGCCCGCGACCGCTACCGGCACCCCAAGGAAACCCTGCTCTTTTTCGGCATCCGGCCCGAAATGAAGGTGCTGGAAGTGTGGCCGGAGCCGGGTTGGTATACGGAGATCATCGCCCCGCTGGTGCGGGAACGCGGCCAGTACACCGCTGCCGTCATCGCGCCGGATCCTGACAGCAAGTACGTGACGGGCCGCCTGTCAGAATACCAACAGAAGCTGTCTTCCAGGCCCGATCTGTATGGCGCGGTGAATGTTGTGACCCTGCCAACGGACGGCAGTGATGTCGTACCGCCCGGGTCGCTGGACATGGTTGTGACCTTCCGCAACATCCACAACTGGATGGCGCGCGACTGCGCGGGCCAGGTGTTTGCAACTCTCTTCCGCGCACTCGAGCCCGGCGGCGTGCTCGGTGTTACGGAGCATCGTGGCAACGCCGCATTGCCCCAGGATCCGAAAGCCAAGAGCGGCTACGTGAACGAGGATTACGCCATCCGGCTCATCGAAGGCCAGGGGTTCAGGCTGGTGGGGGAGTCGCAGGTCAATGCGAATCCCAAGGACACCAAGGACTACGAGCAGGGCGTGTGGACCCTGCCGCCCACTTACCGGCTGGGCGAGCAGGACCGGCAGAAGTACGCGCAGATCGGCGAGAGCGACCGGTTCACCTTGAAATTCGTTAAGCCAAAAAAGTAGCCGTCACCACATCTCTTTCATTCGGGCGGTAATGTCTAGCGCTGACTCGGTGCCGCTCGCCGTCAGCGCAACATCGCCCACGTTGGAGCCGTGGAAAGTGGTCGGATCCAGGGTCTTCAACACCTTCTCGGTGAGAAACCGGCTGCGGCCGCCATAGACGTGCGCATCCCCCTGCCGCGACTGGCCGGTCAGGTGGAATTTCAACGGCGCCATCAGGATCAGGTCGTTCTGGGCGCGGGTGAGCGCGACATAGAACAGCCGCCGCTCCTCATCAATCAACTCGGCCTTCCCGGTTGCGAACTCGGACGGGAAGCTGCCGTCCACCACATTGAGCAGATACACCGTATCCCACTCCATGCCCTTGGCGGAGTGGATGGTGGTCAAAATCAGGTAGTCCTCATCGAGCATCGGCGTGCCCGCGAGATCGCTCGTGGCATTCGGTGGGTCGAGCGTCAGCTCGGTCAGGAAACGTTCGCGCGACGGATACTGACCCGACAGCAGGTCGAGCTGATCGAGGTCGCCCAGGCGCGTATGGAAATGTTCGTAAATGCGCCTGGGCGACC
>Ga0207703_10002455_pt1 | contig 16076 bp, 12 predicted proteins | sample KBSSwiS12_FD_184304 | JGI IMG/M metagenome (GOLD analysis project Ga0207703, IMG submission 184304) | Switchgrass rhizosphere microbial communities from Kellogg Biological Station, Michigan, USA - KBS Switchgrass S1-2 (SPAdes) (version 2) | ecosystem: Host-associated > Plants > Roots >... | reverse complement strand
GGGGGCGGCCGGGCGACGCTGCTGCTCAAGGACCTGCCGCTCTACATCGCCGATCCCTATCTCGACGACGTGCTCGGGATCGACATCCAGCGCGCGCAGGCGAGCTTCAAGGGCGACGCGCGCTGGACGCGCTCGACCGCCGGGATGGGCGCCGGCGTCAAGGGCGACCTCACGCTCGACGACTTCCGCGCGTCGAGCGCCTCGCCCGACCGCGCCACTGCGGGCCGCGGCCTCGCGCTCGTCCGCGACGGCGGCGGCGGCCGCCAGCTCCTCAACTGGAAGTCGCTGTCGCTGCGCGGCGTCGAGTTCGCGATGGCGCCGGGAACGGCGACGCGCTTCACCGTCGGCGAGACGACGCTCAGCGACTTCTTCGCGCGCATCGCTCTCGACGAGAGCGGCCACCTCAACCTGCAGAACGTCACCCGTCCGCCGCCCGGGCCGGTGCTGCCTGCGGCCGACGCGGCGTCCACCGCGGCATCGGCGGCAGCGCCGCAGCCGGCGGCGCCGGCGGCGGCAGCGTCCGGGCCGCCGGCGATCATCCGCTTCGGCCCGATCGTCGTCGTCGGCGGGCGGATCAACTACGACGACCGCTTCGTCAAGCCGAACTACAACGCGAACCTGAGCGAGGTGAGCGGCCGCCTCGAGTCGTTCTCGTCCGAGGCGCCGGCGCCCGGGCAGCCGCCGCAGCTCGCCGATCTCGCGGTGAAGGGCCGCGTCGAGGGCACGGCGACGCTCGAGGTCGCCGGCAAGATCAACCCGCTCGCCAAGCCGCTCGTGCTCGACCTCAAGGCCAAGGTGCGCGACCTCGAGCTGCCGCCGCTCTCGCCGTACGCGATCAAGTACGCCGGCTACGGCATCGAGCGCGGCAAGATGAGCGTCGATCTCGCCTACCTCGTGCAGCCGAACGGCGAGCTGACCGCGACCAACAAGATCGTCCTCCACCAGCTCGTCTTCGGCGAAAAGGCCGAAGGCGCGACGACGACGCTGCCCGTCAAGCTCGCGGTCGCGCTGCTCGCCGACAGCCACGGCGTGATCGACCTGGACCTGCCGGTGAGCGGTTCGATCAACGATCCGCAGTTCTCGATCGGCGGCATCGTCTGGAAGGCGATCACGAACCTGTTCGTCAAGGCGGTGAGCGCGCCGTTCACGCTGCTCGCGTCGGCATTCGGCGGCGGCAGCAGCGGCGAGCGCTCGTACGTCGAGTTCGCTCCCGGGACCGCGACGCTCGGCGACGCGCAGCGTGAAGCGCTCGACAAGGTCGCCAACGCGCTCGCCGAGCGGCCGGGGCTCACGGTCACGATCGTCGGCGAGAGCCGCCTCGAGAGCGAAGCCGAGGCGTGGAAGAAGGAGCGGCTCGCGCAGCTCGTCCGCTCGGAGAAGCGACGTCAGGCGATCGCGGCGAGCGGCGCGGCGTCGGCAGCGGGCGTCACCGTCTCCGAAGGCGAGTACGCGACGCTGCTCAAGGAGGTCTATCGGCGCGCCGACATCGTCAAGCCGAAGAACGTGCTCGGCCTCGCGAAGGACCTGTCGACGGCGGAGATGGAAGCGCTCCTGCTCGCGGCCATGACCGTCGACAACGACGCGATGCAGCAGTTGGCGACGCGCCGCGGCGTCGCCGTGCGCGACTACCTCGTCGGCCGCGACGTCGCCGTCGATCGCCTCTTCCTCGGCGCGCCGAAGACGGCGAGCGAGGAGGCGTCGTGGACGCCGCGGGCTGACCTGAAGCTCGCCGCGGGCTGACGTCGTTCCTTGTCGTTGCCTCGCCGCGTCAGCGCACGCCGCTGAAGTCGCAGCGGAAGTAGAGGGTCTGCGAGGGCGGCCCGTCGCCGGCGCCGCGCGCGCGCACCCACCAGCGGTTCTCGTAGGCGAGCGACTGCGCGGCAATGGCGGACTGCGTGGCCGTCGTCGGCGCGACGTTCACCGCGCGCCAGTTGCGGTCGCGCTGGGCCTCGAGCGCGGCGACGTAGTCGCGCGCGCCCGCAGCGGGCGCCCAGCGCAGCGTGACGCCGCGGCGGCAGTCGAGCGTCGGTTGCGCGCCTTGCGCGACGCCGGGGTCGAGCGCGCGCGGGGCATCCGGCGGTCGCGGCGGCGGCGGTGCCGGCGGCGAGTCGCGCCGCGGGTCTGGAGGCGTCGGCTGCGGATCGCGCGGACGGTCGCGGTCGCGGCTCGACGACGCCGCCATCGCCGCGATCAGCGCCGCGATCGCGACCGCGCCGACGACCGCTCCCGTCGAGACGCCGCTGCTGCGCGGCGGAACGAGCTGCTCGACGCGATCGACCCAGTCGCGCGTGCGCGCGAGCTCCTCGAGGCTCGCCGCAGTGGGCTGTGGCGCGCGTGGGTGCGCCAGCGTCATCGTGCCGGCGCCGATCGTCACCGACGGCCACGCACCGGTCGTCGAGCCGACCTCGACGGCGCCTTCGACGACGGTGACGCCCGTCGTGCCGCCGGCGTATGTCCGAACGAGGTAGGCGGTGCCGCGCGCGCCGGCCTTGACGAACGTCGTGTCCACCGAGAACAGGCCCTTGACCTTGACGAACGCCTCGCCGAAGAACTCGGTCAGCGAGCCGATCCGACCGCCGCTGCCCGGCCGCATCAGCACCTCGGTGCCCGAGGGATAGCGGAGCACCGCGTGTGCGCGCGGCCCGGTCTCGATGAAGTCGCCGCGCCGCAGCTCGAAGCCGGCGTAGCCGTCCTGCCGGTAGCCGTCGCGCGTGATCACGACCCAGCCGGCCTCGCGACCCTGGACCGCGCGGCTGCCGTCGGCGACGATGCCGTCGAGGCGAGCGACGTCGGGCGCGGTGCGCGGCGGCGGCGGCGGTGCCGGCGACGATGGCGGTGGCGCCGTGCAAGCGACGATCGTCGGCAGCAGCAGCGCCGCGACCAGCGTCCACGCGGTCGAGCGCCAGAGGGCGGGCTTGGCGAACGCTGCGCTCATGCGGTGGGTCTCCTCCAGTTGCGGTTCGCGAGCCATGCGCCGAGAAAGAGCGCGACGATGTCGTACGGTACGCCGATCAGCTGCCAGGTGGCGTGGTACCAAGCGACCGCCGCCACCCCCCAGATGACCGCGATCGTCGCAAGCACGGCGACGCGCTTGACGCGTGAACGGTCGCGCAGGCGGTGGCCGACGACGGCGCCGACCAACGCGAGCGCATTCATCCATGACCACTCTGCGAGGCGACCGACGGGCCGGATCGCGACATCGCGCGCCATCGCATCGACCTGCGCAGCGAACAGCTCGACACCCCAGCGATCGGCAGCCGGCCAGGGCAACGGGAACCGGTCGCTGCCGCGCAGCATCGTGCCCACCACGACGATGCGATCCTTGAGCAGCGCGAGCGTCGCGGGATCGCCGTTGACGACGCTCTCGTAGGCGATACGCTGCGGCGGCGCGGCGAGCGGCGGCAGCGAGTACGGGTCGATCAGTTGCACGAAGACGCTGTCGCCGGGTGCAAGCGCCTCGCAGCCCGGCTGCGGCTCGTCGAGGCGCAGCGTATCGAAGTACTCGATGGTCTGGGTGCGCCTCAGCGGCTGCAGCCGCACCAGCACCGGCCGCCTGCCCTCGTTGAGCAGCTGCGCGCGTCCGCCGCCGCCGTACGCGGCCAGCGCGAAAGCGGCAGTCAGGATCGGCTCGTCGTCGCGGGGAGGATCGTCGCCGCTCGACGCGGCGGACGCGGCCGTCGCCGGCGCGTGCGCGCGCAGCACCGCGAGCGGCATCACGTGCGATTGACCGAGTGCGATGCCGGCGCACGCGATGCCGGGGCGTGCGAGGGCCGCAAACGGCTCCCGCATGAAGCCTGCGCCGTCTGGACCCCGGCTCTGCACGCCGAACACGACCGGAGGCTTCTTGCCGGCCTCCTTGAGCGCGCGCGCGAGCGCAGCGTTCGCCTCCTCCTTGCCCTCGTCCTCGAGGACGACGTCGAACGCCACGGTACGCGCGGCCGCAGACGCTGCGCGGGCGATGAACGTCGCGTGCTCCGCGCGCCAGTCGGGGCCCCACTTTTTGCCGATCGTCCGTTCACTCGCCTCGTCGATGCCGACCAGAACGACCGCGCCACTCCACGCCGGAGAGCGTGCAGCGACATGGGCGAGCAGCATCGTCGCCGTCGCGATGCGCGTCTGCAATCCGAGGAGGTCGAAGAGATGCACCGAGGCGCCGAGGAAGAGCGCGCACCCGACCGCGATCGCCGCGACGCGGCCGCGAGTCCGATTCGTTCGCTCGCCTTCGATCTGGAGATGCTCGCCCTCGACCCGACGTCGCTCGTCCTGCAGACGTCGCGCGCGCGCTTCGAAGCCTTCTTCCTGCAGCGTCTCGAGCAGACTGTTGATGCTCGCCTTCAGCGCGCGCTCGTCGAACGCGAGCATGCCGAGCCGTGCCAGCGGTGCCAGGTCCGGCGGCAACGCGACGGCCGCCGGCGGCACCGCGCCGCCGATCAGCACGGGCACCACGCGCAGCGCGGGCCGTCCCGGTCGCGCTGCGCCGTCGCGCAGCCGGAGTGCCGTCGCCACCTCGTGGCGCACCCAGTCGTCGCCCCGGAGTCGCGCCTGCAGCATCTCGGCCCACTTCGGGCCGATGACGACGAGGACGACGTCGGCCTGCTGCAGCGCCGCGTCGATCGCGGCGACGAAGTCGTCGCCGTAGCCGATGTCGTCGATGTCCATGAACGCATCGGCGAACTCGGGGCGACTCGTCAGCTCGCGGTAGAGCAGCGCGGCGGTGACCATGCTGTCGTCGCGGCGGTAGCTGATGAAGACGCGCATCCGGCGAATCTTGCCGCGAAACCCGGCGCTCTCGGCACAATGCGCTCGCGCGCGACGCGGTCGCGCGACAGCGAGGGAGGCCGACGATGATCTTCGAGCAGGTCGCCACCGGCGGATGCCAGTCGTACCTCGTCGGCTGCGCCGACACCTGCGCCGCGGCGCTGATCGACCCCGAGGTGAGCCAGGTCGACCGCTACCTCGGCCTCGCGACCCGCGACGGTCTGCGGATCCGCTTCGTCATCGACACCCACACCCACGCCGACCACTTCTCGGCGTCGCGCCGGATCGGCGAGCAGCTCGGTGCGATGACGGTGATGCACCGCGCGAGCCCCGCGCCCGGGATCGCGATGCGCGTCGACGACGGCGAGTCGATCGTGATCGGCAAGCTTCGCCTGCAGGTGCTGCACACGCCGGGGCACACGGCCGACTCGATGTGCCTCGTCGGCGCCGACCGTGTCTTCACCGGCGACACGCTCCTGATCGGCGGCACCGGCCGCACCGACCTGCCGACCGGCGACCCCGAGGCGCTGCACGCGAGCCTGTTCGACAAGCTGCTCAAGCTCGACCCGGCGCTGCTCGTCTACCCGGCGCACGACTACAAGGGCCGCAGCCACTCGACGATCGCCGCCGAGATCGCCGCCAACCCACGCCTGCAGCGGCGCGACCGCGCCGACTTCGTCGCCATGATGAAGAGCCTCGAGCTCTCGATGCCGACCCACCTCACCGAGGCGCTGCGCACCAACATGAGCGGCGGCAAGACGGTCGACGAGATGCTCGCCGAGGCGGCGGCGATCGTGCCGTTCATGAGCATGGCCGAGCTGCGCCGCCGCGTCGAAGGCGGCGACGGCGACCTCATCGTCCTCGACGTACGCGAGAAGGACGCCTTCGAGCTCGGCCACATCCCCGGCGCGCGGTTGCTGCCACGCGGTCAGCTCGAGTTGCGCGTCGACAAGGAGCTGCCCGACCCGACCGCGCGCATCGTCACCTGCTGCGAGCTCGGCCGCATCTCGACGCTGGCGGCGGCGACGCTGCGCGCGATGGGCTTCCAGCGCGCGGTCGCGCTCGACGGCGGCATGAAGGCGTGGACGGAAGCCGGCTACCCGACCCGTCCCGGCAGCCGGCCCTGACGTACGGCGACGCAGCGCAGGGGCGGCGCTGCTGGCATTCTTGTCGTCGCCTCTCCCCGCCGCGCCAATGTCGATCCACTACGTCGTCGTGTCGGCGATCGCTCATGGTGAGCAACGAGGACATCGTGATCCGCGACACGATGGCGCAGTTCAGGAGGCGGTCAGCGCGCGCTGACCGGGACGCTCAGCCGTTCGCCGGCAGCAGCCGGCCGCGCACGTACGCGCTCAGCGAATCGACCGCGAAGACGAGCACGAACATCGCGACCAGCAGCGTCGCCGCCTGCGCCTGCTGGAAGATCGAGAGGTGGAAGTAGAGCAGCTGGCCGAGCCCGCCGGCGCCGACGAAGCCGAGCACCGCGGCCATGCGGATGTTCATCTCGAGCCGGTAGAGGGCATAGGCGATCCCCTGGGCGGAGACGAGCGGCAGCGTCGCGTACGCGAACGAGGCGACGACGCCGCCGCCGGCGTCGCGCAGCGCCCGCTCGGGAGCGCGAGGCGCGTTCTCGAGGCTCTCGGCGTAGAGCCGGCCGAGCACGCCGGTCGTGTGCAGCGCGAGGGCGAGCGTTCCGGCGAACGGGCCGAGCCCGGCGGCGATCACCATCAGCGCCGCCCAGACGAGCTCGGGCACGCTGCGCAGGAAATTCAGCGCCAGCCGCGCGGCGAGTTGCGCCGCGACGCCGAAGCGCCCCGACGCCGGCAACGCGAGGACACCGCCCGCCGCCGCCGCGAGCAGCGTGGCGATCGCTGCGACCGCGAACGTCTGCAGCGCCCCCCAGGTCGCCTTGGCGAGGAACGCCGGCGAGACGTCGGGCGGGAAGAACTCGGCGACGAACTTCGCCATCAGCCGGATCGACTCGGTGCCGAACAGTTGCTTCCAGTCGACGGCGAGGTACGCGAAGCTCGCGACGATGGCAGCGACGATGCCGAGCGCGAGCGCGATGCAGCCCCAGCACGGCCGGTCGCGGGGGATCGCTGCGGCGTCGCTCACGCGAGCACCCGCCGGATGACCGCGCTCAGCGCGTCGGCGACGAGGACGAGGGCGAGGAAGGTGAGCAGGATCGTGCTCGCCTCGCCGCCGTTGAGCATCTTCATCGACTGGTCCATCAGCTGGCCGAGGCCGCCGGCGCCGACGAAGCCCATCACCACCGAGGCGCGCACCGCGCACTCCCAGCGATAGACGGTGTACGACGCCAGCTCCTGCGCCGTGCTCGGGACGAGCGCGTAGAAGAGCGCGGCGATGCGCGGGCTGCCCGCTTCGAGGAGCGCCCGCGCCGAGCGGGTGTCGCCCGATTCGAGGATCTCGGTGTAGACCTTGCCGAGCATGCCGCCGTACGTGACGGCGAGCGCGAGCACGCCGGCGCCGGGGCCGAGGCCGAGGGCGCGGACGAAGACCAGTGCCCAGACGATCTCGGGAATCGCGCGCAGCAGCGTCATGACGCCGCGCGCCGCGGTGCGCACCGCGGCACCGGCGGCGCGTCCGGGCCCGGGGCCGATCCGCGAGACCGCGAGCGAGCGCGTCGCGACGACGGCGAGCGGAACGGCGACGACGAACGCGAGCGCGATGCCGGCGGTCGCGATCGCGAGCGTCTCGAGCGTCGCCTTCGCGAGCAGCGCGAGGAAGTCGGGCGCCGTCGACGGCGGCAGGAAGCCGGCGAGGAAGTTCGCCATCACCTGCACGCTGCCGGCGTCGAGCAGCCGCCACGGCTTGAACTCGGCGAGCGACAGCAGCGGCCAGAGGACGACGACGGCGACGGCGAGCGCGCCGATGCGGCCGCGCGCGGCCGGATCGCGCAGCGGCGTCGCCGGCGACGGCAGCGTCGCGGCGGCCGCGCTCATTGGCAGCCGGGACGCTTGAGGACGACGACGTTGGCGGGGCGCACGCTCGCGTCGACGACGTCGACGCCCTGCTGCGGCAGCACGCGGCCTTCGGTCGCGTACAGCTCGTGCAGCATCGCGCTCGTCACCGCCGCGGTCGGTCGGTCGAAGACGATCTCGCCGTCCTTCATGCCGACCAGGCGCGGAAACCACTTGAGCGCGAGGTCGACCGCGTGCAGCGACGCCAGCAGCGTCGCGCCGCGCGACTCGCTCTCGGCGACGAGCGCGGCGACGCTGAGATCGGCGAGCGCCGGGTCGAGCGCCGACACCGGCTCGTCGGCGAGGATGACGTTCGCTCGCTGGCAGAGCACGCGGGCGATGCCGACGCGCTGCAACTGGCCGCCGGAGAGGCGATCGCAGCGATCGAAGACCCGCTCGCCGAGGTCGAGCCGCTCGAGCGCGGCGCGCGCGGCGGCGGCGTCGCGCGGCGCGAGCAGCGATGCCAGCGACCGCCACGTCGGCCACGTGCCGAGGCGGCCGGCGAGGACTGCGGTGACGACGCGCAGCCGCGGCGGAATCGGCGGGCTCTGGTGGACGACGCCGATCGTCGCGCGCAGCCGTCTGAGCGCAGCGGCGCCGAGCTGCCACGGATCGATGCCGGCGACGGCGACGCTGCCGCCGGTCGGCCTGAGCGAGGTGGCGAGCACGCGCACGAGCGTCGTCTTGCCCGCTCCCGAAGGGCCGATCACCGCGACGCGCTCGCCGGCGGCGAGCGCGAGCGAGACGTCGCGCAGCGCGCGGTGGCCGTTGGGATGGACGAGGCTCGCGGCTACGAGCCGGATGTCCTGCGCGAGTGCGGTCAACGGTCGCCCTTGATCAGTCCGGCGGAGCGCGCCGCCTGCTCGATGCTGTCGTAGTTCGAGTTCTGCGTCGGGATGAACCTGCTCGCGCGCTGCAGGTCCATGATCTCCTTCATCGCCGGCTTCGCGGGGTCGAGCTTGAGGAAGGCGTCGGCGAGCTTGCTCGTCAGCGCCGGATCGAGGCCCGCGCGGACGGTCCAGTTGTAGTCGAAGTACGGCGGCGTGACGGCGAGCACGCGCACCTTCTCGGCGTTGGCGTTCTTGCTCTCGACGAGCTTGTCCATCACCGACGCGTTGAGGACGCCGGCCTCGGCACGGCCCGAGGCGACGAAGGCGACCGTCGCGTCGTGCGCTCCGGAAAATGCGACCGACTTGAAGTCGCGCTCGGGATCGATCCCGGCCTGCAGCAGGAAGTAGCGCGGCATGAGGCTGCCCGACGTCGACGACGGCGCGCCGAACGCGAACGTCTTGCCCTTGAGGTCGGCGAGCGTCTTCGCGGTGCTCGCGACCGGGACGATGAAGCGGCTCGTGAACTTCGCGTCCTCGGCACGCTGGACGAGCGGGACGACGCCGCCGTTGGTGCGCAGCCGCGCCTGCACGTAGGTGAAGCCGCCGAGCCAGGCGAGGTCGATCTTGTTGGTCGCCAGGCCTTCGACGACGGCGGCGTAGTCCGTGACCGGGATGAACTGCACGTCCATGCCGGTCTCCTGCTTCAGGTAATCGCCGAGCGGCTTGAACTTGCGCTGCAGCTCGGTCGGCGCTTCGTCGGGAATCGCGGAGACGCGCAGCATGCCCTGTGCGAGCGACGGCAACGGTGCGAGCGACGCGGCGACGACGGCGGCGGTGGCGAGGAGCGAGCGGACGACGTTGACGATCACGGGACTCTCCCTTCCTGTTCGGTCAGCGGCCGGACGCTGCGGTGCGAAAGCCGGCGAAGACGTCGCTGCGGTCGGCGACGAAGAAGTTGCGGTAGCGCGCGTCGTGCATGCGTTCGTGGGTCGCGAACGCACCGCCGCGCAGCTCGCGATGATCGCCGAACCACGGCGCCGAGTAGTCGGCGTACGGACCGGCGACGAAGCCGGGGTAGGGCACGAACGCGTCGGCGGTCCACTCCCAGACGCTCCGGCCCCAGCGAAAGCGCGCATCGCGCGCCGCGAGCTCCCACTCGGCGGCGCGCGGCAGGCGGCGGCCGACGAAGCGGCAATAGGCCTCGGCCTCCCACGCGCTGACGTGGATCACCGGCGCTTCCGGATCGAGCGGCTGCCAGCGGTCGAACCAGCGCAACTGCCAGCCTTCACCGCCGCGCCGCCAGCGCGACGGGTGCGCGCGGCCGTGCGCGCTGCGCCACGTGCCGGCAGCGCCCGGCCAGAGCATCGCGTCGTCGTAGCCGCCCGCTTCGACGAAGCGCACGAACTCGGCGTTGCGGACCGGAGCCGAGTCGATCGCGAACGGCGCGACGTGCACCGTCGTCGCCGGCTGCTCGTTGTCGAACGCGAAGCCGCGCACGTCGCCGCCGCGGCCGACGACGACGTCGCCGCCGGCGAACGCGAGCTCGTCGGCGCGGCCGAGCCTCGGCAGCGCGCCGATCCCGGGCGGCGCTGGCCAGCCGAGCGTCGCGCGCAGCCAGGCGAACGCCTCGCCGTGCATGTCCTCGTGGAAGAGCGCGAGGCGGTGGAAGTAGTTGGCGTCGTCGTCGCCCTCGTCGCGCGCGACCGCTTCGAGGCACGCGTCGAGCTGCGCGTCGAGGCGCGCGACGACTTCGGCGCGCGACGGCAGCGCGACGCGCCAGCGCTCGGCGTGCGCGAGCCGCGCCGAATCGAAGACCGCATCCGGGCCGGCGATCACCGGCGAGCGCGCAGCGTCGACGAAGCCGTCGGCGTTGCGCCTGTGCGGTCCGCGCAGGATCCAGAATTCCGCGAACCAGGCAACGTGGCCGAGCTCCCAGGCGACCGGATTCAGCCCCGGTCGCTCGGGTACGCGCCAGGCGTCGTCGCCGGCGTCGAGCGTGCGCGCGAGCGTCGTCGCGCGGGCGTCGTGCAGCGCGTCGGCGAGCGCCGGTCCGGCGAGGCGGCGGGCGTCAGCGGCCATCGTGCAGGGGCGGCCATGCGATCATCGACCGATGCAATCCGGGCCGCCGCCGCGCGTGACGATCGTCTCGCCCGCGCTCGCCGGAGCGAACAACGGCAACTCGCACACCGCCGCGCGCTGGCAGCGCTTCCTCGCGCCGGTCGCCGACGTCGAGGTCGTCGCCATCGGTGCCGAAGGCGGCGGCGCGGACGTGCTGATCGCGCTGCACGCGCGCCGCGCCGCAGCATCGGTCGCGCGCTGGCGCGAACGGCGCCCGGACGCGCCGATCGTCGTCGTGCTCACCGGCACGGATCTCTACCGCGATCTTCCTGCCGCCGCCGACGCCCGCCATTCGCTGGAGTGTGCCAGCCGCATCGTCGTCCTGCAGGAGGCGGCGCTGGCGCGGCTCGACGCCGCGAGCCGCGCGAAGGCGGTGGTGATCGTGCAGTCGGCCCCGGCTCTGCACGCCGCCCGCAGCATTCGCGACGCCGACTTCGCCGTCGTCGGCCATCTGCGCGACGAGAAGGATCCGCTGACGGTGCTGCGCGCGGCGCGGCTGCTCGCGGCCGATCCCGGTGCGCCTTCGATCGTCCACGTCGGTGCCGCGCTCGACGCCCGGCTCGGCGACGAAGCGCAGGCGACGATGGCCGCGTGCCCCGGCTATCGCTGGGTCGGTGGGCTCGGGCACGCTGCGGCGCGGCGGACGATCGCGCGCGCGCGGGCGCTCGTCCATCCGAGCCGGATGGAAGGCGGCGCCAACGTCGTCATCGAGGCCGTGCGCTCGGCGGTGCCGGTGCTCGCGAGCCGGATCGACGGCAACGTCGGGCTGCTCGGGATCGGCTACGACGGCTACTTTCCGGTCGGCGACGCCGCCGCCCTCGCGGCGCTGATGCGCCGCTTCGCCCACGACGACGCCTTCGCCGAGCAGCTGCGCGCCCAGTGCGCACTGCGCGAGCCGATGTTCGTTCCTGCGGTCGAGCGGCGCGCCGTGCGCGCGCTCGTCGCCGGCCTCGTCGCTGCAGCGCAGCGCGTACGCTGAGACAATCGCCGATCCACCCGCCGCCGTCACTGCCATGCCCGCCGATCTCGCCGCGTCCGCCGCCACCGCCAACGCCAAGGCCCCGCTGCCGCCGCCGCCGCTTCGCCTGACGAGCTTCTCGCACGGCGGCGGCTGCGGCTGCAAGATCGCGCCCGGCGTGCTCTCCGAGATCCTGAAGAAGAGCGCCGGCGGCATCGTTCCGCCCGAGCTGCTGGTCGGCATCGAGACCTCCGACGACGCCGCCGTCTACAAGCTCAACGACGAGCAGGCGCTGATCGCGACGACCGACTTCTTCATGCCGATCGTCGACGATCCGTTCGACTTCGGCCGCATCGCCGCGACCAACGCGATCAGCGACGTCTACGCGATGGGAGGAAAGCCGATCATGGCGCTCGCCCTCGTCGCGATGCCGATCGACCGGCTCACCGTCGAGCAGATCGGCCAGGTCATTCGCGGCGGCGAGTCGGTCTGCCGCCAGGCCGGCATTCCGATCGCAGGCGGCCACACGATCGATTCCGTCGAGCCGATCTACGGCCTCGTCGTCATGGGGCTCGTCCACCCGAAGAAGGTCCGCCGCAATTCCGACGCGAAGAGCGGCGACATCCTCGTCCTCGGCAAGCCGATCGGCGTCGGCGTGCTGTCGGCGGCGCTGAAGAAGGGCGAGCTCGACGCCGCCGGCTACCAGGCGCTCGTCGAGACGACGACGCGGCTCAACACGCCCGGCGTCGCGCTCGCCGAGCTGCCCGGCGTGCACGCGATCACCGACGTCACCGGCTTCGGCCTCGCCGGCCATGCGCTCGAGCTCGGCCGCGGCGCCGGCCTCGGCGTCACCATCCGCTGGTCGAAGGTGCCGGTCCTGCCCGGCGTCGCCGAGATGGCGCAGAACGGCTTCGTGACCGGCGCATCCGGTCGCAACTGGGCCGGCTACGGCGTCGAGGTGCTGCTCGACGGCACGCTGCCGGCGGTCGCGCGCGACCTGCTCACCGATCCGCAGACCTCCGGCGGGTTGCTCGTCAGCTGCACGCCGGACAGCGTCAAGGACGTCGTCGGAGTGTTTCGCGAGCAGGGTTTCGATGCGGCGGCACCCATCGGCGCGATGCGCGACGGCGTCGGCCTGCGCATCATCCCCTGATTCGCGCGAGGCTGGCGTAGAGCGGCGCGAGGCGCCCGTATAGCGGCCGATAGACCGATCGATGCAGGCGGTCGTAGAGCGCTGAGGTTTCGGCGTTCGGCTGAAAGAGTCGTCCCGGTCGCGCCATCGCGGCGGTGGCCGCACGGACGTCGGCGTGCATGCCGGCACCGACCGCGGCGGCGACCGCCGCTCCGAGCGAAGCCGCTTCCGCGGTGTGCAGCCGGATCGCGGGCAAGCCGATGACGTCGGCCAGGATCTGCAGCACGAGGTCGGAGCGCGACGCTGCGCCGACGACGACGAGCGTCGCGATCGTTCGCCGCGTCGCCCGCTCGAGCAGTTCGCGTCCCTCGCGCATCGCGTGCGCCTGGCCTTCGAGGATCGCGCGGGCGAGATGGGCGCGGCCGTGCTCGGGTCCGAAGCCGATGACGCTGCCGCGCGCGTCGGCGGCCGGATGGCGCACGCCGGGCGACCAGTGCGGTTGCAGCATGAGCCCGCCGGCACCGGCGTCGACGCTCGCCGCCAGCGCGTCGAACATCGCTTCGGCCGCGACGCCTCGCTCGGCCGCGGCGCTTCGCTCGGGGTGGCCGAATTCGTCGAGGAACCAGCGGACCATCCAGAAGCCGCACGCGGTCTGGATCTCGCTGCAGTACCGGCCCGGGTGCACGGCCGGATACGCCGGCGAGAACGGCAACGCTTCGACGTACCGATCGGTCTCGACCGCGATCGACACCGACGTGCCCGACGACACGCAGCCGACGCCGTGCCCCAACGCATTCGCTGCGAGCGCCTCGCATGCCTTGTCGGCGCCTGCAGCGACGACGGGCACGCCGTGCGGGATGCCGGTCTGGTGTGCCGCCTGCGCGGACACCGCACCGATCGCCTGCATCGCCGGCACGAGCTCGGGACACTGGCTTCGCCGCAGCGCCACCGCGCTCCAGCGCCAGTCCGACGGCTTGCACCAGTCCTGTCGCCGATAGTCGAACGGCAGGTACGCGACCTGCGCCGCGACGGCGTCGCTGCAGCGCCCGCTGAGGCGCCAGTTCAGGAAGCCCGAGAGCAGCATCACCTTGTCGGCGCGCGCCAGCATCGCGGCCTCGTGCTCGGCCCACCAGTTGACCTCGGCTTCGCGCTGCAGGTGACGGACGACGTCGCCGACGCGCGCGGCTGCGAAGAGCGTCCGCCAGATCGGCGGCAGCGGCGGCAGCCGGCTCGCGCGGCGACGGTCGAGCCAGCTGATCGCCGGCGCCAGCGCGCGCCCGGAAGCGTCGAGCGGCACCAGCGTGCCGCGCTGGCTGGTCACCGCGACGGCGCGCAGCGCCAGCCGCAACTCGGGGCGGTCGTGCCAGATCGCCTGGCACGCGCCCGCCGTCGCCGCCCACACCGCCTCGACGTCGATCTCCTTGAAGCCGGGCTGCGGCGCCGTGTAGACGTCGAGGGCGACATGCGAGTGCGCGAGCGTTTCGCCGGCGGCGTCGAAGACCGTGGCGCGAACGCTCTGGCTGCCGCAGTCGATCGCGAGCACGGCTTCACGCCGCGGCGTGTTCATGTGCGCATCCCCCCGCCCGGGTGTGCTCGAATTGCTGCTCGAGACACCTGCCGGCGCGCGATGATCGGGTGTTTCGGCCACGCGAGGGAGTCCACGTGCTCGAAGACAGGATCAACGCGACCTTCGGCGACGACGAGCCGACCGGCTTCGGCACCGGCTGGTGGAGCGGCGTGCTGTCGGCCTTCTTCGGCATCCTCGCCTTCGGCGCGGTCGCCTGTCTGCACTTTCCGCAGATCCTGACGTCGCCCGAGCTGCGGCCGTACTACCCGATGGCGATCATGCGGCTGCTCATCCAGGCGCTCATCGTCGCCGCGATCGTCTTCGGCGTCGCCTCCGCGATCCTGCGCAGGAAGAAGATGCTCGGCCTCACCGGCATGCTGTTCGCGCTGGCGGCGACGCTGTGGGGCGGAGCGAGCGTGCCGATCAACGAGCCGCTGCAGAACGGTCCGGCGATCGGGCTCGACTGGTTCCTGCTCGACATGCTGCTGATGACGCTCATCTACTCGCCGTTCGAGGTCCTCTGGCCCGCCTACCCGAAGCAGAGCATCTTCCGCAAGGAGTGGCTGCTCGACGTCGGCTACTTCCTGTCGACGCACCTGCCGATCCAGATCACGTCGTTCCTGATCCTGCTGCCGGCGACGCAGCTGACCGCGTTCCTCGGTGTTCCCGCCGTGCTCGAGGCGATGGCGCGGCTGCCCTGGCTGGTGCAGCTGCTGCTCGCGATCTTCGTCGCCGATCTCGCCGAGTACGCGATCCATCGAGCGTTCCATTCGGTGCCGATCCTCTGGCGCTTCCATGCCATCCACCACTCGTCGAAGGCCCTCGACTGGCTCGCCGGCTCGCGCTCGCACCTGGTCGACGACGTCGTCGTCCGCGCCTTCATCCTCGTGCCGATGATGTTGGTGTTTCCGCACGACATCATCGTTGCCTACCTGTTCTTCGTGACGCTGCACGCGACCTGGACGCATTGCAACTTCAGGCCGAGCATCAAGTGGCTCGAGCCGTTCCTGATCTGCCCTCGCTACCACCACTGGCACCACACCTCGCAGGCCGAGGCGATCGACAAGAACTTCGCGATCCACTTCCCGTGGATCGACCGGATCTTCGGCACCTACTACTTCCCCGAGGACAAGTGGCCCGAGACCTACGGCCTCGACAACGAGAAGATCCCGGCCGGCTTCTGGGGCCAGTTCGTCTATCCCTTCACGCCGCTGAAGGCCGCGCCTAGGCCCTAGAAGTTCAGCGATGCCAGCCGGACGTCGGCGGGCAGCTCCGCACCGGTCGGCGTCGCGCGCACGAGGCCGAGCCTCTTCATCGCCTTCACGGCGGCGAACCCGAGGTCGTACTCGGCCTCGTCGTGGCTCAGCCGCAGCAGGCCGGGCGAATGGTGGTGGTTGTTCTGCAGGCACGCGCTGAAGGTGGCGGTCACCGGCAGCCAGTCGCCGATGTTCATCGCGTTGTCGCGCTCGTCGTCGTAGCGCCGCGAACCGAACCTGCGGTCGTGCGTCCAGTAGTTCTGGACCATGTTGATCCAGAGCGCGAAGACGCGAAACACGATCCAGATCACGGCCGCGAAGCGGAGGTCGCCGACGAGCAGCCAGAGCAGCCAGAAGTTGAAGACCTGCGACGCCACCGCGAAGGCCGGGTGCGAGACCAGGCGAAACGTCCACGAGTCGAAGATGGCGTCGGTGGCGAGATTGGCCTGGCTCCGGTAGGGCAGCAGGCAGAGCCA
>Ga0207703_10002449_pt1 | contig 16105 bp, 18 predicted proteins | sample KBSSwiS12_FD_184304 | JGI IMG/M metagenome (GOLD analysis project Ga0207703, IMG submission 184304) | Switchgrass rhizosphere microbial communities from Kellogg Biological Station, Michigan, USA - KBS Switchgrass S1-2 (SPAdes) (version 2) | ecosystem: Host-associated > Plants > Roots >... | reverse complement strand
CATCGTCCGAGGCGATCCCGCTCAGAACCCGCCCCTGTCGGAGCAGCCCTGCCTGATCGGGGGTGAGGGGTAGAGCCGGGATGTCGTCCAGCCCCGCCCTCAACGGCAGGAGTAGGTGTTCAAGCTCGCGCGCCATAGCGGCTTCGTGCAATTTGTCCAGCGATATCGCCTGTTCAAGGGTGAACGGGCCGGCCTTGGTACGTCTGAGCATGGCGACATGGCCCACGGTTCCCAGCGCCAGCGCGATGTCGCGCGCAAGGCTGCGGATATACGTGCCCTTGGAGACATGCGCGGTGAGGGTGGCTTCTTCTAACAATTCCTCCCCGGCACGGGGAGGGGGACCGCTCGAAGAGCGGTGGAGGGGGGCTTCCTCACGCGGCTCGCTCGCGGCACTCCCCCTCCACCATCCTTCGGATGGTCCCCCTCCCCGATCCGGGGAGGTATTGAGGGAGTGGATCGTGACGTGCCGCTTCGCCAGCACCACCTCCTCGCCCGCCCGCGCCAGGTCGTAGGCGCGCGCGCCATCGACCTTCAGCGCCGAATAGGCCGGCGGCACCTGCTCGATCGGCCCGGTGAAGCGCGGCAGCACCGCTGCCAGCGCCGCCGCCGTCGGCCGCACATCGCTCGTCGCGATCACCACGCCCTCGCCATCCAGCGTATCGGTCTGCTCGCCAAAACGGATCGTGAAGTCATAGACCTTGTCGCTGTCGAGCATGCGCCCGGCGAGCTTGGTCGCCTCGCCCAGCGCGATCGGCAGCACGCCGGTGGCGAGCGGGTCGAGCGTGCCGCCATGGCCGACCTTGAACTTGCCGTACCCGCCGCTGCGCAGTGCGCGTTTGACCGCCGACACGCCCTGGGTCGACCCCAGACCGAGCGGCTTGTCGAGGATGATCCAGCCATGCATGGCGCGGCGCCTAGCCCGCGCGGGGGCGGGCGACCAGCATCAATGCTTGCGCTTTTCCTTTTTCGGCGGCGGGCCGCTGGTCACCAGTCGGTCGATATGACAGCGATCATGGCCGACCAGCAGCGTGCCGGTCGAATCGAGCGTATCGCCGGCGAAGCGGGTATCGACGCCGATCCGCGTCGCGAACGGCAGGTCGATGCACGGCCCGATCAGCGTGGCATAATACCAGCGGCGATGCTGGTCCTCGAGATAGACGCCCTTGTCGCCATCGGCCTCGAAATCCTCGATCTGGCCGAAGCGGATGAACGGGATGGAGGCGGGCTTTCCCGCAACGGGCGCCGGAGTCTGCGCCTGGGCACCGGCACCGAGCAGCGCCAGCGGCAAGGCGGCGAGCGTGAGATATCGCATCATGACCTGTTCCTCATACCCTCCTCGCAGCGGCAAGCTAATGGGCCGAGGCTGTATCCAGCATGAAGCGGCTATGAGAGCGCACCGGCCAGGCGGAGGAACAGGCGTGTGACGCCTTCCGCGACCGGGCCGATCACCTTGGCGACGACATTGGCGTCGGGCGCGATGCTCGGCAGCACGACGAGCAGCACGATCATGATCAGGAAGCCGTAGCGCCCGAGCCGCGCATAGGGCTCGGCGAGCCGCGCGGGCAGTACGCCCGCGACGACATGCCCGCCATCGAACGGCGGCAGCGGCAGCATGTTGAAGATCGCGAGAAAGACGTTGATCTGCAGGAAGTTGATCAGATTATACGCCACGAAGCGCGGCACGCCCGCATCGATCGCCCCGCCCTGCCAGGCGACGAACAGCGTGATGGCGACCGCCGCGAGGAAGCCGAGCACCAGATTGCTCGCCGGCCCGGCCATCGCGACGAGCGCCATGTCGAGCCGCGGATGGCGCATCCCCGAGGTCGTCACCGGCACCGGCTTGGCCCAGCCGAAGATCGGCGCATGCGCGATCGCCAGCAGCATCGGCAGGGCGACCGTGCCGATCGGATCGACATGGCGGATCGGGTTGAGCGTCAGCCGGCCGAGCCGCCGCGCGGTCTGGTCGCCCAGCGCCCAGGCGGCATAGCCATGCGATACCTCATGAAACACGATCGCGATGATCAAAGGGATCAGCCACACGGCGATCTGGTAGAAGACGTTGTCGGGGTTCATCGCGTCGCCGCCTCATCCAGTGCCGCGGTGAAGTGCCGCCGGCACAAGGCGACATAGCGGTCATTGCCGCCGATCTCGGTCTGCGCGCCCTGCGCCACGGCGCGGCCCTCGCCATCGACGCGCAGGTTCATCGTCGCCTTGCGCCCGCAGGCGCAGACCGACTTCAGCTCGACCAGCGAATCGGCGATCGCCAGCAACCGCGCCGAGCCGGGGAACAGCGCGCCCTGGAAATCGGTGCGCAGGCCATAAGCGAGCACCGGAATGCCATCCATGTCGGCGAGCCGGGCGAGCTGGTCGACCTGTGCCGCGGTGAGGAACTGCGCCTCGTCGACCAGCACGCAGGCCGGCTTGTCCTCGCCCGCACGGACGATCGCGGCGATGTCGCTATCGGCGCCGAACATGATCGCGTCATGCTCCAGCCCGATGCGCGAGGTGATCGTGCCGGCCGCGAAGCGATCGTCGATCGCCGCGGTGAACAGCATCGTCCTCATGCCGCGCTCACGATAATTGAAATCCGCCTGCAGCAGCGTGGTCGATTTTCCCGCGTTCATCGAGGCGTAGTAGAAATAGAGCTTGGCCATCAGGTCAGGGTTTCAATCTTTACCGGGGTATCGGCGCCGGCTTTCTTTGCGAGACGTCGGTCGAATGTCGCGAAGTTGCTAGCGGAGTCGGCCGAGATCAGGTGCACCATGTCGGCGAAATCCGCGCCGGCCGCAAACCGGTCTATCGCCCACGAGGCATTCTCGGGCGCGCTGCGCAGCATCGGCAGGTCGAGGATATCACGCAACGCGGCGGCGATCGCCGCACGCGGCCATTGATATTTGGACCGCAGGAGCCACTCGGTCTCGAGGAGAACACTTGCCGTGACGATGAAGCCACGGGCAAGCACCCCGCGCGCGATCCTCGCCTGCTCGATATCGTCCTCGACCAGGATCCGGACAATGACGTTTGTGTCGACCGCAGTACTCAGATGTCGTCTCGGCCACGCGCGGCGAACATCGCGTCGATAGCGCGATCCATGTCCTCGATGGACACCGGCGGCCCTTTCCATTTTGGCGCGATCTGTCGGATATGTGCCAGGATTTCCTCCGTCGTCCGCCCGCTTTTCTGGTGGGGAGGCTTGCGCAGGAAGATGCCATCCGGCCGTTCCACGACGTCGAGCGTGTCGCCGGGGAGCAGGTTCAGCCGGTCGCGCACGTCCTTGGGGATGACGACCTGGCCCTTTCCCGACATTTTTGTTTGAGCGCCCATTCGGGTAAGATGTGTCTTACCTGGGCTGATGTCAATCGCCTGTCAGGTCGCGCGCGACATGCGGGTCGCGCAGCAGCTTGTCGATATGGCTGCCTTCGTCGAAGCTCTCATCGCCGAGGAACTTCAGCTTGGCGGCGTATTTGAGGTTGATGCGCCGCGCGACCTCGCGCTGGAGATAGGCGGTATGGGTGCGCATCGCCTTGAGCACGGCCTCCTCGTCGGCGCCGAGCAGCGGCTTGGCGAATACCGTGGCGTGGCGCAGGTCGGGCGACATGCGCACCTCGGTGATCGTCACCAGATGGCTGGCCAGCGTCTCGTCATGCACGTCGCCACGCGACAGGATATCCGACAGCGCGTGACGCACCTGCTCGCCGACGCGCAGCGAGCGGACGTTCTTGGTGTCGGATGTCTCGGTCTTCTTCATTCTTCTTCTCCCTCTCCCCGCAAGCGGGGAGAGGGGATTATCACAGCGTTCGTTCGCGCAGCTCGACCTCGAAGGTTTCGAGGAAGTCGCCCGGCTTGATGTCGGTGAAGTTCTGCGTGAAGGTCACGCCGCACTCCAGGCCGGCGCGCACTTCGGCGACATCGTCCTTGAAGCGGCGCAGACTGGCGATCTCACCCTGGTAGATGATGACGTCGTCGCGCGTGATGCGGGCCTTGAGCGCCTTGCGGATGATCCCTTCCGTGACCAGCAGGCCGGCCGCCTTGCCGTGCTTGCCGGCGGAGAACACCTCGCGGATTTCGGCGCGGCCGACGACCGTCTCGAACGCCTCGGGGCCGAGTTCGCCCGCCATGCCGGCGCGGATCTCGTCGATCAGGTCGTAGATCACGTCATAATATTTGAGCGCGACCTTCTGGCGTTCGGCGATCTCGCGCGCCTTGGCGTTGGCGCGGACGTTGAAGCCGATGATCGGCGCGCCCGAAGCCCCCGCGAGCGTCACGTCGCTCTCGGTGATGCCGCCGACGCCCGAATGCAGCACGCGGGCCTTGATGTCGTCGGTCGAGATCTTGTTGATCGACGCGACGATCGCCTCGACCGAACCTTGCGTGTCGGCCTTGACCACCAGCGGGTACTCGATCGCCTGCTTGTCCTTGAGCGCGGAGAACATGCTCTCCAGGCTGGCCGGGGTCGAGGTGGTGCGCTTCTGCGTCATCACGCCCTGGCGATAGGCGGCGACCTCGCGGGCGCGCGCCTCGTTCTCGACCACCGACAGCGGATCGCCGGCGCGCGGCACGCCCGACAGGCCGAGCACCTCGACCGGCATGGACGGGGTGGCTTCCTTGATCTGCTGGCCCTTGTCGTTGAGCATCGCGCGGACCTTGCCGCTCTCGGCGCCGACGACGAACACGTCGCCGACCTTGAGCGTGCCGCGGCTGATCAGGATCGTCGCGACCGGCCCACGGCCCTTGTCGAGCTTGGCCTCGATCACCGTGCCCTCGGCCATGCGGTCGGGGTTGGCGCCGAGGTCGAGCAGTTCGGCCTGGAGCTGGATCTTCTCGATCAGCAGGTCGAGCCCGATCTTCTTCAATGCCGAAACCTCGACGTCCTGCACGTCGCCCGACATCTCCTCGACGACCACCTCATGCTCGAGCAGGCGCTCGCGCACGCGCTGCGGATTGGCGCCTTCCTTGTCGATCTTGTTGATCGCCACGATCATCGGCACGCCGGCCGCCTTGGTGTGATTGATCGCCTCGATCGTCTGCGGCATCAGCCCGTCGTCCGCCGCGACCACGATCACCACGATGTCGGTGACGTTGGCGCCGCGCGCGCGCATTTCGGTGAACGCCTCATGGCCCGGCGTGTCGAGGAAAGTGATCTTCGACTTGTCCTTCAGGGTCACCTGATAGGCGCCGATATGCTGGGTGATGCCACCGGCCTCGCCGGCCGCGACGTCGGTGCCGCGCAGCGCGTCGAGCAGCGAGGTCTTGCCGTGGTCGACATGGCCCATGATGGTGACGACCGGGGGACGGGGCTGCAGCGTTTCCTCGGCATCGACATCGGTCTCGACGACGAGATCGATATCCGAATCGCTGACGCGGGTGATGTTGTGGCCGAATTCGGTGACCAGCAGTTCGGCGGTGTCCTGGTCGATCGTCGCGTTGATCGTGACGGGCATGCCCATCTTGAACAGTGCCTTGACCAGGTCGGCGCCCTTTTCGGCCATGCGGTTGGCGAGTTCCTGCACGGTGATCGCCTCAGGCACGACGACGTCGCGGACCTGCTTGGCCTGCGCCTCGCGCGGGCCGCCCATGCGGCGATGTTCCTTCTCGCGGGCGCGCTTCAGCGCGGCGAGCGAGCGGGCGCGCGCGCCTTCATCCGCGCCAAGCGCGCGGTTGACGGTGAGCTTGCCCGACTGGCGACGGTCGTCACCCTTGCGGTCGCGCTGCTGCGGCCGGGCCGGCTCGTTGCCGGCCGGGCGGCGCGGTGCGAGGCCGCCGGACGAGGCGGCGCCGGCACTGGCGCTCGGCGCGCTCGATGAGGACGCCGCCGGCGCGGCGGCAGCCGGTGCCGGGCGCGGCGCGGGCCGCTCGGGGCGGGCGACGGGCGTGAAACGCCGCGGCGCGGGCATCGACGGATCGAGTTCGACGCTGACCGGGGCGGCTGGAGCCGGGGCCGGGGCGGGCGCGGCGGCGGGGGTCGGCGCTGCCGCCGGGGCGGCTGCGACCGGAGCCGTGGGTGCCGGAGTCGGCGCGGCCACCGGCGCGGCAGCGGCGGGCGCTTCCGGCTCGGGCGCGGCTTCGCTGGCCAAAGCGCGTTCCTCGGCGCGGCGGCGTTCTTCCTCGGCTGCCTCGATACGCTCGCGCTCCTCGCGGCGGCGCGATTCCTCGAGCGCGTTCATGCGCGCCTCATCGGCCTCGCGGAGCAGCTTGGCCTGCAGCTCCTGGCGCGACAGCAGCGAGTCGCCGGGCGACGGCGCGCGGGGCGCCTCGGGGGCACGCGCCTGCGGTGCCGGGGCGGGTGGCGGCGCGGCCTCGACCGGCGCGGGCGCTTCGGTGGGCACGCCACCGGGGCCGAGGATGCGGCGACGCTTCACCTCGACCACGACGGTGTTCGACCGCCCATGGCTGAAGCTCTGCTTGACCTTGCCGGTCTCGACGGTGCGCTTCAGCCCCAGCGGCGCGCGCATGCCCAGTTTCGGCTTTTCGTTGTCGGTATCGCTCACTCGTGTTCCTCGTCGATCAAAGTCTTGCCGGCCTGGTCCGCCCCGCTGGTGCGGGACGCCGATGCGCCCTGCGAAGCGGTTTCGCAAGGCTCGGGCTCAGGGTCGGGGCCGATAAAGTGCAGCCACCGGGTCAGCGCATTGCGCACCCGTGCGGCGGCGTGGGGGTCCGTCAGGCCGATATGTACCACATTTTCGCGGCCCAACGCCAATGACAATATGGTGCGCGGCAGCGGGATTACCAAGCCCCGCAAATCCTCGCCCTCGCGGTCGCTGCCGACGCGCCACGCCTGGTCGAGCTTGCGGTTGCCGTCGACGCCGGCATCGGCGGCGTGGAGCAGCAGGTGCAGCTTGCCCGAACGCGCCGCGTCGGCGATGCGATCGGAGCCGGTGAGCAGGCTGCCGGTGCGCGAGATGAGGCCGAGCTGGTCGAGCACGGTACGCTGCAGCGCATCGGCGATCAGTACGGGCAGGTCGGCCGGGATGCTCGTCACCTCGCCCTTGAAGGCGCGGCCGAGCGCGCCCTTGAGCTTGCCCTTGGCGATTGCGGTGTCGAGCGCGGCACGGTTCACGCCGATCCACGCGCCGCGACCCGGCGCCTTGGCGCGCACGTCGGGCAGCACCGCGCCGTCGGGCGACAAGGCAAGCCGGATCAACGCGTCGCGCGGTGCCGCGTCGCGGGTCAGGATGCAGCTGCGCTCGGGATCAGCCATGCCGCATCCTTTCCGTCACGCCGGGAGTGCGGCGCCGTGGACCCCGGAACAAGTCCGGGGTGACGAAATGAAGGGGGTGGCGATTCGCCAACAGCTCCAACAAATCACCGGCTGTTTTCCCTGCCGCTCTTTCCCCGGCAGGGAATTTGGCAGGGAACTGCGATAAAATACCGTGTCCAACAGAGTGGGGCCGGATGCGTGTCATCCCGCCTATAGACCGCGGCTCGACGCATCGTTGAATCAGCCTATTGCGGTCGCCGCCTCGCAGGGCCGTGTTGCAGGCGAGACTCCTTGCTTGTGCTCCTGCGAAAGCAGGAGCCCAGGGCCGCCGGCGTGCCGCTTCCAACCCTGGGCTCCTGCTTTCGCAGGAGCACAAGGCGACGGAGGATTCTTGCGTTGCTGGTGAGACTATGGGGTCATTGTGAGGATTCCGCATGCGCGTCCTCCCCGGTGGTCTCTTCGTCGGCGAACCAGTGCGCGCGGGCAGCCATGATGATCTCGTTGCCCTGCGCTTCGCTCAGGCCATATTCGCCGAGCACCCCGCCCTTGTGCTCGGGGCGCTTGGGGGCGTCCTCGGCGCGGCGGCGCGGTTCCTGGCGCTTCTTCTCGATCAGCTCGTCGGTCGCCAGGTCGGCGAGGTCGTCGAGCGTCTTGATCCCGGCCTTGCCGAGCGTGACGAGCATCGCCTCGGTCAGATAGGGGATGGTCGCAAGATCGTCCTCGACGCCGAGCGCGCGGCGCTCCTCGCGATTGGCCTGTTCCTTGCGCTCGAGCGCCTCGGCGGCGCGGCTCTGCAGCTCGGCGGCGAGATCCTCGTCGAAACCTTCGATGCCGGCGATCTCGTCGACCTCGACATAGGCGACCTCTTCGAGGCTGCCAAAGCCTTCGGCGACGAGCAGCTGGGCCAGCGTCTCGTCGACGTCGAGCTCGTTCTGGAACAGTTCGGAGCGCTCAACGAATTCTTTCTGGCGCTTCTCCGAGGCATCGGCCTCGGTCAGGATGTCGATTGCCTTGCCGGTGAGCTGCGAGGCGAGCCGGACGTTCTGGCCGCGACGGCCGATCGCCAGGCTCAGCTGGTCGTCGGGCACCACCACCTCGATGCGATCCTCTTCCTCGTCGATCACCACGCGGCTGACCGAGGCCGGCTGCAGCGCGTTGACGACGAAGGTCGCGGTGTCGGGCGACCAGGGGATGATGTCGATCTTCTCGCCCTGCATTTCCTGGACGACCGCCTGGACGCGGCTGCCCTTCATGCCGACACAGGCGCCGACCGGGTCGATGCTCGAATCGTGCGAGATGACGCCGATCTTGGCGCGGCTGCCGGGGTCGCGGGCGGCGGCCTTGATCTCGATGATGCCGTCGTAGATTTCCGGCACTTCCTGCGCGAACAGCTTCTTCATGAAGTCGGGGTGGGCGCGGCTGAGGAAGATCTGGGGCCCGCGATTCTCGCGGCGCACGTTGAGGATCAGCGAGCGGATGCGGTCGTTGACGCGCACCACTTCGCGCGGGATCTGCGCGTCGCGGCGGATCACGCCCTCGGCGCGGCCGAGATCGACGACGATGTGGCCGAACTCGACCCGCTTGACCACGCCGGTGATGATCTCACCCATGCGGTCCTTGAATTCCTCATATTGGCGCTCGCGCTCGGCGTCGCGGACCTTCTGGAAGATCACCTGCTTGGCGGCCTGGGCGGCGATACGGCCGAACTCGATCGGGGGCAGCGGATCGACGATATAATCGCCGACCACGGCACCGGGCTGGAGCTTCTGCGCTTCCTTGAGGTTCACCTGCTTGAAATAATCGTCGACCGCCTCGACCACCTCGACGACGCGCCACAGGCGCAGGTCGCCGGTGTTCGGGTCGAGCTTGGCGCGGATGTCGTTCTCGGCGCCGTAGCGCGAGCGCGCGGCGCGCTGGATCGCGTCCTCCATCGCCTCGATGACGATGCCCTTGTCGATCATCTTCTCGGTCGCGACGGCGTTGGCGATCGCGATCAGCTCGGCGCGGTTGGCGGTAACGGCAGTGGCCATCAAATCTCTTCCTCGGTCTCTAATTCTTCGGCGCCCTCGGCGGAAAGGGGGGCGGTGGCGGCAATGAGTTTGTCGGTGATCAGCAATTTGGCGTCGGCGACCTGATCGAAGCCGATCGTCATGCGCTCATGCTTGCGCACGTCGATCATGATGCGGTCGCCGTCGAGCCCGGCGAGATCGCCGGTGAGCTGCTTGCGGCCCTCGATCGGCGCGGCCAGGTTGATGCGCGCCTCGTGCCCGGCCCAGTCGGCGAAGTCGCGCAGCCGGGTCAGCGGGCGGTCGATGCCGGGCGAGCTGACCTCGAGGCGATATTCATGCTCGATCGGGTCGATCTCGTCGAACTTGTCGGAGATGCGGCGCGACAGCTCGGCGCAATCGTCGATCGTCAGCTGGCGCGTCGCGGGCCGTTCGGCCATGATCTGCAGCGTATGGTCGCCGGCCCCGCCGAACATCTTCACGCGCACGAGATCGAAGCCGAGAGCTTGCGCTTCGGGTGCGATCAGTGCGGTCAGGGCGGCGATATCCGCCATCGATGCTCCAGGGCATAAGGGTTCGGCGCCGGAACCGGGTGGCTCCAGCCTCTTCATCTGGCGATGTAGAGAGTGAGCGCGATATAAGCCGATTGGGGCGGCGTGGCAAGCCGGCTGTGGCGTTAGCTCACTGCCACGTCAGATCACATCGTCGCCGGTCGTGTATCGAGCGGCTTGCCCTTGAAGGGCTCGACCTTGATTTCCCCCTCCCGCTTACGGGTTTGGGCAATGTCGTAACTATTCTGCATCCGCATCAGCGTATCCATCGACACGCCAAAGGCCTTTTCGACCCGTAGCGCCATTTCCGGCGAAAGCTGCGAATGCTCGTTGAGCAGCGTCGAAAGCGTCGCGCGGGTGACACCAAGTACCCGCGCCGCCGCCGTCACCGACAGACCCAGCGGCTCGATGATCTCCGACTTCACGAAACCGCCCGGATGCGCCGGGTTCTTCATCCGGATGCCTGCAATCGCACTCATCGCCACCTCCTAATGGTAATCCTCATAATCGAGGTCGATGACCTCGATCTCTTCGCGGTCGATCCGAAACGTCATCCGCCAATTCCTGGTGACGAACAGGCTCCAAGTCCCCTTGCGGTCGCCGGTCAGCATATGTGCCTTCCAGCTCGGCACGGTGCGCAATTCCTCTTCCGTCTCCATGTCCTGGAGAAAGGAGACGATGCGCTGCACCTTGGAGATGACGACGGGCTGCAACCCGCTGGCATCGTCATCCTCGATGAAACGCCGCAACCCCTTGTGGATCACGTTTCTGATCTTCATGGTTGGTGCCAGATAATCCGCCATTCGTTCGGCGTCAAGTTACGCCGTACACCCTGCGGGCAACCTTGCGATGACGCGGACGTTGCCGCGTGTGGATCGATCGAGGAAGAAAGCCATGCGCGCCGCTCCGCTGACGACCGGCTTGTTACTCGCCGCCGCCGCCTGTTCGGCCGCGCCGCAAAAGACCGGCGGATCGTCATCGCCGCTGCGGCAATTGCCGCGCAACGCGCCCGATTATGGCGTCGCCGACGTGGCGGCGACGACGGGCAGGGCCAATCTGCCCGGTACCGCGCCGCCCTTCGCGATGGCGCGGATCGGACGGTTCGATCAACCCTTCGCCATGGCGTTCCTGCCCGACGGGCAATTGCTGGTGACCGAGAAGCCCGGGCATCTCAAGCTGCGCGCCAGCGACGGCACCGTGCGCGATATCGCCGGGGTGCCGGCGGTCGCGGTCGGCGGGCAGGGCGGCCTGCTCGACGTCGCGGTGGCGCCCGATTTCGCCACGAGTCGCGCGCTTTACCTGAGTTATGCCGAACCGCGTCGCGACGGCAGCAGCCTGGCGCTGGCGCGCGCCACGCTCGATCCGGCGGGCCGGCTCGATCGCCTGGCGGTGATCTGGCGCGCCGGGTCGGACGGAATTGGCGGCCAGTTCGGCGCCAACATCCTGTTCGCGCCCGACGGAAAGTCGCTGTTCCTGTCGTCGGGCGAGCGGCAGCGCTTCGCCCCGGCGCAGGATCCCGATCAGGCGCTGGGCAAGATCCTGCACCTGACGCTCGACGGCAAACCGGCGCCCGGCAATCCGATGGCGGCAGCCGGCGGTGTCAGGGCGGCGACCTGGAGCACCGGCCATCGCAACCCTTACGGCATGGTGTTCGCCCCCGATGGCCGGCTGTGGGAGGAGGAAATGGGGCCGCGCGGCGGCGACGAGCTCAACCTCATCCTGCCGGGCGGGAACTATGGCTGGCCGATCGTGTCGAACGGCGACAATTACAGCGGCGTACCGATCCCGGATCACCCCAGCCGGCCCGATCTCGAAGCGCCGAAATTGTGGTGGAATCCGTCGATCTCGCCCGGCGGGATGATCCTCTATTCGGGTGCGATGTTCCCGGCATGGCAAGGCTCGCTGCTGATCGCGGCGCTGTCGGGCGAGGCGATCGTCCGGGTCGCGCTGGACGGCGCCACCGCGACGCCGGCGGCGCAATGGCCGGTCGGCCTGCGCGTCCGCGACCTGGCGCAGGCACCCGATGGCGCGGTGTGGTTGCTCGAGGACGGCGAGGATGGCGGTGGCGGGCGATTGTTCAGGCTGACGCCGAAGTGATCGAATTTCCTCCCCGGAACGGTGAGGGGGACCAGCCGAAGGCTGGTGGAGGGGGCGTTCCACAAGCGCCTCGTTTGCGGCGATCCCCCTCCACCACTTCGTGGTCCCCCTCCCGGTTCCGGGGAGGAATAACTACTACCCCCGCAGTGCCTTGATCCGGCGATCCGCTTCCTCGACGCCGGGGTTGCCCGGTTGACCGGTCAGTTTCTCGAACACCTCGTCGAGCAGCGCGTAACGCTGGCGCGCCTGCAGCCAGAAGGCCTCGGCGCTGTCGCCATCGCCGATCGCCTCGGCATGGAGCGCTGCGCTGCGCAGCGCGTTGGCGATATCCAGCGGCGGCGCGTCGCGCGCCTGTCGGTAGAGCGCGAGCATCTCGGCGATCGGTTCGCCCGCCTCGCCGGCGCGGCCCGCCTCGACCAGGATATCGGCGATATGGCGCACGGCATGCGCCAGCGCCGCGGCATCGCCCTGTTCACGGCGAAAGGCCACCGCGCGACGCTGGCGCACCAGCGCGCCTTCGAGGTCGCCGGCCTGGCGCAACCGCTCGGCCTCGGCGTGATAGCGGGCGGCCTGGGCGGCGGGGCCGCTCATTCGCGTATCACCAGATAGTTCAACCGCGCCGCGGCGATCGGCGTGGCGCGATCGTCCTGCCAGGCGGCCGCCTCGACATTGGCGACGCGCTTGCCCAACCGGGTGACGATACCGCTGCCATAGGTCGGCTTTTCGCGGCCGCCGCGCATGAAATCGACCGTGACGTTGATCGGCTTGATCCGCCCGCCGCCTTCGCCCTCCAGCGCCTGCCTGAGCGCGACGATCGCCGCCATCTCCAGCAGCCCGCTGATCGCGCCGCCGTGCAGGAAGCCCGGGCGGCCGACCACGCCGTCGCCGAACGGCATGATCAGGCGGCAGCCATCCTCATCCTCGGGGTCGATGCTCAGGCCCAGCAGGTCGGCATAGGGCGGCAGCATCACGAATAGCCCTCCGGTGCCATGAAGGTGCCGGCGACATGGGCGAGCGGATCATCCGGGTCGCCGTCATGCGCCTGGCCGCGCACGAACGCGATCGCGCGGGTGATGCGATAGCATTGGCCATGGCCGATCACCGTCCTGCCGGGCCGCGCCGGCCGCAGATAATCGACCCGCAGATCGAGTGTGGCATGGGACCGAAAGTCGCCCAGCTTGAGCCACACCGCCAGGCTCGTCGCCATGTCCATCATCGACAGGATCGGGCCGGACGCGATCACACCGCTTTCCGGGTCGCCGACCATCGCCGGATCATAAGGCAACGCCAGTTCGACCCAGTCGGGGCCATGGGCGTGATAGCTCAGCCCCAGGCGCGCGCCATGCCCGCCGGCGCCGTTGCGCATGAAGCGTTCGGGATCGAAGACAAAGGAGGCGGCCGTACTCATGTCGCGCGACCCTATCTTATGGTGCAGCGCAGCGAAAGTCCCGCGACGATCCCGCCTGTTCGGCATTTGCAGGCGCTAGTCCGCGCGCCTAGCATCGCGTTTCAAAAGACAACTATTGGAGAGGCGGATGCACCCCAGCGTCCACGCGATCGAGCACCCCGACAAGACGGCGCTGATCGTCGCCGAGACAGGCGAGCGCGTCAGCTATGCCGCGCTCGACCGTCGCTCCAACCGCGCGGCGCAACTGTTTCGTGCGGAGGGACTGGCGGTGGGCGATACGATCGCGATCTTGCTCGAAAACGTCCCCGAATTTTACGATATCGCCTGGGGCGCACAGCGTGCCGGGCTGTTCTACGTCTGCATCCCGTCGAAACTGACCGCGCCGGAGGTCGACTATATCATCCGCGACAGCGGCGCGGCGCTGGTGGTCGCCGCGGCATCGCTGGCCGGCGTCGCGGCGGCCATTCCGCTCGACGGCGTCGCCGGCTTCGTGCTGGGCGGCGATATTCCCGGATGGCGTTCCTGGGACGCCGCGGTCGTGGCGATGCCCGAAACGCCGATCGCCGATCAGCGCGCGGGTATCGACATGCTCTATTCGTCGGGCACCACCGGGCGGCCCAAGGGGGTGCGCGTCGCGCTGCCGGAGAAGCCGGATCTCGACGCGAGCAATGCGCTGGTGATGCTGGCGCGCGGGCTGTACGGGTTCGGCCCCGACACGATCTATCTCAGCCCGACGCCGCTCTATCATGCCGCGCCGCTGCGCTGGTCGATGACCGTGATGCGGCTCGGCGGCACGGTGGTGATGATGCGCCACTTTGATCCCGAAGCGGCGCTCGCCGCGATCGAGCGATATCGTGTCACCGCCAGCCAATGGGTGCCGACGCATTTCGTGCGCCTGCTGAAACTGCCGCCCGAGGTGCGCGGGCGCTACGACCTGTCGCGCCTGAAGGTCGCGATCCACGCCGCCGCGCCGTGTCCGGTACCGGTCAAGGAAGCGATGATCGCCTGGTGGGGGCCGGTGCTCTACGAATATTATGCCGGGTCGGAGGGCAATGGCATGACGGCGATCGATTCGGCGGACTGGCTGACGCACAAGGGTTCGGTCGGCCGCGCGGTGCACGGAACGGTGCACGTTTGCGATGAAGCCGGCGCGGAGCTCGGCGCCAACCAGGAAGGGCTGGTCTATTTCGCGGGCGGCGGTCGGTTCGCCTATCACAACGACCCCGCCAAAACCGCCGAGGCACGCAATGCGCAGGGCTGGACCACGCTGGGCGATATCGGGCGGATCGATGCCGACGGCTTTCTCTATCTGACCGATCGCAAGAGCTTCATGATCATTTCCGGCGGGGTGAACATCTATCCGCAGGAGATCGAGAACCGGCTCATCACCCATCCGCGCGTCGCCGATGTCGCGGTGATCGGCGGACCCGATGCGGAGATGGGCGAGCGGGTGATCGCGGTGGTGCAGCCGGTCGACATGGCCGAGGCCGGGCCTGACCTGGCCGAGGAGCTGACCCGCTGGTGCCGCGCCGAACTGTCCGGCGTGAAGATACCGCGCCAGATCGACTTTGCGGCGGCATTGCCGCGCCACGCCACGGGGAAGCTCTACAAGCGCCTGTTGCGCGATCATTATTGGGGCGAGACCGGGAGCCGGATCGTCTGACCTCGTGCTCCTGCGAAAGCAGGAGCCCAGGGTAACGAAGGTGCCGCTTGCGGCTCTGGGTTCCTGCTTTCGCAGGAACACGAAAGGAAAGAAGAAATGAACGACCGCGTCACTATCACCATCGCCGGCCAGATCGCCGATGTGCGGCTCGCCCGCGCCGACAAGATGAACGCGATCGACCCGGCGATGTTCGCCGGCATCGGCGCGGCGATCGACTCGCTCGCCGGTCGCCAGGACGTGCGCTGTGTCGTGCTGTCTGGCGAGGGACGCGGCTTCTGCGCCGGGCTCGACATGGCGAGCATGGCGGCGGGCGGATCGGGCACCGGCCGCGAGCGCAACGATCAGGGCGCGATCCTGCCGCAGCACGTCAGCTGGGGCTGGCGCAACCTGCCGATACCGGTGATCGCGGCGGTGCACGGCGTGGCGTTCGGCGGCGGCTTCCAGATCATGTCGGGCGCCGATATCCGCATCGCGGCGCCGGGCACGCGCTTCGCGATCCGCGAGACGCATTGGGGGCTGGTGCCCGACATGGCCGGCTTCCCGATCTGGCGGACGCTGGTGCGCGACGACGTGCTGCGCGAGCTGGTCTATACCGCGCGCGAATTCGACGCGGCCGAGGCGCTGGGCCATGGTTTCATCACCCGCATCGCCGACGATCCCCATGAAGCGGCGATGGAACTGGCCAAGGTGATCGCCGGCCGCAGCCCGCATGCGATCCGCGGGGCCAAGCGGCTGTGCAACATGGCGCATGACGCCGACCCGCGCGCGATGCTCGAGGCCGAGACCGAGGAGCAGGTCAAGGTGATCGGCCAGCCCAACATGATGGAGGCGGTGGCGGCGAACATGGCCAGGCGCGCGCCGGTGTTCGAGGACTGAAGCTCAACTGCCGCGCGTCATCCGCTTTTCCAGCTCGGCTCGCAGCTCGGCCCTGAGCGGCTTGGCCTCGTCATCGGTGCGGCACGCCACCACGGTATCGCAGGTCGCGATGCACTGGTCGGCCTGGAACATCGCCTGCTCGATCGTCCAGCTCGACGTGCCGATCCGCCCGATGCCCGACCGGATCGTCACCGGCTCGGGAAAGCTGCCCTCGCGCAGATAGTTGATGGTGACGCTCGCCACCATCGTGCGTTCGTTGGCCGGCCGGTCGCTCCCCTGCCTTGACGCACGATTGAGCCGCACGCG
>Ga0207703_10002445_pt1 | contig 16113 bp, 18 predicted proteins | sample KBSSwiS12_FD_184304 | JGI IMG/M metagenome (GOLD analysis project Ga0207703, IMG submission 184304) | Switchgrass rhizosphere microbial communities from Kellogg Biological Station, Michigan, USA - KBS Switchgrass S1-2 (SPAdes) (version 2) | ecosystem: Host-associated > Plants > Roots >... | reverse complement strand
TACTACGCCATTGGCGCAGATCAAAGCAACCGCCGAAGGCTTGCCCTTCTTCCAGGAGGTGACGAACGTGCGATGACGGATGGTGACGTGCTCCACCACCGATGATTCGTTAGACCTGCTCGCGATGTGAACACTTTGGCACTCCGAGGATGATGCGCGCGCGACGGGCGTTACTTCAGGAAACAGCGCCGTCCAGGCGACGCGCAACAACGACGGAAATCAGCACGCAGGCGATGTTTACGGCGCGGCGAAAGTCGGTCCGGCTAACGGTCAAACCGCTAAGCTGCGCGGCCAGGGCCCACGCGCCGAAGCCGCCGCGGCGCGCCGCCTGCCTGCATGTGAGGCGCGCGATGCAGGCGGCGTGACGCCGTCACGCTTGCGCAGTACAAGGCAGCTCGGCTGCCGGACCGAAGGCGGGCCGCGCCAGCTTCTGCGGTGAGTTAGCCCGCCTTCGTTAACTTGGGAGGAGCGCCATGCTCCAAGAGATACTCGCGTAAAGCTTGACTAACCACGGCGGAATCATGGAAAACTTGGGCCACATCGGGTTCCAATAAGACGATGTTCGTTCCACGCATCGCCCGCTCATAATATTTGCCGCGAACGGCACCAGAAAGGTCCGTCTCCGGGATGTCGTCTTCATCTACGTCTTTAGGTTCGTTGCTCATATTGCCGACGTTCTTTGCTCTTTGCGTCTCGGGCACTGATAATGCGTATTCGTTCACCACGATCTGTATGTGCGACGATGACTAGTCGACCCGTAACAGTATACCCTGTAGTGCGAAATCGAAGTTCGTCATACGGATAGCGATCATCCGGGACGGTTGCAGCAAGCGGATCAATAAACACGGTCGCCGCTTCTGCAAACGAAAGGCCGCGCCTCTCGCGATTCAATCGGTCCTTTTCTGGATCCCACTCATACTCCACGCGGACGAGTATAGCGCTTTATGGTTCGGAACAAGTTGCTTCTAAGTTACTGTCCCCCTGATGTTTCCGTGGAATCGGGACGGTAAGGCCGCTTCGTGTGCCGCACGGCGGTAAAAGGCGCTTCGGTGCCTCTGCCGCGAGCATGCGACGTTCAACCCAGCTCAGCTCATTCCGATACTTCCACGCTCGGTCGTATCCGACCGTTCGCGGAACACGGCCACCAAGCCTGCCGTTGAGATTCGCGCGACACGCGTGCGCTGCATGGAGCGGACGCCAGCTCGGCCGGAGTTTGAACATTCAACGTTAGGCGAGGTTTACAGCGCACCATGGAGGCAATGTGGCGCGTCTAGCGAGGTGGGCGGCGGTTGTTTCGCTCTGCACATCGGTCGGGCTAACGCCAGGATCGGCCGCGACCCCATTCACCTGCACGCCTGTCGCGCGTGCTCTCCAGGAGATCGACAAGTGCCTCGCGCTGGGTGGGTGGGAATGTGTCCGGCCGCCGAAATGAATGTCCGGCTAACAGATTAGACGTTAAGCTGCACGGCCAGGGCCCACGTGCCGAAGCCGGCGCGGCACGCGGCGCGCCTGCATGTGAGGCGCGCGAATGCGCGCCGCGTGCCGCCGTGATGTTTTGACTTTACGAGGCGGCTCGGCCGCCGGGCCGAAGCCGGGCCGTGTCAGCTTCTACGTCGAGTTAGGCCGCGTGTGCAACCAACTGCTGCCAGTAATCATTGACACCCAGTTGTCGCGCCAAGGCCTGAATGTTTACCTTGCCCACCTTCGGCCCTATGAGTTCCTTCAGGCGAACGGAGGGAAAGACTGCGACGGTGGGCGTGGCTGCAGGGCTGTCTAGATCCTTGCGTGAGTACAGAACAAACGCAACGTAATGATGTTTACGAGCGCTGAATGGCTGTACAAACCACATAGATGTACCGACAAGAGTCTTGACGTCGATTGTGATCGCGCGTCCCGGCGCCTGGACGACCGTAATGTCGACATTCCCCGGTTGCGCATTTGTTAACGTTGCTTCTGCACCGAAGCGGTGGAGAACCGACAGAACATGAAACTGGGCTGAGAGTTCCAAGTGTCTGCCGAGAGTAACCCATGCAGGTCGCGGCGATTTCGATGGAGGAACGTAGATAGCCTCTTCCCATGCCGAGGGATCACGAAGATCGGCTAGGACCTCTGCCTCGATTTCGTCATCCGTGAGCTTACGTTTGCGCATAGTTATAAATCCCATCCGGTTATGAACCGAAGTTGGTGCGTGCCTTCAACTACCACGATAAGTTCCAACGGCCGGCCAGCATCGGTGCGACCCCGAACCCGGTAACGATCGGCCGCACGCTTATTTCGAATGACATAGATGCCGTTCGCAAGCACTTCCATCACATCGTACCTGCTGATCTCGTGGGCAGCCAACTTCTCGTCATTGAAGGTGATCTCGTATTCGTCGGGGTCGAACCGTTCCCATCGAACCACAACAGGAGTATAACCGAAGCCACCACAGACACTTACAAGCGTCACGCCTGTCGAGCCTAGCGCGCCGTAGCCCCGGCACGACGACGGGCCTACGGGTGTCATCAACACGAACGAAGGCGTGCTCCCGGTTGGGTGGGGGCTCGCGCGGTTACGAGGTGGTCGGCCTAACGGATCAGACGCTAAGCTGCACGGCCAGGGCCCTCGTGCCGAAGCCAGAGCGGCGCGCGGCGCGCTGCATGTGAGGCGCGCGAATGCGCGCCGCGTGACGCCGAGAGGTTTTGACGTTCCGAGCCGGCTCGGCCGGCGGGCCGAAGCCGGGCCGTGCCAGCTTCTGCGCCGAGTTGGGCCGCGCGGCCTAGGCCTCGGGCGCACCGGCCGCCAACGATTTCTCCGCTATTTTCTTCGTCAGCAGCTCCGCTAATTCGCGCAATTGCGCGTCGACGTCCGCATTGGGGTTAAACGCGTATCCGCCGACACGAGCCGATTCATCAAAAACGCCGGGCGGCGCAGTGGCGAACCACACGGGGATGACGGCGTGTTGACCGAACCTTGTCTTGAACTGATCTGATTCAAATTTTGTCCAGATTCGTTTGGGGTACTCCGGGCCGAGAAGACAAACCACATATGCAGCTTCAGAGCTGTAAATTGGCCCGAGATAATCTTCGACGTTTTCCGCCAGAATTCGATGTTGCTCATTCTTGTCGTAGAACACTTCAAACTCGGCCTCGCGTAATAACTCAAACAAGCGGGCAGCATGCGGCCGATCGGCGCCAGCGAAAGAAAGCGCGAAATCGTACGAGCGTTCGAAACGCACGTTAAAGAAGCCGGCGCGTTCTGCGAATTTGTTCCACAGCATATTCCTGAGAAAGAACACGAACTGAGGGTCCTCGACGCCTAAGACGTGATTTTCATCATCATAATGGAACACGTCTGTGAGCTCCGGCTTGGTCGCGATTAGACCTTTCAAATATCCCTTCTCGACCACTTGTCCAACGCTGCCTCTCAACTCTGGATGCTGGGACAGCAGTCTATCCAGCTGAATCGTCCACTCATTGGCCTCGCCGAGCCACTTCAACAAGTGTAAGTAGGGAGCCCGTCCCTCGCGCCTTAATTTCGTGCCGGAAGCGAATGCCAACGCGGGAGGCATGAAGCGTCTCGAGAGATCGTCCATAACTCTCTGCCGTACCACTTCATAGCTCGAAGTGATATCGGCACCCGCCGGCTGCGCTTCAAGCACGCCGGACTGAACACAACTCTCGTGACAAAGATATTGGGCAAGATAAAAGCTCCCGCCCGCTGCTCGGATGAGGTCTTCTTTAGTGCTGAATCTTACATTCAGTGCCTCCTCCCCAAGGCTAATCAATTCACGGACCTTGTCCTCGGGGTTTGATTCGAATTGAATAGTCTCGATTCTGGTGTTTAGGTCCGGCGCGAATCTGATGAGAGCATCACCCGCCCGGTTGATGCCGACCACGACGAGCTTCACGTCCTGGCGCTCTTCATCGGCAAGAACCTTCATGTAGTCGGCGAGAGACTGCCTGACGTCTAAATGAAGCCGATGGAAGTCATCTACGATCACGGTACCGGCACCAGGAATGGCAGGAAGTTCGCGTATCAGTTCGACATCTTCCTTCTTTCGGGCCGAGAGTCGAAGCGCCGCCGGTGCTAAGCCGAGCTCATCCAATACCTTATCGACCGAACTCGTTTTGCCGATGCCGGACGGCCCCTCAATCACAACGCCGCGGCCCGGCGTCCGTAACGCAACGAGCAACTTTGCATACTCGACTGGCTTTACAAAGGTATAGGTGGGCACACCTGACAGTTTGAAAACCTCTTCGAGAAGTGGCCGCGTCATACCTGATGATAGCGCGAATGACGCATGTTTACGTCGGCCCAACGGATCAGACGCTAAGCTGCACGGCCAGGGCCCACGTGCCGAAGCCAGAGCGGCACGCGGCGCGCTGCATGTGAGGCGCGCGAATGCGCACCGCGTGACGCCGCGAGGTTTTGACGTTTCGGGCCGGCTCGGCCGGCGGGCCGAAGCCGGGCCGTGCCAGCTTCTGCGGCGAGTTAGGCGGTGCGTATTCGCGCAACTCGCTGAGATACGCCGTTCCGTTGGAGTACCCTAGCGAGCGAGGACAAGAAGACTTGCGTGTCGAGAAAGTAATTGGGGTACGCTCTCTTGAGAGCACTGAGCGAGTCAACAGCCACCAGAACTGTCTGCGCGCCCGGGAGATCCACCTGACTTTTCTCGATTTGCAAATAGTGTTCAGTGGCCCTCTCCAGCTCTTGCTTGGTGTAGCCATAGACCGACAAATGGCTTTGCGTAGGTAGCAAAGATAGCAAGAAATACTTTGCAGACTTCATTTGTGTGTCTTCAGCGATCTTCAGGGCTTGGCCAAATGCTGTGAGCTTCTTCCGAACCTGAAGTTGTGAAGCCAGCGACGCAACTTCCTCACGTAGAATTCTCGCCTCGGAAGGCGTACCAGGCACGATAGGCGAGTTCTCCATGACGGCAAACGCAGAACCCGTCACGGAGAAGAATCGCAACCAGAGATCGGATCCTTCGCTAGCCTTGAGAGACTGCTGAAGAAACGTGCCTACTGTTTCGACAGCCGTGGCCCAGGCATGTTGAAGACGTGAGCGCAGTTGAATCTCAACCAGTCGACCATTGTGTGTGGGTGTGCGATGGCTAGAATAACGATATACGAGATGAATGCCACGATAACCCGACGACTTAGGATCGGTAATGTAGTCTTTCTCGCTCACGAACTCGTGTTGCTGCTTGCTCTTGCTGTAGTCGAGCCTAAGCTTGCGCACTTCGGCAGCAGTATTGAGCACCGCACGGCAACCGCCAATATCCTGCATTCGCGATAGCCGCATCTGCGGGAATCGTTGCAACTTTGATAGCACTGACGACACACGCTTCAGCCGCTGAGCGATCAAGGCATGATCATCCACGCGACGCGCGCGTCTTCTCAATGCAACTTGTATCGTGTTTAGTGGAAAACTGTGCGCAGCGCGCCAATTATTGAGAATGACGAGCGCTGCTTCCTGCTCGGCCGATGTGCCCTCACGGTTCGCGAGCAAACTGCCGGCCGCGTCTACTTGTCCCTTGCTGTATTCCAGCGTGACCCAGTTCATAGCTCTTCGCGAGTCTACCTCAACGACTAGTTTCCGGCCACATCCGCCTAACGCACAGCGATCGTTAGCCACACAGGCCATTTCATCTTCACTCCGCACGACGTGCATCTGTTGCTCGTCGCGCTGCAGCAGTGAAAGCTAGCTTGCGCAGATCGATTGATGCCGCGTATGCGGCCACCTTTTACTCATCCGCCTAACGGTCTAGAGGTTAACCCGCGCGGCCGGGGCCCACGTGACTACGGCAGCGCGGCGCACGGCGTGCACGCATGTGAGTCGCGCGATGCAGGCCGCGCGCCGCCGTGCAAGTTTTGATCTGCCGAGCCGGCTCGGCCGGCGGGCCGAAGCCGGGCCGCGCCGGGTTCTACCTCGAGTTAGCCCGCGCGAATTCAAGAAGTAAGTGCAACAACCACTCGCGTCGGATGAGGGCGATCTGGGACACTAACGAATCTTCCTGACAAGAAGGGCTCATCATGACGTATCACCAGATCACCCCCGGAGAGAGGTATATGTTGTCTGCGCTGCGAAAACAAGGCTTCTCGAATGCCGAGATCGCGCACGCACTCGGTCGCCACCGCAGCACGATTGGCCGCGAGGTTTGCCGCAACACCACGCACCCGGATGGCTACTATCGTGCCGACCGCGCGCAGGAGGCAACTATCGGCCGTCGATCGCATTCCCGTCGCAACAGTCACTTCTCTGCTGCCGATTGGACCACGGTCGAAGCGCTGCTGGCACAGTGGCTCAGCCCCGAGCAGATCAGCGGCAGACTGCGCCTCGAGGCCGTTCTCGACATCAGCCACGAGACCATCTATACCCATGTCTGGGGCGACAAACATCGCGGTGGCCAGCTCCATCGCCTTCTCCGCCAGCCGACCAAGCGTCGCAAGCGTTACGGCACTTACGAAAAGCGCGGCCGCCTCCCTGGAAAACGCTCTATCTCCGAACGTCCCGCATCTGTGGAGCAGCGCCGCGAGTTCGGTCACTGGGAGATGGACACCGTCATCGGTACGGGCGACACCCACTGCATCATCACACTCGTCGAGCGGCTCTCCGGGTTCGTGTTGATCGGAAAGCTCACGGCACGCTCCATCGCCGCTCTCAACCACCGCCTGATCAAGCTCATACGGCGACATCCCACATGGTTCAAAACCATCACTGCCGACAACGGCACCGAGTTCCACGGATACGCAGAAATCGAGAGTGCTACCGGCGTTCACATTTACTTCGCTACCCCTTACCACTCCTGGGAGCGGGGCACCAACGAGAACACCAACGGCCTCATTCGACAGTACCTGCCTAAACGGACCAGCATGCGTGGACTAACCCAGGCACAGTGCGACGCTATCGCCAGCCATCTCAATCACCGTCCCCGAAAGCGTCTCCTCTACCGCTCGCCCATCGAATGCATCCAACAACTTCGCCTATGCTAGTTCTCAATCAGTGTTGCAGTTCAAACTTGAACCTAGGCGGCCTAGTAGCTCTGTGTTGCATCACCTCATCGTCAAATATAGCCTTGGTACTGAAAGCGCGAATGCCAACCAGGTACCGCAAGGCGCCTTCAATTGTTTCGATCTCAGCTAGGACATCTTTAACTGGGCCAGTCAAACGCGACAGCCACATAGCCATCGTGATCTGGCGAGGGTACTCTCTGTCGGTTGGGCGCAACTGCAACTCTTCGATATTGAATTCAATGCGCTTTAGTGTTTTACAAATGGCGTTGAGCTGCCCCGGCGCGTCTATCGTACGTACCCGCAGGAAGAACAGCTGACGTCGCACTAGAGGATCATCGACGTCGACGACCACCGTGGGTGCCACACCCCGTGCTGCTGCGTTCTCCAAATGCGCTAGGCGGACAGCCTTTTCGAAATCTCGCTCAACTGCATCGTACAAAGATGATTCAAGTTCTGTTTTGTCTATTGATCCATTCGTCACGTCGGGTAGTACGCGATATGAGCATGTCAGACAGACTGTGGCATGTCCACCCCGTGACGCGTGTGAAATATAATCGATGTTTAAACGGTAGCGCGAAAAGATTACTTGTGAAAGCGTGCCAATTAGTCCGAGGTAATCTGGCCCCATGTAACGAATCGTCACGCCACTTTTTCGACCAAAGGCGTCTTTGCGATTATCATATCTATGCAGTGCCTGCACTAGCGTTTTATGCAAATCATCTGGCCGTGAAAAATGGGTAGTCTTCAGCTTGTAGGCTTCTGATTTCGAACCAAAGAAGCTCATCAGCCGCTGTGTCGGCGACAAGTCATCCGGCTCGCGTCGGAACAGTAAGACGGGTGTGGTTGTGTGTAATGTCTCCTTGTGGGCGTCAAGGAACTGCTGCAGCTCGAATTCGATAGGGGCTAGACTGCCAAGCAACTTTGACTGCGGACCCTCCGAGAGATAATACAGTGACAGAAAGGCGTCGGCGTTGCGTACTAAGTTCAACATTGTGTCGCGCGCTTCTATGTCTTTCACGCGTGGTTCGGTCTCAATATAAAGTGGTGTGTGGCCCAGTGAATGAATTACTTCTATCGCGGTTTTGCGTTCAATGTGAAGTTCACGCATCCTTGAACTCACAAAAATCTTCATGTATGCACTCCCTCATTTTGCTGGCGCATTGCCGCGCGAAAAAACTACCTATCTGGGGCCTGGCAGATTAACGATGCATTGCCATGCAAACTGCACCAAGGAGCCGGATCGCCGTCAGCACCAAAGCTCCAGATCGCGATCGCACCATGTCTCACCTTAGCAACCAGGTAGCTTGGATGAGGACGAAAATCAACCGCACCGTGCTCCATGGGTGTTGCCACCACGAAGAGATCTGGATCAGCATCGACCTGCACATCTAGCCCGATGTCAGAAAGTGCAAGCGTCCATTGACCATCTTTGTCGGTTCTGGCGCGCCCGGAAAGCCGCCTTGATTCAAACTGTTCGGACCGTGGCATGTTTGTCGATGCGCCACCGGACATGATCGAGACTGTGCCAGCAATTTCGGAAACGGCAAAGATCTCCATGCAATCACCTCCATGGTTGGAGGGCCGCAAGAGGTAAATTTCCACCGCTAGGGGGTATGTCTATCAGCGATGTTCCGTCTAAGGCTCGCCACGCAGTAGGCCAAGCCCTACACGGTAGTTGCCGGCGTCGCAGTCGCGAACTCCAGCGAAGAGCCACGGCTGGGCGGGGGAAACGTGCGAGCCGTTACGATTCGTTGTCGGTCCAACGGATGAGGGTGCCGGTTTCCAAGGACGACAGATGTGCAACCGGCCCTTGGCCAAGCATTTCATAGCTGCCGCCGTGGAGGCGGCCTCCTTACGTCCTTGGGGCCACGATTTCTGCGTCATGTCACAATGGCGAGCGGCTTGGGTGGGGGAACCGTGTGGCCACCGGAATGTGGGCCGGCCTAACGGTCTAGAGGTTAACCCGCGCGGCCAGGGCCCACGTGGCTACGGCAGCGCGGCGCACGGCCTGCCTGCATGTGAGTCGCGCGTTGCAGGCCGCGCGCCGCCGTGCGGCTTTTGATCTGCCGAGCCGGCTCGGCCGGCGGGCCGAAGCCGGGCCGCGCCAGCTTCTGCGGCGAGTTAGGCCGCGGTCTGTCGGAAACACACCAGATACTCTAGATCGTCAGCTTGTAGCGATTGGTCCGGCCTTCATACAAGAACGTGGCACTCCGCAGCACATCACGACCGATCAAACAGTGATACGGCACACCACCCATGGGAGCCTCGATAGCGAAAATGTTCTCGATCACCACGTCGTCAGCAAAGTACAGGTTGACGTGGTATCGGTTACACACGAGCGCTTCCGTTGTGGAAGGTGTCGTAATTGGCGCAATGCCAACGGGCTTTAAACCAAGGCGGGCGATCGTTTCAGGATTAAGAACGGTGGCATAGGCGCCAGTATCGATCAGCGCCGTCACTGGAAACGGCGAGCGAACGGCAGCACCGAGCGAGGCCATGGCTTCGATCATTTCACGCGACGGCCCCACGTTTACTTGGAACACCGGTCCGGAGGTGAAGAGATCGGGAGAGGTGCTTTCGAATACCCGCAATCACACACCCAAATTGAAGGTAGCAAACGTAAGGGGAAGGTCAGCTTCGACAATGTGCTTGACTAGGAACGGCTCGTTACCATACCGCCGATATCCTGCACCCACCGCCTCATTTTCTGAATCGAATGTGCCTGCGACGTCGTCGCCCTTGATGAGTGCATATCGCCCAGGCGCCTGAGCGAGCAACTGAAGCCGATGTCGCTCGAAACACTGAACTTCCTGCTGAAGCTGGAGCATTGTCAAGCCTTCCATGGCGGTAGCTTACGACATCCGCAGCTGCGTCGCCAGTAAGTCTCTTTCAAGCGTCACATCTGATGTGCCAGCAAACCACCACGCAGGCGCCTGGAGCACAGCGGACCGACCCAGTAAGTATTCAACAGACTGACGGTTCGGACGGTATGCACAACAACGGTGCGGCGGCCGCATCACGAAGGATCGCGCGTGGCGTTGGGCGGCGGCTCGCGCAGTCAAAAGATGGTCGGCCTAACGGTCAACGGTTCACCCGCAAGACGCAGTCAGGTGCGCCGCGAGCAGAGCGGCGCGCCGCTTGACGCGACTAACGGTGCAACCGGCGGAAGACGTCTGCAAGCGGCGTGACGCCGTGCGTCTTGGCAGGATCGAGGCGGCTCTGCCGCCGGGCGCGGGATCCGGCGTCTTGTCGGGTGCTACCGTGAGTTGGGCGGCGCCGAGGCAGTTCGTGCCTCTTACGCCTCTGCTTCTTTGGGCACACTGCCGACGGAGGCACGTTGACTCTTGCGTTGCAGAATATGTGGCAGAACCACAGAGCCGAAGCCGCAGACGACGCATCTTGCCTGTTGGCAGAATTCTTCCTCGAAGATTGCGGCGCTTGGATGCGCTACCCGCGCAGGTCACGGGCCGAAGCCGCTGCGCACGGCGTCTTGTCAGGCACCGCAAGACAGCCATTGACGATGCTCACGCCTAGGGCGGCGGTGCCTGGCGAACGACGAGTGAGCCGCGCGCATGACGCGCCGAAGCTTTGCGGTCCGATCGTGCTTCTGTTGTCGTTGCGCGGCGAGACCCGCCGACCGCGCGCCTCATTTCGTGCCGAAGGTTGACAGAGCAGACGAAGCGAAGAGGTGACTCGGCCAGTCCGCACAACGGGTCAGACGCTAAGCTGCACGGCCAGGGCCCACGTGCCGAAGCCAGAGCGGCACGCGGCGCGCCTGCATGCGAGGCGCGCGAATGCGCGCCGCGTGACGCCGCGAGGTTTTGACGTTCCCGAGCCGGCTCGGCCGGCGGGCCGAAGCCGGGCCGCGTCGGGTTCTACCTTGAGTTGGGCCGCGGCATTACTGGCGCGTCCATGGGTGAGCTGGCAGCGGAGCAGCTGATTATCGCTGCGGAAGCATGGAAACCTGCCTCACTGAGAGCCAAGCCGCGACAGTCAAACACAACGTAATAACGGTTGAGAAAACGATAGGTATGACAAATAGGTAACTCCAACTCACAACGGTGATGACGGCAAAGCAAATGGCGAACGCCCACGCAGTGCCACGCATGAGCGTCAATGTCGCTGCCGGAAGGCCGCTTAGCTGCCAGGCTAATATCGCTGCGAAGACGTAAAAGACGCCAACCGAGAATCCGGCCGCCACAAAGAGATCCCAATACGTGCGGCTGAACCCCTGCACGTCAAAGTGAATTGATTGCATTGAGCCGAGAAGAGCTGCAACCTTCCACTGGGGATCGGACTGGCGAAATCCCAGGGTGTGGCCTAGCGCGAATGACAACAGGAGCACCGCGGCGATACGATAAAGCAACGCTGCTTTCATTTTTCCTCCGGGAGATCAAGGAGCAGGCGCCATTATTCTACCGCCTAGGCTGAAACGTACAACGACCGTGACTCTACGAAGAGTCTCGCCTTGGGTCGTCCCCTCTTGCATTGCTTCCCATCGAGGGCGAAAAGGACGTTGATCATCTGGCCGAGCCGTGCGGCACTCGGCGTGCTAGGAAGACGCCATCGGCTACCCTTCTGCAAAAGCGCGAATATGACGCGCACAAACCGCCGCAACCGAACTGCCCTCGAGCCGTCGACATTGGGAGCGGCATCGTCCAGGAAGCCTTTGGCCATCAAATAGTGCACCGCGAAGCGGCTCCTTTTGTTCGTCGGCCCAACGGTCTAGAGGTTAACCCGCACGGCCAGGGCCTGCGTGCCGAAGCCAGAGCGGCACGCGGCGCGCCTGCATTTGAGGCGCGCGAATGCGCGCCGCGTGACGCCGTGAGACTTTGACTTCCCGAGCCGGCTCGGCCGCCGGGCCGAAGCCGGGCCGTGCCAGCTTCTGCGGCGAGTTAGCCGGCCCAGCAGCGGCGGCGAACTTCGCCTGACAAGATAGAAACTGCTCTTCTTTCGCGCGGGCACGAACGTTTCGGCGGCGATCTTTTATTCTTAACACCTTAGCCCGGAGGCCGCGGAGCAGTTACTCAGGAGTCCGCGCTGTCGATTGTTCCGCGCTGGGAGCTCAAATGCGCCGTGCGACTCGTCATAAGTGCCAGAAGAACCTCGATCGCAGTTCTTGCAAGATACGCCGCTGCCGGTCTGCCAAAAAGACGTTGACCCGTATGTACAACACGATTCCTGAGACTATAGAGGAGTGCGAAGTCGTTATGCATTCGATCGTACATCCAGGGTACCACTTTGCGAGATTGAATCGATTCATTCACTAGTCGAAGTAGACCGACTCGCGAGTCGAACAGAATCTCTGGCGGCGTCGGTCGCCATGCTCGATATTGATCAGACGACAAGACACGATTAACCCACACTTCGACCGACGCCTTGCCGCTCGCCCAAGGAAGCCAATTACACTTATAGCCACTCCAGTGCAGCGATTGTCTTTGGATCGTTAGGGACCGACCCAGATAAGTTGCCAGATCGACTGGGAGGTGTTCAAGGTACTCCGGAATCAAGCTCAGCACCTGCCGCCAACCGCCTTCAGGCCCTCCAGAAAAGGACTCAAGCGCTTGCCAGGCATGCGACGCGGCTGAATGCGCATCTTCTGACCAGTCAGCGAGAGACTGCGACAAATGCCACCGCGCGGCCGTCCAGCGGCGACTCTGCGTCTCCGGCAGGCGCGCAGTCGCGACATCGAAGCCGCGCGGCAGTGTGGGCACTGGACGTATGACTGTACTGGCTTTGGTCCAAAACGGTTGCGGCATGCGTACGATGGTCGTGTCAGTTTCGTCACCCGCTCGAACGCTTGCCGAGTCGAGGAGGTGGGCACGTATGTAGTGGAATGTTCTCAATCGCTCGAGTGCCTCGCGCACTCGATCCAAAGCGCGAGCGGTGGCTTCCTCGATATGGACTGCCTGCACAAAGACCCGAATGGCGATGACATCTAACCCGTGCCACGCCGCACCTGCGACAAATTCGACCTTAAGCATGCTCTGAACCCGGCGTGCGACTTCCTTGCCGATCATAACGGTTGTGATTGGCACCGTAACTTCATAATGTCTTGCCATTGGCGCTGTAAATACCGAGCGCAGTACGTCAATTAATGCGTCTCTGTTCAAGGTAGCGCTTTGAAGCTCGGACCTGGCAAGAATGACACTTCTCGCGGTTTGAAACAGCACACGTCGAGACCACTCTTCGTCGGCGAGTTCGGCCGCCAAGCGCCTCGTCAGGAATGTCGCCATCCACCAGTCTGCATGCGAAAGAGCTTCTGCCAAAGGCACGGTCAACTCATTAGCGATCACCAAAGGATTGGCTGATTTTGCAAGACGCTCGAACCATTTCAGCCATGTGGGCGCCCAAGTCTGAGATTGTAGCGGTTCGCCAGACGGCTCCGGTGCAACCACCACCGAGAACGGCGACAGGCGCGCAACGGCTAAAGCCTCTCGCGCCAATTGTTGGCGCATTACACGATCGGTTTTTGAGTTGGTATCTAACGCTGCTATCGCCAGTCGCTGCACGCCAAAAGGCCGCGCGCACCAGATTGAATGGGCTTCGTCGTTATGCAGGAACAGCCAGTAATCCAGCCACACGCCGGCGGAGCGCGTCAGGCCCAGTCGTGACTCTATCCATCTGCCTCGATAAAGCACGGCCCAACAGTCTACCGTGAATGCCCGAACATTCAGTCCGGCTAACGGAGTAGAGGTTAACCCGCGCGGCCAGGGCCCTCGTGGCTACGGCAGCGCGGCACGCCGCTTGCCCGCATTTGAAGCGCGCGATGCAGGCGGCGTGACGCCGCGCATATTGCGCTGCACGAGGCGGCTCGGCCGCCGGACCGAAGCCGGGCCGCGCCGGGTTCTACCTCGAGCTAGGCCGTCGTCACAATTATGACCGATCCAGGCGCGACGTCGTTGAGTGCCGCCCGTATTTGCTCAAGTCGTGACCGGAGATGCGGTAGCCGTGTATCGACAGTGGCAAGAACGACAATACCGATAGCAAATTGACGAATGTTCTGTTGATACTGGAGGCGCTTATCGGCAGTTAGCAACACGTCAAAGGATGCCGAGGCGCTACGCAGCAGCTCACCGTTCTGAACTGACGACCATCCCTGCTCCTGCACGGTTCGAATTTCGAACTCAAGCAAGTCTCGCCGAAGTTGCCTCGGGACATCCTCATCGAAGAGAACACGCCTCACGCGATTTGGGCCAGGGCGGCGCGACCGGCCTCTTCCAGAAAAGTGATCGCCTGCTCGCGAGTGACACTCGGAAAGTTCTCGAGAAAGACCTCGAGGCTGTCACCACCCTCGATGTAGTCGAGCAACGTTCGGACCGGGACACGAGTCCCGACGAAGACCGGGTCACCGCTATGAATGTTCGGGTCCGAGTGGATAATTGATCTGAGGTCTGCCATAGCTATCAACAGAATACGTCAGCTGGCTTCGGGCTGCAAAGGCGGCCCGCAAAGGCTCTTGATACCGTGCTCCCGGGATTTTGGGACTCCCGCGGAACCCTGAGCGTACTCGAGGAGCGAAGGCTACTCGCGCCCGCTCGGAAGCACCGCCATGTGCCGACTTGGCATTGAGACGAAATGAGTGTTGAGATTGGGCTTTGCTACGCGAGGCACGATCGCGCCAGCCTAGGCATTCCTCCGCGCGATCGTCGATTGTGACCGGTTCTGCCAGAAGTTCATGGCCAATCGGCCTAACGGATTAGACGTTAAGCTGCACGGCCAGGGCCCACGTGCCGAAGCCAGCGCGGCACGCGGCGCGCCGCACTTGAGGCGCGCGAATGCGCGCCGCGTGACGCCGTGCGATTTTGACTCAAACGAGCCGGCTCGGCCGGCGGGCCGAAGTCGGGCCGCGCCGGGTTCTACCTCGAGTTAGGCGGCGCTTTTGTCGCCTACCACCTCGGTCCCGCATCCTTTTGCAGAGAAATGAAAATTCTCAGGAACCTTCTCCGCCGGCCGCGGGTGCTTATTTATACGGTAAAATAATCGCCATCGTGTTCTGAAATCGTTCTCGAGGAACGGGAAGCGAATTCTGAGAAGACCGGGGGTATCACGGTGCCCAACCTAGCACGTCAGTCTTATCGAATATCGATTTTAGTCGCGACTGTGGTAATCGCAGCCCAGAATCTCGCGATTCAGTATTTGGACGTCGTTAAGAAATACCTACCGCCGACTTGGCTTAGCCTCGTGCTGACTGCTGGATTGACCAGTCTTTTGTACCGATTTCTGATTCATGTGTATGAGACCAGAGGTTGGCGGCTGTTTAACCGTAACGTTGTTCTCACCGGTCAATGGAGACACACACTTTTGCCAGCCGACGAAAAACCAAACAATGATCGTGGCGGCGAGTTCACTGTGCTCCAGACTGCTTTTGAAACGAAAATCGTAGGCGGCAAGAATTACGACGAGAAGACGGGACGAATATCACACTGGAAAAGCCTTGCCGTCTTCGACGACGAGCTTCCCGAAAGAAGCCTCTGGGTCATCTACGAGATCGACCGAGGAGAGGGTGAGCTTGTCGAGGGCGAAAGCGAGATCGACAGAGGCCTCATTAGGGTCTATCTGAGTGTCGACGACAAAACTGGACGTATGATCAAGATGTCAGGGAAATACTGGGATGCGGGCAAATCTCAACACAAGGGCTCATTTGAGGCGGCACGAGCAGATGCAAAAGACGCTGCTGTTGGCGTGCGCGCCAGACTCTCGTCAGATGCTCCGGTGATTACGCGGTAGCGTCGAAAACGCATCGAGAATCCTTGCGTAAACGGTAAGGCGTGCGGCAGACTACCGACGCTCGCTGCGCCTGCAAGGCAATAGGAGCGCAGAGCCAAGGTTTTGTGGCGGGGCCCCCACCTCGGCTTGCGATAAAGTGATGCAGCGCGCCGCTCTCGCGCTACGCTGGCTTTCGGAAGCGCTTCGTGCGTCTAGCGAACAATGGACCGATGCCGGGGGCGGGAGGTGGAAAGGTGCAGCGACATTGATCGTCCGCCTAACAGATAAATCGACATCGAGGTCTGGCCAATAGAGATGATCCTGACTCGGCCATTCGACCTTTGTGATCTTCGCGACAGAAGCGTCCGCAAACCAAGGAAATTCAGAGAAGGGAACGAACAGTTCT
>Ga0207703_10002436_pt1 | contig 16131 bp, 12 predicted proteins | sample KBSSwiS12_FD_184304 | JGI IMG/M metagenome (GOLD analysis project Ga0207703, IMG submission 184304) | Switchgrass rhizosphere microbial communities from Kellogg Biological Station, Michigan, USA - KBS Switchgrass S1-2 (SPAdes) (version 2) | ecosystem: Host-associated > Plants > Roots >... | reverse complement strand
CCCGTAGCAGCAGTGCGACACGGTTCTCGTCCTAGGCGCGGGGTTCAGCTTCGACGCGGGAATACCGCTGATGAGTGGAACCTTTGAGGCGCAGAAGAAGCGTCGGGCAGCCGCAGACTTGAAGGTGATGTCGCAAGCAATTGCACGCACGATTGAGCTCTGCTGCTCCGTGAAGCATCCCGGCCTCAAGCAGCGGGAGAAGGCTGTTGTCCATGTTGGCCCCGAGCTCTATCGCAACTTTTGGCATTGCCTCTTCGGCCTGAAGGCTCGCGGCCTAAGCTGTCCAGCGATCGTGACGTTTAACTACGACCTAGTTCTTGAGAGAGCGCTTTTGCAGACTCTCGTAGGAACGGAGTACGACAACCACAAGAATCTGTTTCCCTACTCGTACGTGCACCTCGACCACCACTACAGCCTTGTGCCGAGACAAACGTCAAGGTTCAGGCTGCGAACTTCCACAACCACGGAAGGGCCGATTCTTCAGATGGGATCGTTGCTGATCTATTTGACGGCGATACCTCGCCAGCGAGCACGCTGAAGATTGATCTGCTGAAACTTCATGGGTCCCTGAATTTCCCCACTTCAAGGCTGGATAAGCCTGAAGGCTGGAACGTGACACCGCAAGAGATAATTTTCTAGCCTCTGCATCTTGTCGCGACCTACGCGATGACGCGGGCCGACGCGGCGGAACGCTTCACGGACGCGGAGCCGGAATTGGGTACGCGCGAGGTCCGCAACCTTCCAGAGCCGGGCGAAGTGCGAAGGAATACTCGGCCGCCGACGGCTACGTGACCCGGCACGGCCCTTTACGGCTCCCACTTCTCCGCGATCTTCGCCAGCTCGGCAATCGAGCATCCGCAGGCCCTCTCGAGCTTGCCGCGCGATAGACACGCATTCAAGCGCCGTTTAGAAGGTCGGCTAAGTCCTCAGCGTCCTCCCTCGTGAAGCGAATAGTCAATGAAGTAGCACCCATCACGGTTTCCCAAGCCGAGTTTCCTTGGCCGGCACGCCTGACGATGTAGCCGGTGCCCATCGGGTGCGCGCTCCACCGCCGGCTAGGGTCGTGCGAAGGTTCGATGATCGATAAGGGGCGGCCGCTCGGCAGCGTCAACGTGCGCATGCGCCCCAGGGGCAAGGGCCGTGCCCTTCTCGGACGATCTACCGGAGATCCGTTTTCGTCGAAGTTGGCTCTCCGCTCAATGAGCCATCGTCTGCCGACAGCCGTGAGGCTCAGATTCGGCCGTCTATGAGGCCGAGTCAGCGATCTTCGCCAGCTCGGCGATAGGGCATCCGCAGGCGCGCGACCTAAAGCTCGTCCAGCAACACCTCGAGCCAAGACCGGTTCCTGAGCCGTTCCAACTCAGCAGTCAACACACTGCCGTTCAGCAGTTCGGGTGCAAAACACCAACCCCGATCGAGCGTTGGGAGCCCGGCCGGCACCGTGCCGGCAAGGACAAGCCCGACCACTCCCGACACCAAGCACAGAATTGCGCACCTTCGCCACATGGGCGCCAGCCTAACCTAGGCTGGCGCCGCTGTCACCGTCATCGCCACTAGGCGTCCCACTTCTCCGCGATCTCCGCTAGTTCGGCATCGAGCAGTGGCAGGCCCGCTCTAGCTTCTCGCGCAGCGGCGGCTAGCAATCCCAGGATTTTGAGAGGCTACCGCTTGGGCGGAGTGGCGGGGACGTGCCAGCCGGTCGCGTTCCACGCCTCGATCAGCTCGGCGACTGCCTGTCGCGCGAACAAGATCCGGGCCTTCAGAACCTTGTCGGTCGGCGCCGCAGCCGACTCGCGCACCAACCGCTCAAGCTCCTGCCGGGCAGTCACCAACTCGTTCCACTGGTCATCCCTTTTGCGCGTCATGCGCGCCAGCGTGACATCAGCGAGACCGGGAGGGGAGGGGTTTTTCTCTAGCCCCCGGACGAACGGTCGCTCTCAGTGCGGTCCCTGACGAGGCCGGTCCCGCGGGCCGCGTCGTGACACCCAGAGAAGGACCGACAGGCGGTGGCGCCATCCGAGGTCCGGACGGCGGTCTCTCATGCAATAGCCCGCCACCTAACAGGCCACGCTGATCTTGGCGACGGCTTCGTGGAAAGGGTCACATGCTGCCAAGATGGCTATGACCCCGAGTGACCGACCGCGAGCAATGCTACGGGTGCTCCGCCGCACTCATCATGAACTCTTGGGTGTCCGAAAGCGCCGCCTGTGCAGCAATCGCGCTGTACTTGGCGCTGGAGCTTGGGCGCATCGTGGGAGACGAGGTCTCACGGCCTCTTGCGACCCTCGAGGGCCTTGTTTCGCTTCCGGCCGTTGTCGCTGCCGTGTGGGCGCTGGCGCTTGCGATCGGTTGGTGGACGGTCTTTCCTCTTGGCATCACATTACTTCTGGCAGGGAGAGAGAACCTGAGAAGCTGGACCGCCGGTCAGCAGATTGCCAGCCTGGAGGTCATCGCGGTTGCCGGCCTGGCGTGGGTTTTCCGCTTCCTTTGAGCGCGACACCAGCGAGGCGGCGAAGGACTACGTCAAGCCGGGGCGAAAGGCGCGGAACCCTTAGGCGCGCTGCTCCGCGCCTATTTCCCCAACCCTTTGAGCAAGTCACCGACGCTCTTCTTGACTCCGTCAACGGAATTCGGCATCGGTGCGGGAGATCGGGGATCAATAGTCTGCCGCTGCGCGCTCTGGGGTGAAGCATGAGCGCCTGCGTAGTCGCGCGCCTCGCTGGATGCATTCTTGATCGGATAGCCGTCTTTCCACTGCACGCGTACTCGATTTACCCCGAGGACAGTGGGTCATCTGAGGTCATCACTTCAAGAAGCACCTCGCTAACGACATCGCCAGCGCTGCCGGATCTGCCGGTCCTGGCGGTTCTGCCTTTCAGTAACTTGAGCGGCGATCCGCAGCAGGATTATTTCGCCGACGGAATGGTCGAGGACATCATCACAGCGTTGGCGCGTATGAGATGGCTGATTGTGATCGCGCGCAGCTCAATCTTTGTCTACAAGGATAAGGCTGTCGACATTAAGCGGGTGGGACGCGAACTCGGGGCACGCTATGTATTGGAAGGGAGCGTGCGTCGGTCTGGCGATCGCGTCCGCATCACGGGGCAGCTCATCGAAGCTGAGAACGGCCGCCATGTGTGGGCAGAGCGATTTGAGGGCGGGCTCGATGATGTGTTCGAACTTCAGGACCGCATTGGCGACAGCATCGTTTCAGCCATCGAACCGAGCGTGCGGCGTGCGGAGATCGAGCGCGTCCGTGTGAAGCCAACGTCCAACCTGCAGGCGTACGACTTGGTGCTTCGGGCTCTACCTGGGTTGCAGCCGCGATCGTCCAAAGCGGAGCGCGATGAGGCGTTGACGCTCCTTCGCCATGCACTCGACAAAGATCCCCGTTACACGCTAGCCAAGGCAATGGCAGCGTTCGCGTGCACCCTACGCATTGTCGATGGCCACGGCAGCGCAGAGGACGCCAAGGCCGGCTTACGCTACGCCGAGGAGGCGCTTGCGGAACGGAACGACGACGCGATCGTCTTGAGCTACGCGGGTTCGGCGCTTGGGTCGCTTGGCTACCGCGGGCTGGGCATTGCGTTGCTCGGCTTTCGCTACGACGAGGCGGAGCGCGCGATCGAGCAGGCGCTGGGCTTGTGTCCCAACTTGCTATCCGTGCAGTTTTGCGCAGGCAATATAAGAAACATCCTTGGCGATGGAGACAGGGCGCTCGGGCACTTCGATCGGGTTATGCGCATCAGCCCTCTGGATCCTGCGACGGGCGGCTTCATTGCGTGCACGGGTGCTGCACACTTGGTGGCGGGACGTTACGAATGCGCGGTGAAGGCTTCACGACGCGCCCTTCAAGACGTCCCCAATCTCGCCCTGGCGCATGTCGTCTTGTTGTCCGCGCTCCGCCGCATGGGCCGTGCGGACGATGCGAAGCTGGCGGCGCAACGCCTGCTCGAGTTGGCCCCTCGGTTCACCGTGTCGCGATACCAGCGACTTTCCCCGGTAAGGGACGCAAAGTTTAGGCGCCGCAATGCCGAGATCTTTCGAGCAGCGGGAATTCCAAGATAGTAGCGTCGGCCGCGCGCACCAAGCTGGCGATGCTTGCCGCCGCGCCCGCGGCGGCGCCGCAGCCCACACAAGCGCTGTGGCCAGCAATCCCTTTCGCCGAGCCGTCAGCTATGGAACGTTTATCCGTCTCGCAAGCACCGCGCAGACGCTGAGCCGGGCGCGCTTGCTGGCCGCGCACCATGTCGCCGATGCGAAAAGACGAGAGAAGAGGGCTGGAGCACGAGACGCTGGTCTTTCAGGGTCCACCTCGGGGGTGGAAGTGCTGACCATTCCGATGGAGCCGCCCGCGCATCTGGCAGGGCCCAAAGACGTGCGGCGACGAGCGGCGTCGTCTCGAGGGCGGCGCGGCCCGGCGCTTCAACCGATCGGGTCGGCCCGGAAGTCGTCCAGATGCAGGGCCAGCCGCCCGTGCTCGTCGAGCATCTCCTGCTCCGGCGTTCCGGCCTTGGCGAGGGTTTCGGCGAACCTTTCCTCCAGCTCCACGGCGCCTGCCGCGTCTCCGCTCGAGCGGGCGACGGCGATCGCGAGCTCTACCGCCTGCGCCAGCCGTGAGGTGTATTCATCGCGGGGCTCCTGCAGCGCCGCCAGCTCGTCGACGGCCTGGCGTGCAAGCTCGGCCGCCCGCGTGTGGTCGCCGTAGGTCTCGTAGCTTTCCGCGAGCACCGTCCTGAGCCAAGCCGCGATCCCGGTGCGGCCGGTCGTGCCGTTCAGCTCGTCGGCGAGGGCCAGCGCGGCTTCCACGTCCGCAAGCGTGACCGAGCCACCGGCCTCGACGGCGTCCTTCAGCAGCATCAGCCGCAAGGCATTGAACTCAGGACCGTCGCGCTTCACGACGGCGAGCGCATCGCCCACGATCTTCCGGTCGAGCGGCGAGGCGAACTTCAGTTCCCCCACGAGGGCGCGAAGAGCCGCAGCGGCGGGGGCGCCCAACTGCCCGCTGCGCCCGTCCACCGAGAGCGCGGCGAGCACGTTGCGACACGCACTGGTCGTTCCGGTGCCGCCCCAGCGCAGCAGCCACACGTGCCACGGCACGATCCCAAGCGAGGTCTCCGGGTGCGCTTCAGCCTCAAGCATGGCCAGCGCCACGCGCCGCAGCGCCGCCGGACTTCCTTGGTCGGCCTCGGCCATGTCCTCGTCGGCGTAGCCGAAGCGGGTGCCGACGTTCATGAAGGTCATCGTCGACAGCTTGTCGCGCAGGGGGCCGCGAGCGGCGTCGCGATCCTCGAGCGCCGCCGCGTCCGCCGCCAGCATCTGCAGCAGGACGTGCTCGTGGTCCAGCAGCTGGCGCAAGGACCCGAGGTCGCTCATCGGCACGCCGACCTTTCCGAACGCCTCGACAACGCAGATCGCGGCATAACTGTCCTGCAAGGCGCTCGCCGTGCGAAGGGCACGATTCAGCCGGTCGCGGGCGGCGTCCTGCGCGTCCTGGGGGCTGCCGGTGTTCACGTCGGCGACTTCCTGCAGGACGTGGAGGATTTCCAGGGTGGCCGCAGCCTCGCCGTCCCTTTCGCGCAGCCTGGCGAGTAGCGGGGCCACCTGCTCCGGATCGATCAAGCCGCTGCTCAGCCAGGCGTGGATCGCCGACCGGAGATCGTTGTCCAGCCGGGCGTCGCCGGCCAGCGCCGCCAGGCACGCCTGCAGTCGCTGCGCGTCTTGCGTCGCCAGATGCGGGAAGACCAGGCTGCACCACGGCGCGGGGCGGGTGCGGCAGGCCGCGGCGGCTTCCGTCGTCAGGCAGGCGAGCGGGTCTCCGAACAAGGCCAGCGTCGCCCAGCAGGCCGGGTGATACTGCTGGGCGTGGAGCAGTCGGCGCGTTTGCTGCAGCGCCGGTCCCGCCGGCAGCGAGGCGCACTGCTGATAAAACACGGCCGCGATGCGACCCAGGAAGTGGCTCGGAATGCGGTAGGCCGGCGCCAGGATCGCGGGCGCGCCGGCATCCATGAAGGTTGCCGCCAAGCCCCTCTGCGCGCCGCTCGACATCTGGCGGCCGCGGCCGACCTCGCAGGCGCTGAAGTACGTGAAGGGGGCGCGCACGCCGCTGCCAGAGGTGACCTGGGCGATCGGCACCTGCTCGGTCTCGGACAGCACCAGCACCTCGCCGCCGCCTCCTGCGAAGCCGTGGCCGACGAAATGCATTAGCGTGGTCGGAGCGCTCACCGCGTTCAGGAAGGCGTCCGCCGCCGGCTCGTCCAGGCGCTCGACTTGCAGGCCCAGGGCATCGATGCCTGCGGCGACCAGCTCCGCCTGCTGCAGCACGGTGCCGTCGTCCTGTGCCCGAACCGGGTCCTTTGCGCGCACCAGGAGCGCGTGAGGGGAAAGCGCCTGCCGATAGCGGTTCGGGGCGAGCAGATCGCTCAGGTGACTCAGCGAAGGCACCCGGCAGATGACCTTCCTCATGCCCAGGAAGTCGCGCCCGTCGTGCAGCGCCTCGAGCGGCAATTCATCCAGGGTGCTCTGGTTCGGAGGGGAGTAGTAGATCGTGTCGGCCGCATCGAGCAGGCGCTGCACCGAGGCCGGCAGCAGTTCCCACACCTTCCGCGCCGCCTCTTCCATGGCGCTCGCGCCGCTTCGCTTGAGGCCGACGATGCGCATGCTGATCTGCTCGCTGGCGTCGCGCGTCGCTGCGATGCAGTCGAATAGGGACTTCACGGCGCTGTTCGGGATGCACGCCACGTCGATGCGCTCGGCCAGAGGACGGTTTCCACTCGCCAGGGTGGTGAGCACCATGTCCTCGGCGCCGGTTTCCCACACCAGCAGCACCGCGTCGGAGACCGCCGACCAGCGGGCGAGCAGCAGGTCAACGCCGAACCGGGCCGAGCGGTGCGCGTCTTCATCGCCGACGGCCAGCGCGGCGACGGCATTCGGCGTGCGGATCGCATAAAGCACCTGCAGCAACGACTGCAGATGATCGGCAAGTGTCGCGGGGTCGGCCGCGATGATGTTGACGAGGAGGCGATAGGCCGACAGCAGCATCGCCCGCGTCCATTCGTCGTCGGGCGCCGCGAGGAACATGCGCTCAAGCTCGGCAGCGAGATCCTTCTGCGCCCCGAGCACCGCGCTTCCGGCACCCTGGCGCCATCGGCAGCTCACGATGCCGAAGCGGCAGGCCATCGTAGCCTTCGCGAAGCCGAGCGTCTCGCTCTGCGGCAGGAGCCGCTCGTAGGCCGCCTGCGCCTCGGCGTGGCGGGACAGCTTGGCGAGCTGGTTCGCGCTGTTCAGCTCCAGCTGCAGCACCCTCGTCGCCGAGTTCGGCAGCGCGCCCGGCTGCGCCGCCAGCCGGGCCGCCGCATCGAAGAGCCTTCCTGCGTTCTCGTAGTTGCCGCACATGTCCTCGGCGTCGCCGAGCTTCGCCTGCACCTCGATCTGCATCAAGGCGCGCATCGGAGCCAGCGAAGCGGCCATCGCCTTGAGCGCTCCAGCATCGGTCGCCGTCGAGGGCCGCGGTAGCTCGCCGGTGACCACGGCCGAGAGGAGGGGCGTCAGCTGCTCGCTCCATGCGATCGTATCGGCGGCGACCGTGCGCGCGAGCTCGATCGCGCCCAGGCTGCCGGCGAGCGGTATCAGCCGGTTCGCGTCGTTGAGCACGCCGTGCGCGAGCCGGTCGTTCATCCAGGACGCGCGCCTCAGCAATTCCGCGGTATTCGTATCGGCGCCTGCCGCGGAGCACAGCTCGAGGAAACAGCAGTCGATCTCCGCAAGCAGTGCGTCGAGCGCTTCCCTGCTGGCGAGCGCCTCCCGGCCGACCGAGACGTGGCCTCGCCAGGCCTCTTCGGCCCAGCTCAGGGCACGCTGCGGCTCGTCGAAGGCGCTTTCGACGTCTGCCTGGCAGCTCGCCGCGTCGGCCCGCCAGAGCAGCGGCGTGTCCGCGGTTGCTGCCGCGAACGCGGCGTCGAGCCAGCCCTGGGCTCGCCCGAAGCGGCCAATGCGGCGGCAGATGTCGGCCTGGAGGTACGCCGCCCAGCGCCTCTGCGCCGGCGACCGCTTCTGGTCCTGACGGAACCGGTCGAGATCCGCCCGGTCGCTCACACCGCGGGCGGAGCGCGCGGCACGCCGCAGCAACTCCTCGAACATGACGGTCAGCCGACGCGCCAGAACGGGAGGTCGAGGTACTCCAGTCGCCGCATCGGCAGGTATCGCCTGCCTCCCGGCAGGACGTAGTCGAGGCTGCAGGTGAGCGACACCTCTCGCTTGCACGTCACCCCCGCCGAAACGCCGACGCCGGCCAAGGTGGCCTTGAGGCCTACCTCGAGTTCGGACGTGCCGCCGAGCTCGATCACCTGCGACATCTTCTGGCCGACGGGATCGGCGGTGAGGTCGATGGCGGGGCCGGCCTTGTGCGCCAGCACCGGCTCGTCCTCCGGCCTCGGCTCGCATAGGGGACACCGCGCCAGCTCGCGTGCGCTGGTGCCCACATGCTCGACGACGTCGGAGCGGATTTCGATGTCGGCGGGCGCCTCGCCATACGCATAGCCTCGAACGCGCACCTGGAACGCCTCGACCAGGGTCATGCAACGCTTGCGTTCCTGGAAGTCGCGCTTCAGCTTGGCCTGGACCGTCCAGCCATCGCCCAGGCCGGTGCCCGCGAGCGAGAACTTGATGCCGCCGGCGTCCTTCTGCGAATCCGAGAGCTGCAGCTGGGCGCTGCCCGAAGGCGGGACGTGCAGGCACAGCCACGGAACCTCGACCGCGTGCACGCCGTAGTCCTCGACGAGCTTGCGGCCGCGAACCCGTGAGACGATCTTGCGCAGAAGGTCGCCCGCTGCGCTCTGGTCGCCGGGCATGCCCGTTCCCAGGCGAGCAGCCACCTCGGAAAGGCGCGACGCCAGCTCGGTGTCGCCGAGGTCGGATGCCGCTTCGATGCTCGACGAGAAACCGCCGACGGGCCGGTCCTGGATCACCGTGGAAGCGATCTTGAGTTCGTCCATCGCCGCTCCTTCCGAAATCGCTAGTTCCGCGCTCGCGCTTGTACTCCTTCCGATGCGATCGCGCCAGGGGGTATGGTCGACGGCGCCGTGGCCCCTCGTTGCGGGGCGCCATCGGGCGCCCGCTCGGGCTGCCGGCCGATAGCTTGCACGCGCGCGGCTCCCGACGTGGTGAGCCCCCACAGTCGCAACTCGCGCGCGAGCCTCAATCGCTCCGAGTGCCGCCTACGTGTGTGAGCTCGCTGCCGCGAGAGCTCCTCCGGGGCCTCACTCGGACGCGACCGGCAGCTTTTAGAGGCGGCCAGATCAGGACAGCCAATGTCTGTTCAGGGTCGACTGCGGGTCTTGCCGCTTCCAATCCCGTTGCCTGAAACCTGTCGTTCGCGGTTGTCTACCCAATAGCGGACGCTCGCGTACATCCGCAGCCGGTGGCAGACGTTGGCGAGGGACATCTCTTGAACGTGGGGCCGACCGAGTCCTAGGAAGTGGCCGCTCACCGGCGACTGCGGATACCAGCTCCCGACTAGCTGCGGCTTCTGAAGCTCCATCTCGCACTCCCTTCAAAAAATCGGTAATACGGCCCAACCCGCCAGAAAGCTGGCGTCGTTGCAGCGTCACCCCCTGTAAATTGGTCCGCTCGCCCGCCGTCGCCTTCCGGTACGGCCGGCGCCTTCGCGCAGGAGCCGAAGCATGGAAACGGCAATTGCCTCCCCGAGCGAGATGCCCGACGCCTTGAGCGAAGAGGCGGAATCCCGTCTTCGAGTCAGGCAGCTCGATCAGATCTTGAGCCATTCGGCCATCGCGGCCGTGCTGTCGACCGTCTTCGCGGCGGTCCTCGCCGCCTTCTTCGCACCCGCCCTCGGCGCGGGCTTGGCCAAGGTGTGGTTCGTGGGCAAGGCCCTCAGCGCCGCCCCGCGGGTGGTGGTGGCTATCGGCTACAAGCAAGACTGGCTGCGGGAGATCGTTCGAAATCGGCCCTGGGTGTTCCAGGTCACCATCCTCCTCGACGGTGCAATCTGGGGCCTGCTCGGCTTGGCAACCTCCCGGGCTCCGGCAGATGCCGCGTCCGCACTCGTGTCCTGCCTGGCCGTGGTAGCCACAGTCGCGACGTTGGGCCTGCAGGTGCAGTTGCTCGCCACGGCCCTCTTCGTGACACCGATCATCGGCCTCACGATCATCGGGCTCCTCCTTCGGCTCGACAGCCTGGGACTCTTCGCCTCCATCGGCCTGGGCCTGCTAATCATCCAGCTGTGGGCTTCAGCCTATTCGACCGGCAAACGACTGGTGCGGGAGTTCGTGTCGCACGAGCAGCTCTCGCGGGCCCTGCAGCTGCAGTCCGAGACGGCCGAACGCCTCGAGAAGACCACCGAGCAATTGCGTCGCGAAGGCGCCGTGAAATCCATGTTCCTGGGCACCATGAGCCACGAGCTGCGCACGCCGCTGCACGGCATCCTCGGCATCACGGCCATGTTGAGGCGCGAGCGGCAGGACCCGCTATCGCTCTCCCGGCTGGCGATCGTGCAAGCGCAGGGCGAGCATCTGCTCGGCCTGATCGGCGCCCTGCTCGACGTTTCGCGCATCGAGACGGGGCGGCTGGAGCTTCACCCGGCGCCGTTCGACCTTGCGATAGAGGTTCGCCAGCTCGCCGAGCTCTACAAGGTGCGGACGGCTGGAACCGGCGTCGCGTTCGTGCTCGAAGCGCAGATGCCTTCGACCTGCTGGGTCTCTGGCGATGCGTCCCGCGTGCGACAGGTGCTGCACAACCTTCTGGGCAACGCCGTGAAATTCACCAAGCAAGGCTGGATCAGGGTCAACGTGACGAGGGGCGAGCACGGCGAGACGGTGTTCGCAGTAAGCGATACCGGGCCGGGAATTTCCGCCGAGGATCAAGCCAGGGTCTTCGAGGCGTTTGCCCAGACGGCTTCGGTGGCCACGCAACCCGACGTGGGAACCGGGCTCGGCCTTGCCATCTCGAGAGAGTTGGCGATCGCCATGGGCGGCGCGGTCACGGTCGAGAGCATCGTCGGCGTCGGGTCGAAATTCCGATTCAAGGCGTCGTTGCCTGCAGCGGATGCTCCATCGAATAGCGACGCTTCGCATCTGTCCGCAGCCAACTCGACGGCGCCGCATTCCTTTCACGGCTACCGCGTGCTGCTGGCCGAAGACAACGACGTCAACGCGTTGATCGCCGAGGCGGTTCTGCTGCAACGCGGCGCCGAGGTGGCACGCGTCACCAGCGGCCGCGATGCGGTGGCGGCGGCGATGGCGACGCAAAGGCCCCACGTCGTCCTGATGGACCTGCGCATGCCCGACCTCGACGGACTCGCGGCAACGCGCGAGATCAGAGCCAGGGAGGCAGCGGCCCGGATATCGCGGGTGCCGGTCATCGCGCTAACGGCGAACTCCAGCCGCGACGATGTCGCGGCCTGCGAAGCCGCGGGAATGGACGGCTTTTTGAGCAAGCCGTTCACCGACGAGGGGCTGGCCAGGGTCCTGGCAGCCCATCTCGGTCCCGGCATCCCGCTCGTTGCAGACGAAAACGAGGATCTAAGCGGAAGCTACAAGGCTCAGCCGTGGAGCGGACGAAGCGGCGCCGTGCATTGAGGAGAAGCAGATATCCGGATGGTCTGTCTCGACCATGAACCGCAGGAGGCGGTGCCTTTGCTCGGACCAGTCCTTCGCCGCATTCGCGACGTCGAAGACGAAGATCCGGTGGGGCAGCATCCAGCCATGGCCGAGAGGCACCAGGCGCTGATCGCCGTAAAGATCCTTCGCTCCGAGATACTCGTACTGCTTGATCAGCCCCGGCTTGCGTGCGCCGATGATCAACCACTGCACGCGCGAACTAGCGCAGCGCAGGTATCCGGCCTTCCATAGCGCCGCCTTCACCAGAGGATCGGACCCGGGAGCCACGACCAGCCGCGTCATCTCGCCTCGCGTGTCGTGGATGATGTGCTCGGGAACCTCGAGGAACTCCTCGATCTCGAGCTTTGCGCCGCGCGCGTTGTCGACGACCCGCATGGTGCCGACGGCCGCTCCCGACGCCTTGTCTTCGCAAAGGAAGACAGTGGTCCACGGCGAGGCATCGAAGAGATCGGGCTCGGCCATGTGCTCGCGTAGCGCAGGAGCGTGGCGACCGTAGCAATCCGCGCGGAGCTTGCAGGCCTTCGCGAGATCGTCCTCGGTTTCCACCTCCCGGACGGTGAAGCTCAGAAAATCGACAGACATGCTGCTCCTCCCATCCCTAAGCTCTGGGTCTGCGCCAGTTTCGCGCATCGTACTGCGACGCCGGGAAGTGATGCTGATGCGCCGGGCGTCGCGAAAGCGCTCAGGCTTCCGCGAATGTCGCGCGATCTGAGCGTCTCGGGCTCGGGAAGCTCCGAGGCGGCCCCGGCCGCCTGTGGCGCCCCGGGCCGGCATCACGAACCTCGGCCCTTTCGTGGAAGCGGTAGGCCCGCAAGGATTGAAGCTGATACCGGCTCAGCGATCCGTCGTCGACTCGGACGGCCATCTGAGTTCGCGCGGGATTGATATCCAGCTCATGGACCTTCGCGCGGGCGCGGGGCATGCGCCTTGGCCGTGTCCTGCAGTTCCAGTTCCGATTCGAGCTGCGCATAGCGTGCGTCCTTGCGCAACGGGTCGAGCCGTGGCTCGACGCCAAGGTAGGCGATCCATGCCGAGCGCGAAGCTATGGCATCTTGAAGGCGTCCGAAGGCCGCGTCGGCGTCGCCGAGACCGGCGTGGATCACGGCGGCCTCGTAAGCCAGGCGCTGCTGCCGATCGGCTGCCGCCTCGAACTCGCGCAGCACATCGCACGCCCGTCGCTTATCACCGGCCACCGCATAGACGTATCCCAGTCCGGCACGCATCACCACATTGCCCTTTGACAGCTCGCATGCTTGGCGCAGCGCGTCGACGGCATGCTCCGCACGCCCGCACATGGCACAGGCCATGCCGCGAAAGAACGGTGCCCAGTGGTCGGTCTCGTCGAGGTAGGCGGTGCGCCGGGCCTGTTCGATGGCCGCCTCGGCATTGCGATCCAGCCAGTGATGCCACGCGAGATGCCCGTTGATGATGATGTCCGGCGGCCGCAGCTCGAGCGCGCGCTCTCCGGCAGCCAGCGCGTCGTCGAGGCGGCCTTGCGCCACCAGCAGATGTGCGGCCAGTGGTGAGACAGAGATGAACATCTACAGACCCCTTCATCGAACGCATGGTGGCGAGGGGGGATGCGAAGGCGAGCTACCCGGACGCATGCGGAGCGCTATTCCATGGCCCAGCCCGGTGCAGAGAACCCGACACATTGCGTGGGGCACACGCCTTGCCAGCCGATGCCCATGGTCACGGATGGTTTCGTTCGGGTTCGAGGCGCGCGAGAGCACAACCTGCGTTCTGTCGACGTCGACATCCCCCGTGACGCACTGGTTGTGTTTTCCGGCATCTCCGGCTCTGGTAAGTCTTCGCTGGCGTTCGGTACCCTGTATGCGGAAGCGCAGCGGCGCTACTTCGATTCTGTATCGCCCTACGCACGGCGGCTGATCGATCAGGTGGGCGTGCCCGACGTCGATTCGATCGAGGGCTTGCCGCCGGCGGTGGCGCTGCAACAGCAGCGCGGCTCGCCCGGTGCGCGCTCCTCGGTGGGGAGCGTCAGCACCCTTTCGGCCCTCGTGCGGCTGCTCTATTCGCGCGCCGGCACGTACCCGCCTCGCCAGCCGATGCTCTATGCCGAGGACTTCTCGCCCAACACGCCGCAAGGCGCCTGTCCGAACTGTCATGGCCTGGGGCGAGTGTTCGAAGTGAGCGAGAAGGCGATGGTTCCCGACGACTCGCTGACCATCCGCGAGCGTGCGATCGCCGCCTGGCCGCCGGCCTGGCACGGGCAGAACCTGCGCGACATCCTAGTGACGCTCGGTCACGATGTAGACATGCCCTGGCGGCGGTTGCCGAAGAAGACCCGCGACTGGATCCTCTACACCGAGGAGCAACCGACGGTGCCGGTGTACGCCGGCTTCACGCCCAAGGAGACTCGCGCGGCGCTGCGCAAACGGATGGAGCCCAGCTACATGGGCACCTTCACCGGTGTGCGCAGATACGTGCTGCAGACCTACGCGACGACTCATAGCCCGCTCATGAAACGACGCGCGGCGCGCTTCATGAGCGGTGCGCTCTGCCCGGTATGCCACGGCAAGCGGCTGACAAAGGCGGCGCTTTCGGTCACCTTTGCCGGTGTGGATATCGGCGAGCTTGGGAGGATGCCGCTCAGCGCCGTCGCTGAGTTGCTCAAGCCGGCAGCACGTGCCGAGCTGGCGCCGCCCTCATCCAAGCCCGCGCCGCGCTGGCGGCGGGAAGACAGCGAAGCGGGGACGCTGCTGCGCGTCGCGTCCGGCGGCTCCGCTCACGCGGGCTCGTCCGATGTTCGCCGGACGCCCAATTTGTCCGAGGAGAAGCGGCTTGCAGCGCAACGCATTGCCATTGACCTCGAGGCTCGGATCGCGACCTTGGTGTCGCTCGGCCTTGGCTACCTTTCCCTCGACCGGACCACGCCGACGCTTTCTCCTGGCGAGCTACAGCGCTTGCGACTCGCGACCCAGATCCGCTCCAACCTGTTCGGCGTCGTCTACGTCCTTGACGAGCCGACCGCGGGCCTGCATCCGGCCGATAGCGAAGCCCTGATGCGCGCTCTCGAGGAGCTGCGCCTCGGTGGCAATTCGCTGTTCGTCGTTGAGCACGACCTGGAAATGATGCGCCGCGCTGATTGGTTGGTAGACGTCGGCCCTGACGCCGGCGAACGCGGCGGCAAGATCCTCTACAGCGGCCCGCCTACCGGTTTGGCGGGCATCGGCGACTCGCACACCGCGCGCTACTTGTTTGCCGAGCCCGAATCGCCGCCGCGCCCGCCCCGGATGCCTCGAGGCTGGCTCGAGCTTCGCGGCATCACGCGCAACAACCTGCACAAGCTCGACGCGCGTTTTCCACTGGGCGTGATGACCGCGGTGATCGGCGTCTCCGGCTCGGGGAAGTCAAGTCTCGTCAGCCAGGCGTTGGTCGAGCTGGCCTGCCGGCATCTCGGCCACGAGTCAGAGGAGGCCGACATGGATCCCGACAGCGCCGAGCCGACGATCGCCGAGGAGACACAAGGGCGGATTGCCTCCGGCATGGAGCGGATCGCCCGCCTGGTTCGCGTCGATCAAAAGCCGATCGGCCGGACACCCCGCTCCAACCTTGCCACCTACACCGGCTTGTTCGACGCCGTGCGCAAGCTGTTTGCGTCGACGCCGATGGCGCGCTCGCGCCGCTACGACTCGGGGCGGTTCTCCTTCAACGTCGTCAAGGGCCGCTGCGAAACCTGCGAAGGCGAAGGCTTCGTCAGCGTCGAGCTGCACTTCATGCCGAGCGTCTACGCCCCATGCCCGACGTGCCACGGCGCACGCTACAACGAGAAGACGCTGGAGGTGCGCTGGCAGGGGCGAAACATCGCCGAGGTCCTGCAACTGACGGTCGACGACGCTTGCAACCTGTTCGCCGACGAACCGGCGATCCGCAAGCCACTGTTGCTTCTTCAGGCCATTGGCCTTGGCTACCTGCGCCTGGGCCAGCCCGCGACCGAGCTGTCGGGCGGTGAGGCGCAGCGCATCAAGCTCGCCACCGAACTGCAACGACCGCAGCGAGGCCGCTCGCTCTATGTCCTCGACGAGCCGACGACCGGCCTGCATCCGGCCGATGTGGATCGGCTGATGTCCCAGCTGCACGAGCTGGTGGATGCGGGGAATACGGTCATCGTGGTCGAACACGACCGCCGCGTTACCGCCGCCTGCGACTGGATCGTCGAGGTCGGTCCGGGTGCGGCGAGCGCCGGCGGGCGAATCGTCTGGGAGGGTCCACCGAGGTAGCCGATCGGCGCTGGCCTCTCGCTAGCGCCCCGCCGGCGCGACCGTCGGGCGTGCTCCGCATCAACGCCGCGCGCATCTCGGTCGCCATGGCTGTTCAGCCGCTGTCGGCGGGGTTTCTCGAGGTGTACCCGGACGTTCAGGTCGAACTGACCAACGACGAGGGCGATGCCGACATCGTCGAAGGTTTGCCGCGTTGCTCGGGTTCGGCCTTTTCTTCGCCGGCGTCCGCAACGACCGGTCAAAGGAAGCGGAGA
>Ga0207703_10002422_pt1 | contig 16181 bp, 12 predicted proteins | sample KBSSwiS12_FD_184304 | JGI IMG/M metagenome (GOLD analysis project Ga0207703, IMG submission 184304) | Switchgrass rhizosphere microbial communities from Kellogg Biological Station, Michigan, USA - KBS Switchgrass S1-2 (SPAdes) (version 2) | ecosystem: Host-associated > Plants > Roots >... | reverse complement strand
GAACGCATCGAATTCATCGGCGGCTGCGGTAGCCTTCCAGCCGGTCGTTTCACCGGTAGTTGTCCGCCAGGAGGAGTCGATTCCCGACGACCGCGACAGCATCGAACCGGGCGATGCCGTATTGTTGGTCGTGGAGGACGACCCGCACTACAGCCGCATTCTGGTCAACCTTGCACGGGACCGTGGCTTCAAGGTCATCCACTCACGTACCGGTTCCGACGGCCTGGCCATGGCCCGCAAACACCGGCCGACCGCGGTCTCACTCGATGTTTTCCTGCCGGATATGCTCGGTTGGACGGTGCTGAACCAGTTGAAGCGCAGCCCCGAGACGCGCCACATCCCCGTTCAGATCCTGACTATCGAGGACGAGCGCCAGTATGGGCTGGAGCGGGGCGCGTTCTCCTTCGTCACCAAGACCGTAACGACGGACCGGCTCGAGCAGGCCATCGATCGGCTGAAGGATTTTACGACGTCGCGCACACGCCGGCTGCTCATTGTGGAGGATGATCCGGCCGAGCAGATGAGCGTGACGGAGTTGCTCGGGGCGAATGACGTGGAGATCGACTCCGCGGGCTCCGGGACCGCGGCCCTGGAGTTGATGCGGCAGACCCAGTTTGACTGCGTGGTGCTGGACTTGCGGTTGCCGGACATGTCCGGCTTCGACCTGTTGGCCGAGGTTCAGAAGGATCCGGCGCTGCGGGAGACCCCGATCATCGTGTTCACGGGCCGGGAGCTGTCGGAAACCGAGGAAAACGAGCTGCGCAAGAAGGCGAAGAGCATCGTGTTGAAAGGCGTGCGCTCACCGGAGCGGCTGCTCGATGAGACGGCGCTGTTTCTGCACCGGGTGATCGCGGACATGCCCGAGTCGAAGCAGCACATGATTGAAACTCTGCACGAGAGCGATGAGCCCCTGGAGGGTCGCAAGGTGCTGGTGGTCGATGATGACATTCGCAACATTTTCGCCCTCAACAGCCTGCTCGAGCGCCACAACATGCAGGTCATCACCGCGACCAATGGCCAGGAAGCGATCAACCTCGTGGAAACCACGGAGGACCTGTCGCTCGTGCTGATGGACGTCATGATGCCGGAGATGGACGGCTACGAAACCATGCGCCGGATCCGCAAAAACCATCAGTTCCGCCGGCTGCCCATCATCGCCCTGACGGCAAAGGCCATGAAGGGGGACCGGGAGAAGTGCCTGGAGGCGGGTGCGTCGGACTACGTTGCAAAACCTGTGAACACGGATCAGCTGTTGTCACTGGTGCGGATGTGGTTGCATAGGTAGAGTGCGCCTACAAAGCACCACCGGGCCTGCAAATAAGAACATGGACACTGACGGAAAGGTGAGCATCCTGCTGGTCGATGACCAGCCATCCCGGTTGCTCACCTACGAATCGGTGCTGAATGGATTCGGCTGGAATCTCGTGTCAGCCCGCTCGGGTCTCGAGGCGCTCGACAAGCTCATGCGGCAGGAGTTTGCCGTGGTGTTGCTCGATGTCAGCATGCCCGACATGGACGGCTTCGAAGCCGCCCGGCTGATTCACGAGCATCCGCGGTTCGAGAAAACGCCCATCATTTTTGTGACGGGCGTCCACGTCAGTGAGCTCGACCGCCTGAACGGGTACAAAGTCGGAGCGGTTGACTACGTGTCGATTCCGGTGGTGCCGGAAATCCTGCGCGGCAAGGTGGCGGTCCTCGTCGAGCTGTATCTGAAGCGCCGCGAGTTGCGGGAGTTGAACCGCACGCTGGCCACCGCCAACGAGCAGCTCGCCGCGGCCAACACGAACCTGCAGGCTGAAAAGACCCGGGAGTTGGAGACGTTGAATCGCGTCCTGCAACGGGCCAACACCGAGCTCGAACAGGCCAACCGAACCCTGCAGAGCGAAATCGCCGAGCGCACCCGGGTGGAGCAGGCGTTGAAGGCCGCGGACCGGCACAAGGATGAATTCCTGGCCATGTTGGCCCACGAGCTGCGCAACCCGCTGGCGCCGATCCTGAATGCCGTGCAGCTGATCAGGAAAAAGCCGCTGACCGATCCTCAGCTGCTGTGGTCACGGGATGTCATCGAGCGGCAGCTCGGTCACCTGACGCGACTCGTGGACGACCTTCTGGATGTTTCGCGTATTACACGCGGGAAAATCAATCTGTCACGCGAGACCGTGGAAGTCGCGGATCTGGTGGCACGGGCCGTCGAGACTGTGCAGCCACTGATCGTTGAGCGCGGTCACCAGCTCCACTTGAGCGTCGCCCCGCAGTCCATTCGGGTATTTGGCGATCCGCTCCGGCTCACCCAGGCAGTGGGGAACGTGCTTTCGAATGCTGCGAAGTACACCGAGAACGGAGGGCAGATCAGCCTTACAGCCCGGCAGGTGGATGACACGGTGGAGATTCGGGTGCAAGACACAGGAATCGGAATCCCTACCGACATGCAGCCGGTGATTTTTGACATGTTCACTCAACTGAATGTCCCGACCGGGCGCGCCCAGAGCGGGTTAGGCATCGGACTTGCTCTCGTTCGCAAGCTGCTGGAGATGCACGGTGGCTCCGTTAGCGCCTTCAGCGAGGGGAATGGCCGCGGGAGTGAATTCTTGATTACTTTGCCTGTGATACCGAGTGAGATAACTGCTGGTAATGGACGTACCGCTGTGGGGTTAGACAGTAGCGAGGGGGGCGAAGCCGTTCAGGTTCGTCGGCGGATTCTGGTGGCGGACGACAACTCGGATGCGCTGGAGAGCTTGGCCACGCTGCTGGAGCTGAGCGGACATGAGGTGTTCAGCGCTGCCAATGGGGCGCTTGCGCTGGAGTCGGCTGAGCGGAATTTGCCGGAAGTGGCGCTGCTCGACATTGGTATGCCCAAGCTCGACGGCTACGAGGTCGCCCGACGCATTCGCGCGCAACCCTGGGGCCGTAGGATCACTCTCGTCGCTTTGACGGGCTGGGGACAGGAGTCGGACCGGCGCCGTTCAGGTGAGGCCGGATTCGACTCCCACCTGGTGAAGCCCCTGGATCTGGATAAGCTCACAGCTCTTCTCGAGCGTCTGCCTGCCTCCGTTGCTTACAGCCAAGATGCTGACACGACGGCAGGATCGTCAGTAGCATAGGGCTCCTTGTAATCGCGGAGCCCGACTGAACAATGCCGCAGGGCAGAAGTACTGCTGGCCGACACGGGGTGCCGTAGCCCCTGGCTGCGGACTTCCGTTTCATGCCAATTCAACCCTCTTGGGCGTCGACGCCGCGTGAAGTCTCGTGGGAGCGCGTAGCCTGTCCGCGCCTTTCCAAGAAACAGCCGTCGTCGGACAACGTCGAGTCCCTGATCAATCAATTGACCGGGGACGATCCCGGCACGGTCGTGCTCACCGTGGCTCATCGAAACGTGCTGACCATCATTGGGGACAGCAAGCAGGGCTTCGTTGTCAAAATTACCAGCGCAAAGACCACCAAAACCTTGTTCGCCCTGGCACCGTTGGACCAGCAGGGGGGCATGGTGGTGCTGAAAATCGGAGATCAGCGGGAGGAATATCCCCGCCGCATCATCGTGGATCTTCTGACGGCATTACGGGCGGCCAGGGGTTTCTATCAGCGCGGGCTGGCGGACGAGTATGTCAACTGGACGGCTGACGCCAAGTCGGTTCGTTGATGAGCGTTGACCCCAGTGAGTGGCTGACTCGGGTTCCTCCGGAGCGGTTGTTTCTCGTCACTCAGGACGGCCGATGCTACACCTACGGTGACCTTCTGGACATATCCGGGCGGATCGCCTCGGCCCTGTTGCGAGGATACGGTGTCAGGCCAGGCGAGCGGGTCGCGGTCCGGATCGAGAAGTCGCCCGAGGCGGTCTTTTTGTACGTCGCCTGTTTGCGCCTCGGCGCCGCTTTTGTCCCGGTCAATACCGCCTACTCGATCGCTGAAGTCGACTACTTCCTGGGCGATGCTCAGCCGCAGGCCGTTGTGGTTGAGGACGCAGAAGTATCGGTGCTGCAGACGCGGTGGGAGGTCGTCACGCTCGCGGAGTTGTTGAACTGGGAGCGAAGTTTCGATCCGCCCCGTGACTTGGGCCCCGACTCGATCGCTGCGATTGTCTACACCTCGGGAACAACCGGCCGCTCCAAAGGCGCCATGTTGACGCGCGAGAATTTGGCGTCCAATGCCGAGACGCTGGCCAGCGCCTGGCGATTCACCAGCGATGACGTGTTGCTACACGTGTTGCCGTTGTTCCACGTGCATGGCCTGTTTGCCGCAATCAATACCGTGCTGGATTCCGGAAGCAGCATGATATTGCTGCCCTCGAAATTTGACGCCGCTGATGTCGTACGCCGCCTCGGCGATGCGACAGTGTTTATGGGGGTGCCGACACACTACACCCGACTGTTGCAGGAAGAGGGACTCAACCGCGAGTCCGCGGCGCGCATGCGATTGTTTGTGTCAGGGTCGGCGCCGTTGCTTGCTGAAACCCACCAGGAGTTTTCACGGCGCACTGGTCACCACATCCTCGAACGGTATGGGATGACCGAGACGTTGATGAACACCTCCAATCCGTACGAGGGGGCGCGGGTGCCGGGGTCCGTCGGTCCGCCATTGCCCGGGGTTGAGGTGAGAGTCGTCAACGCGCAGACGGGCAAGGTGGAGACGACAGCCGATGCCATCGGAACCCTGGAAATAAAGGGCCCGAATGTCTTTGCCGGCTACTGGCAAGCCCCGGAAAAGACGGCTCAGGAGTTCACCTCCGACGGTTGGTTCAAGACCGGCGACCTGGGCAGGATCGACAGTAACGGCTACGTACACATCGTCGGTCGGGTGAAGGATCTCGTCATCAGTGGTGGTTACAACGTCTACCCGAAGGAAGTCGAGAGCGAGTTGGATGCCATTCCCGGCGTGCTGGAGAGCGCTGTGTTCGGTGTTCCTCATCCTGACTTCGGCGAGGGAGTGACCGCGGCGGTTGTGCTCCAGAAAGGTGCGCAACTCACCGAAGGTGAAATGCTCGACGCCGTGCGTTCCCGGCTCGCCCGTTACAAACTACCGAAGCGCATACTGCTCATGAGTGAGTTGCCCAGGAATACCATGGGCAAGGTTCAGAAGAATGTGTTACGTGCGACGAACGGCTCGTTGTACGTGAAATAGCCGGCGGCGGTGGCGCGAGCCCCGGCGATCCGCAAAAAAGGGGGCTTTGATGGGACAGGAAGGCGCCATGCGAGTGCCGCTGACGGGTGCGCAGATAAAGGGATTCTGGGCTGCGTGGGCGGGGTGGACCCTCGATGGCATGGATTCTTTCATTTTCGCGCTGGTGCTGGCCCCGGCGCTCACCGAGTTGCTTCCCAAATCCGGGTTGGACGGTTCACCACCCTCGGTTGTGTTTGCCGGGTCCGTGTTGTTCGCAGTGTTTCTGGCAGGGTGGGGCACCTCGCTCATCTGGGGTCCGTTGGCTGATCGCTGGGGGCGGACGCGAACACTCGCCGCGGCTGTTGCGTTCTACGCGGTGTTTACTGCCGCCGCTGCGTTGGCACAGAACGTCTGGCAGCTCGGAGTTTTCCGCTTCCTCGCGGGTGTTGGGATTGGTGGCGAGTGGGCGCTGGCGGGCACGTATGTGGCGGAAGTGTGGCCCGAGTCGCGGCGGAAGATGGGTGCGGGGTATCTGCAGACCGGTTATTACGTCGGCTTTTTCCTTGCCGCGGCTTTGAACTTTACGGTCGGCGCTTCTTTTGGATGGCGCGCCATGTTTCTCTGTGGCGGAGCCCCGGTACTGTTGGCGATCTACACGTTATCGAAGGTGAAGGAGTCGGACCGGTGGGTCCGCTCGCAGTCGGCCGCGCGTGAAGGCATTTTCTCGCCTCGATATCGGCGCCGCACTTTGTTGAATGCGGGCCTGGTGACCGTCTCGATCATCGGCCTCTGGGCAGGAGCGGTGTACGAACCCTCCGCCATCATCACACTGGCCAGGAAAGCGGGGCACACCGCTCCGGAAGCCGTGCGTCTTGCTTCGTTCGGCACCGGCCTGCTGTCGATCGGCACCGTGCTCGGTTGTCTGGCTGCCCCACCCCTGGCTGAGCGACTCGGTCGCCGTGCGGCACTGGCGATTTTCTTCCTGGGAATGGCCGTGTGTATCTGGCTCAGTTTCGGCTGGGCCTTCTACGTCCCCGACGGGTTGACCCTGTTCATTGGCAGCCTGTTCTTTCTGGGCTTTTTCGGCGGCAACTTCGCCATGTACAGCCTTTGGCTCCCCGAACAATATCCCACGTCGATTCGCGCCACCGCATTCGCATTCGTGACTTCGTTCGGCCGCTTCGTGGGTGCCGGTGTCAACTTCCTGATCGGGGCCGGGGTGCACAGCTACGGGAGTGTGGGAATGCCGGTGGCGGCGACGGCCATCGCGTTTGTATTGGGCCTATTCCTGTTGCCGTTGAGTCTGGAGACGCGGGGCGAGCAGTTGCCGGGCTAGCGCCACGGGTTTGCCACAATTCGGTTCGATAGTGGGGTCATGGAAGAAAGCAACCCGTCGTCTGTCAAATCGAATCTGCCCGTCATCCTGATTGCCGCCCTGGTGCAGGGGATGGCTTTTCTCGCGCTGGATCATGCCCAACATGCTGACCGGCTCGGTCCGGCGTGGCTCACCGCGCTGTATTCGGCAGTTTTCCTGGGCCCCGTGACTGTCCAACTGTTGGCCAGATTCGCTCGCAACCGGTTCATGTGGGTTCTCTCGGGCGGCATTACGGGACTGTGCTTCTATTTCGGCTGGCACGAGGGGGCGACCCAGCTTCCTGCGACGCAATACAGCCCGATACCGTTTGACATCGAACCTGCATTCGCACTGGCACTCATCGTGCTGTGGCTGTTGGTTCTGCCGTTTATCCAGGCGCGCCTGTCGAATGGCCGGTGGCGAACCGCCTATGGCACTGTGTTCGGGGATGCCTGGCGCAACATCCTGGTCCTTGCGGAAGCGGGCCTGTTTACAGGACTGTTCTGGCTGCTGCTGGCTTTGTGGCAGGCCTTGTTCGGCATGCTGAAGATTGAATTCTTCAGTCAGCTGTTTGGTTCGCCCGGCTTCATTTACCCGGTGACCACGGCGACATTCGGTATCGCCTTGCACTTGATCGGCTCTATCGACCGGCTGACCTCCGTTGTGTTGGAGCAGCTCCTGAACGTGCTCAAGTGGCTGGCGATCGTCGCCGGCTGCCTTCTGACTCTATTCACCGTGGCGTTGGCTTTCTCGCTTCCAGGGCTGGTCTTCACCGGAGAGCATGCTATCGGTGCAGTGTGGCTGCTCTGGCTGGTGGCAGTCATTGTCCTGTTGCTGAATGCAGCATTTCGTGATGGATCGGTCGATCGCCCCTATCCGCGTTGGATCGGTGTGGCACTGCGCTGGACGGTGCCGCTCACCGTGGTCATTTCCGCGACGGCGGTCTATTCCCTGGGTGTTCGTACGCAGCACTACGGAATTACCGTCGAGCGCTGTTGGGCATGGATCGTTGCCGGAACATTGTTTCTCTACTCGGTGGGCTACTCGATTGCAGCCTTCAATCGGAATACCTGGATGGGCGGCATGGCGCGGGTGAATGTAACGGTCGCCATTGCCCTGATGATTGTCATTGCCGCGACGTTGACTCCGGCGTTCGCTCCACAACGTCTGGCTGCCAACAGTCAATTCGCTCGCATTATCAGCCAGACCGTGTCGGCTGCTGAGAAGAATACGTCATCGGGAAGTCCGTTTGTTTACCTGAGGTTTGACAGTGGGAGTTATGGGCTGGCTCGCCTGAAGCAGCTCGCTGCGCTGTCACCGAGTGCGCCGGGTGCCAATGACATCAGGCGTCTGGCCGCCGAGAGCCTGGCATGGGAGTCTCGATACACCATCGAACCCGCGGCCGCGGAGCCCAAACCTGCCGAATTACGCGATAGCCTTGCCAAAACCCGGGTTTTTCCGTCTGGACGGACCTTGAGTCAGAATCTCGTGAATACGTTGGTCGAGCTGCAGGCAGTGCGCCCCAATGCGCCGCTTGCGCACGCTTGCTCAGTTGCGGACTGCTTCGGCTTTTTTGTTGATCTCAACAGTGATGGCATCGAAGAGTTTGTGCTTTTGTCTTTGGACAGCGGATGGGTCTTCGAGCAGCGAGGTGGCCAGTGGATGTTGGCCGGATACACCTACGGCGTATTCCCTCTAAAAGACCGAGCGCAGGTGGATAATGCGCTTCCCGGAGGTAACTTCTCTGCGGTGACGCCGCAGTGGAAACACCTTTCGATCGGGGGCTGGCAGTTCAGGGTGGACCCGGAGCGCTGAGTCTCAGTGCTTGCCGAGCTCCTGCGCGAGCACGGGGATCGCCTGTTCGATGCGTGCCATGATGTTGGGCTGATCCGGCCGGAAGTCCGTACTGCGTTTATGTGTGGCATCGTGATAAACGCTCAGGACGATCCTTGGCCCGCTGGGCTCGAGCGCTGAGCGGTCCGCCTCTTGGAAGCTGACGCTCGCATGGACGCCAAGCTTCTCCGCCAGTGTCTGCGCCCGCTCATCCAGGCGATGAATCGCTTTGTCGTCCATCAGTGTCTCCTCATCGAGAATCCCTTATTTGAATGCCCGGAGCAGTGGAAAGTTTCCGGCCGAAGTGTTACAACGCGTCACATGTTACGGTACGTCACAAAATGAAGCGCCCCGCGGCCCCCCTCGGCGACCTCGAGCACGAGCTGCTCACCATCCTGTGGAAGCATGGCGAGATGACCGCCCTGGATATCGGGAAACAGCTCGCGCGAAAGCTGAAGGATGCAACGATTCGCACGGTCCTGCGGAGGCTGGAGCAGAAGGGTTACGTGACGCACAGCGTCAACAGCGGGACCTTCCTCTACCGCGCCACGGAATCGGCCGAATCCGCGGCCGCGAACGCGGTGAAAGGCATTGTCGATCGATTCTGCGGCGGGTCAATCGAGCGGGTGCTGGCGGGCCTCGTGGATGCGGCGCTGCTCGATCCCAACCAGCTGGCCGCCATCGCCGGCAAGCTGAAACGCAAACCGAAGTAGGCACCATGGCCGCATCGGCGTCAGGGATGGATCGAAAGATTGCGCCGAGCCGGTTCTCGTTGGGCGGTCGGGTTGCACTGGCCGTCATTGTGGTGGTCGGTGCGGTTTTCGTTGCCATTGAGATCTTTGTCAATTCGGGCGTACAGACACTGCGCATGCCCGCAGCTCTTGCCACCATTGCAACGGTCGAGCAAGGCATTTTTCACGATCTGATCCCACTGCGCGCCAGCGTAGTTCCGCGCGAAACGCTTTATGTCGATGCGGTTGACGGCGGCCGCGTCGACCGCGTGTTGGTTGAGCCAGGTGACACGGTCCAGCAGGGGCAACCCATTGTCGAGCTCAGTAATACCAACCTCGCGCTGTCCGTGATCCAGCAGGAATCACAGCTCAACCAGGCCATATCCCAATTACAGCAGAATGAGATAGCGCTCGAGCAGAACAAGTTGGCGAATGAGCGGGCGTTGGCGGAAGTGGAGTATGGACTGGTCCGCCTGAAGCGCTCGGGTGCCCGTCGCGACAACCTGGCATCCCGCGGCCTGGAATCGGCGGAACAGCGGGATGTTATCGCCGACGAGCTGGCTTACTACCAGCACCTGATGCCGATTCAGACAGACAGCAACCAGCGCCAAACCAACCTGCGCGACAGGTTGCTCCCCGACATCCACCGGCAGCTTGCCATCCTGCGCGACAACCTCGATGTCGTTCATCGAACGCTCGATGGATTGATCGTACGTGCGCCCGTCAGTGGTCGGGTGACAGCCATCGACCTGAAGGTGGGCGAGCACAAGGACGCGGGGCAACGTTTGGCCGAGGTAACGCCGCCCAGCGGAATGAAGCTGTCCGCGGACGTCGATGAGTTTTATCTGGCCCGCGTGCGCATGGGTCAGGTCGCCAACATTGAGCTGCATGGCAGCCCCGTGAATGTCACCGTCCAGCGCATCTATCCGCAGGTGCGCGACGGTCGCTTCCGGGTGGATTTTGATTTCGATGGCGCCTCTCCGGGCGAGCTCGTTGCCGGCGAAACGGCCCAGGGACGCCTGCAACTGGGAGACGACAGCTCCGCGCGCATCGTCCCGGTGGGGCCGTTTCTGGAGCGTACGGGTGGCGACTGGATATTCGTGGTCTCGAGCGACGGCAAATCGGCGCAACGCCGCCACATCAAGGTGGGCCGCCGCAGCGTCGAACAGCTCGAGATTCTCAGCGGCCTGGCGGTCGGTGAGCGGGTGATGATTTCTGACTATGCGGCGCTGGAAAAAGCCGACCGCGTTCTTCTGACACATTGAGGTTGGATATGTTGAAGCTCGAACATGTCTCCAAGGTCTACCGGGCGCAGGATGTGGAGACCGCGGCGCTCGATGACCTGACGCTCGAAGTCGGCTCCGGCGAGTTTCTCGCCGTGATGGGCCCCTCGGGCTGCGGCAAGTCGACATTGCTCAATATCCTGGGGCTCATCGATTCCCCGACTTCCGGCGAGTACTGGTTCATGGGTGAGGATATTGCGCACTGCTCCGAGGAGGAGCTGACGTTGCGACGTCGTGCCGGCGTGGGGTTTGTGTTCCAGAACTTCAATCTCATCGATGATCTCAATGTTGCCGAGAATGTCGAGGTCGGACTGATCTATCGCCGCGTGCCTGCCGCGGAGCGCCGGCGGCGTGTGACGGCGGCACTGGAAAGAGTGGATCTGGCGCATCGCGCCAAGCACCTTCCCAAACAGTTGTCAGGCGGACAACAGCAGCGTGTCGCGGTGGCTCGGGCGCTCGTGTCGGATCCCAAGGTCATCCTGGCCGATGAGCCGACCGGAAATCTGGATACAGCCAATGGCGATGCGGTGATGCAGATGCTGTCCGGGGTTGCGAAGGGCGGAACGACCATTGTCATGGTTACCCACTCCGAGGCTCATGCCAACCGGGCTGACCGGGTTGTGTACATGCTCGATGGGCGGTTTGTCGACGCTACGGAGGTGTAGCGAAAATGCTGTGGAATTATGTTGCCGCCGCGCTGCGTAACCTTTTGCGTAACGGCCTGTACGCTGTAATCAACATACTGGGTCTCGCGCTCGGGTTCGCGGCCGTCATTCTGATCGCGCTGTTTGTCCGCGATGAATACAGCTACGACCGGTTCATTCCGGACCACGATCGCATCTACAACGTCACCGAGGTTGTGTCTCCGCCCGGGGAGGCGAACCTTCGCATCGGAGTGACGGCTCCCCACATCGGCGGTGCGGTGAAGCTCGACTTCCCGGAAGTCGATGCATTCACGAGGCTGGGACCTGCCCAGGCGGCTCTGCGACACGCGAACATCGAATCCTCGGCTCAGGTCTATTGGGCGGACCCCAACTTCTTTGATCTGTTCCCGCTTCGGACCTACGCCGGAAATCTCCACGAAGCGCTGCGCAAACCAGATGGGCTGGTGCTGACCCGGACAGCCGCACGGCAGTATTTTGGCCGTGAGGATGTGTTGGGAGAGCCGATCGAGCTCGACCGCAAGTACACCCTCCATGTGACCGCTGTCCTGGAAGACCTGCCGTCCAACACCCATCTGTCAGCGCAAGTTTTCGCATCGGGAATCGCGAGCTTCTCGGCTCTTGCGTATTACGATCGGTCCCCGTTGAACCCTGATAGTCTGGTGCCCGAGAATACCTACACCTACATACGTCTGAAGCCCGGCGCCCGTGTTGAGCGGCTGACCGCGGCGATGCCCGGGTTTGCGGTCCGGCACGTGCCCGGGATGTTCGCTGGCATACCGATCGGCCAGGCGTATCGATTCAACCTGATCCCGCTCTCGCAGATTCATCTGCAGCCGGGAAGCATAGCGGACATGAAGCCGAATGGTGACGTGCGAACGTTGCAGACACTCACGGGCATTGCTGTGTTGATTCTCTTCATAGCGGCCAGCAACTTTGTCAGTATGATGACGGCACGCGCAGCGGGTCGGGCACTGGAGATCGGCGTTCGAAAAGCAGAAGGTGCCACGCGACGTCAGATCATTGTCCAGTTTCTGAGTGAGTGTCTCAGCTACGCCGCTGTGGCGCTCATCCTGGCAATGATTGCGGTGGAGCTGCTCCTGCCAATGCTGAACACGTTCCTGCGGCGTGAGATCGTGTTTGACTATGTGCGCGAGCCACTCATGGGCGGGGTGCTGTTTGCGGTCTGGCTCGTGACGGGGCTTGCGGCCGGCGCGTACGCGGCGTTTGTTTTGTCGATGTTCCAGCCCGGCGCGGTTTTGAAGGGCGTCGTGTTTCTGCCGGGCGGCTCGGGACGCCTGCGTCAGGCGCTGGTGGTCTTTCAGTTCGGCACGCTCATTGCGCTGATTGTGTCGACCATGACGATCCAACACCAGACTGAATACGCGATGCGGGACCGGCTGCGCCTGCCAACTGATCAGATTTTCCTGGTCAACGTAGGTTGTCCCCCGGTATTCAGAGACACTGCCGCCCGCATTCCGGGCGTCCTGTCGGTCAGTTGCTCATCCGGATCGGCTCTGACCTATGACCGCTTCAGTGTTTCATTCGAGTCGCCGGACGGTCATCCGGTATCCCTGCGCGGGGCTGGCGTGGACTACGGCTTCTTTGAGTTGTTTGGAGTAAAGCCGACAGCCGGTCGCCTGTTCTCTCAGGATCGGGGCGAAGACGATCTGTTGCGCAGCGGCGCCGACAAGTCGGCGAGTCCGTCGTTTGTTGTCAATGAGACGGCGGCGCGAGCCCTGGGTTATGCGAATCCCCACTCCGCGGTCAACCAATATCGGATCTGGAGCCGGATCACGGGGGATTTCGAGCACATGAAAAACTCGCAGGCCCAAAGCTCGCAGCTCATTGGTGTGGTGCCGGACTTCTCGGTGGGCTCCGTGCGCGATGTCATCGAGCCGACGGTGTATTTCGTCGACCCGGACAGATTCTGGTTTACGGTTCTGAAGCTCGACGGGCGGAGGATTCCGGAAGCCATGCAGGCGCTGAAGGACCTTTGGAACCGCACGCAGAACAAGCCTTTTGACGGACTATTCCTCAGTGAACGGGTCAACGAGCTATATGGCGACATCCAGCGGCAGTCGACCCTTTTTTCCGTGTTCTCAGCGGTCGCAGTGGTGAGTGCATCGTTGGGTTTGTTGGGGCTGGCTGTATTCACGGCCGAACGCCGCACGCGCGAGATCGGATTGCGCAAGGTCATGGGAGCAAGTCGTTGGGACATTCTGCAGTTTCTGGGATGGCAATTTGCGCGGCCGGTTCTGTGGGCCAACGTGATTGCGTGGCCATTGGCTTATGTCGGCATGCATCGGTGGCTGCAGGGGTTCGCTTACCACGTTGACCTGAGCCCGTTGACGTTTCTGGTCGCCAGTGTTCTGGCGCTGGTGATTGCGTTGGCGACTGTTGCGGGACACGCGTTGATGGTCGCTCGGACGCGCCCGGTTGAGGCCTTGCGGTATGAATGACCTGTGACGGCGGGAAAGGATCGCCTAAATCTGCCGGGCCGCGCAGGTTCGCTGGGGGCCAGAGCCTCGCGACGGCCCGTTAGTCAGACAGGCTCCTGGAATCGGCGCGATCCGCCGGACGGTTGGAAGTAGGCGACAGGATGCAGTGGCGGCGCGCGTTTTGGAGCTACGATTGAGCTGGGTCTCAACGTGGAGCCGCGCGTGTCCAGGTTTATTCAGTGGGCCGTCTGCCTGGTCCTGCCCGCTTTTTTCGATTCTGCGATCGCCGCCCGTGCCCGGCAGGCATGGCAGCCTGATGAAGTCCTATACGCCTATGGCGCGGACAAGGACATTCCCGTTCGGATGGACGACGGGATCGTTTTGCATGTCGACAAATACTTTCCAACTGATCCTGCCACCGGCGCCCGGGCGCCCGGGCTCTTTCCGGTGTTGCTCGTGCAGACGCCCTACGGAAAAGCGAAAGGGTTGCAGAAGTTGGGGGATTACTTCGTACGGCGCGGTTACCTGTTGGTGATCGCTGACATACGGGGTTTTGGCGCCTCGCAGGGGCAGGCTGAGTGGTTCGGCTCGCGCGCGGGGCGCGATGGCGCCGAGCTGGCGGACTGGGCGTCGAAGCTCAACGAAGCTGACGGCAAGGTGGGGCTTCTGGGGTGTTCGTACCTGGGCATCATTCAGTTCTTTACCGCCAACCAACTACCACATGATTCGCCGGTCAAGGCAATGGCGCCTACGTGCATCGACTCCAACTTTTATCGCGACTTGTTGACCTTTGGCGGGGTGCCTTCCCAGCTCATGTATTCCGTGCGCGCACTGACCGCCCCTGGAGTAGAGGACAATCGCACTACGGATCCTTGGGCCCAAGCGGCGGTCTCGCTGACTACCGCAGACAACGCCTACTACAACGATTATTGGGATTCGGTGAATGTCACCACGTTCATGCCCCATATTGTTGCAAATGGAATTCCCATTCTCACTGAATCGGGCTGGCGGGACCTGTTCCCCGGCGGCAATCTGGATGTGGGGATCGCCGCGCAGAATGCCGTCCAGCATCGGCAGATCGATCAGCCTTTGCGGGCTGGCGGCAGACTTTCAGGGAAGTATCAGTCGATTGTGGGTGATTGGACTCATGCGGAGCACACGGGCGGCAGTCTTCTTCCTGTGGTGCTCGAGTGGTTCGACACCTGGCTGAAGGGTCAGAAGACAGGCATGGCGGATACGCGGACGCCGTTGCACTTGTTTGTGCGTGGGGCCAACCGGTGGATCGATGCTGCGACATTTCCTCTCACCGATGAAGCGACGAGCTTTTATCTGTCCCCTGGGCAGCTATCTGCTAACACCTGTGGCGACTGTTCTCAGGAGTTGATATGGGCGCCGGAAGGTGAGGGCACCACGTTGCGCTTTGATTCTGCCCGGCTGGATGCGCCCTTGATCATCGCCGGCCCCGGGAACCTCACATTGCACGTTCGTTCCACCCGACCTGAGATTGAGCTGAGCGCAACGCTGTATGATGTTGACCCTGACGGCGGCATGATCAAGATCACGAACGGCGCCCAGTTGGGGAGTCATCGTGCGTTGAATACTGCGGGTAGCTGGTACAGCAAGGACGGTCGTCTGGTGCGCCCGAGCCACTTCTTCACCAAGGCCAAGAGCAGCGTCGTTCCAATCGGCGCGACTGTCGGCATTGACATCGAGTTGCTCCCCGCCATGTACCAGATCCCCGCTGGACACCAACTCCGTCTGGTGGTCGCCACCCAGCCCCCGGAGGCGTTCCGGCAATACAGCCCGATGGTGCAATTGCCGAATGTGCTCACACCGACCCCGGAGCAGTTGTTCAACCTCGCGGGCGGGATTTACACTCTCTCCCTGGGACCCTCCGTGGTCAACCTGTCCACGGCAAAAGAGGGGGATCTCGTGCCAAGCACGGTGAGCTGGGGACCTGCGGATTGAACGCAACGCCGAGAGGGATATGGCTCCCAGGAGTGGATTGGCATCGGAGAAGGGTGCAAGGGGCCTGATGTCCGGATGCAGGATGCTGCCCAACAGAACATGCGAGTAAGCGCGTCGGACGTCAAGCAGCAAAATGAACGTCGGCTCCAGGAGTTGGGGGTCACGGTCAATCCAGCGTTGCCGCAGATCGAACCACCGTCGGAGCTTCGACCCAGATCACCTCAACAGGTGGCTACTCGCGCCTGGGTGCTCAATTGTGTCGCGGCTGCTGGATCCGGTCGCAGTGCCGACGATGTAATGGACCAGCTCAGGGCCACCGAGTTGCTGGACTTCCTGACACCCCGTGAGCGAGCGTTGCTTCGCAAACCCAAGTTCACCCACTCAGACCGGGCCTGGTCTGCCTGCCTATCCGAAGCGGTACACGGCTGCGCGTGGGCGATGGGCCTCCTCGAAACCGGCCCGCTCGAAAAATCCCCGGCCACGCTGGCATCCCACTTTCTCCACGGCGATCCCCATCCCTCCATCCACGCCGCCCGTCTTCGCACCTTCGACGAGCTCTACATCCGAGCCGATCTCAACTACCGCCTGCACTGGGCAGCCCGCCAGGCCCGCTTCGACGGCTCATCCTTCCCATTCCCTGAGGCCTACATCCAGGCTCGCCGCCACGCGATTGACTGGATCGTTGGCATCCCGCATGACTGGGACGACATGCCGCTCGATACGTGAGGACACGTGGCATTTCCGCCACCTTGGCTTCACGTCAAAGATAATGTTAACAACGTACGGCCCAGGCTGTCGCGTGTGTTTATCCCAGC
>Ga0207703_10002414_pt1 | contig 16229 bp, 16 predicted proteins | sample KBSSwiS12_FD_184304 | JGI IMG/M metagenome (GOLD analysis project Ga0207703, IMG submission 184304) | Switchgrass rhizosphere microbial communities from Kellogg Biological Station, Michigan, USA - KBS Switchgrass S1-2 (SPAdes) (version 2) | ecosystem: Host-associated > Plants > Roots >... | reverse complement strand
CTTCCCGCCGGGGTCCGTGTACCTCACCGCGTTGTGGAGGAGGTTGGTGAAGACCTGCGCGAGGCGGGCCAGGTCCCCCTCGACGTAGACCGGCTCGGGCGGAAGCTCCACGGTCAGCTTGTGGCCTCGCGCACGAACGGCCGGGCGCACCGCTTCGACCGCGCTCGAGACGGCGAGACCCAGGCTGACCTGCTCCGGACGAAGCACGATCTTGCCCGAGACGATCCGGCTCACGTCCAAGAGGTCGTCGAGCAGCCGCGCGAGCTGGTTCGTCTGCCGCTCGATGATGTCCCAGAGCTCCCGAATCTCCGCATCGGCCGGCCCCTTCTTGCGCATGAGATCGATGGCCATCCCGATCGGCGCGATCGGATTCCGGAGCTCGTGGGACAGGATCGCGAGGAACTCGTCCTTGCGCCGGTCTTCCTCGCGAAGGATGGCATCGGCGCGCCGCCGCTCCGTGACGTCGCGGAACACGAGCACGACACCCGACAGCGCTCCATTCACCCGAATTGGAGCCGCGCTGTCGTCGATGGCGCGCTCCGATCCGTCCCGGGCGATCAGGATCGTGTGGTTCGCGAGCCCGACCACTGCGTTCCGGCGGAGCACCTCGTCCACCGGGTTCTTCACCGCCTCCCGTGTGGTCTCGCCGACGATTCGAAACACGTCGGGCAACGCCTCGCCGCGGGCGGCGTCCAGCGTCCATCCCGTCAGCCGCTCGGCCTCGGGATTGAGGAACGTCACGCAGCCTTGGGCATCGGTCACGATCACGCCATCACCGATGCTGGCCAGCGTGGTCGCGAGGAGCTCCTTCTCACGCGCCAGCTCCTCGCGCGCGGCGACCACGTCCGTGACGTCATGAACGATCTTCGACGCGCCCACGACTTCACCCTCGGCGTCCCGCAGCGGGGAGACACTCAGCGACACGATGATGCGCCGGCCACCCTTGGTCAGCCGCACGGTCTCGAGCCGCTCGTACGGCTGCCCGATCTTGAGCCGCTCGATGATCTCGGGCTCCTCGTGGAGGCGCTCGGGCGGGATGAGGGTCGTGATCGACCGGCCGATGATCTCGTCCGCCTTGTATCCGAAGAGTCGTTCCGCGCCCCGGTTCCAGGTACGGATGGTGCCGTCGAGCGTCTTCGTGAGGATCGCGTCGCCCGAAGATTCGACGATCGCCGCGAGCCGCACGCTCGCCTCGTGCGCCCGGCGCTCGACGGTCGCGTCCCGGAAGACGAGGACGGCTCCCTGGACAGGCCCCTCCCCTCTGCGGATCGGCGCGGCGCTGTCCTCGATGGGGATCTCTCGGCCGTTCCGGGACACGAGAAGCGTGTGGTTCGCTAGATTCGCAATCCGGCCCTCGCGGAGCGCCCGTGCCACCGGATTGTCGGCGGGTCTCCGATCATGCTCACGAAAGATCCGGAATACCTCCTCCAGGGGCCGCCCCACCGCCTCCGAGCTCGCCCACTCCGTGAGCCCCTCCGCTTCGCGATTCATCGACACGATGCGGCCCTCCGCGTCGGTGACGATGACTCCATCGCCGATGCTGGCCAGGGTCGTGTCCGACAGCTCGAGGGCCCGCACCATCTCGGCCTCCGCGCCGCGACGCTGCTCCACCTCCCTATGGAGACGCGCCCTCGCCCGGTGCATCGCCTCGATCGCGGCCAGGATGAAGGCCGCGGAGAAGGCGAAGGCAAGCGCCGCCGCGACGTCGAAGGTCGAGAGGGTCAGAGACCCGGCGGGACGCATGAACGACCAATTGGCCAGCACTGAGGAGAGGACGATGGCCAGTAGCCCAGGGCCGAACCCGCCCCACCAGCCGGCAACCGCCACCGCGGGAAAGAAGAAAATGAAGGGAAGCGCGGTCGGTCCAATGACATGGGACAGTGCCCGGCGGGCGAACCAGGCGACCAACACCGCCAGGAGCGCCGTCGCGTAGCGAGCCCATGCCGGGGGGCGGGCGGCGAAGACCTCGGCGGGGTCCTCCGGGGATGGGACGGCTTCGAACGCCATACGTTTTCTGGTCAGGCCTCAGGGGGGCTTCGTTTCGTCTGTAAAAACCTTAGCACGACGGAACGAAAGTAGATCTACTTTGCGGCGCTTCCCGTTTCGCGGGGGCGGGCGATCAAGGCGAGGGGTACTTTGCGGATGCCATGCCAGCATAGCGGTTCCTGGCCAGGGGCTTCGCGCAGGAGGAGCTGCGCCGAGATCCCGCCATCGAGCATGACCGCGTCGCGCGCGCCGAGCGATCCCATGATGGCGGCCATCTCGGGGGTCGTGGGCCCGAGCGGGATCCCCTCACCCATCGAACCCACCGTGTCGTAGCGCGTCATCGCGATCAGGATGTGCCCGTCGCGCGTCTCACCGAAGGCAAGGCGCGTGTCGCGATGCGTGAGGCTGAGCAAGCTGCCGGCGGTCCGGAGCGGAGCCGGGATCGTTCCATCGCGGGACAGAAGCGTCGGGTAGGACTGAAATCCGGTGACGATCCCCGTGGCCGCGAGCGTGTCGCCGTGAGCCCAGTGGATACCGCCGTCCCGGTCGATGCCGACGGCACTCGCAAGAGGCCCCGAGCCCGGAGCGAGCCGCTCGCGGCCGTCGATCACGACCCAGCCCCAAGGCATCGCATTCGTGAACTGGGCCACGTTCACGGCGAGGATCGCGTCCTCCGGCGCGCGGTCGACGGTCCATGCGGGACGCATGTCCTCCCGCGTCAAGTCCATCGCGAGCGTGAGCCGGACCTGTCGCGGATCGACGCGCGCCAGGATGAGCTTCGCGCGCCACACAGGCGCGGGACAGGCGAGCCGGAGCTCGCACCACTCGAGCCCGCCGGCGAGATACTTCCACTGAATCGCGTGGACGAGCGTCGGGTTCGCGGCGGCGTATCGGGAGGGCGCCTCGTCCGAGCGCCAGAACGTGCGCCAGGAGTCTCCGTCGCGGACGTCGAGACTCGCGGGGGAAGCCAGCTCAGGGGCAGCCGCCACGAGAACGGCCATGGCGACCACCGCGAGCCCGCACCGGATCCAAGACGGACGGCGCACGGCTACCTGAAGTACTTGTTGAGCTCCGCGGCGTGTTTCGTGAGGGCCTTCGTCTCCTCCTCGGTGTAGCCGCATTTCACAGACGTACTCCCGGAGCCCGAATCGCCTCCGGAGGCGGACGGATCGCCCGATCCTGAGCCAGAGCCCGAGTTGTCGGAGCCGGAGCTCGACTCGCCCTTCTTCTTTCGTTCGCCATTGGCGTCTTTGGCATCCTTCGAGGATCCGTGGAACGCCACGATCCGCTCCACCACGACACCCATCTGGTTGGGCGTGATGCCCATCTCCTTCGACTGGGTCTGGGCCACCTTGTCGTCGATCTTGCGGATCTGCTCCTCGTACGACGCGATCTGCTTGTCGAGCGCGTCGATCTGATCCTCTTCCTTGGTGCGCGACGGGATCGGCCCGCAGTCCTTTCGGACGTTGGCCGAGTCCTGGGAGCTGGGAAGCATCTCCGCGTACATGCCGGAGTAAACGTTGTTCTGCGCCGTCGTGTCGCCCTTGGCGGCCGCGGCGTTGTTCTTCATGGCGAGCTCCTTGTACTTCTCCATGAGATTGGGATCGCTCATGGCGCGCTTCGAGTACTCCTCCATCTTCTTGTCTCGCGCCACTTCATAGCCGTGCTGAATGCAGCCTTCGACGTCCTGGCGTTTCCCCTGGAGCTCCTGGATCTTGTCCCCGTGCTTGTCCCAGAGGGCGCTCCGCTCTTCCATCAGCTTGTTCCGCTTCAGCACGAGGTCCTGCCGTGGTGCCAGGGTGGTCTCCACCTTCTGGTAGCTCGCGATCATCTTCGAGACCCGCGCCTCGGTCAGCTCGATCGTCACGTCGTCGAAGACGGGCGCCGCGCAGGGCTTGGCGTCCTCGGACTTGGTCTCCTTCTTCGCCTCATGCGTGACGGCGTCCTTGGCCTTCTTGATGGGATTGCCGATCCCGGCCGATGCGGGCGCGGGCATGCCCCAGGCGAGGGCCAGGGCGAATGTGGACAGGAGCGCGAGGGGCGCGTGGCGTGACATGCGAGTTCCTCCGGTCAGGGGGCGGCCCGGCTCCGCCGGGGCCTGGATGGACTCTTCCTGGTCGAGAACGCGCGAAAACCGGCGGTTTCGGCTCAGTGCATGTAGTGGCCGTCCATCTCCCCCGCGGCGATGGCCACCGTGAGGTGGTTCTCCTTGGGCGGTATGGGACAGTTGTAATGCTCCGAGTAGGCGCAGGCCGGGTTGTAACACATGTTGAAATCGAGCGTGTAGAGGCCGTCGGCTCGCTTGACCGGCTCCAGATAACGGCCGACGCGGTAGCTCTGCTTGCCGGTGGTTGCGTCGGTGAAGAAGAGGCTGTAGTCCTGCTCCCCCACCCCGGGCTCGAGAAGCCGGACCGCCTCCAGACGCGCCGGCTGCCCCTTCACCTTGAAGTCGAACCATCCCTCGCGAACCGCGCGCCGCTGGTTCCCGCGCGTGGACAGGATGATCGTGGTGTCGGGATGCGTGTTCGGTGTGAGCGAAGCCACGATGTGGTAGTCGAGGTCGGGCGGGAAGTACTGGATGCCCTTGTAGTCCGCGTACCGTGGGCTCTTGGGATCGAACACGATGATCGCGGGGTAGCGCTGGTGCGACAGCCTCAGCGCGAACCTCGCCACGTGGATCCCGGACGGCGGCAGCATGGCCGAGGTCAGGGGAACGCTGTCCTTCGCGGTGAACGTGGCGCCCTTGTCGAGCGCCTTGACCTCGAAGGAGTCGCCGACCACCGTCACCCGGAGGTGGTGCGGCTTCACGCCCGCATCGTCGATCCTCACGTCGTTGTCGGTGGCGCTTCCGACCGACATCGATGTCTGCGCGCCGAAATCCTTGCGCTCGACCGTGGCGAGATAGGAGGTCGGCGAGGTCTTGAGCCACTCCTCGGTATCGGAGCGGTCCTTGGCGTATCCCTTGAGGAGGGAGTCCTTCTCGGCGGCGGTCAAGGGGGGCGGGTTGTTCGCCGCCGGTCCCTTGCCGCACGATGCCGCTGCCATCATCACGAGTCCCGCCAGCACCACCGCGAGTCCTCGGCTCATCCGTGGCTCCGGACCACGATGGTCCCGGTCATTCCTTTTTTCATGTGTGAGCCCACCCCGCAGTAGAAGTCGTACTCGCCGGCCTTGGTCGGCGTGAACCGCACGTGCTTGGTGTGGTCGAACGAGATGAAGCTGATGCTCTTGTCGATGTTGATCCCCGCATCGGAATGCTCGCACGTCATGTTGTGCGGAGTCATGAGGGGCTTGAAGTGAAGCACCAGCTCCACGGGAACACCCTCGTCGACCGTGATTCGGTTGGGATCGAAGTAATAGGAGTGAACGTTCACATCGACCCGCTGGACGCCGTTGTCTGTGTGCGCTGTCGCTTCCTTGACGCCGATTTTGGTTCCGGACGTGCCGCAGCCCGCCAGCGCGAGTGCGAGCACGGTTGCGACGAGCGACGGTCTCCACGGATCACGAACACGCGGAGTCATGGCAACCCCCAGGGTTGAATTTAGTACTTCACGCTGCAGCCGTACGGCTGCGTGGCCGACGTTGCGACTTTCGCTCCCGCCATCGACTCGTCGAGCGCGGCGGCGACGTAGTTCTTCGCCGTCGGGACGTCGTCCTTGTTCGTGGACGGCTTGTCGTCGATGGCGCCGTTGTAGATGACCGTGCCCTTCGGATCGATCACGAACATGTGCGGCGTGGTCTTGGCGCCGTAGCTCTTGCCCACCGAGCCCTTGGGGTCGAGCAGGAAGCGCGTGGGCGCGGCGTCGCGCTCCTTCATGCCTTCCTTCGCGCCGGCGCCGTCGACGTAGCCCTGCTTGCCCTTGGCCGAGGAGCAGATCGTGAGCCAAACGACACCCTGCTCCGTGTACTTCTTCTGGAGCGACTGCATGTTGCCGCTGCCGTACTGCTTGCCCACGAAGGGACAGCCGAAGTTGGTCCACTCGAGCACGACGTACTTTCCGCGATAGGAGTCGAGCTTCACGGATTTGCCGTCCGCATCGCGAAGCTCGAACGACGGAGCCCGCTGGCCGACGATGGCCGCGGCATGCGCGAGCGATACGGACGCAAATAACAGAATGAATGCCAGTGAAGCCATTCGTTTCATGGCACGATCTCCGATCTCAGTTGTGGTGCGTTCGACGTCGAAGGATGCGAGGAACGAGCAAGGCTACCACGATCGCCAGTGCGGCCAGTATGGCGACATAGGCCGCCGCGGAGGGGGTGCGCGGAGGCAAAAGGGGCTGCGGAGGAGCGGGTGCCGGGTCGCCCGCGCGGAGGGGCACGTCAACCCGGACCGAGTGCGATCCCCAGGTCCCATCGACCACTAAGACTCCCGTCAGCCGGTCGAGGTTCCGATTGGCGTTGGGATCGGGTTTCATCGTGACGCGCCAGAGCTGCCCCAGCTGCTCGAAGCCCTGCGGCGACGCGTAATCCACGAGCAGCGGCTCGTCCGCATAGAAGTAGGCGCTCCGCGGCTTGTTGTGGCGCGCGGGGATGAAGGAGAGAGAAACCGACCGCGGGCCGGACTCGCCCTGAAGGAACCAGCCGACGGTATCCGGAAGCTGGGAGCGAGCCCTCTCGATGGTGTGCCTCGATGCCCAGCCCCGAAGCCTTGCCTCGACTTTGACGGGAAGATCGAGCCGAAGCGTCGCCGAGCCGGGGACGCAGATGTCCTTGCACGCGAGCCAGTCGACCCGCGCGACGAGCGCAACCGAATCGCCCGGCAGGGATCCGGGTGTTTCGATCCGAATGGGAAGGACGACCTCGTCGTGGTAGCCGTACGTCACGAGGCCTTCGTCCAGGAAGCGGGTGGGGGCAGGCCACTCGATGGGTCCTGCCCTGAAGCCCTCGGGAAGGATCCAGCTGACCGTGGGCGGCAGCCCCGAATCTCCGGGATTCTTCCAGTACACGTGCCAGCCGGGCGCCATGCGAAGCCGGATCCCTGCCTCCAGCGGCAGGCCGGGGATGACCGCGTCGCCGGCGACGATGAGTGCGGCTTCGACGTTGGCACTCTTCGCCCGAGCCGCTCCCGGCCATGACGCGACCAGCAGCGCCAGAGCTGTCACCATCGCGGTTGTTGGGACAAGCATCCGGTCAGCCTAGCCTGCCCCGGCGACGATTTCCATTTCGGCGCGGAGCCGTGCGTGGTACCCATCAGGCGTGCGCGCGCGGCCGTTGGAGTCGATCGTAGTCGGCGGGCTGGTCGCAGGCGCTCTCGACATCACCGACGCCGTCGTGGTCACGCTGCTCCTTGGTGGCAGGCCCCTGCGCATGCTCCAGGGAATCGCGAGCGGACTCCTCGGGCCGCGCTCGTTCGAAGGCGGCTTCGGCACGGCGGCCCTCGGCCTCGGTCTTCACTTCTTCATCGCCCTGAGCGCGGCCACGGTCTATTTCACCGCGACGCGCATCTGGCCCTCGCTGCTTCGGCGTCCCCTGAGGTCCGGTATCGTGTTTGGACTCTGCGTCTGGGCCTTCATGCGTTTCGTGGTGATACCGCTGTCGCTGGTGCGCATGGGACACCCCGGGCCCCTCCTCATCGCGAACCAGCTCTTCATCCATGCGTTCGGGGTGGGAGTTCCGATCGCCTGGATCGCGGCGCGGTCCGCTCAGGACCTGGCGCTGGAGCCACTAGAAACGAAGAGCCCCGAGGAGTAGCTCCCCGGGGCTCGTGAACGGATGGTCGTGGTCAACCACCGTGATCTTCGCGCAGCTCGTACCGATCTTCGTTCAGCTCTCTCCCGCTGGAGATCGCGTCCTCCCTCGTGATCTGCAGGAATCGCGCGAGCAGCTGATCCTCGTACCGCATGGCTCGCCACGAGTGGGCTCGAGCCGCCGGCTCGTTGTCTCGCATCGCTCGGAACGTGCGGTTCAACTCCCGGAATCGAACGCTGCTATCCGTGAGATCCGTCTGGTCATCCCTCAGGTCCCGCTGGTCGTCGAAGCTCCGGTCGCGCATGCGCTCGCGACTGCTGCGATAGACCTCGTTCTGATCTCGGTACGCGTCGTGACGGGCCTCCACGATTTCATTCCGGAACAGCTCGCGAATGTTTCTGCGAGCCCGATCCTCGCGCCACGGATTCCGCTCGTCACGAGCCTGGCGTAGCTGGGCGATCGCCAGCTGCACCCGGCGCACGTCCATCCAGTCGGCGCGCACGTCGACGCGGTCCTGCCCGAGTTCCTGCCGATCCTGATACTGATCTCTCGGGTCATCTCGCGAGTAGCGCTGCGCCGCCGCGGGTGAAGCGGCGGAGACAAGCGCGAGCACTCCCATCCCCGTGAGGCTGTTTCGCCACCATGTCGTCTTTTTCATAACACGCTCCTTCCTTGGTCAATCGATAGATGCGAGGCAAAAGCGTGTGATTGACGGACCTCGCTGCTCACACGGGGAGAAGAGCATCGACCGTGCCGCCATGACAAAGTTGGGTAACGGCCCAGCCGTCCGCGCCTGCTGTTCCGGGGGACGTCGGGCACGCTGGCCGGATTCAGCCGGGAACTCAAGCGCACATGCCCTTCTGCCGATTATCTCCGCATGGCCCGATGGCACCTCCGAATCGCAACCACGCTTGTAGCTCTTCTGTCCCTACCGTCATGCGCCGCGAGCGGCGGTGGGTACGGGCCCGTGACCATGGGATCCGGAGGCTCGCACTCCGTCTCCAGCCACGCGGTGGGCATGGCCTCGTTCTACCACCGCTCCTTTCAAGGACGGCGCACCGCAAGCGGCGAGACGTACGACCGCCATCGCCTCACGGCGGCCCACCGAACTCTTCCCTTCGGTAGCCGGGTGCTGGTTACGAACCTCGAGAATGGACGGAGTGTCGTGGTCGAGGTGAACGACCGGGGCCCGTTCCGCAAGGGTCGCGTGATCGACGTGTCGGAGGAGGCCGCACGCGAGCTGGGCTTCTATCGCGCAGGCACCGCGCGCGTCCGCGTCGAAGAGCTGGCGAGCCGCGAGTAAATCGCAGGAAAAGGTGAAGCCCCGCGGATCTTGGATCCGCGGGGCTCTGTCGTTCTCACCGCGCACACCGCGCGGCCTGTGGGTTCATCAGCCGTTTCCGCCTTCCGTGCCGGTCTCGACCGGCTGATCCTCCTTCGCGGGCTCGGCGCCTTGGTCGCCATTACCCTGCGCCGGCTCGGTGACGGCTGGCGTCTGGGTCCCGGTCTGCTGCTCGGTCTTGTCCTCGACGCTCGTCTTCTCCTCGGTCGTCGGCTTCCCCACCTCGATGAAGACCCACACGCGCTGGTACTGGCCCCGGCCATTCGTCGCCGTCACCGCGAGTCCGACGCGGTTGGCCTTGGTGCGCAGCGGGACGCGATACACACCGCGCCACGCCTTGGCGTCCATGTCGTAGACCAGGGGCGCTTTCGAGAGCCCGTCGGACACGATCACCTGGTTGATGTCCAGCGAGCCCTGCGCCGTGATCTCCACGACCTGACCCCGATCGGCGACGAGCGCGGAGGCGCTCGCGACCACATCCGGAGGCAGCGAATCCGCGGCCATCGGGAGCGCTTCGGTGCGCTCGGCGCGCGGCGTCGCGTGGACCATGCTCGCGGTCGTCGCCACCGGCTGCTCCAATACCCCGGCTTCCACCGTCCCCGTTTCGCTCGCGAGCTTCTGCTTCTCCTGCTTGCCGCAACCCATCGTGAGAAACGCCACCGCCACCGCCGCCACGAGACCTGCCTGCGTGCCCTTCATGTTCCTTCTCCCGTCCGGATCATGCCGTCGTTGCGGGCAGGGCGCCGGAGCCTGACCCGAGCCGCCTGGTGGTCGGCACATGCCCCGTGCACCAGGACCGGGAGGGCGGCTCGGTGCCGCCACTCGGGACTGGCCTAGATCAAGCAATGGGCCAGATTGGTATGTGGTTGTGATGGAATGGCTTAGGTCTTGGGTGGACCCGGAATGGGTCCACAAGTGTGTCTACATTGACACATGACGCCTGACGGGAGCAGGCTTTAGAGGGCTCAATCCAGTGCACGGCAAGCCGATAAGAGAGACTGTGGAAACTCTGACACGCCTGTACCCGCGGGCAGCAATGCTGGGGGGCCTCGTCGCGGCCTGTTTGCTCTCGGCTGTCGTCACGAGTGCGACTCCGATCGATGCTCGGGTGATCTATTCATTCGGAGATCGGGCCTATCTCGTCGCGCGCGATTCGGCCTGGGTCACGATGGGATCGAGTCTGCGGTTCTTCGAAAAGAAGAAGGAGGTCGCATCCGGCGTCGTCCTCGCGATCGAGGACTCGACCCTCATCATCGCGCGAATCGCCTCCGGATCCCTCGGACGAGTGAAGAATCTCGACCGGATCCGCGTGGAAGGAGAGCGCGCCCCATCGCCGAAGGGTACCGCCCTCCGGGTCGGTTATCCGTCCTCCACGCGCATTCAGCCGTTCTTCGAATGCCGCCGCATGACACTCGACCCGCACGGCTATCGGGCCGACACGCTGAGTACACGCTCGTATCGGCTCTTCCGCGCGTCGTCTGGTACGGCGAATCCCGACACCCTGCTCGTACGACTCTTCGATGATGCGGCGGACGAGGAAATCGCACTCGAGCGAGGCGAGCTGGATGCCGCCGTGTTCTGGCCGGGTGAGGCCTCGGCCCACATTCGCGAGGCGATGAGGTGGCAGGGCATCCCAAACGTCCTTCGAACGCGGGGAGTCATCGCGAACTATGAGAATCCGGGCCTCCGCGCGCTTCCCGACATGTACGAGGCAGACCAGACCCGTGTGGATTCCGTGAACACGGAGATGTTCCGAGGCGATCTCAAACCTGCCTCACACATCCGCTTCGTGTCGGAACACCCGATGATGCCTTCACGCTTCGAGGTGGATTCGGCCTGTCCCGGGAAACGTTCCATGGAAGCGTTCCTGAACCGAGGCCGTGCACCTGGGCGCGGCATTCTCCGTTTCGTCACGTACCTGGACGAACCGACGGATCCGAACCTCGTCGAGGAGTCGCACGGCAGGCTCTTTCTCATGTCCTGCCCCGTTCTCAGCCGTCCGGAGCTCCGGCCGTATCTCGACTCCATCGACCTCTCCGCGATCGTGAATCTCTTCGACTGCGAAACGGCGGCGCGGAAGCCGTGAGATCCCTCCGCACGCGACTCATCCTCGGCATCGCGCTCGTCGCCGTCGTGCCGCTCGGACTCGCGCTCGTGCTCATGTCGAAACGGGTCGAGTCGATGGTCCGCGAGGACTCGGGGCGTCGTCTCGAGACAGGCGTCCGCGCCCTCCAGGCGGAGCTGAGGGAGCGTCAGCTTCGGACCGAGGCCAAGCTCTCGATCCTGAGCCGCGATCCGCTCCTTCGGCGCCTCTACCTCGTCCGTACGGGCGGCGGGCGTGAGCTGAGCGACTACCTGGCGGAGCGCCGGATCCTCCTCGATCTGGACTACCTCGAGGTGGACGGGATCGACAGCCTGCCCGTGGCCACGGCGACTGGAGTCCCGGCGGATTCGACGCACGCGATGAAGCTCGATCTTGCGATCCCCGTCACGTACGACAACCGCATGGTCGGCTCTCTGCGCGGCGGCGTCCTCCTGGATCGCGACTTCCTGATCCGTCTCCAGCAGCGGCGCGGGCTCGATCTCGCTCTCTTCGACCGCTTCGGACGGCCCGCGGCCTCGACACTGGGCGATTCCCTGCCCCACCCGGTCGCGTCGGGCAGGACCACGATCGGACACGGCACGTACTGGGGTCTGAGCGCTCCGCTCGACCTGAGCGCGGCAGGCACCGTGACGCTGACCGCGCTCACGCCCACGACTTCGTCCGACCAGACGATCGCCGCCCTGCGCTTCACAGCCATTGTTCTGGCGGTCGGTGGCCTCGTGGTCGCCATCCTGCTCGGCTTCCTCTGGTCCCGCCAGGTGTCGCGCCCGGTGGAGCGCCTCGCCGAGCACTCGCGACAGCTCGCGCGCGGCGAATGGGATGAGCCCATCTCCCTCCATAGCGTGCGCGAGCTCGAGACGCTGGGCGAAGCCCTCGACACGATGCGCGCGGATCTCGTGGCCTACCGGGACAAGCTCGTTTTGAGCGAGCGCCATGCCGCGTGGAGCCAGATGGCTCGCAAGGTCGCGCACGAGGTGAAGAATCCGCTCACCCCCATCGCGATCTCCGTCTCGGACCTGAAGCGAAGTTACGACCTCAAGCGTCCGGACTTTCCCGCCGTGCTCGATCAGGCGGTGCGCACGATCTCCGCGGAGGTGGATTCGCTGAAGCGGCTGCTGCAGGAGTTCTCCGACTTCGCACGCTTTCCCGCCCCCACCCTCGCGCCCGTCCAGGCCGGGGCGTTGCTCGAAGACCTCAAGGCGCTCTACGCCCGAGAGATCGAAGAGGGTCGGCTCACCGTCCAAGCCACTCCGTCCGCGATCACCTTGAACGCCGACGCGGGCCAGCTCCGGCAGGCGCTGGTCAATCTCGTGAAGAACGGGCTCGAGGCGGTGAACGGCACAGGATCGGTCACGGTCGAGGCGAGGCCCGCCGGACGAAGCGCCGAGTTCACGGTGACCGACACGGGCCCCGGCCTCACCATGGAGCAGCGCGCCAGCCTCTTCACACCGGGATTCACGACGAAAGCACACGGCAGCGGCCTCGGACTCACGATCGTCGACCGCATCGTTTCCGAGCACGGCGGGACGATCGCGGTCCAGTCGGACGAAGGGCGCGGCACCACCTTCGTCATCCGTCTGCCGCGCGAGGGGGCCTGAGCCATGCCGTCGATCCTGATCGTCGACGACGAAGCCAACATCCGCTCGAGCCTCGAAGGCGCGCTCTCGCGCGAGGGCTACGCCACCGACACGGCCGCGAGCGTCGCCGAGGCGCGGACGAAGCTCCGGGACGCGTACGACGTCGTGCTTCTCGACGTCTGGTTCCCTCGCGAGAGCGGACTCGAGCTCCTGGGCGAGATCGCGGAATCGGCGCCGGAGACGGTCGTGATCATGATGTCCGGCCACGCTTCCATCGACACGGCGGTCCAGGCCACGCGCCTCGGCGCGTTCGACTTCCTGGAGAAGCCGATCTCCCTGGAACGTCTGCTCGTTCTCCTGCGAAACGCCACCGACTCGCTGACGCTCCGCTCGGAGAATCGCCGGCTCAAGCAGGCGTGGGCGGATTCCATCGTCGGCGAGTCCCCCGCGATTCGCACCCTGCTCCACGACATCAAGCTCGCGGCGTCGAGCCACGCGCGAGTGCTGATCCAGGGAGAGAACGGGACCGGAAAGGAGCTCGTGGCTCGCGCGCTTCATGCCGCGGGGCCGCGGCGCGACAAGCCCTTCGTCGCGGTGAACTGCGCGGCCATTCCGGAGGAGCTGATCGAGTCCGAGCTCTTCGGGCACGAGCGGGGCGCATTCACGGGCGCCACCCAATCGCGGCGGGGCCGATTCGAAGAGGCGCACGGCGGCACCCTGTTCCTCGACGAAGTGGGAGACCTGAGCCAGCGCGCGCAGACGAAGCTCCTTCGCGTGCTGCAGGAAGGTGAGTTCTTCCGCGTCGGTGGGAACCGCGCGATCAAGGTCGACGTGCGCGTGATCGCGGCCACGAACCGGGACCTCGCCGAGCTCACGCGCGCGGAGTCGTTCCGCGAGGACCTCTACTTCCGCCTCGCCGTGGTCCCGCTGACCGTTCCACCGCTCCGCGAGCGGCTCGGGGACATTCCCGTGCTCGTCGCGCATTTCGCGGCCGACGTGCAGCGCGAGACGGGCGGCCGAGGAAGGACGTTCAGCCCTTCCGCGATCGAGCATCTTGCGCGCTACCACTACCCGGGCAACGTGCGCGAGCTGCGGAACGTGGTGGAGCGGCTGATCATCATGACACCCGGCACGCGGATCGGCGCCGACGCCGTCGATCGCGTTCTCGGAACCGCTGCCGAGCCACGAGGGGCCGACAACGACGACTCGCGCCTCGCCGAGCAGATGCGACGATTCGAGAAGGATCGAATCGAGGAGGCGCTGCGCGTCGAAGGCGGCAACGTGACCAAAGCCGCCGCGCGCCTCGGCCTCGAGCGGAGCCACCTCTACAAGAAGATGCGCAAGCTCGGGATCGAGTCCGCCTAGGACCCCCGTTCCGGACCCGGTCCGGAACTTGCTTTTTGCAATCCCCGCCGAAATGGCCGCGTCGCAACCCGTGTCGATGGGAGGAGGGCGGATCCCGCTATCTCCCGTATTCGACACGAGTTTGACTCGCATTCCCGGACCAGGGGAGCGCCGCGCCCGGTGCGCGCCCCCCCACGGTATCTGTACCCAATTGTTCCAAGGGGGACGTCATGAGAAGTCGATTCGAGGAGTACCAAGAGGACGATCACTTGGACGAGCCGGTCACCATCACGGGCCGCCAGCTCAAGTCACTGAAGCGGGCGGCCACGACCGGATTGATCGCAACGATCCTCGCCATCATCGCGGTGGGGCTCGGCGCGTGGAATCTCGTCCAGGCGGGCAAGAGCACCACGACGGAGCCCATGGGCTCGGAGCCCACGGCGCAAGCTGCGCCGGCACCCGCGGCCGCCGATTCCCTGCCGTCGCCCACCCCCACGCCGCAGCCGCTGCAGAGCTCGGCAGCACCGGCCGCATCGGCTCCTCCCGCGGCATCGGCCGAGCCTTCGAAGGCGCCTGTCGCGACGGCTCACAAGGCGTCCGCGACCAAGCACGCCGCCGCTGGGACGCGGCGATCGTCGGGTCCTTCCGCCTCGGAGCTGGGCGCGGCGGCGCGCGGCGAGGAACCGGTGACCACGCCCGCGTTCACACCGTCGGCGGCCCCGGTTTCACCCTCGATCCCGACGCCGGCGCCATCACCGGTCGCACCGAAGGCCACGACCGCGCCACCGGACACGAGCAAGTAGCGAGCGCACGGCCCCTACTCCGCCCTTGAGCCGCGGCTCCATGCGGGGCTAGCATGCCTCCCTACGGAAGGGGGGCCGATGCCACTCGACTACGAGATCGACCACGACCGCAAGGTCGTGATCGCCCGGGGACGGGGCGTCCTTGGTGAGGATGACTTCTTCGGGTATCAGAAGGACGTCTGGTCGCGGGACGAAGTCCGGGGCTACGACGAGCTCGTGGACATGCGCGCTGTGGACGAGGTGATCCTGCCCACCGCGGACCGCCTGCGCGCGCTCGCGTCTCTGTCCGCCGACATGGACCTCAAGCGCGGCACCATCGAGGGTGCTACGACCAAGCTCGCCGTCATCGCGCCGCAGGACTTCGCCTACGGACTCGGACGGATGTACGAGGCCTACCGGAGCTTTCAGCCGTCGAGCACGAAGGAGGTCGCCGTCTTCCGGACGGCGCCCGAAGCGATCGCGTTCCTGGGCCTCCACGGAGTGATCCTCGACCCGGTGAGGTGACCCGCGGCCGGATCAGACGCTGCGTGCTTCCTGCCCCGGTCCCTTGACCACTCCCTCGAGTCCCGCGGTGCGCCTGGCCATCGCGAGCTGCCCCGCGTGATACATCTGGTGCTGAGCGAGCATGGCGAGGAGCTCCGCCCGGCTCGTCTGACCGCCGAATGGATGCGGCACGTTGTCCACCAGCCGCTCGTCCTCCAGATTCTGAATGGCCGCCAAGCAGCGCTCTCTGGACTCCAGGAAGCGGCTCCGCATCGTCTCCCAGTCGATCGCGTGGGCCGGGCCCGTGATGGGGTCGTAGCTCGCGCGCTTCAGCTCCTCACTGTCCCAGACAGGATTCTCGCCCACGAGATTCATGGCCGCGTTTTGAACGTCGGTGAGGTGTCCCAGGATCCAGTTGGCGCAATTGCCTCCAGGGGACGGCTGCGACAGCGATTGCTCCTGCGTCATGTCCCCGACGTTCATGCCCGTGACGTGGTACATCATCCCGAACTGCTGAGCGAGCAGCTTCTGCGTCTTCATGGCGTCTCCTTGTTGGCTCCGCGCTCGCGCGCGTTATAATCGGCGAACCCTACGAGGGTACTCTGGTTGTCATCCCGAGGAACAGGTCCCGCTTCGTAGCATGTCCGACACGACTCCGTTACCCCATCGACTCCACACCATCGCTATGATGCGAGCCATGCGGCTGGCCCTGACGCTCCTCGCGGCTCTCGCCTGCGGGCTTCCGGCCCGCGCCCACGCGACGCCGCGCCGTCCTGTTGCCGCCATCTCCCACGTGCTGATCCTGAGCGTGGACGGGCTTCGCCCAGACCTCGTGCTCCGCGCGAACACACCCACGCTCCACTCGCTCCTCACCCGCGGAGCACGAGGTCTGGGCGAAG
>Ga0207703_10002409_pt1 | contig 16250 bp, 9 predicted proteins | sample KBSSwiS12_FD_184304 | JGI IMG/M metagenome (GOLD analysis project Ga0207703, IMG submission 184304) | Switchgrass rhizosphere microbial communities from Kellogg Biological Station, Michigan, USA - KBS Switchgrass S1-2 (SPAdes) (version 2) | ecosystem: Host-associated > Plants > Roots >... | reverse complement strand
CTCCACCTCGATCTGGCGCATCGCGGCCAACGCGTCCTCATCGGACCAGCCGACCATCAGATCCGTCGCGGGAACATCCCGCGGGAACACGTCGAGAAAAGAACCGTCTCGCACCAGACCCACCTCCTCCAGAATCGGGGCAAGGAATACCGGGAGAAGACTCCGGGGAATCCGTCGAAAGGCCACCAGCGTTTCGCTTGTGTGTTCGACATTACCTCATCGATCGGACATCGCAAGCCCGTCGGTGGAGCCTGTGGATAACTCGGTTTGACATTGGCGAAGCGCTGTCCACCGCCGCCGCGAGGGTTGACGCGGGACGCGGGGATAGAGGGCGGCTTCTGGAGCGTGCGTCACGATTGCCGTCGGAATTCCGGGCAGGCTCCGTCGGCGATAGAACCAGACCCGCCACCAGAACTCGGCCGGCTCCCGCGAGCGGCGCAGTGCGCGCCACGCGCAGCGGGTGAACGAGAAGTCCAGCACGATCACCATGTCGGCGGCCTGAAGCCGGGGCGGAAGATCGTCGTAAGGCCCCAGGTCGCCCGGTCGTCGGCGGCGGCCGGGTCTGGTCGCTCGACACCGGCGCCGGCGTCCTGCACGCCCTCGGCCCGGCCACCGGACGTGATCTCGACCGGGTCGCCGGACCGACGAGAACCCGCTCGCATTTCCCACTTGACTAGTAGGGAATGCTGGAGATATATTACCTTTGTGTTAAACTCGGTTCGGTTGGTTACTCGAGGTCACATCGACTTTGCTCGAGTAGCGTCAGCCGCCTGTCCCGGCCGCTGAGCGGCACGGGCCGATCCCGGCGGCTGCACGATCCCGATCCCGGCCGGAATCCGACCGGGACGCGCATCCCCCCGACGACCACACGACGGGGGAGACGGGTCCAACGGACAGGAGACACACACATGCCCAACCCGACTTCCACGCTGGGCGCCTACCGGCGCGGCCGCGGCTACCTCGGCGGTCCGGCTGGTCTCGTCGGCCCGGCCGCCTGGGCCCAGACCCGCTACTGGCCCAGCAACGACACCCGCCGCCCACCCCGGGCGACCCTGGCCATACTGCCGGGCCGGGGTGAGCGCGCCGAGCCCTACGAGCGGCTGGCCTACCGCCTCTCCCTCGACGGCTACTCCGTCACCTACTTCGAGGCCGGCTCCGCCGGGGCCAACACCGACAACCCGGCCGCGCTCGGCGAGATCCGGGTGCCCGGCGTCCCGCACATCCTGCTCGGCTCGGACGCGGGCGCCCTGCGCGCGCTCAGCGCCGCCGGCTCCCCGGCCGTCCGCCCGGACGCGGTCGTCCTGCTCGGCCTGCCGCTCCTGCACCTCGCGGTCGCGGGCGAGCCGCTGGACACCTACCCGCCGCGTTCCCTGCCCGACCTGCCGATCCTGCTGATCCACGGGGCGGACGACCCGGTCAGCCCGCTGCCTCTGGTCCGGATGACCACCCGTACCGCGCCGCGCAGCCGGCTCGACGTGGTCCCCGGCGGCCACCAGGTGCTCGACGGCCCGGGCGGCTGGACGGTCCCGGCCCGCGTGCTGCTGTTCGTCGACTCTGTCCGGGACGGGGCCGCGGCCGCCGCGGCTGTCCGCTGACCCGCCAGGAAGCCGGCCGGCCCAGCACGAGCCCGTTCAGCCCAGCCAGCCGGGCGGCCGCATCAGCAGCGGCCCGGCGGCGGGCAGACCGGCCCGCGCCGCCGCCGACGCGAGCGCGCCCCAGCCGGCGGCCGGGTCGAGCGTGAGCGGGCCGACGATGCCGGTGGTACCGGCGGCGGCGTCCTCGCTGGAGCGCGGTGGCCGCAGCCGTTCCAGCGGTGACGTCCGGGGCAGCACCCGCACCCGGGACGGGTCGGGCTCGGGCAGGCCGGCCAGCTCGGCCGCCGCCTCGAGCGCCCGTTCGTAGCCGCCGAGGGAGTCGACGAGGCCGCGCTCGTGCGCGTCGGCGCCGGTCCAGACCCGGCCTCGGGCCACCTCGTGGACGGCGTCGCGGGTCATCGCGCGGGCGGCCGCGACCTTGGCCACGAAGTCGGCGTAGACCCGGTCGAGGAAGTCGTCGAGCCGCGCCCGCTCACTCGGGCTGAACGGCCGGCGCGGCGAGAGCATCAGCGCGTGCTCGCCCTCGGCCACCGCGCCGAAGCCGATCCCGATCTTGTCCAGCAGCCCGGTGAGGACCTGCTTGCCGCCGAACACGCCGATCGAGCCGGTCAGCGTGCCGGGCTGGGCGACGATCCGGTCGGCGTCCATCGCGACGAAGTAGCCGCCAGAGGCCGCGACCGCCCCCATCGAGACGACCACCGGCGTCCCCGCCGCCCGCAGCCGGCTGACCTCCCGCCGGATCAGGTCGGAGGCGACGTAAGAGCCGCCGGGGCTGTCGACCCGCAGGACGACGGCGCCGATGCCCTTCTCGCGCCGGGCGGAGCGCAGCGCGGCGCAGATCGCGTCCGAGGTCATCACCGGGCCGAACGAGACCGGCTGGCCCCGGCCCAGCAGCACCGGCCCGTGGGCGTGGATCACCGCGATCGACCGGGGGGCCGAGCCGCGCGGCCAGCTCGGCCGGGGCGGGCGCAGGGCGGCCTCGCGCCGGGCCGCCGCCCGCTGGTAGTGGGCCAGGTAGACGGTCCGCGTCCCGTCCTCCTCGTCGTCGCCCTCCCCGTCGTCGCCCTCACCCGCGGGTGCGTCGTTTCCGGCGGCGATCGCGCGGGCGGCGGCGTACACCTCGTCGCGGTAGCCGAGCCGGTCGACCAGCCCGGCCGCCAGGGCCTCGGCGCCGCTGTGCGGCCCGGAGTCGATCAGCTCCCGCACCCGCTCCACTGGCAGCGACCGGCCCGCCGCCACCCCGGCGACGATCTGCTCGGCCCAGGACGCGACCAGCCGCTCGGACGCCTCCCGGTGGGCCGGGGTGAAGTCCCGCTCGACAAAGGTGTTGACCGCGTTCTTGTACTCGTGGCGCTGGCCGATCTCGGTGGCCACGCCGAGCCGGTCGAGGGCGTCGCGCAGGAACGGCGTCTCGAGCGCGACGCCGGTCAGCCCGAGATCGCCCGAGGGCGCCAGCCAGATCTCGTCGAACGCGCTGGCCAGGTAGTACGGCACCGTCCCGCCGCCGAACTCGCCGAAGGAGTCGGCGAACGCGAGGGCGCGGGTGCCGGTCGCGCGCAGCGCGGTGACGGCGTCGCGCAGCTCCTGGACCCGGGCCAGCGACATGCCGGCCGGCCCGACCCGGGCCACGACCACCGCAACCCGCGGGTCCCGCCCGGCCCGGCGCAGGCCGGCCAGCACATCGGCCAACCCGCCTCGGCGGCGCTCCAGCAGCGCCCGCACCGGATCGCTCGGCGCCACCTCGACCAGCTCGGCCGTCAGATCCAGCTCGAGGACGAGCGGCGTGACCCGCTCGGCGATCCGGTCGGTGGCCAGGTGGCGGACGGTCCCCGCCGCGCCGCGGACCCGCTCGCCGAGCTCCCGCGCGCGGCCGCCGCCACCGCCACCACCGCCACCGCCACCGCCACCGGGCCTGGCACGGTGGGCTTCGGGGTCACGGCGGCCGGTTGCGGGAGTGGCGTCCGTCATGACCTGAGGCTATGCCGCGCGGGGCTCGGCCCGGATGGCGGCGCCGCCATCCGGGCCACGGCCCAGCTCAGGCCGGGCTGCCGTGCTGGCCGGCCTGGCCGGCCTGGCCGACCTGGCCGCCCCGGCCCGCGCCGCCGCCGCGGCGGCTCGCTCGGCGCCATGCGCAGGTCGGTCTCGATCTCGCTCAGCGAGCGGGCCCGGGTCTCGGGTACCCGCGCCCACATGAACAGCAGCGACACGACCGCGATCCCGGCGTAGCTCCAGAACGTCGCGCTCCGGCCCAGCGCCGAGATCATGGTCAGGAAGCTGATCGCCACCACGAAGTTGGCCAGCCAGTTCGCGATCCCGGCCGCCGAGGCCGCCGCCCCCCGCATCCGCGGTGGGTAGATCTCGGCGATGAGCAGCCAGAACACCGGGCCCAGCCCGATCGCGAACGACGCGATGTACACGCACAGCGCGACGATCGCGATCACCGCCCGCGGGGGCGAGATCGACTCGGGCTGCCCCAGGAACACCGCGCCCAGCGCGACGAGCCCGACGACCATCCCGACCGTGCCGGCCAGCAGCGGCGGGCGCCGCCCGATCCGGTCCAGGACCAGCACAGCGACGATTCGGCGGGACGCGCGGCGGGACGCGCGGCGGGAAAGAGTGTCGGTGGCCGGTGATAGAAAGATCAACTATGCGGCTCGACCCGGACCACCTGCGCCTGATGACGCTGGCCCGCCAGTTCCCGGCACCGGCGGCCGTGGCGGGCCCGTCGGGCGTGGCCGACCTGCTCGGACGGGTCGGCCCGATCCAGTCGCAGGCGCCGCGGGCCCCGTTCGTGGGGCTGGCCGCCCGGCGCCCGGGCGTGTCCTACAGCGAGATAGCTGCGGCGTTTGACTCCTACGAGCTGATCAAAAATCCCAGTCTGCGCCGGACCGTCCATACCGTGGCCCGCGGGTCCTTCTCGGCGGTGGAGGCGGTCGCCGAGCGGACGGCGGCCGGGCCGACCTCGACGTTCCTGCGTCTGAACCGTGTTAGCTTCGCCGAGTTACGGGCCGAGACCGAGAGCTACTGCGTCGACTGGCGGGAGCGCGGCGACCTCGTCGACCACATCCACGCCTGGCTCGCCGAGCACGACTCGGCCCAGGTCGCGGCACGCGTCGAGAGCGCGGCCGGAGCCAACCACGTCTGGGCCCACGCCGCCGTCCTGCGCCGCCCGAGCGACGGCCGCTGGGAGCGGCGGACCGACACCCTGCACCGTGCCGTCCGCACCCTGGTCGACCTCCCGCGCGAGCCGGCGGACGCCGCTCTGCGCACGCTGGTGACGATGCACCTGGCCGCCTTCGGCCCGGCCACGCGGCGGGACATCGCCTGGTGGAGCGGGGAGTCGCTGGGCCGGGTCGACGCGGCGGTGGCGGCGCTGGGCGGCGCGCTGCGCCCGGCCGCCGGCGCCGACGGGCAGACCTATCTCGACCTGGCCGAACCACCGGCGGGGGCGGCCGGGCCGGAGGTGGGCGAAGGGCCGGCCGGCATCCGGTTACTGCCCGAGTTCGACGCTCTCATCTGCGCCTACGCGCCCGGCGGGCGCGAGCGGTTCCTTGCCGGCGCGCACCGCGCCGCTGTCGCCGGTCTCCAGCACCGGGAATACAGCCCGACCGTGCTTGCCGACGGGCGGCTGACGGCGACCTGGCGCCTCGCCGCCGCCGCCGGCCGACGCCACATCGAGATCACCCCGCTGCCCGGGACGGCGCCGCCGCGCCCCGCCGACCTGGAGGCGGCCGTCGCGGACCTGGGGCGGGCCCTCGGGACGTCGGTCGACGGCGTGACGGTCAGGTGACGCGGGCCGCCCGGTCCGGTGGTCGCGACCGGACGGCCCGCTGGGCGGTTCCGCCCCACCCCCGTCGGCCAGGGCGGAACCGCGATCGTGGGCGCGGGCGACCGGACTCCGGTCGCCCGCGCGGTCGCTCAGTCCGGGTCGCGTCCGCCCGGGTCGCGTCCGCCCGGGTCGCGTCCGCCCGGGTCGCGGTGGTCGAACAGCGGCCGGGAGGCGACCCGCTGGTCGTGCTGGGCCGTCACGGGATAGTTGGTGGTGGGTGGATGGTTGGCGTCGGTGAGCTGGTTGAGCAGGGATGCCGCGCCCGCGATCACCAGTGCCGCCAGGAAGACGGCGATGGCTACGAACGTGCGGCCCCGGACGAACGCGAAGATCGCAAGAAAGATCATCACGAGGACCACGGTCCCGCTCGGTGGCAACGTGACCTGAGTTCCTTCCGCGAAGATCGCCTGGCTGAATGTCATGGCTGGCCCGCCGTGGGTTGGGAACCACTCGGCCGATCTGCCCGATGGCCCACCTGGGCCAGATCAAACGGCGTAGTGTGGCCAGTGGTTCGTGCTTCATCTGAATGGCTGGTGCGGTGCGAACGTCCAGAGATGGGACCGGCGGTCGGGTGCTGCAACATCCGACCGGCGGCCCTTGGAAACGCCGCCCTCGCGGCGCGCGGCTGTCTCGAGTACGGCCGTCTCGATCAGGTCGGCACGTACGGCGGTCCCCGTCCGTGCGGGTACGCGCGGGTCACCACCGCGGCGCCAGACCGCCCCCGTTGCCTCATAGGCTCACTCCAGTCGGACAAGCACGGCCAACAGGTGGCCTCGGTCGCCATCGTCTCATGTTTCCGGCCGACTATTCAGTCTTATGCAGAAAATCTAAGTTACGAATGAAGTTGGGTGACGTGTGGCAGTCGCTCGGCCCGCCGGCCTGGCCGGCCCGGCGTACTCGTCCCACCAGGGGCGATGCTCGACCTGTTGGTCGCCGGGCCGAGGGCTGGCCCCGCGTTGCCCGTGGGGCTGGATGGGCCGACCGGCCGGGCGCGGAGTAAGGTGCTGGCCGACGTCCGGGTAGTTCTGAATAGAGTCGGGTGGCGTATGCCAGCGAAGATCGTTTTTTGGTACGTCCGGGTACCTGTCGCCGAGCCGCCGCGTGCCGGCGGGCCGGATGCCACGTGACCTCATCGGACGTAGGGGATTCGAAGAAGAGCGATGGTGCGGGAATGGCCAACGACGGTCAGACCGACGCGGTCAGGGCGCTGGGCCAGGCGCTGCGGCGCCTCCGGGTCTCGAAGGGGGTGAGCGGTCAGGAACTGGCCCGCCGGACCGATTTCAGCTTCAGCCAGTCCACGATCTCGCGGATCGAGAACGGCCAGAAGACGCCGATCCCCGAGGACGTCGAGGCGCTGGTGGTCGCTCTGGGGGAGGGTGGCGAAAGCGTTCGGCGCTACCGGGCGATGGCCGAGGCGCTGTTCGGCCGGGGCATCGGTGTGGCCGAGGACCCGGTCGGCCGCTTCCAGTCGCAGAACCGGGACTACGAGGAGCGAGCGCGGCACGTCCGCGTCTTCCAGCCCAGTCTCGTGCCGGGCCTGCTCCAGACGCGGGAGTACGCCCGCGGCGTCGTCGGCCAGTACGCCGCCCTGTTCGAGGGAAAAGCGCTCAGTGGCCCGAAGACGGTCAACGCCGCCGTGCTGGAGCGGCTGGGGCGCCAGGCTGTTCTCGACGACACCTCGAAGCGCTTCACGTTCCTGCTGACCGAATCGGTCCTGGAAACTCCCACGGTGGCGCCGATCCACATGGCGAGCCAGCTCAGCGCCATCCGCGACACGGTCCGGCGCCCGAACGTGACCTTGCTGGTCATCGAGAACGGGCGCAGCCTGCCCTACCCACCGATGCACGCGTTCCAGCTTTTCGACGACTACCGCGTGCTGGTCGAGACGCTCACGACGAGCGTCAGTTTCACCGAGCGCGACAGGAACGATCTCGATCTGTACGCCAGTCTCTTCGCCGCCTACGCGGAGCGGGCGACAGCGGATGTCGAGCCGATCCTGGCCCGGCACCAGGAGCGGTGGCGTTCGTTGGGAGAGTAGGTCTTACTCGACGATCCGGACCATGCACCCTGAACTCCTGTCAGCCATGATGAGCCAGGGGGCATCCGTTGTGCCTCGGTTCGAGGTGGTTGAGAGGATCGTTCGTGGCGGAGTCGTTCGGGTCGGAGTCGTTCGGGACGGAACGCGCCTTCGGGAGGCGGATCGCGTCGCTCAGCGGAAGTGACAGCGGCTGCCCGCGAGTCTGGCTCGCGGACGACGACCGCCCGGACACCGACCGCGGGAAGACCGTCGTGATCCAGGGCTATTCGATGCCGCGGCCGGACGACGCCCCGGACGGCGAGAGCGTCGTCGCCATTCCGCTCGGGCTCCTCATCGACACCTACTTCGCCATCTTCCCCGTGGATTCGCCGCCGACGCGGGACGACGCCGTCACAGACCGCGGCTGATGGTGCCCACTATGGCCTGGATCGCCACTTCCCGTTCCTCCGCCGGCAGGTCGCGCAGCGGCCCGTCGAGCAGCAGCGTGGACATCCCGTGCACCGCCGACCAGGCGGGGTACTCGGCCCCCGGGCGGCGTTCGGCCGGCAGGGCGCCGCTCGTGACCAGCTCGTCGAGCCGGGCGCCCAGCAGTTCGTAGGGGCCCAGGCCGCTCGCGCCCACGCCCTCGCCCGGTCCGAAGAGGTGGGTCGAGCGGGGCACGGCGAACGCGGTCCGGAACCAGCCGGGTTCGGTCAGCGCGAACTCGATGTAGGCCCGGCCCAGTGCCTCCAAGCGCAACCACGCCGTCAGCCCCGGGTCCGGGTCCGCCGGGGCGGCGTCGCACCGGGCCTCCATGAGCAGCGCCAGCTGGCTCATGCAGCGGGCGCACACGGCGCGCAGCAGGTCGTCGTGGTCGGCGAAGTGCCGGTAGGCCGCGTTGTGGGAGACAGCGGCGGCCCGGCTGACCGAGCGCGGCCCGACCGCCTCCGGGCCGCCGGCCCGGGCCAGCTCCACCCCGGCGTCGACCAGCACCTCCCGCAGGTTGCCGTGGTGGTACGGCCGGCTCGGCGCGGCGCGGGACGAATTCACTGACGACGACATGTTGACAGCGTCCACTTCGGGGTGCACCCTGTCAATCAGGCCGATGTTGTCACTGTCAACTTATCAAGGCGTCTACCCATCAAGGTCAACTTAGGACGTGATCCTGTGCCGCCCCTCAGCCGCCGTCGCCGCTCGGCCATCCTCGCCGTCGTCTGCCTGGCCGTCTTCGCGATCAACCTGGACACCACGATCGTCAACATTGCGCTGCCTGACATGGCGCGCGAGCTCGGCGCCTCCATCCGCGACCTGCAGTGGATCGTCGACGGCTACAACCTGGCCTTCGCCGCGCTCGTCCTCACCGCGGGCTCGCTGGGCGACCGCTTCGGCCGCCGGCCCGTCCTGCTGGCCGGGCTGGCCGGGTTCGCCGTCGCCAGCGCGATCGGCGCGCTGTGCTCGGGGGCCGGCCCGCTCATCGCGGTCCGGTTCGTCATGGGCGCGTTCGCCGCCCTGATCTACCCGACCACTCTGTCGATCATCACGAACGCCTACCCGGAGCGCCGTGAGCGGGCGGCGGCCATCGGCATCTGGGGCGCGGTGGTCGGCCTCGGCGTCGCCGTCGGCCCGATCACCGGTGGCCTGCTGCTGGCACACTTCTGGTGGGGCTCGATCTTCCTCGGCCTCGTCCCGGTCGCCGTCCTGACCGCGATCGGCGCCGTCATCCTCGTCCCCGAGTCGCGTGATCCGGCCTCGGCCCGCCTCGACCTGCCGGGGCTCGTCACTTCGTCGGCCACTGTCGGCCTGCTCGTCTACACGATCATCGAGGGGCCGCATCGCGGCTGGGGCTCGGCCGCCACCATCGCCGGGTTCGCCGTGACCGCCGCGCTCGCCTTCGTGTTCGTCCAGCTGGAGCGGCGGGCCGCGGCCCCGATGCTCGACGTCAGCCTGTTCCGTACCCCGGCGTTCTCCGCCGCCAGCGGGGCGGTCACCGTCGCGTTCTTCGCCCTGTTCGGCTTCATCTTCCTGATTACGCAGTACTTCCAGTTCATCCGCGGCTACGGGACGATCTCGGCCGGCGCGCGCATCCTGCCGGTCGCGGCGACCATCGCCCTGGGCTCGGCGCTCGGCGCCCCGCTGGCCAGCCGGATCGGGACCCGTTCCGTGGTCGTCACCGGGCTGGCGCTGTTCGGCGCGGCGTTCGCCTGGATCGGAGTCTCGACGACGTTCGAGTCCTACGGGCTGATCGTCGGCCAGATGGTGCTGATGGGGACCGGCCTCGGGCTGACCAGCGCGCCGGCCACCGAGTCGATCCTCAGCGTCCTGCCGCCGGCCAAGGCGGGCGTCGGCTCGGCCGTCAACGACGCCACCCGCGAGGCCGGCGGGACGCTCGGGGTCGCCGTGCTGGGCAGCGTGTTCACCTCGATCTACGCGGGCCATCTGGGCGGGACCTCGATCGGGGCGCTGCCGGGCCGGCTGGCCGACGCCGCCCGGGACTCGGTGGGCGCGGCCGTGGCGATCGCCGGCCAGGCCCCGGCCGGCGCGCGGGCGGCGCTGGCCGCCGACGTCAACGCCTCCTTTATGGCCGGCCTGCACCTGGCCTGCTTCGTCGCGGCCGGGATCTGCTGGCTCGGCGCGGTGGGCGCGCTCGCCCTGCCCGGCCGGCGGGCCATGCGGGCGGGGGAGCCCACCGCGGCCACCGCGCCGGGTCCGGCCGGCGCGCCGGGTCCGGCCGGCGCGCCGGGTCCGGGCACCGCGCCGGGTCCGGGCACCGCGCCGGGTTCGGCTCCGGCCGGGGAGCCCGCGGCGGCCCGGTAGGCGTCGCCGTCCCTGAGCCGGGTTGCCACGGGCAACCCGGCTCACACGCGTGCGCGTCTGTCCAGGGGGTGGAAGCGGCTGATTGTCGCGCTCTGTGACTACCGTGCCAGTTGCGCCCTCTTTGTGAGCCATTAACGCCATAAGGTGACGAATTCCTCTTTGCCCACTTCAAGATTCACCACTCGTGTCCTACTATGTCCGACATGCCAATAACCGGCAGGTCGGACATATAGCACTCCATGGGGGCCGCTGCCGTACCGTACCGGCCCCTGTGCCACCGTCCGTATCGGGTGGTTCATGGTGTTCGCGGGGCCGGCAACGGTGCTGGGCCGGCCCGCCTGAGCCGGCTCATCGATTTCAGCAGCCCTGCGCGGAGGACCACTCATGACTGGTGCCATCGGCCCGGTGCGCCCGCCCACGCCCCTGGGCGAGCGTGATCGGATCGTCGCGGTGACGCCGTTCGGCGAGCCGAGCGCCCCGCTCGTCGTCGCCGTCGAGCGGGCCGGCGCGACCGGTGTCCTCGACCTCGGCCGGGACGCCGGCCGGGCGCGCGCGGCGCTGCGGGACGTGACGCGCTGGTGGCCGGGCCCGTTCGGGGTGCGCGTCCCCGCCGGGACGGCGCTGGCGCCGGACGAGCTGCCGGGCGCCGTCGACACCGTTGTCCTGGCCCACGGGGCGCCCTGGGACGTCCCCGCCGCCCGCGGCCCGGAGCCGGGCCGCCGCGTCCTGGTCGAGGTGACCTCGCTGGCCGAGAGCCGGGCCGCGCTCGCGGGCGGCGCCGACGGCCTGATCGCCCGGGGCAACGAGGCCGGCGGCCGGGTCGGCGAGCTCACCACCTTCACTTTGCTGCAGACGCTTCTCTCGGACGGGGCGCTCGGCGCCCAGGCGGCCGTGTGGGCGGCCGGCGGGATCGGGCCGCACACGGCGGCGGCCGCGCTGGCCCTGGGGGCCGCGGGCGTCGTCATCGACTCCCAGTTGGCGCTGGTCCGCGAGGCGGAGCCGCCGGGCGCCGTCGCCGCCGCCGTCCGGGCGATGGATGGCGGCGAGACGGCGGTCGTGGCCGGCCACCGCGTCTTCACCCGGCCCGACCTGCCGGTGGCTCGGCTCGTCGAGACGGCCGGCGCCGGTGACGGCGTCGGTGCCGGCGAGCTCACCGAAGCCGACGTGGCGGCCCGGCTCGGCGGCCGGGACCTGACCCGGCAGCTGCTCCCCGTCGGGCAGGACGGTGGCCTGGCCGCCGCTCTGGCCGACCGGCACGTCAGCGCCGGCGGCGTCGTGCGGGCGATCCGTGAGACGGCCGCCGCCGCGCTGGCCAGCGCGACCGCGACCGGGCCGCTGGCGCCCGGGTCGGCCTTCGCCGCCGCGCGCGGCCTGCGCGTCCCGCTGGCCCAGGGCCCGATGACCCGGGTCAGCGACCGAGCACCCTTCGCCCGGGCCGTCGCCGACGCCGGCGGCCTGCCCTTCCTGGCCCTCGCCCTGATGAGCGGCCCGGACACCGAGGCGTTGCTGGCCGAGACGGCCGAGCTGCTGGGCGAGGCGCCCTGGGGCGTCGGCATCCTCGGCTTCGCCCCGGCGGCGCTGCGCGCGGCCCAGCTTGACGCCATCCGCCGGGTCCGCCCGCCGTGCGCCCTGATCGCCGGCGGCCGGCCTGACCAGGCGGCAGCGCTGGAGGCCGACGGCATCGACACCTTCCTGCACGTCCCTTCGCCCGGGCTGCTGGAGCGCTTCCTGGCCGACGGTGCCCGCAAGTTCGTCTTCGAGGGCCGCGAGTGCGGCGGCCACGTCGGCCCCCGGGCCAGCTTCGCCCTCTGGGAGGCACAGATCGCCACCCTGCTCGCGTTCGGCGAGCGGCGCGGCCCGGCGTTCTTCGCCGAGCTGAACCTGCTGTTCGCCGGGGGCGTGCACGACGCCGCGTCGGCGGCGGCGGTAGCCGCGGCGGCGGCGCCCCTGGCCGAGCGGGGCGCGAAGATCGGGGCTCTGATGGGCACGGCCTACCTGTTCACGGCCGAGGCGGTGGACGCCGGCGCCGTTCTGCCCGGCTTCCAGGAGATGGCGCTCGCCTGCGAGCGGACCGAGCTGCTGCACACCGCTCCCGGCCACGCGACCCGCTGCGCCGCCTCACCCTACGTGGAGACGTTCGCCCGGGCCCGCCGCGAGCTGGCCGGGCGCGGCCAGGCCGGCCAGGAGCTATGGGAGGAGCTGGAAGCGCTCAACCTGGGCCGGCTGCGCATCGCCAGCAAGGGCCTGCGCCGGGAGGGCGGCGAGCTGGTCGCCATCGGCCCGGCCGAGCAGGCGCGCGATGGCATGTACATGATCGGGCAGATCGCGGCGCTGCGCTCGGCCCGCACCACCGTCGCCGAGCTACACGCGGAGGTGAGCGCCGGTTGCGGGCCGGTGCTGGCCGAACGGGTGGCGGCCCTCGGGCTCGGGCCGGCCTCGGCCGGCGAGGCGGCCGCCGACTCGGCCGGCGCGAGCGAGCCCGACCGGGCCGAGCGGGCCGCCCGCTCCATCGCCCGGGCCCGGGCCGCCGCGAGCCCGGACGACATCGCCATCGTCGGCATGGCCGCCGTCTTCCCCGGCGCGCCCGACCTGGCCAGCTACTGGGCCAACGTGGTCGCGGGCGTCGACTCGGTCACCGAGGTCGACCCGCGCCGCTGGGACCCCGAGCGCTACTACGCCCAGCCCACCGGGCCCGGAACCGGCGGGGGAGGAGACACCAGCCCGTCGAAGTGGGGCGGCTTCCTGCCCGAGATCCCGTTCGACGCCCTGGCCTACGGCATCCCGCCCCGCTCGCTCGGCAGCATCGAACCGGGCCAGCTGCTCGCGCTCGAGGTAGCCGCGCGGGCCCTGTCCGACGCCGGCTACGACCGGCGTCCCCTCGACCGCGACCGGGTGTCGGTCGTGTTCGGCGCCGAGGCCGGCACCGACCTGGCCACCGCCTACGGCCTGCGCTCCGCGTTGCCGGCCTACCTCGACGCCGTCCCGGCCGAGCTGGACGAGCACCTGCCCCGCCTGAGCGAGGACTCCTTCCCGGGCATCCTGGCCAACGTCATCGCCGGCCGGGTCGCGAACCGGCTGAACCTGCGCGGGATGAACCTCACCGTCGACGCGGCCTGCGCCTCGTCGCTGGCCGCCCTGGACGCCGCCCGCAAGGAGCTGGCCGCCGGCACCTCCGACGTCGTGCTGTGCGGGGCGGTCGACACCCACAACGGCGCCCACGACTATCTGCTGTTCGGCTCGGTCCACGCCCTGTCGCCGACCGGGCGCAGCCGGTCGTTCGACGCCGACGCCGACGGGATCAGCCTGGGCGAGGGCGTCGCCGTCGTCGTCCTCAAGCGGCTGGCCGACGCCGAACGCGACGGCGACCACGTCTACGCCGTCCTGCGCGGGCTGGGCGCCTCGTCCGACGGCAAGGCGCTCGGCATGACCGCGCCCAACCGCGCCGGCCAGATGCTGGCGCTGGAGCGGGCCTACGCCCGCGCCGGCGTGTCCCCGGCCGAGGTCGGGATGGTCGAGGCCCACGCCACCGGCACCCCGGTCGGCGACCGGACCGAGATGGCCACCCTGACCGAGGTCTTCACCGAGCACGGGGCGCCGGCCGGCGCCGTCGCCCTCGGATCGGTCAAGTCCCAGATCGGCCACACGAAGTGCGCCGCCGGCCTGGCCGGGCTGATCAAGGCGGCCAAGGCGCTGGAGACCGGCATCCGGCCGCCGACGCTCCACCTCTGCTCGCCCAACCCGGCCTGGACGGGTGAAGACTCCCCGTTCCGCTTCGACGCCGCCGCCCGGCCGTGGACCGTCCCGGCCGGCCAGCGCCACGTCGGCGTCTCCGCGTTCGGGTTCGGCGGGACGAACTTCCACGCCGTCCTGTCCGCCTACGACGGCGGCCCGGCCCCGGCGCACGGCCTGGACGCCTGGCCGGCCGAGCTGTTCGTCATCCGCGGCGCCGACCGGGCGGCCGCCGCCCGGCGGCTCGACCGCCTCGAGCGGCTCGCCCGGCCGGGCGACGGCCAGCCGCCCCGGCTGCGTGACCTGGCCGCGACGATGGCCGCCGACGCCGCCGGCCCGGTCCAGGTGGCGTTCGTCGTCGCGGACTCGGACGGCCTGGACGGTCTCGCCGCCGCCGTCGAGCGGGCCCGGGCGTTCACGACCGACCGGCGCCACCTGGTCTTCTGTCCTGACAGCCCAGCTGCCGCCGACGGGGACACCCCGAGCGACGCCGGCCAGCTCGCCTTCCTGTTCCCCGGCCAGGGCAGCCAGCGCCCGGGCATGCTGGCGGAGCTGTTCACCGCCTTCCCCCGGCTGCGCTCCGTGCTGGAGCTCGCCCCGCGCTGGGCCGAGGTGATGTTCCCGCCCTCGGCGCTCGACGAGGAGGAGAAGCGGCGCCAGCTCGCCGCGATCACCGACACCCGGGCCGCGCAGCCGACGCTCGGGCTGGCCGGGCTGGCCGTGGCCAGGCTGCTGGCCGGCCTCGGCGTCCGGCCCGACCACGTCGCCGGCCACTCCTACGGCGAGCTGGTCGCGCTGTGCGTGGCCGGCGCGCTGGACGAGGCGGATCTCGTCGGTCTCAGCGAGGCCCGGGCCCGCGCCATCCTCGCGGCGGCCGGTGGCGTCGAGCCGGCCGTCCCGGGCGCCGGTTCGGGCGCGGACCCGGGCGCCGACCCGGGCACGATGGCGGCGGTCGCCGCCGGCGGCGACGAGGTCGCCGCCCTGCTGGCCGAGCTGGCCGCCGAGGCGCCCGAGGTGTCCGGCGTCGTCGTGGCCAACCTCAACGGCCCGGCCCAGACAGTGATCTCCGGGCCGACGCCGGCCGTCGCCACCGCCGTCCGGCTGCTCTCGGCGCGGGGACGGGTCACCCGGCCGATCCCGGTGGCCTGCGCCTTCCACAGCCCGGTCGTCGCCGCCGGCGCCGGGACGTTCGCCACGACGCTGGCCGACCTCGACGTCGCCGCGCCGACGGTGCCGGTGTGGTCCAACCTGAGCGCCGCGCCCTACCCGGCGGACGCGGCCGAGGTCCGCCGGCTGCTGGCCGGCCAGATCGCCGCGCCGGTCCGCTTCGTCGAGCAGGTCGAGGCGATGTACGCGGCCGGGGTCCGGACGTTCGTCGAGGCCGGCCCGGGCCAGGTACTGACCGGGCTGGTCGGGAGGATCCTGCGGGGACGCCCGCACCGGGCCGTGGCGCTGGACGTGCCGGGCCAGCCCGGGCTGCGCCGCCTGCTGGCCGGGCTGGCCGAGCTGGCCGCCGCCGGCGTGCCCGTCGACGTCGCCCCGCTGTTCGCCGGCCGGGACGCCCGGACCCTGACCGGCGGGCCGGCGCCGGCCCGGCCGGGCTGGACCGTCGACGGCGCCTACGTCCGCACCGCCGCCGGGGACTACCTGCCGGGGGCGCTGCGCCCGGCGAACACGCTCGGTCCGCTCCAGCTGGCCAACCCGCTCCAGCTAGCCAACCCGCTCCAGCTGGCCAACCCGGCCGACGCGGCTTCCGCTCAGCCCGCCGGGACCGGCGCCGCGGCCGGCGCCGGCGGCGCGGCCGAGCTGGCGGCGATCGAACCGCTTCCGGCCGGCGCGTCGCCGGCGCCGGCGCTGGAGCTCGGCGCGGGCAGCGCCGGCGGTCCGGCCGACGAGGTGGTGCTCGCGTTCCTGCGGGCCAGCCGGGAGGTCATCGCCGCCCAGCGGGACGTGGTGCTCGGCTACCTCGGCGCGCGGGGCGCCGCCCCGGTGGCCGACGTGTCGCCGGTCGCGCGTCCACCGGCCCGGCGCGAGCCCGTCGGCGTCGACGCCGCCCCGGCCGCGGCGCCGGCGGGCGCCGCCTTCGTCCCGGCGCCGCGCTCCGGCTCGGAGCCGCCGCCCGGCCCAGCGGCTGTCCTGGGGACGGTCACCGAGGTGATCAGTGAGCTGACGGGTTACCCGGCGGAGATGCTGGAGCCGGATCTGGATCTGGAAGCGGATCTGTCGATCGACTCGATCAAGCGGACGGAGGTGCTGTCCGCGCTGG
>Ga0207703_10002408_pt1 | contig 16255 bp, 9 predicted proteins | sample KBSSwiS12_FD_184304 | JGI IMG/M metagenome (GOLD analysis project Ga0207703, IMG submission 184304) | Switchgrass rhizosphere microbial communities from Kellogg Biological Station, Michigan, USA - KBS Switchgrass S1-2 (SPAdes) (version 2) | ecosystem: Host-associated > Plants > Roots >... | reverse complement strand
GACGCGGTAGGCGACCGAGCAGATATGCGAGTGAATACGTTTGAGGTCGCGCAGAATGTCCAGGTGCAGCGAGCTCGATTCGAGGCTCTCGACGCGGCCTTCACGCAGGCGCGCAAGGTGACTTTCGGCTGCCGCCTGTTCGGTCGCGCGCAGCTGTGCCTTTTCGGTCACGAGCTTGCGGGCCAGCACGACATCCCCGGAGATGAAGACGCTGAAAGCCACCTTGAGGTTGTCGACCACCTCCTGATGGAACGCCTCGAGCTCCGCGGCGCCTTCCCTGGAAAACACGACGTGGCGCTTGATCTTCTTGGCGGCGAGCTCCATCAGATTTTTGTCAATGATGTCGCCGACGTGCTCCAGGTTGATGGAAAAAGAGATGATCTCCATGGCGCGTGCACCGTCGGTTTCATTCAGGCTCTCGCGGGTGAGCTTGGTGACGTACAGCTTCACCGCCTCATCCAGTTTGTCGACGGCGTCATCCATCTGACAGATTTCCGTGACCAGCTTGCGATCGTCGGTCATGAGCGCGATCTGTGCCCGGCGCAACATCGTCTCGACGATGTCTCCGATGTGGAGTGTTTCTCGGGCAGCGCACGCGAGGGCCACAGACGGTGTTGCAAGCGCTGACTCATCGAGGTACAGCGGAGATGAAAGATCGTTGGGCTTCGGGCGATCCGGCAGGAAGCGGGTCAGCAGCGCGGCGAGCCCGTTCAGGGGAAGGATGAACACAACTGCCAGCGCGAGATTGAATGCGGTGTGGAAGTCTGCCGCCATGTGCGAGGGGTTGGGGTCGAAACGCATGAAGGCGGCTGCGATGGGGTTCAGGAAGGGCAGCACGAGCGCGCAGCCGAGCAACCGGTTCAACAGGTTTCCCAGGGGCAGGCGCCGGCTGGCCGGATTGTCACTCTGGCTGCCTTCAATGAGCGGGTTGATGGCGCTGCCGAGGTTGGCGCCGAGGATCAGTGCCAACGCGGCCACCGGCGTAATGAAATTCGAGAACGACAGTGACATGACGAGCAACACGACGGTCACGCTGGAATGGGCGGCCCAGGTCAACGCAGCCGCGATCAACAGACACAGCAGCGGCTCGTCGGTCATCGATTGCAGGAGGGCGTGAACCGCGGGTGCGTTTTCGGCCGGCGCCAGCGTATCCAGAAGAATGTGAAGCGACAGCACCATCAGTCCCACACCGATGGCAACGCGCCCGAGGTCACGTGTCCGTGTCGTTCCGCCTCGCTTGAACGCAGTGACGCCAACGAGAAATAACAGCGGCGCGACCGCCGACACGTTGAACGAAAGCACCTGGACGATGAGCGTGGTGCCGACATTCGCGCCCAGCATGATGGCGAGCGCGGGAACCAGGTCGACGCTCCCGCCTGTAACAAACGACGCCGTCATGAGCCCCGTCGCCGTACTGCTCTGGAGCAGCGCGGTCACAAAAATTCCAGCCAGAAACGCGAGAAACCGGTTGCGCAGCGCCAGGCCCAGAAAGCGCCGCAGATCAGACCCGAAGGCACGCACGATCCCGCTGCGGACCATATGCAGGCCCCACAGCAGCAGCGCCACGCCACCCATCAGGTCTAATAGGATCATGCCGCCTGAGAGTGAGTCCTCCCCAGGCGCTGTGCAAGTGCAGAATTCTCACAGATCAGGAAATACCCCAACACCACCACGACATTGGGGATCCACGAGGTATAGGCGAGCCACACAGACATCTGCGGATAGCCTGGATATCCCAACATGAAGCCGATGGGAATCTGCAACCGGAGCGTTACGGCCCCGAAAGTCATCGCGTAGCTGAGCGACATCAGCAACCGGTGCAACTGCAGCCTGCGCCGCATGGCTGCGAACATCCCGCCCAGTGATGCAGCTACCCACAGCACTGCCAGGATGCCAAAACCCCAGCTTGCCACCGGCCCGCCGGATGCGTGCAGGGCGGTCGCGAACCCGGCGATTCCAGCGATCACACAACTGGCCACATAGATGCGTCCCATATAACGGTGCAGACGCGGTGCCCGATTCCGTACGGATTTCATGAACTGGAACGGCCCCAGTGCAAGCGCCAGGGGCGCGATGAGCATGTGCGTGAGCGCCCGCACCGGAAATCCGCTGACCACGCCCCGGATACCGTTATCAATGAACGGCCAGAGGCCGTTGAAAACTGCGAAGAGCCGCTCGGACCAGGCTGCCACGGCGATCGCCGTCACCACCATGAAGCCAAACCCCAACCGGGCCACGATTGTTTGCATGACTGCGCTCCACAGGTTAATCTGAACACTGTTCAGATATCATAAGGGTGCGATTTGAACAGTGTCAAGATTAAATCACCGCGCGCGCCGAAAAAGGCGAAGCGGGCGGCCTACCACCATGGCGACCTGCGCCAAAAACTGCTGAATGTGACCGAGGAAATCATCCTGGAGAACGGCGTCGACGGCTTCACCCTGCGCGAGGCGGCTCGGCGCGCGGGCGTTTCCCCGGCGGCGCCGGCGCACCACTTCAGGGACGCACGCGGGCTTCTCACCGCGGTGGCGCTGTTGGGATTCCGGGAGTTCGGCGCAGCCCTGCGGAAGGCTGATGAGGCCGGCGGTGCCGATCCGGAGCGCCGGCTGCACGAACAGGGTCTGGCCTACGTGCGATTTGCGCTCGAGCATCCAGCGAGATTTCAACTCATGTTCCGCGAAGAGAAGCTCGATGCCACGAACGAAGAATTCGCCGCGGCGGCCAAAGAGTCCTACGACGTGCTCGAGGGCGCGGTTCGCGCCGCCACGGGCACGCCGCCGGCGCAACCTCTGTCAGAAAGCGGTTACGGCTTCCTGCTGGCGAACTGGTCCATCGTCCATGGCTTCGCGCATCTCGCCCTGGGCTGCCAGCTGCGCGACGCGCAGGGTAATTCGATAGCGGTCGACATACTCACGCAAACACTCCTGCCCTCAGTGCTGCAGCATCTGAAGGGCGAAAAAAAACCCCGCTGACGCGGGGTTCTTTTTGTCGCTTGCTCGTGTGTGAGGGAGCTTTTCTTGTTCTGTCCGACCTGCTTTTTTTATCCGTACCCGGTATCTGGGGCGATTTCCTTCCGCCGAACGCCTCAGACCCGTGTCTTCTTTTTTTAAAAATCCCGACTCGTTGTTCTCGTGATCAGGTAGTTGCAACCCACATGCCAACGGCTGCCACACCTGCCCCGATGTAACATGTTGCGGCTCGAGCGCGCGGCAAATGTGACGCACTCCACGAAATGGACCCGCTTTGGGCCCCGTTTGGCAGGCACGAGGTCGCATAGCCGCCGGGCCGGGACACAGCGCAGCACGCGAGTGTCAAAAGCGTCGACACATTCGGCGTCAAAGCGCGTGAACCAGTCGCGCCGCCGCTTCTCAACCCCTTGAAAATCCAGTCAATGCGGCTCGGCGTGCCTGCGTAAACAGCTCCGACAGGGTACTCTGTGACGCTATGAGCAAAGGCGCTGACATTCTGGTGGCCGCCCTCGAAAACGAGGGTGTGGAGCGGATTTTCGGAATTCCGGGTGAAGAAAATCTCGACGTTGTCGAGTCGATCCGCAGGTCGTCGATCCAGCTCGTGCTCACTCGCCACGAGCAGGCGGCCGCTTTCATGGCGGCGACCTATGGACGACTGACCGGCAAGCCGGGTGTCTGTATTACGACTTTGGGACCCGGCGCGTTGAACCTGACCACGGGAGCTGCCTACGCGCTCCTCGGCGCCATGCCCATGGTGATGATCACCGGTCAGAAGGGCGTATTGTCCTCACGCCAGGCCCGGTTTCAGATCGTCGATGTGGTGGCCGCCATGCGGCCACTGACCAAGCAGTCGCGGCAGATCGTCTCACCCAACACCATTCCGACATTGGTGCGTGAGGCATTCCGGGTGGCGGAGGAGGAGCGGCCGGGACCCGTTCACCTGGAGCTGCCTGAGGACATCGCGGGTGAGGAATGCGAACCCGTTGCGATGGTTCCACCTCATTCTCTCGAGCTGCCCGTTGCCAACGCGGACAGTATTGCGCGCGCCTCCCAACTCATTATCAACGCCCGGGCGCCTCTCCTGATGCTCGGCGCGGCGGCCTCCCGGCCCCGCTCAACGTCGGATCTGGCACAGTTCGTGTTGAGAACGAAGATCCCGTATTTCACCACTCAGATGGGCAAGGGCACGGTCCCCGGCGGTACCGAGCTCTACATCGGAACCGCGGCCCTGTCCGAACGGGACTACGTACACGATGCCATCGAGCGGGCCGACCTCATTGTCACGATCGGCCATGACACGATTGAAAAGCCACCGTTCATCATGGGCAAAGGTGGCCCGAAGGTGGTGCACGTCGGCTACCAGCCCGCGACGGTCGAACAGGTTTATTTTCCGCAGGCGGAAGTGATTGGTGATATCGGTCCCTCACTACGCCTCCTCGCGGATCACGTCGCGGGGAAGATTCCCAACGCCCAGGCGCTGTTGCCGTTGCGGGAGCAGATACTCGGCCACATCACCGACCGTGCGACCGAAGATCGGTTCACGCCGCAGCGGATCGTGCACGATGTTCGCAAAGTCATGCCGGAGGACGGCATCGTTGCGCTCGACAACGGCATGTACAAGATCTGGTTCGCGCGCAATTACCGCACGCGGATGGCCAACACGCTTCTGTTGGACAATGCCCTGGCGACGATGGGCGCGGGATTGCCGTCCGCCATGGTGGCGGCGATGTTATATCCGAAGCGTCGCGTCATGGCTGTGTGCGGCGACGGTGGTTTCATGATGAACAGCCAGGAGCTGGAGACGGCCATCCGCCTGAAACTGAACCTGGTGGTGCTCATTCTCGAGGACGGCGCCTACGGGATGATCCGTTGGAAACAGGCCGTGGATCGCTTCGCTGATTTCGGCATGACCTTCGGCAATCCGGACTTTGTTCAGTACGCCGCCGCCTATGGCGCCCAGGGGACGCGTGTCACCGAAATCAGCAAGTTGGTTCCCACCCTGGAGGATGCCTTCTCCAAGGGCGGTGTGCATCTGGTCACCGTTCCGATCGACTACTCCGAGAACGAGCGCGTGCTGGTGCGCGAGCTGCAGGAGCGCTTCAAGCCAACAGCGTAATCTTCATGTTCAGCTCCTGGACGGACCCGGGAGCGACTGAAAACGCACCGAGCTTGTCTTTGAAGTCGCCCGTGAACCCGCTCGTATCGGCAATTCCGCGCCACGGCTCGATACAAATAAATGGCGCATCCTTCGGCTTCGTCCAGATACCCAGGAAAGTAGCATCGGGATAGTCCACGCGCAGTCGCGGACCGGTATCCGCGCCGTAAGTAACCGAGTGGCTGCGCAACTCGTCGAAAACCACTACGTCGTCTTTAAACAGGGAGTCATCGAGCTTCAGGCGCCGATCAACCAGGGGTGTTGGATGCTTCCCGGGTGCCAGCATTCCATGACTGTCGAGCCGGCGGATGGTCGCGCCTTCGCCGTTGGCGAACTCAATAAAGTGCGCCGCCCGCGGCTGCCCGTAGGGCAGGGGCCACCGGAATCCCGGGTGATATCCCACGCTGGCCGTCAGAGTGTCCCGGCCGATATTGCGCACCGCGCTCTTGATCGCCAGGGTGGCCCCGCTCAGCGCGAAACTGACATCCAACTGAAACTGAAATGGATACACCTGCAGGGTAGACTCGTCCGCGCTCAACCGGAACGTGGCCTCGGCGGCGGTCGCGGACACGACCTGGAAGGGTTTGTTGCGCGCGAATCCGTGGCGGGGCAGTTTGTACGTGCTCGAGCCGACCCTGAACGCGCCGCCGGCGAGCTCGCCGATGATGGGAAAGAGGATTGGCGCACGTCCCGCCCAGACGGCAGGGTCGCCGTCCCACAGCAGGTCGTTTCCCTTGCTGTCACGCAGAACCGACAGTTGCGCCCCGAACGGGTTGATGGCCGCGCTGAGCTGCGTCGATTGCAAACCTATCCAGCCTTTTTGAGCTTCGGGCATGACTCTCTCGATCACAATTTTGAATCCGCGCACAGCAAGGCTGAGCCCGTAAACGTTAACTTATTACCGTGCTGAAACCTACCGAGGCCCGGGTCCCCAAGCCCGGCGCCGTGCTCCATCTATATCGCGATCTCTGGCGGCTGCTGCGCGGCGAACGGCATGTCTTCGTGTCCGCGGTGCTGCTGCTCGTGGCTGCGCAAGCGGTTCTCCTCGCCGTGCCGGTCATTTCCGGTCACGCACTGAATGCGCTGCAGCTGCACGGCCGTGAGGGACTGCGCGAAGCGGGATTCTGGCTGTCCACGGTGTTGCTGGTGGCCGTGTCGAGTTGGGCCTTGCACGGTCCGGCCCGTATCCTCGAGAGACGCGCCGCGCTGACAGTGCGCCGCCGGATGTCCGCGGCGCTGCTGGAACGCCTGTTTGCGCTGCCGTTGGCATGGCATTCGGAAAATCACTCCGGCGCCACGGCTCACCGCATACAACAGAGCACGCTTGCCCTGTCGGGGTTCGCGCAGAGCCAGTTCATTTATCTCAACAGCGCGGTGCGCCTCATCGGCCCCTTGATTGCCCTGTGGTGGCTGGATCCGGTCATCGGCTACGCGGCGCTCGGCGGATTCGCCGTGATCACCGTATCGGTCGTGGGTTTCGACCGCGCGATGTTGCGTCTCGCAAACGAAGAGAACCATGCCGAGCGGCGCTATACGGCCACGCTGGTCGACACTCTCGGCAATGCAAACACTGTTTATGCACTCCGCCAGGCAAAGGCCGTCGCCGCTCGTCTCGAGCGCCGCTTGCTGGCTGTGTTCGAGCCGTTGCGTCGTTCGATCGTGCTGAATGAAGCGAAGTGGTTCACGGTCGATATTTCCAGCCGGGTGTTGAGCAGCGTGCTGGTGGGGCTGTTTGCCTGGCTTGCCACGCGACCCTCGGCCGATGGGCACGCGGCCGCCACATTGTTGTTGGGAAGCGTGTACATGGTCTGGGAGTATGCCCAGCAGTCGAGCAATGTCATTTGCTCCATTGCCTCGCACTTCCAGACATTTGCGCGCCAGAACGCGGACTATTCGAGCGCCGCCGCCATCACGGACCTGGCGCCGGCGGCGGTTCCCGCCACGAAACACTCCACGGGTTGGGACAGCCTTGCTGTTCGCGATCTGAGCTTCACTCATGCCGCGCATCGCGGTGACCAGCCGGCTCTGGAAAAAGTGGCGTTGTCCCTCCAGCGTGGCAAGCGTTATGCGTTGATCGGCGGCAGCGGCTCAGGCAAAAGTACGTTGTTGCGTGTGCTGGCCGGCCTGTACAGCGCGGAGCGCGTCAGCCTGGCGATAGATGGAGGCGCGATCTGCGTTGCCCCCACGACAGCCGCCGCCTTCCTGAGGGCCAACGCAACCCTGATACCGCAGGACGCCGAGCTCTATGAAGGCACGCTTGCGGAAAACCTGTCCTTGTGCGAGTCGGTGACCGGCCCGCCGAGCCCGGCTGAATTCGGGCCCGCGCTCGCGACCGCCTGCGCCACTGATTTCATTGAGCCCAGCGGTGCCGGCCTGGAGGCGCCATTGAGCGAGCGCGCCGCGAACTGGTCCGGCGGGCAACGGGCCCGTGTCGCCCTTGCGCGTGGTGTCCTCGCCGCGGCTGGAAGTGGCCTCGTGCTCCTCGACGAGCCGACCGCGAGTCTCGACTCTGCTACTGAAGCGCGGGTTTACGCGAATCTCTTTGAAATGCTCAAAGACGCCTGCGTGATTTCTTCCGTCCATCGCCTGCATCTGCTCGAAAACTTCGACGAGGTCCTGGTCATGCAGTCAGGGCGGCTGGTTGCCCAGGGCACGGTCGCGGAGCTGGCCCTGAGCTGCCGGGAGTTCCAACGCCTCACCTTCACTGGCGAGGTTCGAGCCTCCAGCGCGGCTGCCTGAGCCTCTGGTATCATTACCGGCTCCCTGACCCACTCGCTCAGTCAGAGCCTGGAACATGCTTCAAAGCATTCGAGACAAACTGGAAAGCCAGAAATGGCTCACTTACGTCGTGCTGGGACTCCTGGCGCTGATTTTTGCCGCCTGGGGCGCCTACGGCCTCGTCAATTTCAATGCCGGCGGCACCACCTATGCCGCGGAGGCGGGCGGTCAGAAGATCCCCGTCGAGCAGGCCCGCAACGCCTGGCTCAACCAGCAGACCCAGTACCAGCAGCAGCTCGGCCGGGAAATTCCGCCTGACATGAAGGCGCGGATGCAGGATCAGTTGCTCGAGCAGATGATCCGCCAGTCCCTGCTCACCGAGCGCTCCAGGGAGCTCGGTTACCGGGTCAGCGACGCCGAGATCATGAAGGCCGTCCGCGAAGAGCCGGCATTCCAGATCGAAGGACAGTACTCGGCGGAAGTCGCGAAAGAGAAGCTGATGCTGGCGGGCATGTCTCTGTCCGCCTACGAATCGGACCTGCGCGACCGTGGAGTGCAGCAACAGTTGATGAATGGAATCGTCCTTTCCGACTTCCAGACATCAGCCGAGATCCAACGTACCCGCGCGCTTCAGAACGAGCAGCGCGAAGTCCGCTATGCGGTTGTTTCGCCCGATAAGTACAGCGCGACCATCCAGGTGGACGATGCGGCGGTGGATGCCTACTACAAGGCGCATCTTGCTCAGTACATGGCGCCGGAGTCCGTGAACCTGCAGTACGCCGAGTTGCGTCTCGACCAGTTGGCCGCGCAGGTCAAGGTCAGCGAGGACGATATCAAGGCCGCCTACGAAAAGAACAAGGATCGCTACAACGAGCCCGAGAAGCGTCACGCCCGGCACATCCTGATTACTGTCGGCAAGGACGATGCGGCCGCGAAGAAGCAGGCCGAGGATGTGCTGGCCCAGGCGAAGGCCGGTAAGGACTTCGGGGCGCTCGCGAAACAGTATTCACAGGATCCACAGTCGGCCGAGAAGGGCGGTGAGCTCGATTGGGCGGACCGGCAGATGTTCGACAAGTCGTTCGCCGACGCTCTGTTCAGCATGAACGTGGGCGAGATTACCGGTCCGGTAAAAACTTCGTACGGCTATCACATCATCAAGCTGGATGAGATTCAGGCCGCCAAGACCAAACCACTCGAGGCCGTCCATTCCGAGTTGGAAGCGGACCTGAAGCGCAATGCGGCCTCTGACAAGTTCGGTGACCTGCAGGAGAAGATCCAACAGCGCCTGGAGAGCGCCGGCGGTGATCTCAACGTGGTGGCGAAGGAATTCAACCTGGCCACGGGCGTCGTGTCACCTTTCCAGCGTGGCGCGGGTGGTCCGCCGTTGGGAACAGCTCAACCAGTACAGGACATTGTGTTTGGTGACTCCGCACTGCAACCTGGGCACATTGGTGGACCCGTGATGGTGGGAGAGGACCGACTCGTGCTCGTGAAGGCGACGGATCACAAGGCGCCGAGCCCCAGGCCGCTGGCGGAAGTGAAGGACGGGATCGTGGCTGCGATCAAGAAGGACCGGGGCACGGAGGCTGCATTGAAGGCGGCCGAGGATGCCCAGGCCAAGCTCGCGGCCGGCACCTCGTTTGATGACATCGCGAAACAGCTCGGCGTCACGGTCGAGCCGGCTCGTTTCATCGGCCGGACGGACCCGACGGTTCCCGCCGAGCTGCGTGAGTTTGTATTCAAGGCGCCGAAGCCGGCCGACAGCAAGCCGGTGTACAAGGCGCTGTCCATGCAGACGGGCGGGGCGGCTGTGGTTGCGTTGACCCGGTTGCGCACCGAAGCGCCGGTGGCTGACCAGGACAAGGCGGCAGACCAGCTCAAGCAGCAGGCCCTGACAGCCCGGCAGGATGCCATGCAGCATGGTCAGGGGGATGCGCGCGCGTACATCGAGCAAATGCGCCAGTCCGCCGTCGTCCGCAAGAACCCGAAAGCGTTCGAGTAGCCTGGGAGCGGCCGCGAGCTCATGGCCGCACACCAGGTTCGTCCTGTTTCCGCCACGCCCATACTGGTGGCGATGGCCATCGGCGCCATCGTCGGCTGGTTCGTAGGCCCTGAAGCGAAGATCCTCGGCTTCTTCGACTTCCTCGGCACCGCCTTCATCAACATGTTGAAAATGGTGGTGGTGCCGCTCATTTCGGCATCCATCATCACCGGCGTGGCGAGTGTCGGCTCGGGTCGCGATCTCGGCCGGCTGGGTATCAAGACGCTGGCGTTCTACGTTTTCACGACATTGCTGTCAGTGATAATCGCGCTTGCGCTCGTCGACATCGTCAAACCGGGAATCGTGAATGGTGTCCCGGCGCGCGAGCTGCTCGCGCTCGAGACGTCATCGGACATCGTCAACTCGAGTGTGCAGCAGAAAGCGTCGGTAACGATTACCGACACTCTGCTCGGCATCATTCCAACGAACATCATTCAGGCTGCCGGCACCAACAACCTGCTGGGTGTGATGTTCTTCAGCGTAATGTTCGGATTCTTCCTGGCGCGTATCGAGCTGCCGTACCGCCAGACGGTGTTGGACCTGGCGCAGGGCATCTTCCGCATCATGATGCGCATGACCATTTTCATCATGAGCCTCGCGCCGCTGGGCATTTTCGGTTTGACCGCCAAAGTGGTCGCGAAGTCGGGCATTCACGCGGCGGGTCCGATCCTGACCTTCGGTGCCTGCGTGGTCGGCGGGATCCTCATCTACGCGTTGGTCGCGTTACCCGTGCTGCTTCGCATGGCGGGCGTCCGCAATCCGTATCGCCTGTTTACTGCGATGAGTCCCGCGTTGCTGACCGCGTTTTCGACCGCCTCATCGGCGGCTGCATTGCCACTCAGCCTCGAATCGCTGGAAAAGCGTGCAAATGTATCTGAACGTATCGCAAGTTTTGTGATGCCGCTGGGAACATCCATCAATCACGCCGGCAGCGCGCTTTATGAATGCGCGGGGGCCATGTTCATCGCACAGGCCTATGGTCTGCACCTGTCGTTCGGACAACAGTTTACGGTGGTCATCCTGGCGCTGCTGACCTCGATGGGAATCGCGTCGATCCCAGCCGCGTCCCTCGTCGCCATTGCCGTCATCCTGTCCGCGGTTGGTTTGCCGCCCGAGGGCATCGGTGCACTGCTCGTGCTCGACCGGTTGTTGGACATGGCACGGACGGCCATCAATGTTTTCGCTGATGCGGCTTGCACTGTCATCGTCGCGAGGTTAGAAGGTGAGCGTGGTGTTTTAGAAAGCGCGCAGCCGATTTGACATAGCTGATCGAGGCGCAGATCTCGACAAGGACGATACGAATGCATAAGAAGCGATGGTCAGAGCTGGCCACAGTTGCGATCCTGTACGGAACTCTGACTCTGGCTGCCTGTGGCGGTGGGGGAGATTCACAGACTCCGCCACCCACTCAGCCACCCCCGGTTACAGTGACTCCACCCGGCATTACCTATAACGCACCTCCGGCGTTTGTGGTGGGAGTGGCGATCAGTCCTCTCACACCTGCCGTGACGGGGACGGCCAGTAGTTTCAGTGTCGATCCGGCACTACCGGCTGGTTTGAGTCTGAATACCACCACCGGAGTGATCTCGGGCACACCAACGGCGGCCACGCCGATGGCCAACTACGCGGTGCATGCACAGAACTCCGGGGGAACCGGCACAGCAACAGTGAGTATCGTCGTCGATGCGCCGGCGCCGGTCACACTCGGATACTCGAGCTCAATCTATGTGCTCACTGCGAATGTCGCAACGGGGATCACGCCGAATCCGGTCCCCAATCTCGGGGTCGCTGGCAGCGGTTACAGTTGGACTGTCACCCCGGCGTTGCCAACGGGTCTGAGTCTCGATGCGACGACCGGCGTTATCAGCGGCGCTGCGACGGCCGCCGGTTCGGGTAGTTATACGCTGACCGCCAGCGCGCCCGGTGCCACGGGAACCGCTGTCCTGAATATCAGTGTCGTTGCCACGCCGTTGCTCGATCTGGGGCACGCAAGCCAGATCACCTTCCTCAAATCCAACACGACGCGGCTTCTCAGTCTCGATTCTGCGAATCACTGGGTGTTGTGGGACTCTGCAGCCGGTACCTCGCTGGCGCGAGGGGACGGCAAGGGTACGGTGGACCTCGCGGGTAGCGTCATGTTGGATCTCGCGGCCGCGGGCCTGGAGACGCGCTCCCTCACCGACGGCCAGTTGCTTGCCACGATTCCAGGCACATTCTCGTGGTATGCGCTCTCACAGGACGGAAGCTACGTTGCCACCGGTACGAAGACCGCGCTGACAGCCTGGTCAACCAGTTCGGGACAACAGTTGTTCGCCCGCCAGGGTGACTATTCGGGCGCGGCCGCATTCCCGACGGCAACCGCGATTCTCGTGGCGCAGGGACCCGCCGGCGCCAATCTCATCGAGACGGTCGCCGTGCCGGCGGGCAGCTCGGCTTCAGGCCCCGCCTTCCAGGGTACTTTCCAGGCCTGGTTCGGCGACGGCAGCCATTTTCTGACGAGCCTCAGCACTACCGCCTGGGTCTATTCGAGCGCCAGCGTGCAGGAGGACGTCACCCATATTGCAAATCTCCAACAACTGGGCGGCGTGGGTTCCTACTTCTGGAATATCTATAACGGCACTTCTGACATCTACCGGATCGGCTCCAGCACCGCACCCGCGCTCAGCGGCGGGGCGCTGTTCGCTTCCGGTACCACCACGGTTGTATCCACCGGGGGCGGCCAGGTGAAGATTGTGGATCTGTCAGGAGTTGCACCCGCCGTCACTCCCATCACGAGCCCGGTTACGGGAGTATTCACAGCCACATCGCCCGGCAACTGGTTTGCCGGTAGTTATCAGGGACTGCTGGTCGATGGCTCGGCTACTCCGGCGCGCTATCTGACGCACGGCGCGGTCACCGCCATTGCGGCGGGTACCAGCTACTTTGCGGTGTCAACCTCAGACGGCAACACTTCGATTTTCGCCTCCAACACCAACACGTTGGCCGGGACGCTGCCTTTTGCGGCAGGCCTGCTGGCAATGTCGGCAGACGGCACCGTGCTCGCCGCCTCGAATACTCCCGACAACGTCACTGGCTTTGTGAATATCTATTCGTTGCCGGCCGGGACGCAGACCCATCAGTTCCCGCCGCCGGTCCCGGTCAATTCGCTCGGACTGTCAGCGTCCGGTGCATTGCTGACCGAACTGTTTGCTAATCCGACTCCCGGCGGCTCGGGCAGTGCGACTTGCTACGCGGAGGTTCAGCCGGTGGCAGGGGGAGCCCCGATCTATTGCGATGCCACGACGACCACGCAGGGACTGCGGCTCTCCCCGGATGGCACCCTGATGGCCACGCAAAATGGTGGCGTGTTCAATTGGACCTTCATGTACATATTTCCGGGGGTGAATACGAGCATCTACTCAAACGGACAGCTCACCACGACCGTCGATGGCTTGCCGCTCGGCTGGTTGGACAACGGGAAGTTGCTGGTGCAGCACTACGATATGGTCAGCAAGCCCGTTGGGGCCAACTATCTGAGCAGCTCGGTCTACGATACCCAGGGCCATGAGCTCAGCACGCCCAGTCTCCCGCAATTCACGCCCACGAATTCCCGCAACTGGATGAGCCTCACGTCCAAGGCGGATACGGTCTATTCCTTCGGGCGCAATCAGATCTTCTCGCTGACGAGCGGTCAGTCCACGTGGGCCAGCGGGAATGCCAGTAACGGGATATCGGGAGTCACCGGAACCAATGTGATTTTCGGTTCCGGTGCCTACGTGCTCGCGCAGCCGTATTGATCAGTTGGCTACTCGGCGGTCTGCGCCGGGAAGCTCATCCCAACAGTGTTGAATCCGCCGTCAACATAGAGGATCTCGCCGGTGATGCCAGCGGCGAGATCCGAGCACAGGAAAGCCGCGGCATTGCCGACGTTTTCCGGCGTCACGTTCCGGCGTAGCGGAGCGATCTCAGCGACCTGGTTCAACATCTTGCGGAAACCAGCGATGCCGGCGGCGGCCAGGGTCTTGATAGGGCCGGCGGAAATGCCGTTCACACGGGTCCCCTCGGGTCCCAGATCAGCCGCCAGGAAGCGCACATTCGCCTCCAGGCTGGCTTTCGCGAGGCCCATGACGTTGTAGCTGGGTATGGAGCGAACGGCTCCAAGATAGGAGAGGGTCAGAATCGCGCCATTGCGACCGGCCATCAGAGGCCGCGCGCCGCGGGCGAGGGCGGTCAGACTGTAGCTCGATACGTCGTGTGCGATGCGGAAGGCTTCACGGCTCGTATTCGCAGTGAAGCTGCCGGCAATAGCCTCGCGAGGGGCGAACGCCACCGCGTGGATGACGATGTCGAGCTGACCCCATTCGCTCTTCAGCCGGTCGAACGTGGAATCGATCTGGCCGTCCACGGTGACGTCCAGGGGCATTGTGAGCTTGGAGCCAATGGAGTGGGCAAGGGGCTCTACGCGTTCCTTCATCTTGTCGTTCACGTAGGTAAAGGCGAGCTCAGCGCCTTCTCGATGCATTGCCTGCGCAATGCCCCACGCGATGGAGCGGTCAGTTGCCACGCCTACGATCAAGGCGCGCTTGCCAGCCAGAAATCCCATTGTTGATGCCTCCAGCCCAATACCGGGCGATAGAGGCGAGTTTATCCGAACCCGTGATGGCCCGGTCGGCGGCCCTCGGATGCGATCAGCCCGGTGCGAAGGTCAGCCGCGGCGGCTGGCCATCCGGATGGTCAGCTTCTGACCTGGCGAAATCCCGGCGCGGGAGCCGATGCCGTTCCAGGACATGATTTCCTTCACTGAGCATTGGAACAGCTTGGCAATCTGCGTGAGCGTGTCCCCGGCACGAACGACGTAAGTGACCTTACGCGGGCTGGAGGCAGCTCGCCCGCCGCCATCGCTGTTGGAAAGGCGCAGGCGCTGACCGGCGCGCAGCGGGTCGCCCGGCTGCATACCATTCATCATGGCCAGCTTGTTCACGTCCATGCCGCTACGGCGCGCAATGCTGTACATCGTGTCACCACGATGGACCACATGCACGTGCGGGCGTTTGGACATGCGCGTCGTCGGGTTATCCACGCGTGCGGCAGCAAGCAACACTTTCGCGGGCAACGCGGCGGACGCTGATGGAACTCGCAGATCGGTTCCAACCGTCAGTGCGCCGGTAGGCAGGTCATTCATCTCGCGCACGACGGTTGGCGTCGTGTTGAAGCGCTTCGCAACGGAGGCGACCGAGTCGCCGCGGCCGACCGTGTATGTTTGAGAGTGCAGGCGCTGGTCGTCGGTGAGTTGCGCCACGTTCTGAGTGAACACCTGCGCGCCGTCGACCGGCAGCAACAGGTAATGCGGGCCCTTCGGGTCCGTGGCCCAGCGGTGGAAGGCCGGGTTGAGCTCATAGAGCTCTTCATCGGTCACGCCCGCGATCTCGGCGGCCACTTTCAACTCGATCTGGCCGCGGGTATCCACGCGCGCGAAGTAGGGTTGGTTCGGAATCGGGCTGATGGAGATGTCGTAGGTTTCCGGATCAGACACCAGGCGGCGCATCGCGAGCAGCTTCGGCACGTACGCCTGCGTTTCCTTCGGCAGCTTCAGGCTCCAGAAGTCGAGCGGCTTGCCCTTGGCGCGGTTGGCATCCAACGCGCGCTCAACCGCCATCTCACCGCAGTTGTAGGCGGCGATGGCCAACAACCAGTCACCGTTGAATTCATCGTGCAGCGACTGCAGGTAGTCGAGCGCGGCGCGTGTTGATTCCACGACGTCGCGGCGACCGTCATACCACCAGTCCTGCTTGAGGCCGTACCGCGACCCGGTGTCAGGTATGAACTGCCACAGACCGGAAGCGCGGGCGCGAGAGTAGGCGTACGGCTCGAAGGCACTTTCAACAACCGGCAGCAGCGCGATCTCGAGGGGCATGCCGCGCGCCTCGAGCTCGGTGACGATGTGATACATGTACAACTCGGCGCGGCCGAAGGCGCGCTCGAGATAATCAGGGTGCGAAGCAAACCAGTTGAGTTGCTGATCGACGGCGAGGCGCTGTACGTCATCCAGCTTGAAGCCGGCGCGCATACGGTCGAAGAGGTCGGCGTACTGCGCAGGTGTTAGTCCTGCGACCTGTGTGGGCGTACTGCTCAGCGTGGCATCAGCAGGTTCGGCGGCCTGCGCTGACGGAGGAGTTGGGGCTTGCGGGAGCGTGCTGCTCGGCTCTGCCGGGGGGATGAATTCCGTGGGTGCCGGAGCGGGGGCCTTCACCTGGCTCGGCGCATGCGCGCAGGCAGCCAGGGCCAATGTAATGGCGGCCAGGACAGCGTTTTTTGTTACCAAGTTCCTTACCCTCTCACGGCGTGCTAATTTGACCCCGCCGAGGCAGGGGTGTCGAGGAACAGACGCTACTG
>Ga0207703_10002407_pt1 | contig 16259 bp, 12 predicted proteins | sample KBSSwiS12_FD_184304 | JGI IMG/M metagenome (GOLD analysis project Ga0207703, IMG submission 184304) | Switchgrass rhizosphere microbial communities from Kellogg Biological Station, Michigan, USA - KBS Switchgrass S1-2 (SPAdes) (version 2) | ecosystem: Host-associated > Plants > Roots >... | reverse complement strand
CGCGACCGCCTCGATCAGCCCCGCCTTGTAGACATAGAGGAGCAGCAGCACGAGCAGGCCGACGAAGAGCAGGAACGTGAACAGCATGAAGCCGGTGACCGGCTGCGCGCCGAGCGCCAGGATGAATAGGAACACCGTCTCGAGATCGAACAGGATGAAGACGACCGCGATCGCGTAGTACTTGATCGGCACCGCCTTGACGTTGATCGTGCTGACCGCCGTCGCGCCGCACTCGAACGGCTCGAGCTTGACCGCCGACGCCTTCGGCTTGGGTCCGAGCAGCGCGTTCAGCGCGAGCGTGATCGCGACGAACGACAGGATCGCCAGCAGGTACAGCAGGAAGACGACGTAGGGATTCAAGGCTGCCACTCCGCGGTCCGCACGCCGCCCTGCTTGCGAGGCGCCACGCGATGGCACAAAGCGTACCGGGCGCGGCGCCGCCGCTATTGCGAAAGATCAATCGCCTCGGGCAGGCACGGCGGCGCACCGGGGGCGCCGGCCGCCGGCTCGGCTCCGCTCAGAAGCGGTAGCGGAGCGCGACGCGCAGCACGGTCACCGAGTAGTTCGGCGACTGCATGCCGAGGGCGAGCAGGTTGGGAACAGTGCCGGGCGCGACGCCGTCGAGCCGCCAGTCGTCGGAGTCGTAGTGCTCGAACGTGATGCCGCCGGTGATCGAGAGGTTGTCCTTCAGCTTGTAGTTGCCATAGACGGTCAGGCTGTCGAGCGACGTCTTCTGGGTCGGGAACGGCGACCCTCCGATCGTGGCCTGCACCGTGGTGTCGCTGCGCGAGCGGGAGAACATGACGTCGGCGCCGAGGTCGAGCTTGTTCTCGATCGCCGTGTGCTTGATGCCCGCCCCGATCGTGTCGAACTTGTCCTTGACGCGTCCCTTCCAGTCGGCGATCCCGAACGCCTGGCTGCCGTTCTGGTCGGAGCGGATCTGCTGCGTCTGCACGAAGCCGCGTGCGTGCGTCTTCTCGGTGATCGCTGCCGCGACCTCGAGCGCGACGTTCGCGCTGCGCGAGTTGGTGAGGCCGACCGGCGAGTTGTTGTAGTCGTCGTCGGCGACGTCGGCCGAGAGGCCGAGCGAGACCTTCTCGCTGACCGCGTAGTCGAGGTGCACTTCGGCGCTGTTGCGGTCGCGGTCGGCGAGGTTGAACTTGCGCAGCAGCGGGTTCTCGACGTAGAACCAGGTCGCGGTCCCGTAGGTCGAGTTGTCGCGCCACGAATGCGCGAGCTTGAGCCACGTCGTGAGCTTTTCCGTCGGCTGCGCCGCGGCCTTGCCCCAGACCGTCCATTCGCGCGTGGTGACGACCTCCTGGTAGGTGCGGTCGCGCTGGTCGTATTCGAGGCCGCCGGTGATGCGCATCGCCCAGGGCAGTTTGTCGCTCGAGTAGTCGCCGAGCGCCTTGAAGCGGTTGAGCGTGTAGCTGAACGGCGTGTTCTCCCGCGTCGCGCCGCTCACGAACATGTCGGTCGCGACGACCGGATACGCCCGCACCGGCGTCCGGTTGTCGCGCTTGTCGTAGTCCCAGCTGCCGATCAGCTTGAGCCCGGCCATCGGCGTCGCGGTCAGCTTGAGGCCGCCGTTGTAGGTGTCGACGCGGCCGCCGAGCGACTGCGAGGGAAGCGGCAGCACCGTCGGCGCGAGCAGGGCGTTCTCGGTCGCCGGCAGGAAGGCGTCGTCCTGGGTCAGCCTGCCGAACGCGAAATCGCCGGTCAGGCGCAGCGTCGGCGTGATGTCGTAGCCGCCGGTCGCACGCAGCTGCTGGAACAGGTTGTCGGGGGCGAGCGCGAGCTGCCCCGTCGTCGCACCGGGGACGACCGGGAAGAACGGGTTCGACCACGTCACCCCGGGGTTGTCGTTGCGGAACGACGAGACGTGGTAGCTGAGCGTGGCTTGCCACTTGCGCGTCGCGTAGGAGAGCGCGAGCTCGGCCTGGTCGGTCTTCTCGTCGACCGGCGCCGCGAACTGCGACGCCGTCGAGAAGAACGATCCGGCGGTGGGCCTGGTGCCGTTGCGCTCGTCATGCCGATAGTTCAGGCCGACGCTCCAGTCGGGGCCGCCGACGAGCGTGCCGCCGAGGTCGAGACGCTTGTACTTGAAGCCGATGTCGATCGGCTGCAGCGTCGCGGCCAGCGGCATTCCGGTCGTGTCCGCAGCGGGGTAGCCAGCGGGAAGCGTCAGCAGCGTTCCGCCGCTGCCGAGGAACGGCGTCGACGCGCCTTCGGTGAGGTTGCGCACCATCTCGGCGTAGCCGACGCGCAGCGTATAGCGGCCCTCGCGGCCCGCCTCGCCGTAGAGCTGGCGGCTGTCGAGGCCGAGGTCGCGGCCCCAGAGGTCGGCGAAGTAGCCGTTTTCGTTGCGGTGGCTGACGTTGCCGTTGAGATCGAGGAACGCGCCCTTGTTGTCGAGGCCGGTGAAGTCGCCGAACTTCTGCGACTTGTCGCTGACGTAGCCGACGCCCGCGTCGACGCTGCCGGTCGTGCCCTTGGGATACGGGCACGACGAGCACTTCCACTGCGACGTGTCGACCTGCGCCGACGCAGTGCCTGTGACGCCGAGGACGCCGAGCGCGGCGAGCAGGTGAAGGGAGCTGAAGATCTTCATCGCATCGGTTCCGGTGGTGTCGCGCGCGACGCTGCGCCGCGACCGGTCAACGCATCAGCTTGGCTCCTGCGGGGTGGTTGCTGCCGTGCACCTGCGAATGGCAGTTCGTGCAGCTGCCGGCGACGAGATAGATCGGGGCGGGGGCGGCGCCGCCCGGCAGCTGCTGGTTCGTCAATGCGAACGACGGATGGCCGGCCGGCGAATGGCACTGCTGGCACAGCAGCGGCGGCGACTTGTTGAGCAGGGCGTTGCGGACCGAGCCGTGGGCGCTGTGGCACAGGCTGCAGTCCTCGGTCACCGGCTGGTGCTCCCACAGCAGCGGCCCGCGCTTGTCGGCGTGGCAGCTGGTGCACGTCTGGTTCAGGCTCGGCTTGATGAGCAGCGCCGTGTTCGACGTCGGCGCGTGGACCGCGTGGCAATCGCTGCACGACATCAGGCCGAAGCGGACGGGGTGCGTCGAGGTCTTCTGGAAGTCGGCGCGCTTCTGCAGGTGGCAGGTGAAGCAGACCTCCGGCTGGCTCGCCTTGACGAGCGCCGGATCGCCGTGCTCCTGGTGCACCTTGTGGCAGTCGCTGCACGCGAGGTTGCTGCGCTCGTGCGAGCTCGCGTGCCAGCCGATCCGCGCGCCGGCCTGGTGGCAGCCGAGACACGACTGGCTGCGCTCCTGCGGCGTCTGCGACGACGTCCTTTTCAGGCTGTTGATCGACTCGGGGTTCTTGCTCGCTGCGTGGCGCGCTCCGGGCCCGTGGCACGCCTCGCACTGCAGCCCGCCAGGTCCGAACGGAGCGCGTGCATCCTTGCGGAACGCGTGCTTGGTCTTGAAGATCGCGCCGGCCGAGTAGGTCGAGCTGACGTCGTCGTGGCAGCCGAGGCACGTGTCGGCGCCTTCGTCGCTGTACTTGTCGCGTGCCGGCAGCGGCGGGCGTGCCGGCGCGCTCGCCGCTGCGCCGCTGGCGGCCGGCGCGGCCGCCGCCGGAGCGCTCGCGGGCGCGGCGGGCTGCGCGAGCGCCGCGGCATCGGCGAGCAGCGCCGCGAGCGCGAGCAGGACGCTGCCGATCGCGCGCGCCGTCATGACTTGCCCTTCGGCGCCGTGCCCGGCATCGCGACGACGGACCGCTTGAGCGAAAGGAACGGGCCGAGCTCGAGCACGTTCTTGGTCACCAGCTCGCTCTTGGTGTGGTAGGGCCGGTTGGCGATGATCTTGCGCGCCTCCGCAGCGCCGATCCCCGGAAGCGTCATCAACTCCTTGCCGCTCGCGCTGTTGAGGTCGACACGACGCTCGACGATCGGCGGCGCGCGGCGCGGCAGGGGTTGCACAGCCGCAACGCCCGCCGATGCGTCGGTTGCCGCCGCCGTGTTCGGGGCGGCGATCGTCGGCAGCGCGACGATGATCGCTGCCGCGGTCGCGCCGATCCAGCTCAGCTGCATCGCCATCCTCCTGCGGCCGAACTCGCACGGCCGCTTGGCGCGCGGGGCCGATCTTGTGGTCGGCTTGCCCGCCATCTCAGGTCCACTCAGCGGTTCTTCGAGTGCGCGACCGCGATGTCCGCGGTCCGGCCGGTGCCGTGGCAGACGAGGCACGTCTCGACGGTCCCGAGCGCCGTGCTCCGCGGCTGGTAGAACGACCCCGCGTTCGCCTGCATGTGCGAGATCGCGCTGCTCGTGTCGTGGCACGCCGAGCACACGGTCGCGGTCGGCGAGATGACGAGCGTCGTCGCCGCCGCCGGGGTCGTCGCCCCGGTTCCGGCGTTGAACGAGAACCCGCTGCCGTAGTTGACGCCGGGCACGACGTACGGCGAGAGGCTGACCGACGCGGTGTACGTGCCCTGGCCGACCGTGCGGTAGAGACGGCTGTCGATCGCGGACTGCGCCGTCACGCTGAAGTCGAACGTGCCTGGCAGGTGGCAGGTCTGGCAGTCGTTGAGGATGCCCGGGAACGTGACGTCGAAAAAGCCCTCCGTCGCCGAAGAGGAGTGCCAGTTGTAGGGCACCGAGCGTTTCGCGGACGCGTGGATCGCGTGCACGAACGCGGTCGAGTCGGCCGACCAGCCGCTGCTCGTCCTGTTCGGGTTGTGGCACCACGAGCACGTCGTCGCGTCGTTGCGCTGGCCGGCGTGGAACGCGTCTTCGGTGAACGTGCCGAGCTCCTGGTGACACGCGTTGCAGCGCTTGTCCTCGACGATCGCGCGCCGGCCGGTGTAGCCGGTCGCGACCTTCTGGACGTTGGGCGCGATCACGATCAGGCCGCCTTTCTTGTTCGTCTGCCCCGCTGCGGTCGGGTCCGTCACGGGGTAGGCCGCCAGGTTGGTCTGGGTGAGCGGCTGCGTGCTCACGGCGTTGTACGAGTAGCCCATGCCGCCGGTCAGCATCACCGCGTTGTCGGGCACCGTGACGCCCGTCAGGGTGACTGTGTAGAAGCCGTTGGCGTCGGGTCCTGTGAGCGTCCCCGCACCCGTGCCCGTGGCGGTGCCGTTCCAGATCTTGCGCAGGTATCCGGCAGCCGATGCGTTGAAGTCGGAAGGTGCGGCGAGACCGTCCTGCGGGACCGCGAACACGAACTGCGCGCTCGGCGAGCCCATGAAGTTGTCCCACATCTCCTTCTCGCCGGTCTTCGGGTTGACGGCGGCGGTCGCGAAGTCATTGATCGGCACCGGGGTGCCGTTCTGCAGCCAGCGGAACACCATCACCGGCTGCTTGCTGCCGTTGCGCGAGACGCTCTGCACCTCGTAGGTCGGCGTGATCGCGCCCGAGGGGAGTCGCCCGACCGAGCCGCCCGAAGCGATCCACGCCGAGTTCGTGTTGGCGTTGCCGTTGTCGACCTCGAGGGCATTGTTCGGGTTCGGCGGCGTCACCGGGACGTGGTCGACGTCGATGCCCGCTGCCGAGTGACACGCCGCGCAATGGCTGTCGTCGGACTGCGCGCCGCCGGCGTGGGCGAGGCCCGGCGACGTCGTCAGCCCCGCGGCCTTGTCCGCGAGCGTGAGACCGGTGCCGGTCGTCCAGTCGATGCCGTCGTGGCACGCGCCGCAGGCGAGCCTGCTCGGGTTCTGCTTCCAGGCGTCGCCGTCCTTGGTCTTGGTCGTCCGCGAGACGGTGCTCGAGCCGTCGTGGCACGACGTGCAGTTGCGGATGTCCTGCGGGAACGTCGTCTCTTCGGGCTTGACGCCGGCGTAGTCGTAGTTGACGTGAACCAGCAGCGGGCCCATGTGGATCTTGTGGATGTAGTTCGGCAGGTTGCCGACCGTGCGGCCGTCGACGAGGCGGGTCTCGGACGTGAAGGTCTTGATCGCGCCGTTCAGCGTGAACGTCGCCTCCTTCTGGCCGTAGCGGCGCTGATCGGTGTGGCAGACCGCGCAGTACTGGACGTTGTTGCGGCTGCCGCCGTGGAAGCCCGCCGAATCCTCCGCCTCGCTGAGGCCCGGGACGCCGCCGAGCTTGCGGTGGCACGCCTCGCAGTTGGCGTTGGCGGCGATGTCGCGTGTGAAGTCGGTCGACGACACCGGCAGTCCGGTGGCCGGGATGAAGTCGTAGATCGCGTTGGTCGGATGCTTCATCGGCACCGATGCGACCGCCGAGGTGGCGCCGGTCGGCGTGTTCGACCCGGTTGCGGGTGCGCTGCCCGACAGCGCGATCGTCACCCGGTGCGTCAGCGACGCGTTGTACGAGACGTCGCCGAGGTCGGCGATGTTGTTGGGCGGGCTGACGCTCATCGCCGCGAGCTGCGTCGAGGCGGTCGTGATGTCGCGATAGAACGTGTACGTGTAGGTGCCGTCGCCGTGGTCGACGAGCGTGCCGGTGTTGTCGGTGCCGGGGCGCTGCGGAGCCGAAGCGGTGGTCGTGCTCGGCACCGTCGTCACGATGTAGCTCACCCACTTGCTCGGCGCGCCGACCGCTCCGGGAACGAGCTTGGCGATCGCGAACGAGAGGTTCGGGTAGCTCGCGGCGGTCGCCGTCGAGCTCTTGCTCGTGTTGCCGAGGCCGACGACGGCGTTGCCGAAGGCGTCGACCACGGTGAAGTCCACGACGGGCGGGCTCGCGATGGTGACCTTCGTGATCGTCACCGTCGGCTGCAGCTCGGCCCATGCGTCGGCGTTGGCCTGGATCGCGGCAGGGTTCGTCAGCGTGTTGCTGCCGACGTTGGTCGTCCCGGAGCCACCGCCGCCGCCGCCGGGAGTGCCTGGGTTTCCAGGAGGGCCGCTCGGACCCGACGGCCCCTGCGGGCCCGCGGGGCCGGCCGGGCCGGAATCGCCGCCGCCGCAGCCGGCGATCGACGCAGCCAGGATCGCAGCGACGACGCCGGCAATCCAGCGCGGAGTCCGTTGCTTGCCCATCGTCGTCCTCCTGAGCAGATGCATCACTGGCTCGAAGGCGCCACCTCGGGTGGACGCCACGCGGATCAGACCAGTCTAGAGCGGCATGCTGCGGTCATCGATTGATCTGGATCAGACGTTTGCAATCGTCGCGTCGATGCAACCGACTTCGTCGTTGTCAGCCGACCATACGAGCGGCTCGGCCTCAGTCCAATGGGACTTTGGTCCCATGCATCGCGCGGCACGCGCGCGAGCGGCCGGATGCGAGCGCGGCTCCCCGCGCGGACTGCGCCTATTTCGGCGCTTCGGCCTTCGCCGGCTCCTTCGGCTCCTCGGGCTCCTTGTGCGCGACGCCGGTGTGGCAGTCGATGCACGTCGCTTTGCCCGCGGCGAACTTCTTGTGCTGCTTGACCGCGTCCTCGGACTGCTTCGCGCTCGACATGGCGGCCGGGTTGTGGCACGAGCGGCAGTTCTCGGAGTTGTTCTCGCGCATCTCGTCCCAGACGTTGTTGGCGAGCCGCCAGCGCTCGTGCTCGAACTTCTCGCGCGTCGCGATCGTTCCGCGCAGCTCGGCCCAGGCGTCGCGCATGCCGGCCTTGGCCTTGTAGATGAGCTTGGCCGGGTAGTGGTGCGGGACGTGGCAGTCGGTGCACGACGCCCGCACGCCGGTGCGGTTGTTGTAGTGCACGCTCTGCTGGTGCTCGGGGTAGACGAACTGCTGGTGCGAGTGGCAGGTCGTTCCGCAGAACTCGGAAGTGCCGGTGACGGCGACCGCCACCCCGGTCCCGATCACCCCGAACGCGCCGATCAGCAGTCCGATCGCGAGGAGCGCGAACACGGACCAGCGTGGCGACGGCGAGAACAACCACCGCCACGCCCTGCGGAACAGGCCCGGGGGCCGCACCTCAGCCATGGGAGCCCTCCCGTGCTACTTGCTGGCGAGCACCTTCTGCACGACCGCCTTCAGGTCGGCATCGCTGGCTGCGATCTTCTTGTGGTCTTCGGCGCCGCCGGTCTTCAGCATCTCGACGAGCTTGGCCTCGGCGCCCGCGTTGCCCTGGTACTTCTTCGCGACGTCGGCGAACGACGGCGCCTTCTTGGTCGTCGTCGCGGTGTGGCAGCTGCTGCACTTGTTCTTCGACATGATGTCGTCGGCCGAATCGGCGTACGCGGCGCCCGCGAGCGCGAACAGGGCAGCGGCGGCGATGGTGAAAGGAAGCTTCCTCATGGTGTCGGTTTCCTCAAGCGGTCACGTGAATTCCCGACCCGGCCCGCCACGCGGCGCGCAGGGCATGAGACGACGGCTGTCTCCAGCCGCCGGGCGGAGTCTGGCCCAGCGCCCGGCAAAAGGGAAGGTGACCCAAAGGGCTACTGGCGCGCCCGCCGCCGCGGCACCGGCGCCTTGACCTGCGTCAGCCGGCGCGGCACGCGCGCCGGCAAGCTCGCGGCAGGTGGCAAGATGACCGTTTCCGATCCTACGAGCCCGGCCCGCGGCCGGCCAAGCCAGCGCAGTGAACGTCCGCCGTTCGGTGCTCGTCCCGTACCCGGTCGAGAGCATGTTCGACCTGATCGAGCAGGCCGAGCACTACCCGCAGTTCCTGCCGTGGTGCGTCGACGCGACGATCCTCGAGCGCAGCGACGACTGCGTCGCGGGCAAGGTCGACTTCTCGTTCCTCGAGCTGCGCTTCTCGTTCGTGACCCGCAACGCCAAGCGGCGCCCCGACTGGCTGCGGGTGCGCGTCGTCGACGGGCCGTTTCGCCGCTTCGACGGCGACTGGCTGCTGACGCGGATCGGCGCGCTCGGCTGCAAGGTCGAGTTCGACGTCTCGTACGAGATCGCCGACGGGCTGCTCGACCGGATCGCCAGGCCAGCCGTCGACTTCGTCGCGCGCACGATGGTCGACGCCTTCGTCAAGCGCGCTGAGCACATGCACGAGGAGAAGCGATGAACAGCCAACAGACGTCCCTCCATGACGCCGTGCGCGCGAGCCCGCTCGCGGTCGGTCTGTCGCAGCAGCAGGTCGAGGTCCTCGCCGACCTCGTGGCGCGGGAGACGTTCGCCGCCGGCGAGGTGCTCGCGCGCGAGGGCACCGTCGACGACCGGCTCGTCGTCGTCGTCGACGGCACGCTCGACGTCGTCCGCCACCGCGGCACGCCGCAGGAGACGGTGCTCGCGACGCTGCGCAGCGGCGACCTCGCCCACGAGCTCGGATTCCTTGACGGCACGCCGCGCTTCGCGTCGCTGATCGCGAGCAGCCCGGCGCACGTCCTGCTGCTCGAGCGCGGCCGCCTCGAGACGCTGATCGACCGCGAGCCGCGGACGCTCTACGCCGTCATGCGCGCGATCGTTCGCGCGACGCACGCGCTGCAGACGAAGCTGTCGATGCAGGCGATGGAGCTGACGAACTACGTCGTCAAGCAGCACGGCCGCTACTGAGGCAGCCCGAGCGGCGCGCGCCGCTCAGGCGAGCAGCGCCGCGACGCAGACGAGGACCGCCAGCAGGACCTGGCAGCGCGCCGTGCCGGCGAGCAGCGGGTTGAACGCCGGACCGGGCGCCTCGCTCCAGAAGCGCCGCACCAGCCCGGCGGCGCTCGGCAGCGCGAGCAGCGGCACGGCGGCGGCGACGCCGAGCGGCGACGCCGCGCCAAGGAGCGGCAGCAGCGCGAACGGCACGAACATCAGCGCGGCGTACTGCCAGCGCGTGAACCGCCGGCCGAGGCAGACGGCGAGGGTGCGCTTGCCGACGGCGGCATCGGGATCGAGGTCGCGGTAGTTGTTGACGACGAGCACCGCCGCCGCGGGCAGGCCGACGATCGTCGCGGCGACGACCGCGCCGGGGCTGACGGCGAGCGTCTGCAGGTAGTAGCTGCCGGTCACCGCGACGAGGCCGAAGAAGAGAAAGACGACGAAGTCGCCGAACGGCGTGTACGAGATCGGTCGCGGGCCGCCCGAGTACGCCATCGCCGCCGCCGCCGACGCGATGCCGGCGACGAGGATCGGCCAGCCGCCGTGCCACGCGAGCACCAGGCCGACGAGCGTCGCGACAACGAAGCACGCACGCGAGGCGGTGCGGACCTGGCCCGGCGCGAGCAGGCCGAGCGCGGTCGCGCGCGGCAGGCCGAGGCGGCCCGCGCGGTCGGTGCCGCGCTCGAAGTCGCTGACGTCGTTGTCGAGGTTGGTTCCGGTCTGCAGCAGCAGCGCGCCGACGAGCGAGAGCAGCAGCATGCCGGCGTCGATCCGGCGCGTTTGCGCCCACGCGAGCGAGCAGCCGACGAGCACCGGATTGACGGCGATGGTGAGCGTGTGCGGCCGGGTCGCGACGATCCAGGCGCGCAGGCGCGAAACCGGTCGCGCCGCGGCTGCGGGCGGCGGGAGGTGGCTGTCGTCCATCGGTCGGCCGGTCGCGAGGTCGCCTGCGATCGTGCCGCACGCCGGGACCGCGCGGTTGACGTGGATCAGCCGACCCGCCGCGGTGTACTCTAGAGTGCGACGCGAAGCGCATCGCGCCCGAGTGCGGGGCGCTGGCCGTGCAACGACCAGGATCGAGATGGGTCCCGCCGCGATCACCGTGCTGCTGCTGCTTGCGACGACCGGCTTTGCCGCGCTCGCCTGGCGCAAGCTGAGGATCGTCTTCGCGTTGCAGCCGCAGAGCCGCCGGGACGCGCCGCTCGCTCGCCTGCGCACCGTCGTCGTCAACGGCTTCCTGCAGCGTCGAATGGTCAGGCACGAGTGGCGTCCCGGCCTGATGCACGCGGTGCTGTTCGTCGGCTTTCTCTCGCTGCTGCTGCGCAAGCTCCAGCTCCTCGCGATCGGCTACGACGAGCTGGCGGCGTTCCCTGCGTGGTTCGCCGGTCCGTTCGCGGCGTTCAAGGAAGTGATCGAGATCGCCGTCGTCGCTGCCGTGCTCTACGCGCTGCATCGTCGCTTCGTCGCGCGACCGCCGCGGCTCGAGCCCAACCGCGAGGCCGTCCTCGTGCTCGGCCTGATCCTCGCGATCATGGTCACCGACTTCGCCTTCGACGGCTTCCGCTTCGCGCTGCTTGCCGACCGCGTGCCGGAGATCGCGAACGAGCGCGCCTACGCGTTCGCGGGCAATGCGGTCGCGAGCGTGCTCGCCGGACTGCCGGTCGACGCGCTCGTTGCCGGCTACGCGCTCCTGTACTGGACGCAGATGACGGTCGTGCTCGCGTTTCTCGTCATCCTGCCGCTCGGCGAGCACTTCCACATCGTCACTGCGCTGCCGACGTTGTACTTCCGGCGCGGCCGGCCGGCCAACCGCGTGCCGGGCGTCGACGTCGACAAGCTGATGGCCGCCGAGGACGAGTCGGAGATGAAGGCCGGCGTCCGCAGCGCGATCGACCTGACGTGGAAGGAAGGGCTCGATGCGTTCACGTGCACCGAGTGCGGCCGCTGCAAGGACGCGTGCCCGACCCACCTCACCGGCAAGCCGCTGTCGATGAAGATGGTCAACGACAGCGTCAAGCGCCACCTCGTCGAGAGCGCCGGTTGCATCGTCGCCGGCGACCGCGCCGGCGAGCTGCCGCCGCTGGTCGCCAACGTCATCGCCGAGGAGACGCTCTGGGCGTGCACGACGTGCGGCTACTGCGAGGCAGCGTGCCCGATCGAGCTCGAGCACGTCGACCGCTTCTTTCGCATGCGCCAGCACCAGGTGATGATCGCGGGCGAATTCCCGCACGAGCTCAAGCACCTGTTCGAGGCGGTCGAGGCCGAGGGCAATCCGTGGGGGCTGCCGGCGAGCGAGCGCGGGTCGTGGGCCGAGGGGCTCGGCGTCCCGGTCGTCCGCGACGCCGCCCAGATGGCGTCGCTCGACGTCCTCTTCTACGTCGGCTCGGCGATGTCGTACGACCCGCGCGGGCAGAAGATCGCGCGCGCGTTCGTCCGCATCCTGCAGCATGCGGGCGTCAAGTTCGGAATCCTCGGCGCGCGCGAAGGCTCGACCGGCGAGTGCGTGCGCCGGGTCGGCAACGAGATGCTCTTCCGGCAGCTCGCGACGGCGCTCTCGGCCACGCTCGGCGAGCTAGGCGTCCGCCGCATCGTCACCTGCGACCCGCACGCGCTCAATTCGCTGCGCAACGAATATCCGGAGTTCGGCATCGACGTCGAAGTCGTCCACCACACGCAGCTGATCGCCGAGCTGCTCGCCGACGGCAGGATCGAAGTCGACGCGACGCTCGCCGGCGCGATCTACCACGACCCGTGCTATCTCGGCCGCCACAACGGCGAGTACGACGCGCCGCGCGCGATCGTCGCGCGCCTGTCGAGCGACGTGCCGCGCGAGTTCGCGCTCGCGCGCGAGAAGGCGATGTGCTGCGGCGCCGGCGGCGGCAGGATGTGGATCGACGAGACCATCGGCAAGCGCATCAACGTGCTGCGCGTCGAGCAGGCGCTCGCCGAGGCGCCGCGGACGATCGCGACCGCGTGTCCCTATTGCGCGGTGATGATGGCCGACGGCCTCGGCACGCTCGGCAAGGACGGCGAGGTCGCCTCGCGCGACATCGCCGAGCTCGTCGCCGACGCGCTGCGGCCGCGGTCCTCTCAGGCCGTCACGGCGACGCCGTCGCGCGACGCTGCCGTCGCGGTCGCCGCCGGCGCCGAGCAGCGCTCGACGAGATAGAGGATCGACTCGTAGGGAACGCCGGCGGCCTCGGAGAGGCCGATCTCGCAGGTGCGGCTCGTCGAGACGCCGCCGCTGCAGCCGGCGGGGATGGCGGCGCGCAGGTCGCGCAACGCGTGCTCGTTGAGCTCGGGGCGAACGAAGCCGCGGTCGCCGGCGAAGCCGCAGCACTGCACCGCGTCGACCGTGACGACCGCTTCGCTGCAGCGGCGCGCGATCGCGACGAGCTTGTCGACGCTGCCCATCTTGCGCGCGCTGCAGACCGGATGGACCGCGACGGCGCCGCGCTCCGGCGTGAGCGCCAGCCGCGGCAGCAGCGTGTCGTGGACGAAGTCGATGCTGTCGTGGATCCCGAGCGCGCCGGCGAGCACCTTCTTCATCCTGAACGTGCACGGGCTGGTGTCGAAGACGATCGGCCAGCGGCCGCCGTCGCTCGCTTCACGGAGCGCCGCGGCGAGCTCGCTCGACTTCAGCGCTGCCGCGTCGTCGAGCCCCTTGCTCTCGAACGGCTGGCCGCAGCAGAGCGCGTCGAGGCCGCGCGGATAGACGACGTCGAAGCCGGCGCGCCGGAACAGCCGCTCGGCGACGTCGGGCAGCGCCTCGGCATCGTGGCCGCGCTGCGGCCCGAGGTTGCGCGCCGCGCAACTCGGAAAGTAGACGATCCGCTCCGCGCCGGTCGAAGCGGCCGCGGGCGGGGAAAAGCGGACCGGCCGCGCGAGCTGCGGCGACCACTTCGGCAGCCGACCACCCGAGGCCTTGCGGATGCCGTCGAGGCCGGCCTGCATCGTCGCGGTGCCGATCGCGCCGTGCAGCAGGTCGGCGGCGCCGAGGCCGACGCGCAGCGCCACGGTCACTGCGCCGAAGCGACGCGCCGCGACGTCGGCGACGCCGCGTGCGAGCGGCCCGGCGCCGCGGCCGCGCAGCGCCTTGATGAGGAGCCCGGTCTCGATGCCGACCGGGCACGCCGTCGCGCACAGTCCGCACGCGGCGCAGGTCTCAATGCCCTGGTAGTCGTAGAGCGCCTTCAGCGCCGTCGCGCGCTCCGGCTCGTCGCCGCCCGCGTCGAGCCTCGCGATCTCGCGCCAGCCGACGATGCGCTGACGCGGCGACAGCGTCAGCCCGCGCGACGGGCACTTCGGCTCGCAGAAGCCGCACTCGATGCACTTGTCGACGATCGGGTCGGCGGCCGGCAGCGGCTTCAGGTTGGCGAGGTGGACGAGCGGATCGGCGTTGAGGATGACGCCGGGATTGAGCAGGCCCTGCGGGTCGAAGAGCGCCTTGATGCGGCGCATCGTCGCGACCGCCTCGGCGCCCCACTCGAGCTCGACGAACGGTGCGACGTTGCGGCCGGTGCCGTGCTCGGCCTTCAGCGAGCCGTCGTACTTCGTGACGACCATCGCGCACATCGCGTCCATGAAGCGGCGGTAGCGATCGACCTCGGCGGCGCTGCCGAAGTCCTGCGTGAAGACGAAGTGGAGGTTGCCCTCGAGCGCGTGGCCGAAGATGATCGCCTCGCGGTAGCCGTGCTCACCGAGCAGCGCCTGCAGGTCGAGCGTCGCCGCGGCGAGGCGGTCGACCGGGAAGGCGACGTCCTCGATGATCACCGTCGTCCCGGTCGGCCGCACCGCGCCGACCGCGGGAAACATCCCCTTGCGCACGTTCCAGAGCGCCGCCGCCTCCTTCGGGTCGGTCGCGAAGCGGAGCGGCCGTGCGAGCGCGAAGGGGGCGAGCGCGGCGGCGATGGCGTCGACGCGCACCGCGAGCGCTGCGGTGGTCGCAGCGCGCGTCTCGACGAGGAGCGCCGCGCCGTCGTCGGGCAACGTCGCCAGCGCCTCGGGCATCCCCGGCTTGGCCTCGACCGAGCGCAGCGAAGCGCGGTCGAGCAGCTCGACCGCGGCGACCGGAGTCGACTTCAGGCGCGTCACCGCGCGGCACGCCGTCTCGAGGTGGTCGAAGAGGACGAGCGCGCTCGCCTTGTGGGCGTGCTCCTCGACGGTGCGGTAGCTGATCTCGCTGATGAAGCCGAGCGTGCCTTCGGAGCCGATCATGAGATGCGCGAGGACGTCGATCGGGTCGTCGAAGTCGACCAGCGCGTTGAGGCTGTAGCCGGTCGTGTTCTTCAGCCTGAACTTGTGGCGGATGCGCGCCGCGAGCGGCGCGTCCTCGCGCGTCCGTCGAGCCAGCTCGGCAAGCCCTTCGACGAGATCGGGACGCGCCCGTGCGAACTCGGCGCGGCTGGCCGCGTCACGGCTGTCGAGCACGGTGCCGTCGGCGAGGACGACGCGCACGCCGGCGAGCGTGTGGTAGCTGTTCTGCGCCGTCCCGCAGCACATCCCGCTGGCGTTGTTGGCGGCGATGCCGCCGATCATCGCGGCGTCGATCGACGCCGGATCGGGCCCGATCTTCCTGCCGAGCGGCGCGAGCGCGCGGTTGGCGGCGGCGCCGATGACGCCGGGCTGCAGCGCGATCGTCGCGCCGTCGGCTGCGACCCGCATCTGGCGCCAGCCGTCGCCGAGCATGACGAGCACCGAGTCGGTGATCGCCTGTCCCGAGAGGCTCGTGCCGGCGGCGCGAAACGTCACCGGCGTGCCGAGGTGCGCGCAGCACGCGAGGACGCGCCGGAGCTCCGTCTCGTCGTCGACGACGACGACGAGCTTGGGGACGAGGCGATAGAAGCTCGCGTCGGTGCCCCACGCGAGCAGCCGCAGCGGATCGGTGACGAGGCGATCGTCCGGGAGGAAGACGGCGAGCTGGTTGCGGAGCTGGCGATGGGCGTCGGGCAGCATCGAGCGGTCCTCGCGGCTGAGACCGCGCACTCTAGGTGGCGCAGTCGACACGCGCTTGACGCAGATCACGGGGCGCGCAACGCTCGCTGCCCCGCGGCCCGGCGCGGCGCACCACCTACACTTCGCCGATGAAGTCGCTCCAGAACAGTTTGAACCCGCAGCTGTTCCGCTCCTTGCACGCCGCCGCGTGTCAGGTGCAGTGCTCGAGCTGCAACCTGCGCGAGATCTGCCTTCCGGTCGGGCTCACGCGTGAGGAGCTCGAGCGCATCGAGCACCGGCTGGTCGCGTCACGCCGCAAGGTCGCGCGCGGCGAGACGCTGTTTCGCGCCGGCGATCGTGCCGACGCGGTGTTCGCCGTGCGGACCGGATTCTTCAAGACGTTCGCCCGCTCGCAGCAGGGCAACGAGCAGATCACGGGCTTTCAGATGGCGGGCGAGCTGATCGGGCTGAGCGGCATCGATTCCGGATTGCACGAAGTCGACGCCGTCGCGCTCGAGGATTCGCAGGTCTGCGTGATCCCGCTCGCCGAGCTCGAGGCGCTCGAGCGCGAGCTGCCCGCGCTGCAAGCGCGCTTGCACCGCATCATGAGCCACGAGATCGCAGTCGGCCACGAGGCGATGCTGCAACTCGGCAGCATGCACGCCGAGGAGCGCGTCGCCGCCTTCCTTCTCAACCTCATGCATCGCCTCGGCGCGCGCGGCTTCTCGGCGACCTCGCTGCTGCTGCGCATGAGCCGCGACGAGATGGGCACCTTCCTCGGCCTGACGGCGGAGACGGTGAGCCGGACGCTCACCGGCTTCCAGGCGAAAGGCCTCCTCGTCGTTCGCCAGCGCCTGATCGAGGTGACCGACCCGGCCGGCCTGCAGCGCGTCCTCGGCGGCGCTGACGCCGACTAGACGTCCTCGGGGGCCATCTC
>Ga0207703_10002401_pt1 | contig 16278 bp, 17 predicted proteins | sample KBSSwiS12_FD_184304 | JGI IMG/M metagenome (GOLD analysis project Ga0207703, IMG submission 184304) | Switchgrass rhizosphere microbial communities from Kellogg Biological Station, Michigan, USA - KBS Switchgrass S1-2 (SPAdes) (version 2) | ecosystem: Host-associated > Plants > Roots >... | reverse complement strand
CCTTGGGCAATGAAGCGGCGACTGGCTGGGCCCAAGGCGGTATTGCCGCGGCCCTCGGCGCAGACGACGCGCCCGAACTGCACGCCATCGATACCGAGAAAGCCGGCGCTGGCCTGGTTGACCCCATGGTCGCCCACCGTGTGGCCGAAGCCGCCCCGCAAGTCATCGAAAACCTGCTGACGCTCGGCATGCCCTTCGACCGCGCCGAGGACGGTTCCATTGCCCTCGGCCTCGAAGCCGCCCATTCCCGCCGCCGCATCACGCATGCCGGCGGCGACAGCACCGGCCGCGAAACCCTGCTCACCCTGGTGAGGGCCGCGCGCCGCACGCCCTCCATTCGCGTGCTGGAAGGCGCGCGCGCCGTGGAACTGGCGGTCCACGAAGGCCGCGTCCGCGGCGCGTGGATTGTGCAGGACGGTCAAACACGCTTCATTGCGGCCCGCGCCGTCGTGCTCGCCACCGGCGGTCTTGGGGCACTCTATTCCCGCACCACCAATCCCGCAGGCGCCGTGGGCAGCGGCCTTGCCCTCGCGGCCAAGGCCGGCGCGGTGCTGCGCGACATGGAATTCGTGCAGTTCCACCCAACGGCAATACTTACTGCTTCCAATGGCTTTTTTCCCATGCCGCTCGCCACCGAGGCGTTGCGCGGGGAGGGCGCACTACTGGTAAATACGCGCGGTGAGCGCGTCATGGAAGGCATCCCCGGCGCGGAGCTTGCTCCTCGCGACGTGGTCGCGCGCGCCGTGGAGCGCAGCGTGGCGTCAGGCGAAGCCGTATTTCTGGATGCAAGAAAAGCACTGGGTGGTCGTTTCGCGGCTCGTTTCCCGTCGGTGGAAGCGCTGTGCCGTGCGGCCGGCATCGACCCGGCCGTGCAGCCCATTCCCGTCCGTCCGGCCGCGCACTACCACATGGGCGGAGTGCGGGTTGATGAGAGGGGGCGGACCAGCCTTCAAGGGCTGTGGGCCTGCGGCGAAGTGTCGTCGAGCGGCCTGCACGGAGCTAACAGGCTGGCCAGCAATGAATTGCTGGAAGCTTTAGCTTACGGACGCTGGATAGCAGAAGACATATCGGGGACAGCCCATATACAGCTTTCGGCTTTCTCGCCGTCGCGTCCGGAAGTCGCTCCGCGCAGTGACGCCGTTCTCACAGAGATTCGGGGCATCATGACCCGGCACGTAGGCGTGATCCGCGAGCGCGATGGTTTGACTACAGCCGCGCAGCGGCTGGCCTCGTTATCTCAACATTCAAGCCACGCGCTGACCGGGCTAATCATTGCACTGGCCGCACTGCGCCGCACCGAAAGCCGCGGCGCCCAGTTCCGCAGCGACTATCCGGATACACAGCAGGAATGGAAGCGTTCCACGGAGATCACCTTGCACGAGGCGCGCGCCTGGGCAGCGCGCGAGCTTGAAACCTCGGACTCCGGCTCGACGTTCTTGCTCGCCTAGCAGTCCATACGGCTCATGGAACTGGAATCCCTTCCTGATCTGCTGGTCGAGCCCATCGTCCGCGCCGCGCTGCTGGAAGACCTCGGCCGCGCCGGTGACATCACCAGCAACGCCGTCATCCCCCGCGACGCCAAGGCCTCCTGCGTCATGGCCTCGCGCCAGCCCGGCGTGATCGCCGGCGTGGACTGCGCGCGTCTCGCCTTCAAGCTCATGGATCCGGCCGCCGTGGTCGAGGTGGTGAAGGGCGACGGCGAGAGGGTCGCGCCCGGTGACGTGGTACTGCGCATTTCCGGGCTGGCGCGTTCGATCCTGTCCGCCGAGCGCGTCGCCCTCAATTTCATGTGCCACCTCTCCGGCGTGGCCACGGCCACGGCGACGCTGGTCCAGGCCGCGAAGCCGCATCCGGCCCGCATCGTCTGCACGCGCAAGACCACGCCCGGCCTGCGCGCGCTGGAAAAGCACGCCGTGCGCGCCGGCGGTGGGGCTAACCACCGCTTCGGCCTGGACGACGCCGTGCTCATCAAGGACAACCACATCGCCGCGGCGGGCGGGGTGCGCACGGCCATCGAGCGCGCGCGTGCCGCCGTCGGCCACCTGGTGAAAATCGAAGTGGAAGTGGACACGCTCGAGCAGTTGCAGGAAGCGCTGGCCGCGGGCGTGGACGCCGTGCTGCTCGACAACATGACCCCGGCGCAACTGCGCGAGGCCGTCGGCCTGGTCGCCGGACGCGCCACCACCGAGGCCTCGGGCCGCATCACCACCGCCACCGTGGCCGACGTGGCCGCCAGCGGCGTGGACCTGATCTCGGCCGGCTGGATCACCCACAGCGCACCGGTGCTCGACCTGGGACTGGACTTCCTCTAAGCGTTGGTTCCAAAGCGGGGAATACAACGGGGTAGATCGGGGAAGCGCTGTGCCAAGGAAACGGCGCAGCGAAGCCGGCCTATAACGGTGACTTCGCGGCGCACGTTCCGAGGCGGGCGTGCGTCCGGAATGAGTGCTCAGTTGAACCCGTGCGCCCCGTTGGCCACGATGGCGTGGCCCGATACGTAGCTCGAATCGTCGCTGCACAGGAAGTAGATGACATTGGCCATTTCGCGCGGCTCGGCCGGGCGGCCGAAGGGCAGGGTGGCCGAGATGCTCTTTACCATGTCGGGCGGCAGCAGGTCGTAGGCGCGGGTGCGCGTCAGGCCCGGGCACACGGCGTTGACGGTGATGCCGAACGGCGCCACCTCGGCCGCCACGGTGCGGATGAAGCCGATGACGCCGGCCTTGGCCGCGCCGTACTCGGCCATTTTCAGGGAACCGTTGAAGGCCGATTCCGACGACAGGCATACGATCTTGCCGCGCTTGCGCTCACGCATGTCGGGCAGCACCTGGCGCGTGCACAGCATGGCCGACTTGAGGTTGAGGTCGATGATGAAGTCCCACAGGTCGTCGGGCGACTGGTAGAACTCGGTGGCGCGGCCGCGCGCCGACTGGCCCACGTTGTTGACCAGGATGTCCACCACGCCGAGGTCCTTCTTGACGCGCGCGAAGGCGTCCACCACGGCCTTGCGGTCCATCATGTTCACGGCCACGGGCAGCACGCGCACGCCCTGGCGCTTGGCTTCTTCCGTGACTTCCTTCATGGCGGCCTCTTCCAGGTCCAGGATGGCCACGTCGGCGCCTTCTTTCGCCAGGCGCTCCACGGTGGCGCGGCCGATGCCGTTGGCGCCGCCGGTGACCACGGCCACGCGTCCGCTCAGGGGTTTAGTCATTGTCTCCTCCTTGTTCAAGAAAATTGAAAATCAATGTACACGATTCAGGCTTGCCACACCCCGTAGCCCTGCTCGCGCAGCGCGATGGCCAGTTCCACTTCCATGTCGCGCGCGCCCTCGTAGGGCATGGGGTTGTAGCACTCGTACAGTTGCGGCAGCAGGCGCAACCCGTAGCGCTGGACAAACCGGCCGGCCTGGATGCCGGCCTTGTGCTTGTCGAAGCGCACATCGGGCGACAGCCCGGTCATGCCCACATACACGCAGGGCAGGGAATGGGTCAGATCGTAATGCGGATTGGACTTGCGAAAGCCTGGCTCCAGGCAAACGTCCCGGGAGAGTTCAATCACATAAACATTGTGATGCATCTTGCGCCGGAGCGAGGGCTTTTTACCTACCGCGGCCTTGGCCGCGGGCCTCGTGGTTTTCTTCGCCGACTTCTTCGCAGATTTCTTTCTGGCGGCCCCCATGCGTGCAAGTATAAAGCTGCCTACAGCGCTGCCTGAGAGTAAAATCGCCACATGTTGGAAACCCTGGTCGTTATCGCCGCCTGCGCCGCGCTCGCCGTCCTGATGGTCACCATGTGGACGTCGCTGCGCCAAAACCGGGCGCTGTCCTCGCTGGAATCGCAACTCACCGCCGCCCAGGCCGCCCTGCAGGCCGAACTGGCCCGCTCCCTGGAAGACAAGCACCGCGGCATGCTGGGCGACCTGCACAGCGGCCTCACCCAGCACGGCGACCGCATCGGCGGGCAACTCACCCAGTCGGGCGAGCTGCTGCGCGGTTCGGTGGGTCAGGAACTCACGGCTACCCGCGACACGCTGCACGCGCTAAAGCTGTCGCTGTCCGAAACCCTAGCCGATAACCGCGCCGCCATGACCCGGCAGCTTGTGGAAACCCAAAATCAGCTCAATACAAAGATCGATGAACGTCTCGACCAGATCGCCGGCAAGGTGAACGAGCGCCTGGACGAGGGTTTCCGCAAGACCAACGAGACCTTCGTCAGCGTCATGCAGCGCCTGGCCACCATCGACGAGGCGCAGAAGAAAATCGAGAACCTCACCGGCAGCGTGGTGAGCCTGCAGGAATTGCTGGGCGACAAGCGCTCGCGCGGCGCCTTCGGCGAGGTGCAGTTGGAAGCCCTGGTGCGCAACATCCTGCCGCCGCAGGCTTTCGAGATGCAGTTCACCTTGTCAACGGGTGTGCGCGCCGACTGCGTGCTCAGGCTCCCCGACCCCACCGGCATGGTGGCGGTGGACTCCAAGTTCCCGCTGGAGAACTACCACCGCATGTTCGCCGAAGGAGCGGGCGAGGCCGACCGCGCCATCGCGCAAAAGCAGTTCCGTGCCGACGTGCGCAAGCACGTCGACGACATCGCCAAAAAGTACATCATTCCGCCCGAAACCTCGGACGGCGCGGTGATGTTCGTGCCCGCCGAGGCCGTGTTCGCCGAAATCCACGCCTACCACTCGGAAGTGGTGGACCACGCCAACGCCAGGCGGGTGTGGATCGTCTCGCCCACCACGCTCATGGCCGTGCTCAACACCGCGCGCGCCGTGCTCAAGGACGTGGAAACGCGCAAGCAGGTGCACGTTATCAAGGAGGCGCTGGGCCGCCTGGGGACGGATTTCCGGCGTTTCGACGACCGCATGCGCAAACTCGCCGACCACATCCGCCAGGCTCACGAAGATGCGGACGATGTGCAGAAGTCCAGCCGCAAGATTTCCCAGCAATTCGCCAAGATCGAAGCCGCCGAACTGGAAGATCACTCCCCCGAGAGCGGCGGCAACGTGGTGCGGCTGGAAGCCGAGCGCAAGCCCTAGCCGGCCCGCTTTTCAGGCGGCCGGCCCGGGCAGTTCCAGCTTGTAGACCTCGATCGCGGTTCCCGCGAACATGCGCCGCTTCTCCGCATCCGTGTAGTTCGCGGTTATGCGCTTGAAGGCGTTCCATACCACCCCGTAGCTGCACCCGCCCTTGTCCACGGGGAAGTTGCTCTCGAACATGCAGCGCTCCGGCCCAAACAACTGGATGGCCGTGTCCATGTAAGGCCGCCAGGCTTCTGCCAATTGCTCTGAACTAGGCGGCTCAGTTTGTTCGTCGAAGCCGAAGCCGAACAGGCGCATGGCCATGCCGCCCAGCTTCATGGTGACATTGGGACAGCGCGCCAACTCTTCCATCTTCAAACGCCATTCCCGGAACACCTCGTCGCGCTTGCCCGCGAAGCGGCCGATGCTGATGGGGCCGCCGACGTGGTTCATGACGATGGAGGTGCCGGGGAAGTCGCGCGCCAAGCTGATGGCCTCGTCGAACTGCGCGAAACTCACCCAGGCGTCGAAGGACAGCCCCAGCGGCGCGAGCAGCGCGAAGCCGGCGCGGAAGCGCGCGTCGGCCAGCAGGTGCGGAATACGGTCCGGCAGGGGCAATTGCACATTGGGGTCGGCGTCCCAGAAGGCGACCTGGCGCACGCCGCGGAAGCGGCCGTTGCCGGCGCGGATCTGCGCTTCCAGGGCCTCGCGCGCCAGGCCGATGTCCTGGTCCAGGCGCGCGCCGCCCACAATGGCCGCGCACAGGTGCGCGGGGCCGTACACCCCGCTGGCCGCCATGGCGGCATAGCCGTTGACGAACTCCACCTCGCCCACCAGCTTTAGATGCTCGGGGCCGTCGATGCGGTACATGGACGAGGACTGCATGAACACCGTGGCGACGATGCGGTGCCCGCTGTTGATGTCGGCGAGCTGCTCCTCGAGCATGTAGCGCGGCCGCGGCCGCTCGAACAAGTGGTGGTGGGAGTCGACGATGGGCAGTTCCGGCTCCAGCGGCTGTTCGTGGTGCCGGTCCAGCCAGTCCTGGCGGTAGGCGCTGTAGACCAGGGTCTTGGGGGCGCTGCGGCCCCCGGGCAGGGGTGGAAGGGTCATGATGGAACGATTGTATGCCGCCGGCCATCGCGGCCTCGTTACGGCGAGTTGGATTGCGGTCCGTTCACGCGATGCCGTCGAGGATGAGCACGTCCACCGACTCGCCCGCCGCCACGTCGCCGCGCTCGTGCTCCAGCACCACCAGGCAATTGGCCTTGGCCATGGAACTCAGCAGCCCCGAGCCCTGCGCGCCGGTGGCGCGCACCTGCCACTTTCCGTCGGCGGCTTCGAGCACGCCGCGCAGCACGTCGGTGCGCCCCGCCTTTTTGGCGAGGGCGTGCAGCACGGGCACGCGCGTCCGCGGCGGGTCGAGGTCGGCGCGTCCCTGCATGGCCAGCAGGGCCGGACGCACCAGCAGGTAGAAGGTCACCATGGCTGCCACGGGATTGCCGGGCAGGCCGAAGAACAGCGCGCCCGGGCGCTCGCCCTTCGTTGCGGCGTCGGCCAGCGGCGGCGGGTTGAGGCGGCCGAAGGCAAAGGGTCGGCCGGGCTTGAGCGCGAGTTTCCAGAACAGCACTTCGCCGGCGCGCTGCATCAACGGGCGTATATAGTCGGCGTCGCCCACCGACACGCCGCCCGAGCTGATCACCGCGTCGGCTTCGAGCGCCGCGCGCGTCAGCGCCTGCTCCAGCGCCACGGGGTTGTCGGGGACGATGCCCAGATCGATGCCGTCGCAGCCCGCGCGCGCCAGCATGGCGGCCAGCGTGGCCCGGTTGCTGTCGTACACGCGGCCGGGCGCGGGCGACTCGCCGGCCTTGAGCAGCTCGTCACCGGTGGAAAAATAGGCCACGCAGGGGCGGCGGCGCGCTTCCACGCGGTCGAGGCCGAGTGATGCGATCACGCCCAGTTCCGCGGGCCGCAGCGGCGTGCCGGCTGCCAGTGCCACCGCGCCCGTCTTCACGTCCTCGCCGGCGCGGCGGAGGTTTGAGCCGGGCCGCTGGCCGGCGGGGATGCTGGCGCGGTCGCCCTGCAGGCTCACCACTTCCTGCACCACCACGGTGTCGGCGCCGGTGGGCAGGGTGGCGCCGGTCATGATGCGCACGCACTGTCCCGCGCCCACATTGCCCGTATAGGGCCTGCCTGCCAGCGACGCGCCGAGCACGCGCAGGCGAGAAGGGGCGTCCTCGCGCAGGTCGGCGCCACGCACGGCGAAGCCGTCCATGGCGGCGTTGTCGTGCGCCGGCACGTCGATGGGCGACACCAGGTCTGCGGCGAGCACGCGGCCCAGCGCGCTGGCGAGCGGCAGCAACTCGGCGCCCTCCACGCACGCCGCCAGCGACAGGATGAGCGCGCGCGCTGTGTCCACGCGCAGCGAATCGGCGTTGTAGGCAGCGTTACGGGTGGCCACGCGCGCGACGCCTTCGGTCGCCGCCGCTCCCGGCTTCGGCGTGGTCATGGCATCCTCCCGGCGAGGCGCGCCTCGTGCGTGGCCAGGTCGTCCGGCGTGTTGATGTTGGCGAAGGCGGTGGACGCAGGGCCGAAATCCACGCGCACCACGGCAAGCTCGGCATACCAGCCATCGGCGCGGCGGCCGCCCGAGGCCATGTAAGCGCGCAGGTGCTGGTCCACGCGCTCGACGCGGCGCGCCAGCATGACCACGGGATGAACACGTTCTCCCGTCACGGCCACGGCAATCTCGGCCTGTGCCGAATCCAGCGCCGCGTTCAGGCGCGACACAAGGTCCTGGGGCAGGGCCGGCATGTCGCAGGCGGCGAACAGCACCAGGGCTTCGCGCGCCGCGGCAAGGCCGGCCGCAACGCCGGCCAGCGGCCCGGCGGGTGCTTGGGTTGCGTCGTTCACGTCGTCGAATATCACCGGGTAGCCGAAATCCAGGTAACCGCGTCGGTCAGCGCTTCTATCGGCGCTTCTATCAGCGCCTCTATTGAGACGGGCGCTGATGATGAGTTCATCCACCTGCGGCTCGATGCAGTCGATGACGTGGCTGATCAGGGCGCGTCCCGCCAGCGGCACGAGGCCCTTGTCGGCGCCGCCCATGCGCCGGCCCGCTCCCCCCGCCAGAATGACTGCCGTGATGCCCACTCAGTGACCCTGTTGCGAAGGGACTAGCCGCCGATATAGGACATTTCGATGCGCTCCGCATCGGACCCGGACGACGTCTGCGCGCTGCGCAGTTCCGAGTAGCGATCGCCGCGCTCGCGCCACACCGCCGCCAGCACGCCGGCAATGGCGTCGTCGGACAGTGCCATGCCGCGTTCCGGCCGCAGCAGGCCGCGCAGGTCGTAGCCCTGCGTGGCGAACAGGCACGTGTACAGCATGCCCTCGGTGGACAGGCGCAGCCGCGTGCAGTCGCGGCAGAACGCTTGGGTGACCGAGGCGATGACGCCGATTTCGCCCGCCCCGTCGCGGTAGCGCCAGCGCTGCGCCACCTCGCCGCGGTAGGCGGCGTCGGCCGCTTCCAGCGGCAGCTCGGCGTGAACGCGGCGCACGATCTCTGCGGCGGGCACCACGTCGTCCATGCGCCAGCCGTTGGTGGCGCCCACGTCCATGTATTCGATGAAGCGCAGGGTATGGCCGCTGCCGAGGAAGTGCCGGGCCATGGGCAGAATGTCGGCGTCGTTCAGGCCGCGCTTCACCACCATGTTGATCTTCACCGCGCCGAACCCCGCTTCGGCCGCGGCGTCGATGCCGGCCAGCACGTCGGCCACGGGGAAGTCCGCGTCGTTCATGGCGCGGAAGGTGGCGTCGTCGAGCGCGTCCAGGCTGACGGTGAGCCGCGACAGGCCGGCGTCGCGCAGCGCGCGGGCCTTTTTCGCCAGCAGCGAGCCGTTGGTGGTGAGGGTGAGGTCGACGTCCAGCCGCGCCAGCATCTCCACCAGCTTTTCGATGTTCTTGCGCAGCAGCGGCTCGCCGCCGGTGAGGCGGATTTTCTCCACGCCCAGGCCGCGGAAAATGCGCGCCACGCGCACGATTTCCTCGAAGCTCAGCAGCTCGCCGCGCGGCAGGAAGGCGTGGTCCGGGCCGAACGACTCCTTGGGCATGCAATAAGTGCAGCGAAAATTGCAGCGATCGGTGACGGAAATGCGCAGGTCGCGCAGCGGCCGGCCCAGCGTGTCGGCCGGCGCGCTCTGTACCGCGCCGGACAGCGGGCGTTCCACCGCCTGGGGCAGGGATTTGGTGCGGCTGAGGCGCCGCTCGACGAGGGGGATGATGCGCGAAGTCATGCCTTTACCTTGGGCATCGGTTCAGGGCTGCAGTTCAGGCCGTATTTATGGCCACAGCCGATATAACATTAGGATACAACGAATCCCGTCCACACCCCCGCTAGAATGGCTGCGCCAATCGGGGCGCGAGAGGAGGAATCATGGGGGATAGGCTCAAGGGCAAGGTGGCCATTGTCACCGGCGGGGGACGCGGCATCGGGCGGGAATACGCCCTGGCGCTGGCGGGCGAGGGCGCTAAGGTATGCATCGCCGAGCTGAACGCCGACAACGGCGAGAAAGTGGCGGCCGAACTGCGCGCCGCCGGCGTCGAAGCCATGGCCACGGCAACCGACGTGGGCGACGAGAAAAGCTGCCGCGACATGGCCGACAAGGTGGCCAAACGCTTCGGCGGCATCGACATCCTGGTGAACAACGCCGCGGTGTTCGCCGACGAGGGCGGCTTCAACCCCCTGGCGTGGGATTTCCTCAGCAGCCCGATGGAGCAGTGGCGCACGCTGATGCGCGTCAACGTCGAGGGCATCATCCTCACCACCCGCGCCGTGGCGCCCTCCATGAAAACGCGGGGCGGCGGCAAGATTATCAACCAGTCGTCGGTGGGCGCGTGGTCGGGATTCGGGCCGTACAACGTCAGCAAGAACTCGGTGGTGGAGCTGACGAAGTGGTTCGCCTCCGCGTTGGGCCGCGACCGCATCAACGTCAACGCCATCGCGCCCGGCATCATCACCACCGAGGCCGTGCTCACGCGCGCCAAGCGCACGCCCGAGCAGTTGAAGGCTTATCTTGACGCCATGAAGGCCATGATTCCCTGGGGCCGGGTGGGCGAGCCGCACGACCTGCTGGGCGCGCTGGTGTTCCTGGCCTCGGCCGACAGCGACTACATAAGTGGTCAGACGATTTCGGTGGACGGAGGGTGCGTGCGCCGGCCGTAAGAGCCTTCAGGGGCGTGGCTTATTTGGCGCGCTTGGCGAAATCGAAACCTGAGACGCGGCTCGCATCGAGCCGCGCTTCGCCGCTTTTGACCCTCAGCTTGCCGCGCAGCATGGTGCCACGGATGCCGTCGTAGGACGGATAGGTGTCCACCAGTACGCAGGCGCCATCGCCGGCGGGCAGGTCCGCGGCCGCGCCGGAGAGCGCCAGGCTCACGCCTTGGGCAGGAGCGCCATCCAGTCGGTACCGCGCCATGCGCGCCACCAGTCCACCCTTGCCGTCGGGAACGCACACCGCCGCCGGGGCGGCGCAGGTGGAGAGGAATGCGGCGATTTCCGCATCCGACATGGCCACGGTGGGCTTGGGGCGGCTCATGCTTCCTCCAGGGTATGAAGCGGAGCAGTCTCCACGCGCACCTCGATGAGGGCGCGCTTGCCTTCCAGCAGCCGCTCCCGGAAGAGTCCCGACATTTCCGCGCCCCCAGGCGTGTTGCTGTTTACCTTGCCGTGAATGCGCTCGGTCACGTCGTCGGCCATGTCGGGGGTGATGTCGCGAAGCGTCAGCAGACCTTCGGCCACGGCATAGTGGAAAGGTGATGCGCCCTCGTCGCTGGTGACAATGACGGTGGCGCGCTGGGCTTGTGCCAGGTGCGCGGCCTTGGGCGCCTTGCGATAAGTGGTCATGACCAGCACGCCGTCGTGGTAGCGGGCGATCATGGGCCAGCCGCGCGCCGTGCCGTCGGCGGCCAGCACGTAGAGGTAGGCGCGGCCATGGCGGGAAAGGAAATCGGTGCTTTTGGCGTCAAGGGCCATCACGGCAGTGTACACCTTGATAAACTGGACTCCTGGAGCCCGGCATGAACCCGAACCTGATTTCCGTCGATGAAGCGCTTGAACGCCTGTTGGCAGGCGCGGCAGCGCTCGCCGACACCGAGATCGTCCCCACGCTTGCAGCCTCTGGCCGCGTTCTCGCGGCCGCGCAACGCTCGGGCATGGACGTGCCGCCCATGGACAACAGCGCCATGGACGGCTATGCCGTGCGCACGGCCGATGTGGCCGCGCCCGGTGCGCGGCTGCGCGTGGCGCAGCGCATTGCCGCCGGCTCCGTTGGTCATGCTTTGGAACCGGGAACCGCGGCGCGCATTTTTACCGGCGCGCCCATCCCACCCGGCGCCGACGCCGTAGTAATGCAGGAGCAATGTGAAGTGCAGCGCGAGGTCGGCGGCGACAGCGTAACCATCAAGGTCAAGCCCAAGGCCGACGAGTGGATCCGCCGCACCGGCAGCGACATCCGCAAGGGCGAGGTCATCCTGCCCGCGGGCCGCAAGCTGCAGCCGCAGGATTGCGGCCTGGCCGCTTCGGTGGGCATCGCCAGCCTGGCGGTGATGCGGCGCGTGCGCCTGGGCCTGTTCTTCACGGGTGACGAGCTGGTCATGCCGGGCGATGCGCTGGCGCCGGGGCGCATTTACAACTCCAACCGCTTCACCCTGAACGGCCTCGCGCACGCCTTCGACTGCGAGGTGCGCGACTACGGCATCGTGCCCGACAACCTGGAGGCCACGCGCGCCGCGCTCCGGCGCGCCGCGGCCGAATGCGACCTCATCGTCACCAGCGGCGGTGTGTCCGTGGGCGAGGCCGATTTCGTCAAGCCCGCGGTGGAGGCCGAGGGCGAGCTGCTGCTGTGGCGCATCGCCATGAAACCGGGACGGCCGCTGGCCTTTGGAAAAGTGCGCGATTCCTCGGCGGCTGGGCGCGCTTCTTCCCGCACATCGAGTTTCATCGGCCTGCCGGGCAATCCCGTGGCGAGCTTCGTCACCTTCCTGTGGTTCGTGCGCCCCTTCCTGCTGCGCCTGCAGGGCGTGGCCGAGGTGGCGCCGCGCGTCAGCGCCGCGCGCGCCGATTTCGACTGGACCGAGCCGGATGCGCGCCGCGAGTTCCTGCGCGCCAGGTGGAACGACCAGGGCGGGCTCGACCTCTACCCCACCCAGGACTCGGCGGTGATGAGCTCCACGGTGTGGGCCGACGGCCTGATCGACAACCCGCCGGGGGTGGCCATCCGTCGCGGCGACAGCGTGCGCTTTGTCTCGTTCAGGGACCTGTTCGCATGATGTCCGTCACGTGAAAGGCGGCGGCGCATGAAAATCCGCGTGCTGTTCTTCGCGCGGCTGCGCGAGCAACTCGGCAGCGCGGGCGAAGAGGTGGAACTGGAGCCGGGCGCCACGCTGGAGGCGCTGCGTGCCCAATTGGCCGCGCGCGGCGACAGATGGAGCGAGGCGCTCAAGCCCGGCCGGGCCCTGCGCGCGGCCGTGAACCAGGACATGGCGATGCCTGCCACGCTGCTCAAGGCCGGCGATGAAGTGGCGTTCTTTCCTCCCGTGACCGGGGGCTGACATGGGCGTGCGCATTCAGGCCGGGGATTTCGACGTCAGCGCCGAACTCGACGCGCTCACGGCGGGGCGCGCCGACGCGGGTGCCGCTGTGGGCGCCATTGCCAGCTTTGTCGGGCTGGTGCGCGACGTGAACCAGGGCGCCAGCGTGGGCGGCATGGTGCTCGAGCACTACCCGGGCATGACCGAGCGTTCCATCGAAGCCATCGTGGCCGAGGCCGGCAAGCGCTGGAAAGTGCTCGACGCCACGGTGATCCATCGCATCGGTCCGCTCGCGCCGCGCGACCGCATCGTGCTGGTGGCGGTGGCGGCGTCGCATCGCGGTGAGGCCTTCGCCGCCTGCGAGTTCATCATGGACTACCTCAAAACCCGCGCGCCCTTCTGGAAGAAGGAGCGCACCGACCAGGGCGAGCGCTGGGTGGAGGCCAGGGCGTCGGATGACGCCGCGGCCGAGCGCTGGGAAAAGAAGTAGGCGGCGAGCAGGGCAAAACAAAAGGGCCCGCTTAGGGCCCTTTGCTTTCGGGATGGACTGCAGCGATTACTGGCAGCTTTCCATCACGCGCATATCGCGCTGAAATTCGCGTTCGGTCTGTTCGCTGTTCGAAGGCGCCGCGTGCTCGCGCTCGGCTTCCTTGCGGTTGGCTTTTTCGATCCAGGTTTCAATGACGGCGAGAAATCCGCCCCAGGATTCGGTGGGGTTCTTCATGACTTCCTTTCCGAGGCGGGTGGCCTCTTGGTGTCAGCGCCGCTTCTTGTGGAAACAAACGCTGGTTCTGCTTACTTCGGCACTGCTGGTTCCCATCGCGCGAAGGAGTGAACCCGGGCGGGTAAGGGGGAGGAGGAGGAGGAACCCACTGGCCAACCCCGGCCCACCCCTTCGCGGTCAGGAACCCGTTTGATCGTTAGCCCGACCAGCTAAAGCGCAGCAGTTGCTGGTAGTAATCGGACTGGCGCTTCAGTTCGCGGGCCTTCTTCAACTGTTCCAGCCCGGCGCTGCGCAACGCCTTGGCCTGAGCCAGGCGGCGATCGGCTTCGCGGGCGGCGGCTTGCGCCAGCTCGCGGACTTCAAGTTCATATTGCGTACTCGCATTTTCGTTAACTGCTGCGGCAAATGTCACAGTGGCCTCACTAAGAGTGTAACGTTTTGTTACTGCGTCGCAACAAATCTAAGCTATCATCGGATTAGGAAATGGGGTCTTTCAGGTCCGTTTTCAATCTGTCACGCTGTCGGCTCTGCTCATTTCCCGACTTGCATCCCGTAACACGAACCTTACTTATCCACTTCATCTGCAATGATTATTGCCTTGCACAATTCGAATAATAGAGATGCTTTTAGACAAATTCCAATCGTATCTTTGGATGGGTCTCATCGGTTTTTCCAATGACGGAATAAGTATATGTTGCGACGCAATAAAATGACTTGCACAATGGGCGCATAAGGAGGTTTCGGCATGGAGATTTATCAGCTCAGGACCTTCGTGGCGGTGGCCGAACTGGGTCACCTGACCCGCGCCGCCGACCGTTTGCACATCTCCCAGCCGGCGGTGAGCGGCCAGATTCGCGCCCTGGAAGAGGAACTGGAACTCGACCTGTTCGACCGCACGCCGGCCGGCATGACCCTGACCGGGGCCGGCCGCAGGCTGTTGCCCTACGCCGAGGAAATCATTCGCGCCGCCGGCCAGATGCGCGCCACCGCCGAGTCCTATCGCGGCCGGCTGCAGGGCGGCGTGCGCCTGGCCACGGTCAGCGATCCCGGCTACCTGCGCGTGGGCCAGTTCCTGGCCCAGCTCATGGAGCGCCATCCCCTGATCGACGTCGAGCTGCACCAGGAGTCCTCGGGCGAGGTCCTGGAGCAGATACTGGCCGGGGAACTGGATGCCGGCTTCTACTTCGGCGAGGCGCCCAAGGCGCCGCTGGAAGGCATGCGGCTGACCGACATGACCTACCGGGTCATCGTGCCGCGCGAGTGGGCCGAACGCGTGGAGTCGGCCGGCTGGCCGGAAATGGCGGCCCTGCCGTGGGTGATGACCCCCCAAAACAGCTCGCACCGGCGCATGATTTCCGACGCCTTCGAAAGCCGCGGCCTGGAGCCGCAACGTGCCGTGGAGGCCGATCAGGAGTCAGTGATCGCCAACCTCGTGTCCTCGGGCGTGGGCGTGTCGCTGGCGCGCGAGGACCTGGCCCTGGCCGGCGCCCATGCCGGCCGCTGGCTGGTGTGGCAGCCCGCCCAGTTGAAGACCACGCTGTGGTTCGTCTACCCCGCCAAGGAGGCGAGCAGCCCGGTGCTCAAGGCCGTGCTGGAGGTGCTGGCCGAGCTCTGGGAGGGCAGCGAGCCCGCCGCGCACCCCATACCTACCCCGGAAGCCAAGACCCGGGCCGCGGCGCCCGAGTCCCGGCCTTCCAAGACGCTGGCGCGTTCGACCCGATAGGGGCGGTTTTTGGCCTAAAACCGGCTTGAAAAGCCGGGTTTTCGCCCAATTTAGGTCAAGCACAGGCTCTGCGCCAGATCAAACGCAGACCCCTGCGCAAAGCTTATATTGACCGGATTGGACGAGGACAACCCATGCGCTTTGACAAACTGACCACCCTGTTCCAGCAGGCGCTCGCCGATGCGCAAAGCATCGCCGTCGGGCAGGACAACCAGTTCATCGAGCCGGTGCATCTGCTCTCGGCGCTGCTCGACCAGGAAGGCGGCGCGACCACCTCGCTCCTGGGCCGCGCCGGGGTCAACGTTCCGCGCCTGCGCGAGGCCGTGAAAAAGGCCATCGAGCGCCTGCCCAAGGTGGAGGGCCACGGCGGCGAGGTGCAGATCGGCCGCGAGCTCAACAACCTGCTCAACCTTGCCGACCGCGAAGCGCAAAAGCACGACGACCAGTTCATCGCCTCGGAGATGTTCCTGTTCGCGCTGGCCGACGACAAGGGCGAGGCGGGGCGGCTGCTCAAGGAGGCGGGCGCCAACCGCAAGGCGCTGCAGCAGGCCATCGAGGCCGTGCGCGGCGGCGAGTCGGTGGGCAGCGCCGAGGCCGAGGGCCAGCGCGAGGCGCTGAAGAAATACACCCTCGACCTCACCGAGCGCGCCCGCTCGGGCAAGCTCGATCCCGTCATCGGCCGCGACGACGAAATCCGCCGCGTCATCCAGATCCTGCAGCGGCGCACCAAGAACAATCCCGTGCTCATCGGCGAGCCGGGCGTGGGCAAAACCGCCATCGTCGAAGGCCTGGCGCAGCGCATCGTCAACGACGAGGTGCCCGAAACCCTCAAGGGCAAGCGCGTGCTGTCGCTCGACATGGCGGCGCTGCTGGCCGGGGCCAAGTACCGCGGCGAGTTCGAGGAGCGCCTGAAGTCCGTGCTGAAGGAGTTGTCGCAGGACGAGGGCAAGACCATTGTCTTCATCGACGAACTCCACACCATGGTGGGCGCCGGCAAGGCCGAGGGCGCCATGGACGCCGGCAACATGTTGAAGCCCGCGCTGGCGCGCGGCGAGCTGCATTGCGTGGGCGCCACCACCCTGGACGAATACCGCAAGTACATCGAGAAGGACGCCGCGCTGGAGCGGCGCTTCCAGAAGGTCATGGTCGAAGAGCCCTCGGTGGAGGCCACCATCGCCATTCTGCGCGGCCTGCAGGAGAAATACGAAGTGCACCACGGCGTGGACATCACCGA
>Ga0207703_10002398_pt1 | contig 16292 bp, 17 predicted proteins | sample KBSSwiS12_FD_184304 | JGI IMG/M metagenome (GOLD analysis project Ga0207703, IMG submission 184304) | Switchgrass rhizosphere microbial communities from Kellogg Biological Station, Michigan, USA - KBS Switchgrass S1-2 (SPAdes) (version 2) | ecosystem: Host-associated > Plants > Roots >... | reverse complement strand
ACCGTTCCTGATGCTGTCGCACGGCCTGGAAAGCGGGCCCGAGGCGACCAAGGTGAGCGCGCTTGCGAAGGCCGCCGAGGCGCTCGGCTTGCGCAGCGTGCGCCCCGACTATCGCGATCTCGACGCGCGCCGCGACGTGCGCGATATCGACGCGCGCATCGCGCGCCTGCAATCGCATGCGCCGGGCGATGCGCCGGTCGTGCTCGCCGGATCGAGCATGGGCGCGTTCACCTCGGCGCTGGCGTCGACCGGATTGAACTGCGTCGGCCTGTTCCTGATCGCGTTGCCGGTGGCGATCCCCGGATACGCGCGGCCGTTCGCCGCGGCGGCCGTGCCGACCGTGCTCGTGCACGGCTGGAACGACGAAGTTTGTCCGGTTGACGCCGCGATCACGTTCGCGCGCGCACGTGGCGATGCGATCACCCTACTGAACGACGACCACCGCCTCGGCAATCATGTGGATTTCATCGCCGAGCAATTCCGCCTGTTTCTGGAGCAGTTCGCTTGAACGCGGCGGATGCTGTCACGCGCAAGTTTTTCGCGACCTGCCCGAAGGGGCTGGAATACCTGCTCGTCGACGAGTTGAAGGCACTCGACGCTGCCGAAGTGCACGAAGCGCTGGCCGGCGTGCATTTCAGTGGCGGACTCGACGCGGGCTATCGCGCCTGCCTGTGGTCACGCCTGGCGAGCCGCGTGCTGATGCCGATCGCCGAGTTCGCCGCGGCCGATGGCGATGCGCTGTATCGCGGCGCGCTCGCTGTCGACTGGAGCGAACATTTCGGCGCGGGCGACACGTTTGCGGTCGATGCGGTCGGCAGCACGCAGGGCATCACCCATACGCAGTTTGCGGCGCTGCGCGTGAAGGATGCGATCGTCGACCAGTTCCGCGAGCGCGACGGCGAACGGCCCAGCGTCGATACCGAACAACCATCGGTGCGGGTGAACTTGGTGCTGCGCAAAGGCCAGGCGATCCTGAGCATTGATTTCGCCGGCACGCCGTTGCACCAGCGCGGCTACCGCCTCGGCAAGGGCCTGGCTCCGCTCAAGGAAAATCTCGCCGCCGGCATGCTGCTGCGTGCGGGCTGGCCGGCGGTGTATGCGGCCGGCGGCGGCCTGGTCGACCCGATGTGCGGCTCGGGCACGCTGCTGGTCGAGGCGGCGCTGATGGCCGCGGATATCGCACCGGGGCTGCGTCGCGACTATTTCGGTTTTTACGGCTGGCGCGGGCACGATGCGGCCGCGTGGCAGGCGCTGCGTGAAGAAGCGCAGGCACGCGCGCGAGCCGGCGCGCAGGCTCTGCGGCCCGTGTTCTTCGGCTTCGATCGCGACGCGAACGTGCTGCGCGAAGCCGTGCACAACGCGCAGTACGCGCAGATGTCGGGCTTCATCCATCTCGGCAAGCAGTCGCTTGAATATCTGCACCGACCGCAGGAATTGCCGACGCCGGGACTCGTGATCTGCAATCCGCCGTACGGCGAACGCATGGGCGCGGATGCCGGTCTCGCCGATCTGTATCGTTTGCTCGGTGCGAAACTGAAATCCGAGTTTCCCGGCTGGCGCGCGAGCGTGATCACGTCCGATGAAAATCTGGCGCGCGCGATCGGCTTGCGCGCGGAAAAGAAATACCAGCTCTACAACGGCGCGCTCGAATGCGTGCTCCTCAATTTTGAGATCGCCGCCGCCGATGCGCCGAAACCCGAGCCGAAGGCGCTGTCGGCCGGCGCGCAGATGGTCAAGAACCGCATCGACAAGAACTATCGCCATCTGCGCAAGATCGCCGCGCGCGAAGGCGTCGAATGCTGGCGCGTCTACGATGCCGACCTGCCCGAATATGCGGCGGCGATCGACATCTACCGCGAGCATCCACGTGCCGGGGGTACGCCGCTCGACTGGCTGCACGTGCAGGAATACGCGGCGCCGGCCAGCATCGACGAAACTCTCGCACGCACGCGCCTGCGCGAGCTCGTACGCGCGGCGGGCGAGGCCTTGAACGTCCCGCGCGAGCGCATCGCGCTGAAGCAGCGCCGACGCGGCAAGGGCGGCGAAAAATACGGCAACCTCGATCATCGCGGCGAATTCATAGAAGTAGGCGAGGGTGGCCTGCGCTTTCTCGCCAACCTGCGGGATTACCTCGACACCGGGCTGTTCCTCGATCACCGCCCGCTGCGCGCACGCGTTCGGGAACTCGCGCGAGATAAGCGCTTCCTCAACCTGTTCTGCTACACCGGCAGCGTCAGCGTCTACGCCGCGGCCGGCGGCGCGGCCGAGACGACCAGCGTCGACCTGTCGCAAACCTATCTGGAGTGGGCGACGCGCAATCTTGCGATCAACGGTTTCGGCAACACGAAGCACAAACTCGTGCGTGCCGACGCGGCCGGATATCTCGCGCAGCATTCGGCGATGTACGACCTGATCTTCGTCGATCCGCCGACGTTCTCGAACTCGAAGAGCGCCGCCGACTTCGACGTGCAACGCGACCACGTGCGCCTGTTGCAGCTTTGCGGCGAACGCCTGCTGCCGGGCGGCGTCATCCTGTTTTCGAACAACTACCGCCGCTTCAAGCTCGACGAAGCCGCGCTTTCCGAGTTCGAGATTCGCGACATCAGTTCGGCCACGATCCCGTTCGATTTCGAGCGCAACCCACGCATCCACCAGGCTTGGGAACTGAGGAAAAAATAGGCCCGTTCAGCTTCGTGCGGCGGCTTCCGGGACGAGGCTGAACGGACCGGGCCAAGGCCTGCATTTTTCACAATCGATTCAGGCGGAAAATCGCAGCATGCACTTGCGATCAAATGGATCGCGTTTCTGCAATCCTCGGAGCAACTCATGAACATCAGCAAGCGTGGTTTTCGTGCGATGGCTTTCGGCCTAGTCGCCGTGGCCGGGCTCGCATTTGCCTCTGCCGCTTCGGCGCGCGATCACTTCAGCCTCGGCATCAGCGTGCCGGGTCTGAGCATCGGCGTCGGCGGTCATCACACCTACGTCGGTGTCGGCGGCGGCTACTATGAACCGGCCTACTACGGCCCGGCGTATTACGCGGCGCCGGCGCCGGTGGTTTACGCCGATCCGTATCCCGTGTACTACGGTCCGGCCTACTACGGCGGTTACTACTCGCGGCCCGTCTATCGTGGCGGCTACGGCCATGGGTACTATCGCGAAGGATATCGCGGCGGCTACGACCACCGCGGTGGCTACGACCATCATGGCGGCGGTTACTACCACCGCTGATCGGTCATCCAGTTGAGTGCCGCTACAACGCCCCGCTGCTTCGGCAGCGGGGTTTTTGTTTGGAATGTGATGGGTTGTGGCTTCGTGCGTGTCCGCAAGGGTGGCCGTCTTGACCCTGTCACACTATGATGGTCGCCGTTTCTCTCACACGGATTCGCAGTGACTCAACCGCAATCGTCGTCCACGTCCGGCTCGCAGGCTTGGTTGTTCTTTCGCCAATGGCTGAAGAACCCGCTGAGCATCGCCGCACTGGCGCCCTCCGGCGCACAGCTGGCCGGACTGATGACTGCGGAGTTGCCAGCCGGAGCCAGTCGCGTCATCGAGCTGGGCGCGGGCACGGGCGTGTTCACGCGCACGATGCTCGACAACGGCATCGCGCCTGAGCAGTTGCTCGTCGTCGAATTGAACGAGGAATTGTACGAATACCTGCGTACGCAATTTCCCACGGCGCGCGTCGTCTGCGGCAACGCCTGTGACCTGACCAGCATCGTTGCGGAAAAGGAGTTCGCCAGCGCGGGCCAGGTCGACGCGATCGTCAGCGGCTTGGGCCTGCTCAACATGTCGCGCGACCTGCAGCTTTCGATCATGCGATCCGCATTCGACGTGCTCAAGCCGGGCGGCTGTTTCATCCAGTTCACCTATTCACCGAAGCCGCCGCTGCCGCGCGACCTGCTTGACGAACTCGGCCTCTCGGTACGCCGCGGCGGATTCGCCTGGCGCAACATCCCGCCGGCCTCGGTGTTCGTCTTCTCGCGCAATCGTTCGGAGCAGATGCGCGCCGTTCGGAAGTAGGAAATCCCGCGCGAACGGCAGATAATCGGCGGTCTCTGAACACGGGATTCCGCCATGAACGCACCGACCCGCATCGACACCGCGCGCACGATCCGCGCGCCGCGCGGCAACACGCTCAGCTGCAAGAGCTGGCTGACCGAGGCCGCGTATCGCATGATCCAGAACAACCTGGATCCGCAGGTCGCCGAGAACCCGCACGAACTCGTCGTCTACGGCGGAATCGGCCGCGCCGCGCGCAACTGGGAATGCTTCGATGCGATCCTGCGCAGCTTGCGCGAACTCAACGATGACGAGACCCTGCTGATCCAGTCGGGCAAGCCGGTCGGCGTGTTCCCGACCCATCCCGACGCGCCGCGCGTGCTGCTCGCAAACTCCAATCTCGTGCCGCACTGGGCGACCTGGGAGCACTTCAACGAGCTCGATAAGAAGGGCCTGATGATGTACGGCCAGATGACGGCCGGCTCGTGGATCTACATCGGCTCGCAGGGCATCGTGCAGGGCACCTACGAAACCTTCGTCGAACTCGGCCGCCAGCACTACGGTGGTTCGCTCAAAGGACGGTGGATTCTCACCGCCGGCCTCGGCGGCATGGGCGGCGCGCAGCCGCTCGCGGCGACGCTCGCCGGTGCCTGTTCGCTCAACATCGAATGCCAGCAGAGGAGCATCGACTTCCGCCTGAAGACGCGCTACGTCGACGAACAGGCGCGCGATCTCGACGACGCGCTCGCGCGTATCGAAAAGTATACAAAGGCCGGTGAGGCGAAATCGATCGCGCTGCTCGGCAACGCCGCGGAGATTCTTCCGCAGCTCGTCAAGCGCGGCGTCAAGCCCGACGCAGTCACCGACCAGACCAGCGCGCACGATCCAGTCAACGGCTACCTGCCGATCGGCTGGACGGTCGAGCAGTGGTTCGAACAGCGCAAGGCCGACCCGAACGGCGTGCGCGACGCGGCGAAGAAATCGATGCGCGTGCACGTCGAGGCAATGCTCGCGTTCCACGCGCAGGGCATCCCGACGGTCGACTACGGCAACAACATACGCCAGATGGCCTTCGACGAAGGCTGCAAGAACGCGTTCGACTTCCCCGGCTTCGTGCCGGCCTACGTGCGCCCGCTGTTCTGCCGCGGCATCGGCCCGTTCCGCTGGGTCGCGCTGTCGGGCGATCCCGAGGACATCCTCAAAACCGACGCCAAGGTCAAGGAACTGATCCCCGACGATCCGCACCTGCACAACTGGATCGACATGGCCGAGAAGCGCATCGACTTCCAGGGTCTGCCCGCGCGCATCTGCTGGGTCGGCCTCGGCCAGCGCCACCGCCTCGGCCTCGCGTTCAACGAAATGGTGCGCAAGGGTGAACTCAAGGCGCCGATCGTGATCGGCCGCGACCATCTCGATTCCGGCAGCGTTGCATCACCGAATCGCGAAACCGAAGCGATGAAAGACGGCAGCGACGCGGTCAGCGACTGGCCGATCCTCAACGCGCTACTGAACACCGCCGGCGGTGCGACCTGGGTCAGCTTCCACCACGGCGGCGGCGTCGGCATGGGCTATTCGCAGCACAGCGGCGTCGTCATTGTCTGCGACGGTTCTGAAGCCGCTGACAAGCGCATCGCGCGTGTGCTGTGGAACGATCCGGGTACCGGCGTGATGCGGCATGCGGATGCGGGGTATGAGATTGCGCAGGCGTGTGCGAAGGAACAGGGCTTGAAGCTGCCAATGGCTTGATCGAGGAAGCCAATCGAGCGCCTTCCGCATGTTGACGACGCTCGCCATCGCGAACTATCGCTCGCTGCGTGAACTGATCGTACCGCTGGAGCGGCTCAACCTCGTCGTTGGTGCGAACGGCAGTGGCAAGTCGAATCTGTATCGTGCATTACGGTTGCTTGCCGAATCGGCGCAGACCGGTATCGTGCCGGCGCTTGCCCGCGAGGGCGGCCTCGGTTCGGCATTGTGGGCTGGGCCGGAGACGATCAGCCGTGCGATGCGCCGTGGCGAGGTCCCAGTGCAGGGCGGCCCGCGGCGGGAATCCGTGCGCCTTTGCTTGGGATTCGCCAGCGACGATCTCGGTTACGCAGTCGACCTCGGCTACCCGACACCGTCGCTCAGCGCCTTCGCGCTCGATCCGCAAATCAAACGCGAGGTGATCTGGAGCGGCCCGTTCCTGCGCGCGGCAAGTATCTTGGTCGATCGAAATGGCAGTATGGTACGCGTGCGCGACGGGCGCAGTTGGCGAGTGGCGCATCAGCATCTCAACTTGTTCGAGAGTATATTCGGCCAGATCGCCGATCCGCAGAGCGCTCCTGAAGTATTGAGTCTGCGCGAAACGATCCGTGGCTGGCGTTTCTACGATCACTTTCGTTCCGACGCAGAATCACCGGCACGTCTACCGCAGCTCGCTACGCGCACGCCGGTGTTGAGCCACGACGGCAGAGATGTCGCCGCCGCGTGGCAGACGATCCTTGAACTCGGGGATGCGCGGGCGCTCGATGCCGCAGTTGCGGATGCCTTCCCGGGCGCGGAGGTCAAAGTGACCAACGTGGATGGCCGCTTCCTGCTGCATTTCTCGCAGCACGGGCTATTGCGTTCACTGTCAGCCGCAGAACTTTCCGACGGCACCTTGCGCTACCTGCTTTGGATCGCTGCGTTGCATACACCGAGGCCGCCTCCGTTGATGGTGCTCAACGAGCCGGAGACGAGTCTGCATCCCGATCTTCTATTGCCATTGGCGCGCTTGATAGCGGACGCGGCCACGCGTACGCAGGTCTGGGTTGTGTCGCATGCGGCGCGCCTGATCGCCGCGCTTGAAGATCAGCCGCACTGCCATACCATTCGCCTGGAGAAGGAGTTGAGCCAGACGATCGTGAGCGGGCAAGGCATGCTTGACCAGCCCGCATGGCATTGGCCGGAACGGTAGCGCGAGCAGAGCAGAGCTAAGCGCGTAGGCTGGGCCGCACAGCCCAGCAATCCCGGTCCTAAAAGATCACTTCCGAAATTCGAAATGCGCTGGACTAATCAGCCTAGCTTACGTACGTTGTTTCAGCCCGGAATCTCGACCTCTACCAGCTTGCCGAGCAACATCAGCGACTCCTGCCAGCCGAGGTAGCACATCTCCGGCGGGATCGCATCAGGAATGCCTTCCTGCACGATGTTCAATTCGGTGCCGCAGATCACGGCGCGCAGGTCGATCGTCGTGATCATCGTGCCGGGCAGGTTGGGGTCGTCGAAACGGTCGTCGTGGCGGATGCGCTGGTTCGGCACGAGTTCCAGATACGTGCCGCCGAAGTTGTGGCCGCCACCGGCAGAGAAGTTGGTGAAGGACATGCGGTAGCGGCCGCCGACCTTGGCTTCGAGTTCGTGGACGGTGCAGGTGAAGCCGTTCGGCGGCAGCCATTTGCTGAGCGCGGCGGCGTCGAGGAAGGCGCGGTAGATGCGCTCGGGCGGAGCGCGCAGGACGCGGTGCAGGCGGATAGTGCTGGACATGATCGTTTCTCGTTGTTCGAGGAAGAGCCCTCATTGTCGGCGACGAATGGGGAACAGGAAAATCGACATCGACGCTAAACTAGAACCTATCCCAAAACTACTGCGCTCGACATTTCGCGCGCCGGCGGTGCTCGGAATCCTCACATACCTTTGTGTATGCTCCGGTTCCTGCGCTCCGGCGACGCGCGAACTGTCTTCGCTCGCTACGTTTGAGATAGGTTCTAGCGTTGCACCACGGAATTGAACATTGGGTCGAGTGAAGAGGACATGACCGAAGACAGAGCACTGCCGACCGCCGCCGACGCGGAAGCCACCCATCCACATTTCCCGCGCTGGAACGGCATTGCGCCGCTGCCGAATGCGCGCATGATGCTGCACGTCGGTGCCGAGACGGTGGAGAATTTCCTCGTCGTCGGCGACGCCTGGGGCCAGCTCGTCGCGATGGAATTGCCCGCGCACGCGCGCGTGCTCGACATCGGCTGCGGCTGCGCGCGCACCGCGCGCATGCTGCTGCATCATCCGCAGATCGAGGACTACCTCGGTGTCGATGTGATCCAGCCGTATATCGACTGGAATTCGCGTTTCATCTCGCCGGTGACGAGCGGACGCTTCCGCTTCGCCCATCTCGACGTACGCGGGCCGCGCTATAACCCGGACGGTGCGGTCAGTGCGGAGGAAGTCGTGTTTCCCGCAGCGGACGGCAGCATGACCCTGGCCTTTGCCGCCTCGTTGTTCACCCATCTCAAGGAAGGCGCGACGGTGCGCTATCTCCAGGAAGCACGCCGCGTGCTCAAGCGCGGCGGCAAGCTGATCGCTTCGATCCACGATCGCCCCGAAGGCGACAGCAAGTTCAGCGGCGACGAATTCCGCGCCGACGTGCAGCCGGAGTATTTCGCCGCGCTGGCGGAGAAGAATGGATTTGTCCTCGGCCGTCGTGTCGGAGATGTTTGCGGACAGGAGACATTTGTTTTCGTCGCTAAATAGTCTGAGAGAAAGCTGCGCAAAGTGGGGTCAGGGCTCACTTTCCGAACGCACCATTCCCCGAGAAGGCAGCCGCGGTCAAGAGATCTTCCGAGCGCGCACCTCGCCGATCAGGTCAGTCAATACCTTGTCCTGCGCGGCCAGGTGTGCCTGAATCTGCATGGCTTCGTGCAGCACCGCCTCGGCATCGTTGTAGGTTTCGACCGCGCGCTTGTCCGAGGCGACACCGTCGACCTTCTGGCCGACGATGATGATCGACAGCAGCACCAGTTGCAGGAAGGTCTGCGCGATCCAGGCGATCAGCGGTGCCGTGCCGCCGCGAATGGCTTCCGGCAGGCTGACGAGAGCGAGGCCGGCGAAAAGGTAAGCACACCACATCGTGCCGACCGCGCTGGTGATCTTCACGGCGAGGAAAGCGTTGAAACGCTGGATTGCTCCGTCACTTGGCAACAAGTCCCTTCTCTTGAATGGCGCATGTTCCTTGCGCTTGGCGATTCGAGGGTGCGGGACGTAGTGGAAGATCACATCCGCACCGCATTGCGGGCAGTTGTGCGCATTCGCGGCGACGCTCGCGCCGCATTGTGGGCAAGTCGACATATCCACTCCTGTTCGAAAAAAAGAGGGTTTGAAAAGAAGGGCGAGCGCGGATCTCTCTGCTAAGGCACCGCGGCGACGCGGATTACCACATCGCCGGCCTGCACAACTTGTCCGTCATGGATCTTGCAGGTCTTGCGCAGCTCGACGACGCCGTCGACGGTCACCGCACCGCTCGCGACCATGGCCTTGCCTGCGCCGCCGCTGTTGCAGACGCCGGTGAGCTTGAGCAGGTGGTGCAGCTCCACGTGATCGCGTTCGAGCGGGAATTCGATGGTCATGTGTCCACCGTCATTTTGCTGTGCGCTGATTCGGTAGCCATGGGGCTAGCGTAGACGAGTTTGCGCGGGGTGTGAATCGCGGCGGGTGGCGTCGTCGGTTGACCCGCTGCCGCCTTCTTGCGTAAAAAGAAGCCCTTCAGCGGGGGGAGCAGGATCATGGCGATGTCAGGTGCGGGTGGCACACCGGGTGGCGTGGGGCAATTTCTCATTGGCTTCGTGCTTGCCGTGGTCGGCGGCTGGCTGCTGATGAACCAGGTGACGGTGACGAGCGGTATATGGTCGTTGTGGGGCTACAACTCGTTCGGCCTTTCGTTAGTGCCGTTCGCGGCCGGCGTCGCGTTGTTGTTTTTCAACGGCAAGTCGATGGTCGGCTGGCTGCTGACGATCGCCGGCCTCGCCATCGTGCTTGCCGGCGTGATCGCCAACCTGCAGATCTATTTCCACCCGACCAGCCTATTCAACACGTTGTTGATGCTCGTGCTGTTGTTCGGTGGCATCGGCTTGATTGCGCGTTCCCTGCGCGCGCAGGCGTGACCTCTCGTCCACGGGGGAGAAGCAGCCGGCCTGCTTAATGTCGATCCTGCATCATCTCGTTCGTCGTCGAGATGGAAACGGCCTGTTCGCCGCTGGCAACGGCCGTCCGTCCAATCACACAGGAGACCAATGATGCGATTTCTATCCCTGATCCGGGTCCAGGAAAACACCGGAAAAGAGCCCAGCGAACGCCTGATGAGCGAGATGGGAAAGCTGATGGGCGACATGACCCGCAACGGAACCTTGCTCGATACTGCCGGCCTGATGCCGACCGCCAAGGGCAAGCGCGTGCGCCTGCGCGGCGGCAAGATCAGCCTTGTCGACGGACCGTTCACCGAAACCAAGGAAGTGGTCGGCGGCTACGCGATGCTGCAGGCGCAGTCGCTGGAAGAGGCGATCGCGCTGACCGAGCGCTTCGTCGAGCTGCACATCGCCGACGGCTGGGAACTGGAGTGCGAGGTGCGCCAGGTGATGGAGGCCGATTTCGGCTAGGTCGCGCAGAAAGCAACCCCTCCCCGCGACGGAGGAGGGGTTCCCAACGGATGCAACGAATCAGGGCAGCGTGACGAAATCGGCGAGAAATGCGCGCGCCGACGGCGAGTCGGTGCGATAGTCCTTGTCCGAGGACTTGCACTGCGCGTCGCCGGTGATCGTGATCGCGGCGACGATTTCGGTCTCGGTGCCGTTCGTGTCGTGCAGGAAATGCGGTCCACCGGAATCGCCGTAGCAGGTGCCGCCGCTGTTGTTCGATCCGGTCGGCAGCATGTCGAAGGTCAACCAAGCGTCGGTGAGGAAGCGGAAACCCTGGTCGACGGTCTGGCGCTCGACGTTGCTGTCGTCGATGCCCTGCGGGCCCTTCTTGATCGAATCGCGCGTCGAACCGTAGCCGACCGCGGTGAAGCGCGTGCCATTGAGCGTGCCGCTCGCTTTCATCGCATCGAACAGGCCGGCCGTTGGCAGGCTGGCTGGTGTCAGCGGCGGCGCCGAGTCGAGCGTGATCACGGCGATGTCGTGCGGATCGTTCTGTCCGCCGCTGCCGTACAGCGGATTGGTATGCGGCGTGCCGGTGTAGAACGTGCCGGTCGTGCCGGTCGTGTCGATCACCGGGTCGAAGGTGACGAGGAACTGCCAGTCCGGGTGATCGCTGAGATATTGCGCGATCGGCTGGGTGCAATGGCTGGCAGTGAGGAATACCTGCGGGGCGATCAGCGTGCCGGAGCACCACTGGAATACGCCGTTCGGCGTTTTGACGACCATCGAGCCGATGTTGGGATGGCCGCTGCCATCGGCAGTGCCGAATGTGATCGCCATCGCTGGTAGCGCCGCTGCGGCAAGCACGATCGCCGCGCCGAGGCGGCGGAGTCTGTTGGGGGAATTGAGTTGCGTCAGGGTCATACGTACTCCTTTGGTTGGAATGTAACGTATCGCGCCGTTGCATGGCTGCGGCCCGAAGTCTACCCCCACCGAGCCCGGCGGCGGGATTCTACGCGCGCAAAAGTAAAGATCGGATTAAAGTGGCTCGTGTGAGCAGGCGAGGGCGGAAATGACGCGAGACTTCCACGCTTGCGAAGTTCGCGCCCCGGAAGAAGAATCCTCCCTCAGTCCATTCATCTGCACTGCCATGCCGGCGCATCCCGAACTCGACAATCCGTTCTGGTCTTCGCTGGCCAGCGTCCATCGCGACCTGGCCCTGCGTTCCGGTAATGTTGCGCGCTATCCGCCGGAGTACGCGCCATTCCTCGCCGTGGCCGATGCTCGGGCCGCGGCGACGTCCGATTTCGAGGCGCTGGTCGCGCCGGGCGAGAGCGTGTACCTGCTCGGTGTCGCGCCGAAGCCGCCCGTGCACTGGACGCTCGAGCCGTTTCGTCCGCTCGCGCAGATGGTCTGCGAGCAGCCGATCGCGCAGGTCGAGGGGCCGGAGGCGATCGAACTGTCCGCGGCACATCGCGCCGACGTGCTCGCGCTGACCGCGCTGGTCTATCCGCACTATTTTCGCGAACGCACGATGGACATGGGCCGCTACTTCGGCATCTATCGTGACGGCCGGCTCGCGGCGATGATCGGCGAGCGCCTCGGCACGGAGTCGGCGCGCGAGATGAGCGCGATCTGCACGCATCCGGACTTCGCCGCCCTAGGTTATGCGCGACGGCTGACCGCGATGCTGACCAACGACACGCTGCGCCAGGGCCGGCTGCCGTTCCTGCATGTCAGCCACGAAAATCCGCGCGCGAAGCAACTGTACGAACGGATCGGCTTTCGTCTGCGCCGCGACATCCCGTTCTGGTCGCTGCGCCGCCACTGAGCGCGCCGGCCGGCCTCGCTCAGCGCAAGCGTTCGATGAGCGACTTCGCCGCGGCCGGATTGCGTTCTTTCGCCGCACTGATGAAATAGATGTACACCTCGCGCGGCGCGGCGTTTGCGCCGCCGCTGTTGGGCGCAGCTTGTACGCGCGGCAGATCGGTTGGCTCCGCGCCCTCGCTCCAGGCCTGCGCGCGCTGTGCCCAGAGATCGAGATCGGCAGCGGCATAGCCGGTATCGATATCCGCCTCGCTGCGCATCAGTCGCGCATAGACAAAGTCACCGGTTACGTCGGCCAGCGACGGATATTTCGGCGAATCGGTGAACACGGTGGCGATGCGCTGGCGGCGCGCGAGTTCGAGATACTCGGCGCAGAGGAAGCTCGCGTGGCGCACTTCGAGCACATGGCGCAACGACAAGCCGTCGAGCGCGCGCGGCAGCAGGTCGAAGAACGCGGCCAGATCGGCACGGTCGAACGCCTTGTACGGCGGCAATTGCCAGTTGATCGGTCCGAGCCGGTCGCCGAATTCGGCCAGCCCGCCGAAGACGAAGCCGTCGATCGCGTTGCCCGCGTCGGCGAGCGTGCGCCGATCGGTGCAGAAGCGCGGCGCCTTGAGCGAGAACACGAATCCGTCCGGCGTCTCGCTGCGCCAGCGCGCGTAGGTCGGCGGTTTCTGCGGACTGTAGTAGGTGCTGTTGATCTCGATCGAGGTGAGCTGCCGGCTCGCGAATTCGAGTTCGCGCTTCTGCGGCCATTTCGGCGGATAGAAGTTGTTGCGCCACGGCGCATAGTTCCAGCCGCCGATGCCGACGCGGATTTTCGTGTCCATCGCATCGCTCCCGACAAAATCGAATCGTATTGAAATCGTCCCAACCCCGCCACACTTGGATTGCAGCTTTGTTTCCTGCGCTAGACTTTCCGAATGAAAATCGCTCTCGCCCAATGGCGCATTGGCGCGCCGGCCTCGTTCGACGAATTCGCCGCGCGCGTGAGCGCGGAAGTTGCTGCCGCGGCCGCACAGGGCGCGCGCATCGTCGTGCTGCCCGAATACCTCGCGCTTGAACTCGCTTCGACGCTGGACGCGAAAACCCGCGCCGATTTCGCGGCGACGCTCGCCGCGCTGCAGGCCGTGCACGAGGACTGGCTGCGCCTGTTCGCCGGGCTCGCGACCGCGCATCGCATCCATCTGCTCGCCGGCACTTTCCTGCTTGCTCAGCCGAATGGCAAGTATCGCAACCGCGCCTATCTGTTTTCTGCGGACGGTGCGCATGTCTTCCAGGACAAGCTCGCATTGACCGGCTTCGAAAAAGCGCATCGAGTGATCGAGCCGGGCGACGCGCTCAAGGCGTTCGAGTCGCCGTTCGGGCGCATTGCGATCGCGATCTGTTACGACAGCGAATTTCCGCTCTACGCACGCGCGCAGCGCGAGGCCGGGGCGCGCCTGCTGCTCGTGCCGAGCTGCACCGACACCGAGGCAGGCGCCACGCGCGTGCGCATCGGCTGCATGGCGCGCGCGCTCGAGAACCGCATCTTCGTCGCTCAGTCCGTCACTGCGGGCGAGGCGCCAGACAATCCCGCGCTCGATACGAACACCGGCCGCGCCGCGGTTTACGCGCCGAGCGATCGTGGCCTGCCCGACGACGGTCTGCTCGCCGCCGCTAAACCCGGCGAGACGTGGCTGATCGCCGACGTCGATCTCGACGCGCTTGAGGCGACAGCCGGGAATGCGCAAGTTGCCGTGCCCATCGATTGGGAGCAGCAGCTGCGCCCCGACGTCGTGCGCGCGAAAGTGGAATCGCTGTAGGGCACTTCGAAAAACCTACTGCGCTCGATGTTGCGCGCCGGCGGTGCTCGGAATCCTCATGTACTCGACTGTACACTCCGGTTCCTGCGCTCCGGCGACGCGCAAATTCTCTTCGCTCGCTACGGTTTTTCGAAGTGCCCTAGCGTTGTGATCAGAAGCGGATCAGCGAGGCGAGCCAGAGCGAGGTCGTCGCCAGTCCGCATCCGATCAGCGTCGCCGCGAGCACGTCGCTCGGATAATGCAGCCCGAGCACGACGCGCGAGGCGGCGACGAGCAGCGCGAACGGGATCAGCAGCGGTGCGAGCAGCGGGAACCAGGTGAGCGCGATGATCGTGAACGTCACGGCGTGCAGGGTGTGACCGGAGGGAAAACTGAATTCGTCGAGTGGCAGCACCAGCGGCACGATGTCGCGATGCGTGCGGAACGGACGCGGGCGCCGCGTCCAGCGCTTGAGTGTGCGATACATCGTGGCGGCGACAAGGCCGGTCAGGCCCATTTGCAGCGCGACCAAAATGCCCTTGGCACCGCCGAACAGCGCGATCGCGAGCATCAGCACGTACCAGAACGCGCCGTCGCCGAGCCGGCTGATTACGCCGAAGAAGCCGGCAATCGTCTTGCGCGCGCCCCAGTCGTTGGCGCACTTGCACAGGCGCACTTCGCGGCTGCGCAGTTCAAGAGTCTGCAGAAGTTGCATCGCGCTCATGTCGCTCCCTCGCGGAGGTTGCCGTTGCCGGTGATCTTGGTGCCGAGCCGCGGCAGACCCGCGAGCAGCTTGGCGAATTGCGCGGCGACCGCCGCCGGTTCGAGTTCGGCGACGGCGCCGACCGCAGCGGCGCGGATGTCCGCGCGCGTCACGTCGCCGCGCACCAGGTCAAGCGTCGCGCGCACGAAGGCGTCTTCGTTGCCGAACGGCACACGCCGGCCGCAGCCGGGGTTGAGGTGTTCGCGTGCGGCGCCGTAGTCGAAGGCCACGGTAGGCAGACCGCTGGCGAGTGCCTCGAGCGTAACGTTGCCGAAGGTCTCGGTCAGGCTCGGGAATACGAACAGATCGGCGCTGGCGAAATGGCGCGCAAGATTGGCATCACGCTGGATGCCGGCGAAGATGAAGTCGGGATTCTCGGCGGCAAGCGCGGCGCGCGAGGGGCCGTCGCCGACCCAGACATAGCGCGCGTCGTGCCGGATCTTCTGGACCTCGCGGAATGTCCGCACCGCGAGCGGCAGATTTTTTTCCGGAGCAATACGTCCGACGTAGACCACCGCGAGCTGGCCGGGCTTGAGCCCCCATTGCGCACGCAGTGCATCGTCGCGATGCGCGGGCGAGAACAGCGCGTTGTCCACGGCGCGGCGCAGCAGGACGACGTCGCCGAACTTGTTCTCGATCAGGAAATCGCGCAGTTCGATCGTCGGTACCAGCGTCGCTGCGCCCTGGCGATGAAAGCGGCGCAGGTAGGCGAACACGACCGGGGTGAGGAAACCGAAGCCGTAGTGGCGGGCGAAGTCGTCGAAGCGCGTATGGAAACCTGTCGCTGCAGGAATACCGAGCGCGCGTGCCGCACGCAGCGCCGAATAGCCGAGCGGGCCCTCGGTGGCTGCGTAGATCGCGTCGGGGCGTTCGTCCTTCCACAGCTTGCGCAGGCGACGCGCGGTCGGCAGGCCGAACTGCAGGCCCGGATACTTCGGCAGGCGCGCGCCGCGCACGAGCACGTCGGGACCATTTTCGTCCGTATCGACATCGTCGTCGGTCTGGCGCGGACGTACGACCTGCACCGTATGCCCCGCTTCGCGCAGACCCTGCGCCAGGCCGGCCACGGTCAAGGCGACGCCGTTGATTTCCGGCGGGAACGTCTCGGTGACCATGGCGATGCGCATCGGTTGGCTCCGCGCGGCTATTGCCGCGTACTCTGCGCACGCTAGTGCCGTGGGGTGTATATGGCGTTACCGAATTGTTTCGGTCGCGTTACCGCGGTTTCCTCTGTTTGTCATTCCGGCAGGGATTGCCGGAATCCAGACTGCAGGGATGCCGTCCGGTGAATATCGCTTCAGGCTGCTATCGCGTCCATTCGTTTTTCCGCGCGCATCCAGCGCGCGGGTCACTTTCTCTTGCTTGTGCAAGAGAAAGTAACCAAAGAGAACACCCCCGGATGCCGCGCCCTCCGCGCTGCGCGCTCCGGGTTCGCGAGGTCAGGTCGGGGTTCGTTGATTGAACTTCCCTGTCCAAGCAACGAACTCGCGCGCATCGTGCGCGCGACTCTGCGAGCATTTCCGACCTGCCCTCGCCGCGGCAAACGGGGACCCGAAG
>Ga0207703_10002392_pt1 | contig 16308 bp, 24 predicted proteins | sample KBSSwiS12_FD_184304 | JGI IMG/M metagenome (GOLD analysis project Ga0207703, IMG submission 184304) | Switchgrass rhizosphere microbial communities from Kellogg Biological Station, Michigan, USA - KBS Switchgrass S1-2 (SPAdes) (version 2) | ecosystem: Host-associated > Plants > Roots >... | reverse complement strand
CCTAGGCAACTGAGCAGTATACGCACTTTGATCCTCATAAAGAATAGTGCCGTGGGGTGTATCAACTTCGTTAGGCTTGATATAGGTCGCTTGTCGCCTGGTCGCTCCGAAGACAAGCAGTTTTATTATGAGGTAAAGATGAATGAAAAAATGGAACACAAATTCACCCCTGAAGAAAAGATTGCGTGGTGGGGAAAGGGTGAGTGGGTTAATGAACCTGATTTAGTTACTTTTGAGCATATGGGTATCCAATGCAGAGTATTGAGAATTGCGATGGAAGAGCCACATGCCAAAGACTTTCATATGTTCGGAGGTTTCCTTAACGGATATGTATGTGTTCCTGTCGATCATCTATTCTATCAAAAGGAGTATCAAGATATCGATATTGACTGTCATGGTGGTTTGACTTTTGGAGAATGCTCAGATCGTCACTGGATCGGTTTTGATTGTGCACATTCTTTTGATTACGTTCCTTCAACAGAATATATGACAAAAACAGCAGAATGGATGAAAGATTTTAGAGATAGAGAAGAAGATTGGAAGAAACGATTTAATCTTCAAGATAGTCCTCTATTCAATAGATCATATAGAAACATTCAATTCTGTATCGATCAATGCAAGTCAATGGCAGAGCAATTAGTCCAGACAAGTAGTGAGAAAAAAATAATATGACATGGATCAGTGTTGATGATAGACTACCACCAATACATGTGGATGTTCTAGTCTATAACGGAATCAAGTGCAGTGTATCATTCTATTATCCACCAGAAACTACTCTTTCTAAAGCAATTAATGCTTCTAAAGGATGGCGGTGGGATTGGTCTGAAGACCACTATGAATATGATAAGATTACTCATTGGATGGAATTGCCAAAGGCTCCCATATGAATGAAAACAATAAATATTTCCTAGATCCTGAGACTATTGATGGGGACTATGCCGAAGCCTATCAAAGATGGTCTCACCATTTCAATAAAGGCGCTGAACATGTTAAAGAATGTTTTAAAGAAACTGCTTTTGTGCCTTTTGAACCTTTCTTTGATTCAGGAATTCAAAGACCAAATTGGAAAGCTTTAGCGGAGAGTATGAGAAAAAGCCAAGAGGAATTTAATAATGAGCGGTGAATGTTCTCTATGCGGTGAGCATTGTTTAGATTGCTTCTGTGATAAAGAAACCCAAGTCGGATTCCTTTTTTCAATGCCATTAGACGGTACTCTTGAGATAAGATCTTCTAAGCCTATAGATGATTTAAACGTAGACGGTGATCAGGAAATCGAGGGAGTCGTTTATCACATATATTGGAATAACCAACCTCTACCTTGGTTCACTAAAACTAAAATGAACGCCTGCGCTATTGCATTTGGCTGTCAATGGGGAGCTATGCAAATGGAGAAGACATTCAGAATAGACAGAGAGATTTGTAGTGATCTCAAATTTCTAGATGATAAAGATGGTGGCAATCGTGTAGAGGAATATTTGAAACGATGTGAAATAGGAGAAATAAATAATGGAATGGATTGATATTGAATCAGGGGAAAGACCAAGCGAAGATGAAACAGTACTTGGTAGAAACGAAAAATTTTCCAATCATCTTCCTGAGTTTGTTTGTTGGTTTGAAGAAGAGCAAGAATTTATGCCGATATGTCCTTATCAAAGATTACCTGTTAAGTTAACGCATTGGATGCCGTTACCAAAGCCACCTGAGGAAAAATGAATCTTGACATCACAGAAGAAGAATAAAAAGGTTTAGTATGTTATTGGAAATATACGACTTATCGAATTCTAAAGAGTAAATAGGTAAGAAATGCTCAGAACTTTAGCTAAAGATTTGATGATTTTATTGTTGTTGTATAGCTCTGGTGTCGTGTTATGGGGAGTGCTGGTGCTTTTTCGTCTGTTAATAGGATTTAAATTTTCTTTCCTCTCATAAAGCGCCAGGTGGGATTTGCACCCACGACCTCCGAGACTAGTAAGTAATACTCTATAATGTTTATAGAAATCTCGTTGCTCCCTCTGCTAAGCTTCTGGCGCGTATTATCTTCATGTTAAGATAGCCCCACCCCAAGTTCAATATAAATTTCTTGAATATCATTCAGTATAGGAGTATAGATTATAAATAAAACTTGACAGAGATATGGGCGTAAAAAAAGAAATCAATTGGGAAATGGTCGAGCTGTACGTTAAATCCGGATGCAAACAGATCGACATTTGCAAGAAATTCCACATCGATGAAGATACCTTACGTGCAAGAGTAAAAGAAAAATATGACATGGAATGGTCGGCTTTTTCGGCTTCTTTGCTCAGTGAAGGGGACATGTTAATAGCAGCCCAGCAGTTTCAAAAAGCTATGAAAGGATTTTGGCCAGCATTGCATTGGCTGGGTAAGACAAGATTGGGGCAACGTGAGCCAGAGCTACTCAACCAATTGGCAGCAAATCAGACACATCTAGATCAATCCCATCGCATTATGGAGTTAGAGCATCAACTTGCTGAGGAAATGGCTAAAAAAAAGCAGTGAGCGATAAAAAACGCAGAAAGAAGATGAAAGTAAAAAGGCCAAACGACGATTGCAACGCCGTTTAGCCAGAAAGTGCGGATTGCCGCCCGCTTATGACTTTGTATTCTTTATAATATGTAATATTTTTTTACATGACAAGGAAAATTGTGGATGAGATCGACGACAGTCTAGCAAAACCTATTCCTGAAAATGCACCAAAAGATTCAAAAGGTCGTCTTCTTAGTGTAACTAGCCCAAAACAGAATAGAAGCTTTTGCGAAGCTACCCATCGATTCAATATCTGGGTTGGTGCTGTCAGTTCCGGAAAGACATATTCCAGTCTAGAAAGATTTATCTATGATCTCAAGAATGGCCCTCCTGGCGACGCAATGATCATAGGTGTCAACAGAACATCAATACAACGAAATATATTAACGCATTTGTACAGAAGGTTAGGTTTCCCATGTCCCACAGAGAAAGCACAGATGAGCAGATTATACGGCAGGGATGTGTGGTTTGTTGGTGCGCCGGACGTTTCTGCCGTTTCTACGATACAGGGATCGACCCTAGCCCTCGCGTATGTAGACGAAGCTACGAATTTACCGGAACCGTTTTGGAAAATGTTGGAGTCTCGCTTGAGAGTGCCAGGGGCCAAGCTTCTGGCCACTTGCAACCCTGAGGGCCCTGCCCATTGGCTTAAGAAAGACTATATCGACAAGCCTGGTTTAGATCTCGCCTATTGGAATTTCTCCCTTGAAGACAATCCAATTCTTGATGAAAAATATAAGCAGCAGCTCAAGGCTTCATACACTGGTATGTGGTATAACCGATACATCCTTGGAGAGTGGGCGCTGGCGCATGGGGCTATCTATGACTGTTATGACAAGGACAACGAATATGAAAATCCGTTTCCTCAGCCCAATTACTATATTGTTGGAATCGATTACGGAACAACCAACGCAACAGCTGCTGTACTTTGTGCTGTTCAACCGAATAAGTGGCCTCAAATACGCGTGGAAGCGGAATATTACTATGATTCAGCTAAAAAAGGGCGTTCCAAGACAGACCAAGAACTTGTTAGAGATCTTAAAGACTTTATCGGTTACAAAAACGTATCTGCTGTTTATGTGGATCCTGCCGCTGCCTCACTTAAAATCGCTCTTAGACAGGCTGAATTGCCAGTGCTGGATGCAAATAATGACGTACTACTTGGCATTAAAATCTGCTCAAAATTTATTGGAGGCAAAAATATTGTCATCCAGAAAGGATGTACTACTCTAAAAGAATGTCTTCAGTCATATGCTTGGGATTCTAAGGCAGCAGATAGAGGCGAAGACAAACCAGTCAAGAAGAATGACCATATATGTGATGCATTGCGTTATGCAGTCTGTTCGGCTTTTCCTCAGGGTGAGTTCAGTCATCCTGATGAAAATATTTCTTATGATCAATATCGTAGAAAAATATTCGAAGATGATGCCTGGGGGCCTATTGGCCCAGGAACTGGAGGGTATTTCTGATGGAAGACGTAAAAAATATCGAATTCTGGAGAATGAAAGCCCATGACTATGAATGGTTATATAAGGAGCAGAAAGACATATGTGATGGATATAAAAAGATAATATATGAATATAGATTGATTATGGGTGTGGAAAATAATCAAGGCGATGACCCAGATCATATATAAAATATGTTAACTTAAAATTTTAAATATGATATGAATATCTTTATACATACATAAAGGTATTCATGGGCAGTTATGAATCGGGCCAATATTCTCTAGGATATATCGACCCTTCAGATATCCAGGCAAAAGATTTAAAACAGATGCAGGATTGGTTTTACCAAACCAATTACACCACCAACTCTACCTACTGGCTCCAGGGAGCTATCGATAAGAGATTTAAGGTCGGAGACCAGCAACTGTACAATCAAGTGTATGGCGCTAACTCCCAAAATGTCCAGAAGTTCTTTTTCAATCTAATCCGTCGTCATATCAATATGATCTGCGGGTTTCAGCGCAAGAATAGAAAATCCACAATAACAATTCCTCTTAGCGATGGCGACGATCCATTAGCAGATGACTATAACAAAGTCATGCGCTGGTGTGATGATCGTGATGGATTTCAAGAATACCTCTCACAATCATTTGAAGGAGCGTGTGACACAGGTGAAACACTTCTACACTTATACCCAGACTTTACTTTTGATCCAATTTCTGGGGATCTTTTTACCGATTCGGTTCAGTACAATAATTATTTGATTGATCAGTACACTAGGAAGCAAGACTTGAGTGACTGCAATGGGATATGGCGAAGACGCTGGACTAGCAAGGAAATGGCTAAAATGCTGCTTCCTGGATATGCCAAAGAGATCGACAAGATGAAGCCAGGAGGGATGAAAGATGGTCGTTTCCCTATGCAGGCCGAGCTGCAGAACGTCGCTATCAACAACTTATTCACCTACGATGAATTCTATTATCGCACTACTCGAAGAGGTAAAATCATACTAGATCCTATGTCTGGTGAGGCTGTGGAATGGGAAGATGACGAGACAGCTGAAAAAGATGAGATGGAACGAGTGCTCTATCAACAACCGTGGCTTAAAGTAAAAGAAGTTGATATCCCCACTGTCAAGCTAGTGATAAGCCTTTCTGGAAAAGTTGTTTATCATGGAAAAAATTTACTTTCCATTGACGAATACCTGTTCATTCCGACACAGTGTTATATAGAGCAAGACATCCAGGCATACGCGTGGAGGAAGATGGGCATCATCCGGAACCTTCGTGATAGTCAATTTTTGTATAACATGCGCAAAGTTATAGAGCTTCAGCTATTACAAAGTTCTTTAAATGCTGGATGGATATACCCTGTAGATGTGGTTCCAGACCCAAAATGCTTTAGACAAACAAGTGGAGGGGACGGCTTCTTAATACCTCTTAAAGCAGGTAGGCAGCCTAGTGAAATACAAAGAATTGAGCCTGTGGCTATACCTCAATCTCTTCTTGAGCTTTCAAATAGTCTGGCAGAGGATATTACTAAAATTTCAGGTGTGAATGAAGAGCTTTTGGGCGCAGCGACGGACGACAAATCTGGTATCCTATCAATGTTACGACAAGGAGCAGGCCTTACAACTTTACAAACAATTTTCGACAAGCTCGACTATACACAGCGATTATATGGTAAAATACGGCTACAAGCTATACGAAAGAACTTCTCGAAAGGTAAAGTGCGCAATATTTTGGGTCATGATGCTGATCCACGCTTCTGGACTTCCCATTCACAAAAATATGCCATCTCTGTTGAAGAAGGCAATTACTCTACTTCCCAAAGACAAATGGAGCTCCAACAGCTTCTCCACTTTAAGCAGCTTGGCATGCAAATTGCTGATAAATCGATCATACGAGCAGCCTTTATCACGAATAAACGACAAGTTATCGCTGATATGGAAGAACAGCAACAGCAACAGATGCAACAACAACAGGCGCAATCTCAACAACAAGAGAAAATGGATAATGCCAAGATTATGGGACTCTTTGCGAAGGCTAAAGTCGATATGGCACGAGAACAAGACGTTATAGCTTCTGCTAACGAGAGAATGGCTAAGATTGAAGATATTCATGCTGGTGCAGTCCACAAGCAATCGCAAGCAGACTTAGAAATGGTTCGGACAATGATAGAGCTTGAAGACATGGACCTAGCTAATTTCAGAAGTAATTTAGAACTTGCAGAGTACATAAAAGGCGTTAACAACGCCTCACAACAACAACCAGCTGTTGCTGGATAGGAGACAATATGAAAGAAGCAAAACACGGATCAGTAAAAGCAATGCCCCAATTCAATGAAGGGCATTGGGAAAAGAAAATGGCAGATGTAAGCGTTGCAGATGGAAAATATTCTTCCGAGATGAATCAATCTGAAGAATACAAAAAATCTGTTGACGCATTAGCAAGTTATGCTAAAAAGCATAAGGCACAACATTAATATTTCGAAGATTGATTTAGAAAAATGCCGCGGTTAAGAGCCAGCCCGTTGATGAGGCGCTAGGTTAAAATCTAGAATATAAATATCATCGCAGGCGTTCTATTCAATCTTCGATTCTAGAGAGGTTTTATGGCAAAAAAAACACATCATAATCCTGATTACCTAAAGAACAAGACAGCCGATGTGATCAAACATGGCAGTGGTCTTGCCGTTCCTAATGAGCAATGGGAAGTGAATAGAGATCTAACACCAAAAGGTAGACCTGATGGATGGGGAGCATTTCTTCCTCAGTCAGGTAAAGATAGACCAACACCACATACAAAAACCAATGAGTGTGATCATTAATGGACAAATACAATTTTGATGGGGAACCACATGCTCTCAATTCTGAGTATGGGTACATTATAAAAAGAATATATGAGGAGGAAGTTGATCATGATAGTTTGCATGATCAAATCCAAATTCATTTGAAAAAATTTGCTGAATATCTTTATGCAAATGATAAGGAGAGAACAGTACAATGCATGTTAAATGGGTGGTCATACGAAGATTATGAAGTAATCTATCGGCCAGCTCATATCGTCAGTGCTTTGGCTCAGTTCTCTACGCTAGCAATAAAGTTCAAACGTTCTAAAAATGACAACTTGGATGAAAAAAGTGATAAAGATCGAGAAATTGTACATTGATGGGGATCTGCGAGAGGAGGATTTTGTCAGAGAAAAGCATCCTTCTATTGAGAGACACGGAAATCATCATTCTTGTGTCACAGATATTCCAAGTCCAAGTCTACCTCCAATACCAATGAAATTAGATAGGCCTATCTTAGAGAAACAAATTTCTGAAAAAGGAATGCATCCCAATGAGAAACGTAAGAGTAAAACTCCTAAGAAAAAGTCTAAGAAAAATGATTCCAAATCCAAGCGGACAGCAGTGGAGAAGATATAAGAAAAATTATATGTCTGGTCTTGTCTAGTCTTTGACAAGTAAATCTTTTAATGATATGCCATGTGTAAAGAAATATTTTTACATAGGTATATCATGTCTCAACGCGTCACAGCTGGCGAACTCTCAAAAAAAGCCCTTTCAGACAATACCAAATACGATGCTCTAGAAGTAGGACATGCTCTAGCTGATGAGATCATGCCTCATCTTAGGCAATGCATTGAGAATCACAAGACAATCATTGATGAGAATGAATTTTGTATTGTAATGTTGATCGCGAAAGATCCACTGATTAAAAATTTAATGCGAAGGAAATTCTATGCTTGGCCCTATCTTCCTAAACCTAGGCCTAATCAATCTGTCTTCCTCTATAACAAAGCAAAAGATGCCATTACTCATCGTCTTTGGATTTTACCTTCTGATATGGTTATGGCCGAGCTTCATGAGTTGCCTCATGTAGATAAACGCTATCAGACAATGAAAGCGTGGTCAGACGCCTTTTACAAAGGGTGGAAGTTCGATCCAATCACAAAACAATTCTACAATTCAGATCCCTGCCACTTCTGGAATTATGTTAGAGCAGATCAAAAGATTAATATGCCCTCTGAGCATGAGTACTTCTTAGAGCATCGAGAAGAACTTATCAAGGCTGGATGTAAGCTCCCCAATGCGACGGACTCCGAGCCCTTTGACTTCAGTAAAATCGCAATCGAAAAGATCGTAGATACGCATCAAGCCGTGAGCGAGTAATGCATTTTCAATTACTGATGGCAAGCAAAGCGTTCCAATCGGTGCGTCTGCTGCCATATAAGCTAAAGTCTTCCTATAATCCGAGAATTTCTTAGAAACTTCATCACGAATTTTTCTCATCTTTTCATCGTATTCAAAATTTTCCTTTACTCTCTCTGGGTTTTCAATTAATTTATTGACGTCAGACACAAGGAGACTCCAAATGACAGTTGATACCCCAGAGAATAAGCAAGAAAATATTTTAAACCAAGAAAATATTTTAAACACAGAGAAAGTTAAAGCAAGTCCAGAACAAAAAAAGCCTGAAGCAAACCAACAGCAGCAGTCACAGCAAAAACCTCAAGAAAATAAAACAGAAGAAGGATCACCAGAAGACCCAAATTGGCGCGCTTTTAGAGAGGCACGTAAGAAAGATAGGGCTGACAGAGAAGCCGCTGAGCGTAAAGCATCTGAAAAAGAAGCAGAGGTGGCAGCTCTTAAAGCAGCGATGGAAGCAGCTTTTTCAAAGTCAGCTCCAACTCCGCAAGCCTATCAGCAATATTATGGGATGAATGCTCCGGAGGAGCGTGAAGAAACAGAAGATGAAAGGATAGAAAGAAAAGTTCAGGCGGCTCTTTCTGTAAGAGAAGCAGCAGCAGAAAAAGCAAGACTAGAAAGGGAACAGCAAGAATATCCTAATCGGTTATCTCAAACTTATCCTGATTTTAACAACGTGATCTCTCAAGACAATCTGGACTATCTCGATTATCACTATCCAGAAGTCTCTCGCCCACTTCAAAGATTAAGAGATGGATATGACAAATGGTCAGACATCTATCAAGCTGTTAAAAAATTTGTTCCCAATACAACCACAGCAAAGAAAGATGCTGCTAAGGCTGAGGCTAATTTCAATAAGCCTAAGTCTATTTCGAGCACAGGGATTACACAGCCAGGAGAAGCTGTTGGAAGCGCAAGACTTACCGAAGAAAGACGCGCTTCAAACTGGGAGAGAATGCAGAAGATTCTGAAAGGAGTTAGCTAATGCTTGGACTAAGAGATATTGCAATTGAATTGGTAGGCGAAGAGGATGCTGATTCTTTTGCTTTGTGGGCGTTTGGAAAAGATTATAAAGCACTGAGTACTATGAAAAGGTTTGCTGACGCCTGGAATGAAAGACATGGCGATCTCCATAACATTGATCGCTCTTCTCCTATCGTAAGAGATATGATAATAATGACAGACTTATGGAGAGACCGTGGAACAATATAAAGTTGATCAATATAAAAAAGTTTTTGAGAAGTATCAAAGGGCTACTCTTGTTAGCTTTGGATCACCTGATCAATATCAATTTCGACAAAATGAATTGATGCACGCATTAGCAGAATTTATTTTGATACCGTATTGGCAATATGAAAGAGAGAAACATCATAGGGAATTAGAAAATGACGGAACAAGATTACAGGATTGAAACTTTAGGACGCGCTTTTGCATCTCATGCAGAGATTTGGAATAAGATCTATCAAGAAAACATTAAGGAGTCAAAAGAAGCTTATCCTGATAAAAAATTACAAGAGAATTTAATAGATGATTTTAATATTTCTAGAGCTTTATCCGTGATGTGCCTTGAAATAGAACAATTGAAAAATCAGCTTAAGGGTCATCTGAAGAATGAACATCCTTTTTTGTAAATATTTTTCCTGTTGAATTGAAGATGCATAAATGCTATAATCATCGTCAACATGCATAGGGGGCACCCGAAAAGCGATTTCCGATCGCCTTGCATGTCTTATCATCGGAGTAACTACGGAGGTTACGTGTCAAAAAATATAATCATAGATAAAATCTGCAATACTTGTTTAATACAATATGCCGGAAGAAAAAGTCAAAAATATTGCTGTCATAAATGTTATAAAAATCACCCCATCCAAAAGGAAAAAAATCGTTTAAATAGTAGGAAAAATTATGAAAAAAATGGAGAAGAATTAAGAAAATATCATCGTGAATGGCATCGCAGATTGGTAAGAAAGAAAAAATGTTTACCTATGGACTTTCCTAGAATGAAAAAATTTTCAGGAGAAGGGTATGTGGCTAAATCTGGTTATAAATATTTTGGAATAAAAAATCATCCTCTTGCCAATAAATATGGAAGAGTTGCAGAACATAAACTGATAATATTTAACCACATAGGAAGAATACTTAGAAAACATGAAAGTATTCATCATAAGAATGGTATTCGTTCTGATAATCGCATAGAAAATTTAGAATTATGGTCAAAATCACAACCATCAGGTCAACGAGTTGAGGACAAAATAGAGTGGTGCAAAGAGTTTTTGAATGAGTATGGAATAAAAGTTATTGATTAAAATTATTTCTATATATATCATGGGTTTAGGCAGTATAAAAGAATTCGCCTATCTACCATAGACTGAAACGTACCTCGTCAGTACAGCTGAAAATAGTTCATTCGCAATGAACATGATTATCAACTGTATAACGAGGTTTTTTTATGTCTTTTTCTACCGGTATCACCGGAATACAGAATATGGCTCCCGAGCTCCCCGTTCAGGCGAGCGAGGATCTTTTGTCAACTCCAATGTTTAATTTGATACATAGTTTTGGTGTAGATTTGCACCATGCTGAATCATACATTGGTAAGACCACTAGAATGTCAAGATTCGAAAGATTGTCGACTGATGGCGGTCAATTGGACGGTTCAGGAATCGATCCAGCATCTGAAGTGCCTGTTCGTACAGACATCGATGCCACAATGGAAATCTATGCGAAATCTATCGTCACTAACGAGCAAGTCGTTCTCTGGGAGAACAGCAAAACATTAACAAAATTCACCGCTCTCTTAGGCCAATGGCTGCGAGAAAAAGAAGATTTGTTGATGAGAGACTTGTTCTCTTCTAGCGTCAGTTACATCAATGCCACAGGTGGTTTGAACGGCGATCAGCCTAGTAATATTTCCTTGAATGATGTGAACAACATCGAAAACATCCTACTTGGCAATGACGCTCGTTCAATGCTAACTAACCTGGAAGCAACATTAAAATTTGCTACTGGTGGTGTTCGTGATGCATTCATTGCTCTTGCGAATACAAATCTTTGCGCTGACCTTCAGAAAGTTCAAGGCGTATTGCTTAAATCAGCATATCCCACTCAAGAAGGGATTCGCCCAGAAGAGTATTGCTCGATTTCTAGATTCCGTTTCTTTGTCTCCTCTAAGGCTGCAAGGACTCCTGGTATCTCACTAAGAGGCAACACAGTTTACACAATCCCTATGTATGGCTTAGAAGCTGCCGCCAAGATCGAGCAGAACAACTATACGGCTGTCATCGGATACCGTCCACCTTGGGTTGTTTCTTCCGTTGCTCAAAACAGCCAACTCTATGCCAAGTTCGCTATCGCTCGTGCGATCACGAACCAAAACTGGATCTCTGGTTTGAACGTAACAACCTTCCAACCATCATAAGGAGATTAAGATTATGCCTTTTACTATCGTTTCTCAAGGAACTTTCACTCAGCCCGCAACTGCAGTGAATCAAGTCATCCCTCTTCCTAGTGGGGCTGATTATTTTGTGACTACTAACCTGACTCAAATGGCAACAACCCAGGGAACTGGTCGTGTAGTCAGAGGGGAATGGTTTGGTGGTGGCCTAACAGCTGTTAATGACGGCCTACGTTGGAAAAAAACCAACAGCACAAGCGCCATTAACATTGATAACTTTTCAACATCAACAGCATCTAATGGTTTTACTTATGTGACTAGCTTCCCTGCTCCGCAGGCAGCTTTAACAGGTACAACCATTACACAAGCTAATGGCGCTGTAGCAAGTGTAACTAACACTTACTCAGAAGGTGATACCGTCATTATCTATAATGCTGTAGGGATGCAACAGATTTCCGGCATGACATTTACTATTTCGTCAGTGTCAGGATCTGCATTTACATTGCTAGGGTTAGACTCCTCAGGGTTTGCTGCTGCCGCAACTGCTTTCTCAGTAAGACGAGTTAATCAGTTTACTCCAGTTGAGCCAAGTTTCTTGTATGTGACTGCAATTACTCAAGCAGCTCAAGCACAAGTGACTGTTTCTCAAGCAAACAGTGTGTATCTGGGTCAAAAATTAGAGTTTACAATTCCAGGTTCTTTCGGAATGGTACAGTTAAATAACTACTACCAAACTCAAAACTTACCTGCTGTTGTAACTTCAATTGTTGATGCCTACAACTTCACTATCAATGTGAATACAACAAACTTCACAGCATTTGCATTCCCTGCAAGTTCTGGTTCGCCAACAACTCAATTGTTCGCAACCGTAGCACCTGCTGGGCAATCGACTCAGTTTAATCCAATTACTGGCGTTCAGACTGGATATAACTTTTTACAGATTCCTTTCCATTCAGGCGTATTTGTTCCTTATATGTACGTATCGGCAGGCGCGCAATCGCCTGGGGGGTCTGCTGCAGATGTTATCGTTTGGCAAGCTTACAAGATGGAAACTGGAACTATTAATGCTCCTGTTCCTAGCTAGTATGTGGATCATTTTCCTGGCGTCGGGAAAATGGTCGAATTAAAAACAATTGCCTTCTGGAGAATCTACTTTCTCTAAAAGGCAATTTGCATGGGAGGGGACAAATTGTCCTCTCCCTTAATGTAAATTGGTTTTTTTAAAGTTCAATCCTTCAAAAAACCTATTTAATTGAGGGAAGATGGCTAATCAATATTTGCCTCCAGTCATCCAAATACCCTCTAGCTTGCTAATCACAAGCATTTCTCAGTCAGCCCCTATGGTGATAGGGGTGGCAATACAAAACACGACTACAGAGGCTAATACATACATTGTAGGCATGGCAGTTAGGTTGATGGTTCCTCAAACATATAAGATGTATCAAGCAAACAATTTAGTAGGAACAATCACAGCAATCAGTGGATCAAATTTCACATTGAATCTTGATTCATCTCTATTCGATGCGTTTGTGGTTCCTTCTGGAAACGTAGAACAACCAGCAACTATTGCCCCTAATGGTTCAAGAAATCTCTCTTATAACAACCAAACAAACGAGGTTCCTTTTCAGAGCCTCAACAACATAGGAAATTAGATATGACCCAACAATTGATGATGGCTACTGCTTCCGGAGAGCTTCATGGTTTGATCAACACTCTCACTAATAGTGTTCCATTTGATGAATTCAAAAACTTCAAACCAGAACACAAGAAAGAATTAGAGAGGCTGAAGAAAGACGATTCAAAAGTAGTTAAGGTCGAATACATGAATAGCCGGGGACGACATGAACGTTTGACAAAACCTTATTGCCGATATAGCGGCGATCCCATCCAAGTATGGCATTTCATTCCAGGCAAAACTTATGAAGTGCCTATGGGTTTGGTTAAAGAAGTCAATGATTCGATGAAACACATTCCCAAACGTTCTGGACTAGTGAGCATCGATGGAGAAGCAATTAAAAAAGACGAGTCTCCCCTTGATAGAGACGAGGCGGGCGATTGGCTTCACAAGATGGTTCCGGTTTCATTTTAAATTAAAGGGATGTTATGAGCGCAGTAGCCCAAGCCGATTCAACGTATACTTTCATTGAAAAGAAAGTAAGGCGCTTAACCGCTTCCGCTAGCGAAGCAGCTCTTACCAGCTTTGATATCCAACAGGCTGTCAATACTTTTTATAATAATGATTTTCCATATGCCATTAAGATCGATCAGCAGCGTTCGGTCTACAAGTTCCTAACGATTCCAAACGTCGATAGATACCCTGTCGATGTAAATAATCTACAGGGATTCAGATCCCCTGTGTATTTTGAAGGAATTCAGGGAAATTTCTTCAAGAATCGTGACCAACTTTACAATTTATATCCACGCTATCCTACTCAGTTCCAGCCGATAGGCGGGGATGGCGTGACAACAAGTTTCACATTCACTCTATTTGGAAATAATCAAAATCCTTTCCCTCAACCTAACTTTGGAATCCTAAGCACACAGCTTATTATTGGAGGAATAGACAAAAACGGAAATCCCATCCGAATAATTGATGATGGAGGCGCTGTTGTTAATGGATTCGGAATCGGATCTAACACCACAACAGGACAATTGCTATTCATTAATCAAAATAATGTTGGTAACAATGTCTATCTGAATTCATTGAATCAGCAGCAGCCTGCTATTCCTCCTCTGTCTCCGCTTCCAGTTCCGTCTCCTCCCCTTTCCCTTACTCCTCAATATTGTGGAACCGTGAACTATGTGACTACGCAGATCACAGTAAATTTTCCAGTGGCTCCAGCTGCCGGAACAATGATTAACGTATGGGCAGCCACCTATCAAGTTGGTCGTCCTTATAATTTATTGTTCTGGAATAACGAGCTTACGATTCGCCCAGTCCCCGATAACGTCTATCTGTGTGAAGTGGAAGTTTATCAGACGCCAGCTCAATTTATGCAGACAACAGACAATCCTATTCTTAATCAATGGGCCCAGTACATTGCATATGGTGCTGCATGTGAGATACTTAGAGATAGACAGGATATGGAAGGTGTGCAGAATCTACAAGAAGGATTCATGCGTCAAGAAGCACTAGTTCTAGAAAGACAAGCTGTAGAAGAGATTGGGCAGTGCAACATAACATTGTTTAATTCAACACAAGTAGGATTCGGTGTCGGTGTTGGGAATGGATATGGGACAGGTGGTTTCTAATGGCCGGCTATTCTCCATTAAAAATTACTGGGATGACTACTGGGTTAGTACAGGAAAGAGAAAATTTTCTTTTGCCTGATGATGCCTATCCTATCTTACAAAATGCATATGTCTGGCGCGAACGCATCAAAAGAAAGAAAGGCTTTCAGTTACTTGGTCGTCTCCAAAGAAACATTGGAACTACAGACGGAGCAGGTAATGCTTCAATTACAATTTCTCCCCAACCTATTCAACCAGGATTAGGATCTGCATCATCTGTTGGGATTGCTTCTTTCACAGTGGGAAGTAATGTATTTACAGATTCAGGAGGGATGAGTCCAGTTACTCTTCTGACCACAGGACCTGGAACTGCAACACTTGACAGGGTGACTGGACTTTTGACAATTACAGGATCAACCCCAGTAACAGCGGTTCAGTATTTCCCTGGACTTCCAGTGATGGGGATTAGAACGAGAGAACTTCAGAATAGCGCTCAGGATCAAACAGTTTTTTTCGATCAAGATTATGCTTATACTTACAATGGTTCAACAGGACAATTTCAAGAATTCATCCCAGGCACCACATGGAACGCAGCAGGAGTCGGAGTTAATGGCGTCGACTTCTTTTGGTCTACAAATTACTGGGTAAGCAGCAACCCTCCATTTACCACAGCAAATAAAAAACTCTTCTGGGTGACGAATGGAAGCGGTGGAGAATCTGGAGGGGGAGACCCACCAAGAATCACAGACGGCACCACATGGGTGGATTTTACATCCAGCACATGGAACCAAATTGATGCCACTACTTCTTTATTCAATTGGTTATGTAACTTGCCTTATCGAGGCCGCATGGTTGTTTTCAACACCTATGAAGGCAATACAATGGCAGGTGCTTCCTCTGCGCAAAATTTTTCTAACAGAATCAGATGGTCTACAATCGGAAATCCTTTCATTCCATATGCAGCTGGGCCTCCATCTGTTGGCTCATGGAGAGATGATATCAGAGGACAGGGAGGTTTTCTTGATATTCCAACTAGTGAAGATATTATCTCTATTGGCTTTGTTAGGGATAATCTCGTTATTTATTGCGAGCGCTCGACTTGGCAGCTTCGTTATACAGGGCGCAGCATCGCTCCTTTCCAAATAGAGAAAGTCAATAGCGAGCTGGGAGCCGAGAGCACGTTCGCAGCTATCCAATTTGACACTTCTTTGGTAAGTGTAGGCGATAAAGGAATTATAGAATGCGACAGCTATAAAGCAGAGCGAATCGACATTAAGATTCCTGATTTCGTTTTCCAATTCAATATTCTAAATAACGGCGTTTCTAGGGTGCAAGGAATCCGAGACTTTCCGAATCGTCTTGCCTACTGGACAATTCCATTAGTTAGTTTTTATCCCAATGTAGGGAATACAAATTGGATTTTTCCAACCGCAAGGCTTCTCTATAATTATGAGAATGACTCATGGGCAATATTCAATG